>Ga0310697_10000106_pt1 | contig 113878 bp, 74 predicted proteins | sample 172DNAGHGlowgp2_FD_203883 | JGI IMG/M metagenome (GOLD analysis project Ga0310697, IMG submission 203883) | Sheep rumen microbial communities from Palmerston North, Manawatu-Wanganui, New Zealand - 1728 DNA GHGlow gp2 (v2) (version 2) | ecosystem: Host-associated > Mammals > Digestive system >...
CTTCTCTCTGATATGTTAAAATCATGTTTTTGCATATTTTGAAACCATTTTTGCAGATTTTGAAAGCAAAAGTACACAGCGGGTCGGTTCCGCTGTGCACTCAATTCATAATTCACAATTTTCAATTTTCAATCCTATCACGGTTTGTTGGTGAACTTGAAGTCGTAGCGGCTGCCGTTCAGGGTGATGTTGCCGGCCTGGAGATAATCACCGTATGTCAGATAGATATTTTCGGGATTCTCCACGTCTTCGACTGTCTTTTGATACTCGCTCAAAGCGTCGCAAACCAGGCTCACGGGCTCGAAGGCCGTTCCGTCCTCAAAGGCCTGCGAAGGCTTGCCGGTGTCTTTCACACGCTTCACGGCGATGAGGTAGAGCGGCTCGTTATACATGTTGGTAGGCATCTCATGATTGTAGATGGTAAAGCCATAAGTGTAAGAATTCCACAGCACACCGCCTCTTAACTCGTCGGCTGTTTCCGGTTTACGCTTGCCACTGCTGGGCACTTGCTTGCCCGTCTCGGGGTTGTGCCATGGCAAGTAGACCCACTTGTCTTCGGCATATGCAGTGATCTTTTCTTTACGGTCCAGGTCGTAAAGCAGCATCGGGCATTCTGGATCGGCCGTGTAACAGTTCCAGAAGCTCCACGCGAAGTCGCGGACGCCCTTGTTCTCCACGGTGTTGTCGACAATCAGGCGCAGCACGCAGTAATCTTTTTGTTGTTTGTCGTAATAGATGACGCTGGAGAACAGGTTGGAGATGGATTGCACGCCCTGAGCACTGGTCTTATGCAGTGTGTCGCGCATGGCAATCAAATCCAGGATCTTTACTTCGGCATGTTTCTCGATGTGGGCCAGGCGTTTCTGTGCGAAAGTATTCGGTTCATTAATGGTTCTAAGGGCATTCTGGTACAGGTAACTGATGTGGTAGAGCATCTGGGCCGCCAGGTCCTTGTCAGGAAGGTTTTCCGCATCATCACCCATGGCATTCATGTCAAAGGAAACGAAGTAGGCATAGTTGGCCTGGTCGCTGCTCTTTTCTGAGCCGAAAGAGGATACCTGAACGCAAATCCATCTGTTCTTTGATGCGTCCTTCACCACATCACCCAGATTGTAGAAACCACGGTTTTCGTATGGGGCGATACTGGACAGCTCATTCTCCTCTTCCACGGGTGATTCCGCCCCCACAATTTTATGGTAGGCCTGGTTGTAGCGGTATATCTCGGCCGTGTTATTCAGCGTGGCGTAGACGCTGGGATGCGACCAGGTTCCGGCAATCTGCGAACTGGTCTTCTGGCGCACAATCCAGTAGCCTTCGGTGTCGCTGAACTGCTTGGCGGGGGCATAACCGGCCTTGCCGGAGCTGGCACAGTCGGCATTCTGCTCTGGGTCGCTGCAGTAGCGGTGCAGGTCGAAGCCCGCACCCTTCTCCTTCATCTCAAGGTTCTTCTTCTTGTCTTCAGCGTACGTGGTAACGTATGTCTTAGCATAACTCTCGGTACCCATCACCGTGGCGCATCCGAGGTTGGAGCTGCCCAGATGGATCTTCGGGGTGAAATGGTAGCCCTCATAGTAGAAGTTGATTTTATCAAACTTCCGCATCTGCTCATAGGAGCGGTTGAACAGCTTTTCCCAGATTTTGTTTTCTGTCCACTTCGCAGCCACGTGTTCGCAGAACTTCCTGCCGTTGTATTTGTAGTCGTAGCCCCCCAAGCCGATGCCGTTGTCGCCTACGGTATTGTAGTAGTCAATAGGATACAGCAGCGCCCAGACGAGGTTGGCCAGGTTGTGGGTCATTTCCTTGGTAGAATTCAGCTGGGTGGGCAGCAAGATGGTATTGCCATTGTATTTCCCGTCGTAGTCGCGACAAATGTTGATTTCGGGGATGGCAGGCACCTGACCATTCGTACTTTTGCCGTTGGTGGGGTCGCGGTTGAGGATGTTGATCCAGTAGCCCTGCTGCTGGGCGGCACTACCCGTACCGAAAGCGGGCTTCACGCACACCCAGTAGTAGCCCTCGGCATCCTCGATGACGTCGCCGAAGCGGTAGTAGGCCGTGCCTTTAAAGCTGCCGCCGTTGTCGCCCACCTGCTCTGCGGTGCAGTACACGATCTTCGTCAGGTGGGGGATGAGCTTGGTGTTCACGTCGACGGTGGCCAGGTTGCTGGCACCCTCAGCCGAGGGTGTCCAGGTGATGGTGCCCACACCGTCGATGGTCTGGCTCTGCGTGGCCGACAGTTGGTCGATGCTCAAGCCCGAGATGCTGGCGAAGTTCATCTTGGCATAGTCGATGTCGGCCACCACCACGATGCGCGTGTTGGCCTGACTTGTCGACTCCACGCCGATGGTAGGCTCGTAGGTCTTCGAGGCCCAGTCGTCGGTGAACTCACCGATGTCGGTCATGTTGGTCAGCCAGTTATAGGCAGCCATGGCCTCGTCGGTTTCGGTGGCGCCCACCTCCTGTCCGCTGCCGTTTCCGCCGTTACCGCCATTATCGTCGTCCTTACACGAGGTGACGCCGAGGCTCAGGCCGCACACCAGGGCGGCCATGAGCCAAAGGTTGAAAGAATTCTTTTTCATTTACGATTTACGATTTTCTATTTTCGATTTATTTTCAATTTTCAATTTTCAATTATCAATTTTCAGTACCGGGAATTGCCTTCACCGTGTGCTGTTTGTTGTTCAAGAAGAAGATTTTGTTCCGGTGTGCCTGGTAACCGAACCCCCAGAAGGACTGGAAGTATTGCTTGTAGAGCGTCTTGTCGTCCTGCAAGTGTACGACGTAGAGCTTTCGCCCGTCCTGCGAGACGAGGTTGGGCACGTTTCCGCCGTTGTCGGTCACCTTCATCACACGGAAGAAGAGTATGCGGTCCATTAAGAGCGAGGTTTTGTTAGTGCGAAATCCGCCTCTCTCGCTGTCCCAGCTGTAATACTCGGGGTCGGTAACGTCTGCCATCTTGCGGTGGAGCCAGTCGGGAACCCACTTGTTGTGATTGCCAAATTGGCGTACCAGGTCTCTGTCGCCAGCGTCCTGGAGGTGCATCTTCGTGCTGCTGACGGGCCAGAACACCTGCCACTTGGTCATCTTCAGCGAAGTCTCGTCGGCGGTGAGGGTCATGTTGTCCGGGTCGTACTTCTCGTAGTTCGTGTAGACGAGGTAGCGGGTGTCTTGGAACTTGGCTCCCGACTCGGCCACACAGGCGGTACGCTCGGTTCCTGACTGGGTGTGGTCGATAACGAAACGGGCAATGGCCTGCTGGTTGGTGTTGTCTTCGTAGGCCATGCACGATACGTAGGATGTCGATTGGCTGGAAAAGGCCTTTCCTGCTTTGTGTATGTAGAATATCCAGGTGCTGTCAACTTGAGTAACCAGTTCTCTCAGATCCACACCGGCATACTTTTTGATATGTTCAGCGATGCTGCCCAGCCTGTTTTTCTGAATGTCTAAATTGTAGGGTTCGGGGGCGAGGAACAGTGATTCGTAGAACTCCATCAGTCTCAGCGACACCTCAGGCAGGTCTTCCTCCTCAGTGATTTCGGTTGCCTTTTTTTCGTTGAAGTTGATCTTGTCGAAGGTGATGAACCATGCCGATTTGTCTGTCACGTTGGGGTACATCGTCTTGTTGTAGGCAGAGCCGTTGATGCAGAACCACTTGCGACCCAGATCGTCTTCCACCACGTCGCCAACCATATAGGTTCCGGCTTCGCCCTCTTTGGGTGCGTTGCTTGCTACGCTGCCATCATCCTCGCCGGTTTTTTCGGGCTTGTCGGTAAGATTCTTGTGGGGGAAGACATCCTTGTAGTAGCGATAGACATCCTCGCAACCGGGTATGGCTTCCTGGTTGTTGGCGTACTTCTTGGTGCTGCTAAGCTGCTTGCCCGTGGCGTAGCGTGTAATGAAGCGAGGCTCTTCGTCACCAAAGAACTTCTCATTTATATAATAAGGTTTGTTGAGCGAGCATTCCGTGATGTTGATGACAATGTCGCTCGAGCCATCATTTACCTTCTTGTCGACCACCTGCTTCGTCACCTTTGTGTACGGGCTTTTCGTCTGCATGTTGGCATACCTGCCGCCAGGGGTGTTGACGAAGTGGGCCTGAAACAGGGTGCAGTAGTTGGAAGAAGTCATCCACCATGAATAGCCGTTGTAGAGCAGGTAGAGACCCTGTTTGGGGTCAGTAACCATTTTTGACAACTTGTCGTCGCTGAAGCCGAAAACAGTCTTTGCTATATTCTGCTTCTTCCAGGCTCTCTGCACGTTCTGCCAGAAGTATTGGTTGTGGTAGGCCAGGTTGGCGAATTTGAAGTCGTGGAACATCTTCATACCATCAGAGTAGTAGTTGACCACGTTGTCAGACCACTGCGTAGGGTTGTAGATGGCGAAGAGCAGCTCAGCCAGGTTCTGCATGTGCTCATTTTCATATTTCAAGCCTTTGGGCATCACATACTTCTTCTTGTGGCTGCTGGTGTATGGCTCCTGGTTGGCAGTGGGCACGGGGCTGACGGTCATCCAGTGGGTATCGCCCTTGTCCTCGGGGTCGAAGGCGGGGCGCACACAAATCCAGTACTCTGTCTTGCCGTCATCGTTAGTGCGCTTGATGACGTCGCCGAAGCGGTAGTAGGCACTGCCGCCTTTGGCAACACCGCCGTTGGCGTCGTCCTGGCCGGGGGTGCGGTAGATAATCTTACTCAGGTGAGGCACCTGCCTGATGTTCACGTCGACGGTGGCCCAGGCCGTGCCGTCGGTAACCTTGGTGTAGGTGAGCGTGCCTACCTCGGGGTCGCTCCAGGTGTAGGTGGGCGTCTGCTCGGTAATCTTCTCCGGGTCCTCGCCCACGAGGTTGGCGAAGCGCTCGGCCGCAGCGGCCGCATTGTTGGTATAGACCACACGTGTCTGGCCGTCGCTGCCCTCGGTGCCGATGGCGGGTTCGAAGGTCTTGTTCTCGTAATCGGCCGTGTAATCGTCCATGGTGACGAGATGCCCCACGACGCTCCAGAACTTCGTGGCCTTCTCTGACTGCTCGGCCCACTGCTGTTCCTTCTGCTCTTCTTCACTCATGCTGTTGTCGTCTTCCTTACAGGAGGTGACGCTGAGGCTCAGGCCGCACATCAGCGCGGCCCAGATCCATAGGTTGAAAGATTTCTTCGTTCTCATTGTCTTTATCCGATGTGTTTTGTTTTATTTGTTTTGATTCTGCGTGCCACCGCCATTGTACTTGAAGGCGATGAAGGGCACGAACTGCTTCTTTGACGTATTGGAGTAGGCTTGTATCTTTTTCTGGTTTTGGCAGCAATAGGTGGTCTTGCTGTCATGGGGCGACGAGGTCCAGATGGATAAGTCGAGAGCATCAGCGCTCATCTCGGCCAGTTTCTCTCTGTCTATCTTGATGGTGTCGCCTTCAACCTTGCCGCCCAGACCCTCTATGGCCAGACAATACTGACCCACCGAGGGCAGGAACCATTCGCTGATGTTGCCCATGCGCAGGTTCACGCTATAATAGTTTTTGCAGGCTTCGACAGCCTCGTGACCGTGTTCCGCCATGTTGCACTTCTTCATCAGGTTGGTGCTTGCAAGACCGTTGAACATCTTCATGGCATCCTTGGCCTCATTGTACGTCTTCAGGCCGGCGCAGTTTGTGCCACTGCCTGTGTTCCACTCTGAGCCGCCGCTGATGATGCCAATAGCCAGTCCGTTCCAGTCCTCGCCGTCCTCCACGCGCATCTTGTCGCCCACATAGGCCACCACGGCCACGGCGCCGCCATGATTGTCCTCGGCATCGATGAGGTTGTCGCAGAATTTGCCGTCGGCAGCAATGATTTTGCCTACCTTTGCCTCGTCGGAACTGATGGTTGTGAACATGTCCTTGTTGCTGACGATGTTGTCGTCCATCTTCTTGTGCTCACCTGTCGGGATATTGTACTTTTTCGTATAGACATACACGTTCTCGATGCCGTTGTGAGATTCCATCGACTCCCAGATGTTCATTTTGATGCCGGCCAGGTCTTTGGTTTTGGCAAAGCGGAAGATGTAACGCGGCTCGTCATCGCCGAAGAACTCCTCGTTGATCCACTGCGAGCCGAACTTCAGCTGCGACACGCAGTCCAGCGCTATATACGGATCGATGACCTGCTTCTTCACCGAAATCCAGTCCAGGTGGCGCCCGTTGGCCTCGTTGTTGCTGCCGGCGGTAAGGATAGAGGTCCAGAGCGTCGGGCTATTGGTTGTCCCCCACCAGCTGTAGCCGTTGTAGACAATCTTCATGCCTTCTGTGTTGTCGTTGATTTTCGCGGCCATGTCAAGCAGTGTCACGCCTTTGCCGAAGATGGTCTGTCCCAAACTCAGTTCTTCCCAACTGTCCATTACGCGCTTCCAGAAGTACTGGTTGATGTACTTGATGTTTTCCTTCTTCACCAGGTTGAAGGCTTTCATGTCGTCAGGACCGTCTTTGAGGTTGCTTTCCCATTTTGCGGGCGACACCATGGCGATGATCATCTCCGACAGGTTTTTGATGTATTCCTTGTTTGAGCCAAGTCCTGTTGGCAGTTTGTAGGTTTTGCCGTTCGTGTCTGATTTTTTGGTGTAGATGTTTTCCTTGGGCAGCTGGCTCAGCGAAGCCCAGATGACCTCCGTACTGCCCTGCTTGGTGATCGGGGCCTGTATGCACATCCAGTACTCCACGACGCCGTCCTCGCGGGTGCGCTTGATGACGTCGCCGAACGAGTAGTAGGGGACGCCGTCTGAGACACCGTTGGTGCCTGCCTGGTCTGCCGTCCTGTAGACAATCTTCTGCAGGTGCGGAATCTGCTTGATGTCTACATCGACCGTGGCCAGTGACTTGCCGTCGGTGCTCTTGGTGTAGACGAGGGTTCCCACGGCATCGCTCTTGTAGGTGTAGGTGGCGGTGCTGGCCGTTATGTCGGCATCTGCGATGGCGGCGAAGTGGGTGGCGGCGGCCTGCGCGTCGGGCAGGATTACCACGCGGGTGGCATCGTCACCCTCTGCCGGCTCGCCGATGGTGGGCTCGAAGGTCTTGTTGGCGTAGTCGCTGGTGACGTCGAACGGACTCACCAGGTTGGTGACCACGGCCCAGAACTCGTTGGCCTGCTCGGCGGCCTGCTCCTCGGCAGACGGGGTACTGTTGTTGTCGTTGTCGTCATCCTTACATGACGTGACACTGAGGCTCAGACCGCACAGCAGGGCTGCCCAGAGCCAGTGGTTGAAAGATTTTTTCTTCATATTTTCGGTATTGTTAAAAGTTTCCGTTTTGTCGGTCATTAGCTATTTGGCGGCAAAATTACTTATTTTCTTTGAAAAAGCGTTATCAAAAACAGGCAAATCTAAAGATTTTGCATATTTTGAAACTGTTTTTGCTGATTTTGAAAGTGGGGTGTGTCACGGACTACAGGACTGTAGGACTTTTTTGCATGAGTCTGAAGGCAGTTCTTAGCACTAAAAGAAGAAAGCCGTGTTAATCCGTGTCATCCGTGCCAAGAAAAAGTCCTGTAGTCCTGTAGTCCGCTGCTAAATTGAAATGAGGCGGTAGCTTTGTTCATTGGTTGCGCATCCACGTGGTGACGCTCTGCCCCATGCGCTGCTTAAAGGCGAGGCTGAAGGTGCTGTAGCTGCGGTAGCCGCTGTCGTTGGCCAGCTGCTGGGCGGTGAACGGCTGGCACGAGGAGACGGCCTGATGGTAGCGGCTGACGAAGTGCTTGATGCGCAGGCCGTTGATGTAGGCGTTGTAGGTCAGTCCCTGCCCGGCAAAATACTGGCTCAGGTAGAAGCGGTTGGTGCCCACGGCCTTGGCCAGCTGTGCCAGCGTCAGACCGTGCTGCAGGTACAGCCGCGTGTCCACGCAGTGTACCGTCAGCAGCTGTCCGATGTTAGAGGGTAGGGTAGTAGCCGTCTGTGGCGTGCGGCCCTGCTGCTGCAACACCTCGGCGGCATCCTGTTCTGCCGGTGCGCTATCCAGCATCGGCAGCGTCTCCACGCGCCACAGCAGCACCCCGAAGAGCCAAATCTGAGTGAACTGCAGCAGATAGCCCAAGATGATGCTGTCGCCTTCCATCCAGTAGATGACGAACACCATCAGGCTTAGTGTCACTGCCACCTGCGTCTGCCACACCTCCTTGCGCTCCAGGTCGGCATAGTTGTCGCGCAGCCACCGGCCGTATTGTCTGACGGCAAACACCATGTAAACCGTCAGGGAGAGGTAGACCGCGATGATGTAGGCGTTCTCCATGCGCAGGTAATTGCCGTTGAGGTCGTGAATCTGCAACGCCCCCAGGACGATGCACGGTATCATGGCTAAGAACATGGGCCATATAGGCCGCTTGCGGTCCTGGAGCATGTACAGCTGTGTGCCGGCGACGGTGGGCACCAGCGTTACCATGTCGAGAATCGCTACCACCACATAAGTTGCCGACTGGCCGTCGAAGGAGATGGTGAGGAAGACGATCCACCATACATGGCTCAGAAAGGCCATGGCATAAAAGGCCACGACCCAGCGGCGCAGGCGCACGGCCGTGGTGACGTCGGCGGCAAAGGCGTTACCACGGCGCAGCAGCAGGTAGATGCAGGCGATGATCACCAGCACCGCTGCCGCGCCATAGAGCATGAAAAACGCTATGAGGGAGAGGGGAATCAACTCGATAGCCATAATCTCGCTGTCGTCCTGTCGGGGGGGGCCGGGGTTAGTTGGCGAAGGTGAAGCCGCCTTTCACCACACCGTCGCCGTAGATGGTCTTGAAGTCGTCGCGCATGGAGATGACGTGGTAGCCGGCCTCGCGCCACTGCTGTCCCAGGGTCAGGGCTTTCTCGCGGTTGGCGTGGTCGCGGGCATCGTCATCGGCAATGAGCATGAAGGAGGCTGTCTTGTAGGTGGGATGGCTCAGGCAGAAGTTGTGCATGGCACAGTCGCCGCTGCTGTTGCCGAAGGTGAGTACGGGCACCTTGCCTATCTCCTGTGTGATCTGCATCACCTTGTTGGTCTTCAGGTTCTTGATGATGAGCTCGCTGGTACGAATCAGGTTCTCTTCCTTGCCCATCGTGTAGTTCACGCCTTCTGCGGTGCCCTGGCCGGTAGTGCGGAGCTTCACGTCCATGCCGATGACACGGTTGGGCTCAATGCCTATCGACTCCACCAGCGAACGGCAGATGAAGCGGTCGGAGCCTGACACGACATAGAAGGTGAAGCCATTAGCCTTCAGGAAGTCGAACACCTGGAGCATCGGCTTGTAAAAACTCTGGCCGTAGGTCATGCCCGAAAAGCCGTTGGCAGGCTTGGCGGCATACGCCTTGACGTAGGCGTCAAACTCGGCGAGCGTCATGCCGGCGTATGCCTTGGCGGCAGCGTAGGCATGCTTCATGTCGAAGTGGTCGGGCAGCTTCTTGCCGCTGCGCACGAAGTCGCGTATGTCCTGTGCCGCTTCCTTCACATCGTCCGGAGCCGTGTAGTTGGGGTCGTCTAAGGCGCGGTACTCCAGCAGGTTATACTCGAAATAGGTGGGGTAGAGCTCGCCGACGAACGTGCCGTCCATGTCGAACGTGGCAATGCGGTCAGCCTCCTTGATGAAGTTCTTCGACGCGGGGTTCGTCACGTCGGCCACGTACTCCTTCAGGGCTGTCAGGGCCTCGCACTGGTTCCACAGCGTGAAGTATTCCTTGCCAGGCTGTACGACGGTGGTCTTGTCGTCGTCGTCGTTGCTGCTGCACGATGTCAGCAGGCTCGGGCCGCAGATGATAAGAGTGGCGGCCAGCACCCATACATACATTTTCTTCATGGTTCTTCCAATAGTGGTTTTATGTTATCAGCAGTTCTTTGTCCATAGCGTCTACTCCAGCGGTATCTCCGGGTGTTGCACGGCCAGCGGCATGTCCTTCTGCGAGAGGTAGAACATGTAGAGGATGACGGGCTTCGTGCCGGTGTTCTCGCCGTGGTGGATGGTGTTCACCATCTCTACCACGGGCTCGCCCTCATGCACCACCTTCTTCTTGCCGTCCTGGCCTATGATGGTCAGCTCGCCCTGCATCAGCACGCCGTAGTTCATGACGGGGTGGTGGTGCCAGCCCAGCTTCTGGCCTACGGGGAACACGTACTTCACGGCCACCAGCTCGGGACGGCCCTGCAGGTAGTCGGGCAGCTCCACGCCGTCCCAGCTCTGGCTGGTGCGGATGAGTTCGGTCTTCTCCACCTCCTGTGCAGCGGTCTGTTCGGTACTCTCTACCTGCTGTACAGCATTTTCCTCGCTGGTAGTAGCCTTTTTGCAGGAGGTTGTCACGCTTGAGCCGCAGATGATGAGGGCGGCGGCCAGCACCCATTGAATCTTTTTCTTCATAGTCGTTTATTCTGATGTGATGTTGTCCGGTTGCGAGGCCATCCATGCCGTCACGCTCACTCCCATGCGCTGCTTGAAGGCCATGCTGAAGGTGCTGTAGCTGCGGTAGCCGCTCTCGTTTGCCAGCTTATTGGCGGTAAAATTGCGCCGGGCGGCGACGGCCTCGTGATAGAGGCTGATGAAATGGCTGATGCGCAGGTCGTTGATATAGGTATTGTAAGTCATGCCCTGACTTGAAAAGTACTGGCTGAGATAGAGACGGTTGGTGCCAATGACCTTGGCCAGTTGCGCAAGCGACAGGTCGTTCTGCAGGTACAGCTGCGTGTCAATGCAGTGCTCCTGCAGCAGTTGGCTGATGTCGCTGTGGGTGGCCTCCGACGCCTCAGGCTCGTCCATGTCCTCTGGTTCGGCGGGGTCGCTGCCTTCTGAGGACAGGGCCTGCGGATGAAGCTCGCTTAGTGTTTCCACACGCCACAGGAGGCTGCCGATAAGTATGAAGTCGCAGCACTGGACGATGTATTCGTAGGCAGGATTTCCGGTGCCGAACACATAGTATCCGAGCAGTAGCAGGATGCCGGCCAGCACCAGGAACGAGAACCACATCTCCTTGTGCTCCAGGTCGGCGTAGTTGTCGCGCAGCCAGTGCTCATATTGCCATATCGCGCGTACCATATATATTAGAATTACGATGCCAAACAGCAGCAGATAGGCATAGATGTATGACACCGGGGCGTAGTTGTCGTTGACCAGGCACCATGCCAATGCTATGGCGGGCGGTGTCATCAGCAGCGGATAGGGCCACAGGGGCCGCCGGCGGTCTTGCAGCATGGTGAGCATGACGAAGATGGCTAAGGGGAATACGACGATGAAATCGAGAAATGCGCCAACAAAGACACTCAGCCTGATCATTTCTTGTGATGTGTAGTAGGCAGCCGGCAGATACCACAGATGGCCCATGGTCACGCTGGCCAGGAAGGCCGCCGTCCACCGCCGTGCCCGTGCCGGTGTGGTGATGTGGGGGGCAAACGCGTTGCCCCTGCGCAGCAGCAGGTAGCAGCATGACATCAATGACATCATGGCCACTGCTGCATAGAGCATGTAGTACAGAATATCGTGAGGAGGCGGTTGAATGTACATTTTGGGGTCTGTATCAGGCGGCTTAGTAGACCATGTTGCTCGTCGGGTAGTTATACCAGTCGCATGACGTGGTGCTGTTGGAGGCCCACTGGCCGAAGGAGTGGTTGTTGGTCATGTAGGCACCGAAAAGGGCGTCGTCGTTGGCAAAGCCTATGTTGATGCCGTCGAGTGGGTAGCGGAAAGAGCCCGTGGGCACCACTAAGGCCCAGGGCAGGATAACGGCACTCGTGGGTTGCGAGTAGTCGTGCAGGACGGTGTAGTTGCGGTACTCATAGACGGCATGCTCCTCCATCAGGATGCCGTTGTACTCAACGATGACGAAGGGGTCGAGGGTGGCCAGTGTAAAGTAGTCGAGCAGCGTCGGGTTCTTGAACGTGATGACGTAGGATACAGTTCTGGGACTCACCATCTCATACTCCTCGCTGGTAGTCTTCGATACGTTGTACTTGTAGCGCGGTATATAGCCCTCGCTGGTGTAGCCGTAGGCCCCGGTAGCCACATGTGCGTCCTCAAACAGGTTGATGACGGCCTCGCCGCTGATGCTGCTCATGAGCAGGTCAGTGCTGTTGATAAAAGGTACGGCCGACTTCCTGATGCCTTCGTCGAAGGACTCGTCGTCGACGGTAGTCACACGCTCTATGTCCTCAAAGTTATAGCCTACCAGGCGGATGGCGGCAGCCACCTGAGCCAGCGATCCTACGGCAGCCAGCGTCACGTTCAGGGTTATCTGGTTGGTGGCGGTGCGCTCCTGCGAGATGCGCAGCACGACGTCGTTGTAATCGTAGTCGCCCGGCTGTGGCATCTCGTCTTCAAAGCAATAGGAGAATACCTGCAGGCCAGTTTTCTTTTCGTCCACGGCTGCCCTCACGTCGGTAGGGCTGTTAAAGGCGATGTTGCGGTCCGACGCCTTGAAGGGTGTCACGGTATAGGTGCCGGCCTCGTCGATGAGGGCAGCGTAGAACTGTGTCAGTATGGTAGGGGCGGTAAAGGCCACGTACTCACGGTCGCTGCCGGTGAGCAGGTAGTCGCCCAGGATGTCGGCACCCTGTCCCCTTGCCGGGTTGGCACTCAGTATCTGCAGCCGTTTCATGCTGGCTTTGTAAGCCCTCGGCTCTACGGTGATATAGTGGGTGGAGGCCAGTTGCCACGTATGCGAGGCCTGGATGTTCTTCACTGGCTGAACGGTCTCAACCAGCGTGTTGTAATCGGCCTCGTTGAACATGTCTCTGTTGCACGAGGCCATGAGCAGAAAGCCCAGCAAAAGGCATATGCCTTTCAGGAGTATCTTCACGCGCGTCATGATAGCATTGCTTGATTTTGGAGGCCAAAAGTACGAAATATTCCGCACAAAGCCCCTCTTGTTGTTGCCGTTTAAAAAAGATTAACATTAAAGTGTGCCTGCTAACCGATTTTTTATATTAATTTTGCACCGTAAATTCGAATTTAACAAGTTACGTAACATGAATAAGCACTTTTTGACAGGGGTAGCTCTGCTCGTCCTTGGTGGATTATTGGCAGGCTGCACTCATGATGACGTAGACTATTCGTCTATTGTTGACGGTAAAGTGAAGGCATACCAAGAAGTCTTTGTCGATGCCTACGGAAAAATCGACCCTAACCAGACCTGGGGCTTCACCACCCCCGCCACAACTGAAACCACCCGTGCCTCGTATCCTGATGCCAACATGTGGGGAACGTCGGGCGTCCCCAACTCCACACAGCCCTACGTGGTGCCGCAACCGCTGTCAGATGCCCAGAAGGATAAGGTGCGCCGCTGGTTCCAGCAGCACAAGAGCCCTGAGGGCACAGCACTGCATTACACCGACTTTTTCGTTCAGCAGGTGTACAAAGGCCACACCAACCTGGAAGGTGCCAATGAGGACTGCCTGGAGGAGTACACAGCCGGCAACGGCACCACCGTCATCGGCTCTGAGCAGACCGACTACCTGATGGCAGGCAAGCTGACCTACGACGGCTACGAGTACTACGACCACATCTTCGACTTCAATAACGCCAACTACAGTGGCGGTTATCCCAACCAGGATGTCTGGGACGGTACGTTAGACCCGTCGCAGGGCGATGATTTCAACGACCAGAAGGTGTACCACCAAGACCAGATTATGCTGCTGATGAACTCCAGCACCGAGAGCTTCGGCTTCCACAGTTCACAGGGCAGCTGCGACCATCACGACCGCTATGTCATCATTCCAGGCGACATGATTCAGGCGTGGGACAACTCAACGGCTGACAATGCCGACGTGTCGGGCATGTGGTTTGTCGGCTTCGACTACGATGCCCTGATGGAGAACGTGACGAATACCAATATGTTCTGTATTCAGCCCGACTCTGAGGATGACCCGAATGCGGTGGAGATTGCCAACCGGGATGGCCTGAAGGCGGTCATCGGCGGTGCCGACGGCTACTACAGCGACTGGATTGTGCGCATCACCCCGGGCGTGCTGAAGAGCGACATCACAATACCCATAGACCAGGGCACGCAGTCTGACGAGCGCATCACCGTGGTCACCACCAAGGAGCACTATGAGAACACGCAGCTGATAGAGCAGGGCCGCGTGTTCTGTGAGGACTTGGGACAGATCAGTTCCAACGACCTCGACTTCAACGATGTGGTCTTCGACGCCTACGTCTATAAGGTGACACCCAGCACGCGTACCATTGTCACAGAGGACGGCGTAACGGTGAGCGACGAGACCGTTTATGGCACTGAAACCTACAAGACCACCATCGTGCTGCTGGCTGCCGGCGGCACCCTGCAGCTGTCGCTGGCCGGCGTTGAGGTACATAACAAGCTGGGCGGAAACCCCGTCACTACCATCATCAACACGGCAGAAAACACGGAAGGAGCCTACCGCAACACGTGGGACACACAGGATCCCGTCGTGCTGGGCACCAATTTCACCTACAGCAGCATCGTGTCTATCCCCATCGTCGTGAAGTACAACAACGGCGAGACGCTGGAACTGAAGGCCGAGCAGGGCTGGGCTCCGCACAAGATTCTCGTTCCCATAGGCACGAAGTGGTGTAAGGAGCGTGTGGACATTGCCACGGCCTACACCGACTTCCTGAAATATGTTGACCAGTCGAAGAACTTCTGGGAGGAGAGCATCGACGACACGAAGCTGTACAACCACCCGAAGGACATCTACCGACCCGTGACAAACGTTGTACAGATTGTGCGCACCGGCATTGAAGGCCCCACCACAACCTACCGCAACAAGGGCACAACCTCTACCTCAGGCGGTTATCAGGGCGAGGAAATCCTTTCGCGCCGTACACGTTAATTACTAACTCCTAAAAAATGAGAACAACGATCATGAATACAAAGAATATTTTCAGAATGCTTCTCGTGGCAGCCATGCTGCTGATGGGAGTCAATAGCGTGAAGGCCAGCGACTGGACCATCACCTTCGACGGACTGGTCAATGAAGACAAGACAGCAGTGGCCATTTCAGACGGGGTGACCACCATCGGATCTTACGACTTTGGTACCGCCTCCTGGGGTGGCGATGCGGAAACAACCGTATCTTTACACGGAGAGGCCACCAGTGATTTCACCATTGACGGGGAACAGTTCGCAGGCTTGAATGCCTCCACCAAGCTGGTGATAGAGTGCGAGAACTTCAATGAGTACTACTGGGCTTTAGGTGCCGTCCTGAACAACCAGTGGCCCACCGACCCGGAATATGCCTCACCCGCCAGTGGGGGAGGCTGGATAAGCAACTCCACTACCACCATACCCGAAGACGGCATCTTCGAATTCCAGTTTGGCGAGACTACCGCAGCGTTATTCCAGCAGTATGGTCTGAAGGTCAGCCTGAAAAACGTCAGCGTGAAAAGTGTCAAACTCGTTTTGTCCGGTGGACACTCCTTGGATTCGAAATTCGTGCTGCAGACAGGTACATCGTGGCTGCTGAGAACGGGGGCCAATGGCGTCGGCCTGTACTCATCAAACAGTGGAGGCCGCTCGTTCGGTATCCGCAATTGTACCGCAGGTCAGGTCATTACCATCAACGCCTCCCTTGACCCCAACCCCACGGACAATGTGCGCCTGAAGTCACAAGACGGTGACATCTATAAATATGTGGTGCTGGCCGACGGCGACGTGGCGTTCAGACCCGCCCGTTATGTCTTTATCCACAACATCACCATCGACCCGGGCTATACCGTCACCTATACCGTTGACGACGAGGTGGTAGCCACCGACTACTATGAAGCCGGCGAGACAGTGGTGGGCAGGGATGTTCCCACCCGCGAGGGCTACACCTTCAGCGGCTGGAGCGGCTATCCGCAGAACATGACCATGCCGGCCGGCAACGTCACTGTCAGCGGCTCGTTCTCTGTCAATTACCACAGCATCGCCTACCAGGTGGACGGCGGTTACTATGACGGCAAGTACAACATCCCCTATGGTGCTACCCTGTCGCCCGACTACGTGCCGGTCACGAACCCCACGAAAGAGGGCTATATCTTCACGGGCTGGGTAGACCTGCCTGAGACCATGCCCGACCACGACCTGACGATACAGGCCGGCTTCGAGGCCGATCCTGACTACCACGTCTACAAGACCATTACCTACTACGTCGACTATACCCAGACCAGCAGCACGCAGTGGGAGGTGGGCACCACCATCACGCCGGCTGAGGCTCCCACCAGGGAGGGTTACACCTTCTCAGGCTGGAGCGGCTTCCCTGACGATATGATCATGCCCAACAACGACCTGTCTGTCAATGGCTCCTTCAGCATCAACACGTACCATATTATATATATGGTTGACGGTGAAGAGTACAAGACCGTTGACCTGACATACGGTTGGGACATTTATGCCGAGAATAATCCTACCAGGGAGGGTTACACCTTCTCAGGCTGGAGCGGGTTCCCTGAGAACATGAAGATGCCGGCCCGTGACCTGACCATCACCGGTACGTTTACAAAAGATGCTGCCAAGTCGTACACGCTGACCTACTACGTCGACAACGCCGTCTACAAGACCAAGACCATTGAGGAGAAGACTGCCGTTACGCCGGAACCGGCACCCACCAAGGAGGGCTACACCTTCTCGGGCTGGAACAGCGAGCCGGCTACCATGCCTTCGTCCAACTGGAACGTGTCAGGCTACTTCAGCATCAACACCTACACCATCACCTACGTGGTAGACGGCGAAACCTACAAGACCGACAGCTGGCAGTATGGCGCTACGGTCTATGCTGCCCAGGAACCCACCAAGGACGACCACTTCTTCTCAGGCTGGACGGGTGTTCCTGAGACCATGCCGGCCGAGGATATCACCGTCTACGGCACCTTCACCTCGACCACGGCCACCTTCTGGAAGGCTACGGCAGAGACAGCCACGACGGGTGGCACGGTGCTGGTTGACAATGACATCCTGACCGCCGAGACCGTTTACAACACCACCCTGAGGTCGGCTGCCAAGACGATAGGTGGCGAGGACTTCACCCACTACCTGCAGTTGCGCACCGACGCAGCCCCCACGGCAGACGTTCCCGCAGGTACAGAGAGGGAGGGCAGCACGCCCGTGGTTATCACCGCCAAGAAGAATATGGAGCTGAAGCTCTACTTCCGCCGCCAGGCCGACAACAACGATGGCGTATATACCAATAATGCTAACAAGGATGTCAAGGTGGTAGACCAGAGCGACCCCTCTACAGCTCTTGGCGGCATGGAGACCTTGGCCGAGGGTGGCGATGACTATGGCTTCGTCATCAAGACGGTATCGTTAGAGGCTGGCAAGACCTACACCGTCTACGCCCGTGGCACGACCATCAACTTCTATGGCTTCAGCTATCAGGCCGCCGCTGCCGTGAAATATACGCTGACCTATACCGTCGACGGCCAGACCTACCAGACAGCACTCGTCGAGGAAGGCGCCACGATTCCATACGTCAGCTCACCCTACAAGAGAGGCTACGTCTTCAAGGGCTGGGAGAACCTGCCGGAGACCATGCCGGGAGAAGACCTCACCGTGACGGCACTCTTTGAACTGGCTACCTACACCATCTACTTCAAGCTCGACAATGCCGACTATGCTTCAGTGACAAAGGCATTCGGCAGCGACATCACGTCCAGCGACCTGCCCGAAGCACCGGCCGAGCGCGAGGGCTACACCTTCTCAGGATGGCTCAACGTGCCCGAAACCATGCCGGCACAGAACATCTTCATCTACGGCCACTTCACCAAGGACTCTGAGAACGTCACCTTGAGCGTGGGCGCTACTGGCTACAACACCTACTGCGGCACACAGGCACTCTACTTCCAGGGCACCGAGGCGGTAAAGGCCTTTATTGCAACCCAGAAGAACAGCACGACGGTAACGCTGACACAGGTCATCGGCTCGGTAGCCGCCGGCACAGGCCTTGTCCTTATGGGCAATGCCAACGCCTCGGCTGAGATAGAAGTGGTAGAGACGGGCACCGCCTATACCGACAACCTGCTTGTAGGCGTAACGGGCACGCAGTCTGCCACCATCAATGCCGCCAACGACTATGTGCTGGTCAACAAGAGCGGTGTGGTGAAGTTTGCCGACACTGCCGGCTATCCCGCCAGCGTGCCTGTTGGCAAGGCCTACCTGCACGCTCCCGCTGCCAGCAGCCGTGAGCTGACCATCAGCTTCAGCCGCACCGCCACGACGGCCATCGACGGTATCATCCAACAGGACGGTGAGACCGAAAATCCGGCATACAACCTGCGCGGACAGCGTGTCGTCACGCCCAAGCGCGGCATCTACATCATCGACGGTAAGAAGGTCTTCGTGAAGTAATACTCCAACCAATTATCAATATGCATACGCACATGAAAGCAATTCAGCAAACATACATCCTGAGCGCAGTGGCAGCACTCGTCATGGGCACAACCCTTTCAGGCTGTTCTCACGACGTTGACTCCCTCTCGCCCAGCGAGTCGGCCATAGAGAACTATAAAACCAAGTTCATTGAGACCTTTGGACAGCCTGCCGCCAACCACAACTGGGGCTTCGGCAGTCAGGCTGCTGCAAGCCGTATAACCCGTAGCCAGCAGGCACCCGCCTGTCCTGACATCAACGCTCCTTACAGCGAGGCATGGGTGGCCACCTACCTGACCACCGCCTCTGAGCCCACAGCAGCAAACTGCGTGGATAACTACGACAACTCCTACGACCAGCCCGAAGAGGGCCATTGGGTGGAGGGCACACGCCGACAGTGGAAGTTCACGAACGTGGTGTATAACCTGCAGGGCGACGATGCCACAGCCTATAACGAGATTACGGCACCATACTATGCCGGCAACTACGCCTACTACGGTGAGGGCTTCACCACATGGGAGGAGGCCTGGGATGCCATGTATTACCTGGTGATAAATGCCGGACATGCTGACTGGGTAGAGGTCACCGCCGAGCCTACCGAGCGCACCTATGTGGTCACGAAAGAAGCGACCCATGTCAGCGACCCTGACTTTGTCACTAACTTCAAGATTACCGGCCAGTACGACGGCTATATCAGCGTGGCTGCCACTGAGGGCATCATGGACGACAGCACCCTCAGCCATGCCGAGCGCACCATCGTCGTCACTGGCACATGGAACATCACCAGCAACCAGCGCATAGGCAGTCTTGGCAAGATTATCATTGCCAACGGCGGTACGGTCAACGTGGCCGAAGGGGTCATGCTCAACATGGTCAACGAGGCCCGTCTCGTCGTACTGGCTGGCGGCCGGCTCACAGGTGCAGGAACCGTGGAGGTGAACAATGGCAATGCCGCCGGTCTGGAAAACTACAATGCCGGCACCGTCGACGTAGCCCTCTTCAACAATAACTTCGGTAAGTTCTATAACTACGGCAAGTTCCTGGTGACCGAATATCAGGGCGGTGCCAAGGAGAGCAACTTCTACAACCACTCGCTGGTAAGCATCAAGCATACCGGTCTGGGCAGCGAGACACCCAACGCCCGCATCTTCAATGCCTGCCAGTGGTACTGCGAGGGCGACATGCGCTGCCGTAACTACGAGGGCGTCATGGGCTCATCGTTCATCGTGGGCGGACAGCTCATGGTGAGCAGCAGCGAGGACGGCACCACCACACCCACCTACTTCGGACTGGCTGCCGGCGCACTCGTCAAGTGCGGCTCACTCTATAACAACGGCACCAGTTGGACAGGTCCTACCACCGGAGGCTACGCTGCCCTGGAGATAGAAGACCAGATAGACTTCCTGAACTGGGAGCAGGACGCACCAGAGACTGGCGGCTACTTCGAGAACAACATCTACGTCAAATGCGGCACGTGGACCAACGTGCCCGACGGTAACGGATTCCAGCAGGAAGACGAGACCGACGTGCTGAACCACTCGCTCTCCATTGCCGATTACAAGTTCTGGCAAATAGTGGCCAACTGCCGCGGTAACGGCGGCGTCACGAAGGTGGGCGCCGGTGACACCGAGCTGCTTCCTGCCGACAGCGACTTCCAGTTAGGAACAAAGGGCTGTACGCCTGGGTTTACTGGTGACACCGACCCGACAGACCCCACCGACCCGACGGACCCGACAGATCCTACCGACCCGGAAGAGGATGAGGAGACTTGGGGAGAGTGGGCACGCATCATCTGCGAGGACCTGAGCGTCACACAGCGTACCGACTTCGACTTCAACGACGTGGTGTTCGACGTGCGTATCAACTCCACTAAGACAAAGGCACAGATCAAGCTGCTGGCTGCCGGCGGCACCCTGCCCCTCACCGTGGGCTGGAGCGGCGACGAGAACGTCAGCTATACCGACTATGAGGTACATAATCTCTTTGGCGTTTCTGTCAACGTGATGGTCAACACCAACGCTAAGACAGGTGTCAGCGGAAAGGCCAGTGTGACGAAAACCTTCACAGGTACCTTCAACAGCTACGACGACGTGAAGATCATGGTCATGAAGAGCGGCGAGTGGACGGAGATTACTGCCCACACCGGCGAGCCTGCCAGCAAGATTCTGGTGAAGACCACCTACAAATGGTGCGATGAGCGTAAGAACATCAGCGATGTCTACGACGGGAAGAAATATGCCAAGAGCTTCAACGACTACGTCAGCGACCCCAGCGTAGCTTCCGACTGGTACGAATAACTTGAAAACGCTATGGCGGGGCTGGTTCCACGGAGTCAGCCCCGCCAAGCCTTTATACCCCTCTTCACAGCTGACAAGCAAACGTTTACGTTTATTTTTTGTATTTTTTTGGGAATTATCTTTGCTGTTTAAGAAATATTTTGTATTTTTGCGGCAATTATATAGACAATCATTATCCTAACACTAATTAAAATCCTATCAAAACAATGAAGAAGTATTTGATGACAGGAATCGCAGCACTCACACTCTGTGCTACATTCACAGCCTGCTCTCATGACGACATTGAGACAGTGTCACAAGAGCAGATTGACAAGGCTAAGTACGACCAGGCATTTCTGCAGTATGTCGGTGGTAGCATCGCCTCTAACCAGACCTGGGGCTTCGGCAACATCACGCGCGGCATCACCCGCAGCATAGAGACACCGGCCGTGCCCGACATCGACGTTAACGCTATCAGGACCGACGCTGCCGACATCCTGGCAAAGTCTGTTGAGGTGTCCTATTCCAACTACAACTTTAACGATGCCTATGCTACCACTTACATTCAGAAGGGTGCTCCCGCTTCTTACGGCGGCTTCGTCTGGACTTACATCTATGGCACTGAGATTTCAGAGGCTGAGATGGCATACTTTAACGAGATAGGCCGCCCGGGTGAGCCCACTCAGGAACAGAAGGACTATATCATCAGCCAGGGATGGACACGCATGCTCACCTACATTCCCGCCACTGAGGACCGTGTAGACTGGAACACCAACTACGTCACCAACTTCAAGATTTCCTCTGCTTGGAGCGGTGCTATCCCTGTCATGGGCAATGCCGGTGTCAAGGTGGTTGAATATTCTATCAACGACAACAACACCGTGAACATTATCAAGATTGACACCGTCGCCAAGACCGTCTATATCGACAACGGCGGCACATGGACCATTCCTGCCGGCACACAGACCACCGTGGGTCAGGGCATCACCAAGAGCAATGGTGAGCCTTGGGGCACCGACGCCATCATCATCGTTGGCAACGGCGGTACACTGGAGGTGAACGGCACCCTCAACATGGCCAACTGCGCACGCCTCATCGTGCTGCCCGGCGGCAAGGTGACAGGTAGCGGTCTGCTGCAGATTAACAACGGTAACTTCGAGGGTGCAGAGTCGTACAACGGCGGTACCATCGACGTGGCTGTCTTCAACAACAACTTCGGTAAGTTCCACAACTACGGCAGCTTCCTCTCAACGGAATACCGTGCCGGTGCCCAGGAGAGCAACTTCTACAACCACGGTCTGGCACACATCCAGTACACGGGTAATGGCAGCGAGACACCTAACGCCCGCATCTTCAACAACTGCCAGTTCTATTGCGAAGGTAACATGCGTCTGCGCAACTACGAGGGTGTAGGTGGTTCTGCACTCATCGTCGGCGGACAGTTCATGCCCTTCGGCAGTGCCGACGGCACCACCCTGCCCAGCTACGTCAGCCTGGCTGCCGGTGCGCTTGTCAAGTGCGCCACGCTCTACAACGGTGCCAGCTGGACTGGCCCCACCAGCGGTGGCTACGGTGCTCTGGAGATTACCGAGAAGATTGACTATCTGAACTGGGTTCAGGATCATCCCGAGCAGGGCGGCTACTTTGCCAACAACCTCTATGTGAAGTGCGCTACCTGGCAGAACGACCCCGCCGGACAGGGCTACCACAACGACGATGCTTCCGACGAATATAACTACGCCGTTTCGCGTGCCGAATACAAGTTCTGGCAGGTGGCTGCTAACAGCACTGGCAATGGCAATGTGACCAAGGTGGTTGGCGATGCCAACTGGCTGATTAATGCCGACGCCGACTTTAAGCTCGGCGAGGATGGCTGTACGCCCGGCTTCAAGGGCGATGTCACGGAGCCCGATCCGACACCTTCTGAAAACCCCGATCCCACACCCGACCCGAAGACGACTGAAGACCCGGTTTACGACCTGCGCGTCATTGCTGAGGACCTGAGTGCTACCGAGGACGGCGACTTCGACTTCAACGATGTTGTCTTCGACGTGAAGTTCGATGCTTCTAACGCCTACATCAAGCTGCAGGCTGCCGGTGGTACCCTGCCTCTGCGTATCGATGGTAAGGATGCCTGGGAGGTACACAAGCTGTTCGGCGTGGCCACCGTCTACATGGTGAACACCGGTGCCGGCGACGTGCTCGACGAGTCTAAAGGCAACAAGCGTGCCAACCCCATTGACGCTGTTGAGTTCCGTCTGGGACGTGGCATCGCCGATGCCGCTGCTGCCAACAGCATTAAGATTGAGGTGCAGAAGAACGGTGTCTGGCAGGAGCTGAAGGCCCCGAAGGGTGAGCCTGCCTCTAAGCTCGCTGTGGGTACCGACTACAACTGGCTCGATGAGCGCACCAGCATCAAGGGCAAATTTACCAAGTTCCTCGACTGGGTGAACAATGGTAACTTCGAGTCTGAGTGGTGGAAAACTACAACCAACAATTAAGACATCTAGGTGATTGAACATATTAATCATTTTGAGAGAGGATGCCTGCGTGATGCAGGTGTCCTTTCTTTTTTATGACATATCCTTACGAAAATGCGCCTTTTAATTTTTGTTAACAGTTTTTTCGCCTATATTTTGTACAAAAAGAAGTAACTTTGCAGCGCTTTAAAGACAAAACCATTATAAAATCTTAAACAACCGAAAAAATGAAACAGTATTTGATGACAGGAATTGCTGTGCTCTCACTATGCGCAGGCATGACTAGTTGTTCACACAACGATGACTTCTATGTACCCATGCAGGACACGAAGTCGGCTGAGTATCAGGAGGCTTTCGTACAGGCCTTCGGCCAGATTGCAGCCAACCAGGACTGGGGCTTTGGCACCAGCACCACACGTGCCGCTGCAAACAACTCCAACAACTGGGGCGGCAATGGCGTTGACGGCTCTGACTATCCGCAGTTCGCTGTGCCCGACACGCTGACCAAGGCTCAGAAAGAGGTGGTGCGCAAGTGGTTCCAGACGAACAAGAACCCCGAAGGCCGCGCCATCACCTTCACCAACTTCTTTGTTCAGCAGGTGTATAAGGGTGGCACCAACACCGAGGGCTCACTCTCTTCAGAGACTTATCTGGCTGGCAATGGCGATGTCGTTGTCGGTGGCTCAAAGATGAACCTTCTGATGGCTGGACAGGTGGGTAGCTACATTGACTACCTGGGCAATGAGGTTGCCAGCTACGATAACATGAGCAACTTCAACGGTGCCGACTATAGCAACGGTGCCAAGACGGAGCAGGTGTGGAACGGTGACCTGGATGCCGATGAGAGCAAGGACTTCAACGACCGCAAGAAGTACTACTATGACCAGATTATGCTGATGGTCAACTCAAGCACCTCAAGCTTCGGATACCACACCTCACAGTCGAACCAGGAGTTCCACAACAAGTATGTGGTCATCCCCGGCGACCAGATCAGCCCGCTGGTGGCTGGCATGTATTTCGTGGGCTTCGACTATGAGGCTACGGGCAACAACTCCAACGAGTATATCGTCACGGCTGCCGAGGATGGCGACCTTACGGTCCCCGACCATGAGGGTAAGTATAAGAAAGGTGGTGCCGACGGCTACTACAGCGACTGGATTATTCGTGTCACCAAGGCCGAGGGCTCTGCCGACAGGGTAGTGGCCAGCGGACGCATCTTCTGTGAGGACCTGGGCAGCTCTTACGACTTCGACTTCAACGACATCGTCTTCGACGCTTATATCTATGAGAGCGGCAAGATCAAGATTCAGCTGCAGGCTGCCGGCGGTGAGCTGGAGGCTTACGTGGGCGAGATTGCTGCCGACAAGTCGAACGAGGTACATAAGCTCCTGGGCAACAAGATGGTGAACACTGGTGTGCGCTCAGGCCATGCGGCTGCCTACTGGATTGACGCTGTATCGGCAGGCACACCGAAGTTTGCCACGCTGAAGGATATCCCCGTCTACATCGTTCAGACCAACGCTGCTCACTACAACGAGACCATCATGCTGAAGGCTGAGATTGGTGCTGCACCGCAGAAGATCTGCTTCCCGCTTTATGCCAAGTGGGCCGACGAGTGGGTTGACATCGAGGCTGTCTATCCTCTGTGGCGCAGCTGGATCAACCACAAGGACGGCATCACCAGTGCTGTGCAGGTGGTGGAGAACGGCTGGTCAGAGGCACTCACCGACCTGAACCTGAACAATAATGGTGAGTTTACGAACCGCTACGGTAAGAAATAATCACATCAAATACTCATATTTCATTAATTGTAGAAGGAGCGACGGCGTGATGCCGTTGCTCTTTTTTTTGCGTACAAATTTTGCCAATCGGATAAAAAGCCGTACCTTTGCGCTTTGTTATGGTACTGAATTATATTTGGATAGCTTTTTTCCTCATCGCGTTTGTCATAGCGCTGGTGAAACTTATCTTCTTCGGCGACTTCGACGTCTTTCCTGCCATGATGGACTCGACGTTCGCCACGTCGAAGACAGCGTTCGAAATCTCGCTCGGACTGACGGGCGTACTGGCCCTCTGGCTCGGCATCATGAAGATTGGCGAGCAGGGTGGGGTGGTCAACGTGCTGGCACGGCTGTTGTCGCCGGTCTTCACACGCCTCTTTCCCGACATTCCCAAGGGACACCCCGTCACGGGCAGCATCTTCATGAACATCGCCGCCAACATGCTTGGCCTCGACAATGCCGCCACGCCCCTGGGCCTGAAAGCCATGGAGCAGATGCAGGAGCTGAACACGAAGAAGGACACGGCGTCGAACGCCATGATTATGTTCCTCGTGCTGAACACCAGCGGACTGACCATCATACCGGTGAGCATCCTCGTCTACCGCGCCCAGATGGGGGCGGCCCAGCCTACCGATGTCTTCATACCCATCCTGCTGGCTACGTTCTTCTCGACGCTGGCGGGCATCATCGTCACCTCTCTCTACCAGCGTATCAACCTGCTGAACCGCACGCTCCTGCTCACCCTGGGTGGCGCCTGTCTGTTCATTGCCGCCGTCATCTGGGGATTCTCGCAGCTGGAGGGTGAGATGATGAACCGTGTGAGCACCACCGTGGCCAACATCCTGCTGATGACCATCATCGTGGGATTTATCGTGGCGGGTATGCGTAAGAAGGTGAACGTCTACGACGCCTTCATAGAGGGTGCCAAGGACGGCTTTACCACGGCGGTACGTATCATCCCCTATCTGGTGGCCATCCTCGTGGGCATCGGCGTGTTCCGTGCCTCCGGTGCCATGGACATGCTCATCAGCGGCATCCAGTGGGGTGTGGAGCAGACGGGCATGAACAGCGACTTCGTGGGAGCGCTGCCCACGGCCCTGATGAAGCCGCTCTCAGGCAGTGGTGCCCGTGGCATGATGGTCGATGCGATGACGACCTTCGGTGCCGACTCCTTCGTGGGCCGTCTGTCGTGCATCTTCCAGGGCTCCACCGACACCACCTTCTATATCCTGGCCGTCTACTTCGGTTCCGTCGGCATACGCTACACGCGCCACGCCGTGGCCTGCGGTCTGCTGGCCGACCTGGCAGGTATCATCTCGGCCATAGCTATTTGTTACATGTTCTTTGGATGATATAACGACAACTAAGACAACTAAAACAACATGGCAAACCTGAAATCATTGGCTAAGGACACGGCCATCTACGGCCTCTCGAGCATCGTCGGCAGGTTCCTGAACTACCTGCTCGTGCCGCTCTATACCCACTACATGCCCAAGGAATCGGGCGACTATGGTGTCAGTACCAATATCTATGCCTACTCGGCACTTATCCTCGTGCTGCTGACCTTTGGCATGGAGACCACGCTGTTTCGCTTTGCCAACGATGAGAAGGCGAAGCCCGACACGGTGTTCTCTACCGTGATGGCTGTCGTGGGAACGCTCACGGCGCTGTTCCTGCTGCTGGTCTTCGGCTTCATCACGCCTCTCAGCAACGCCCTTGGCTACGCTGAACATCCCGACTACCTGACGATGATGGCGGTTGTTGTGGCCCTTGACGCGCTGCAGGCCATCCCCTTCAGCTTCCTGCGTTACCAGAAGCGGGCCATACGCTTTGCCTCGCTGAAGCTGCTCTTCATCTTCCTGAACATCGGACTTAACCTGCTTTACTTCGTGTGGTTAGGCAAGACGTCGGTCTTTTATGTGTTCTTCATCAACCTGCTCTGCACGGGGTTCATCACGCTGCTGTTCCTGCCCGACCTGTTCAGGATTCACTGGCACTTCGACGGGCGGTTGCTCAGGCAGATGCTCAGCTATTCCTGGCCCATCCTCATCCTCGGCATTGCCGGCATCCTGAACCAGGTGGCTGACAAGATTCTGTTCCCGCTGGTCTATCCCGACGCGAGCGAGGCTAACGTGCAGCTCGGCATCTACGGCTCCTGTGTTAAGATAGCCATGATCATGGCCATGATTACCCAGGCTTTCCGCTATGCCTACGAGCCTATCGTGTTTGCCAAGAGCAAGGACGGCGACAAGACCGAGTATTATGCCGCCGCCATGAAATATTTCCTGATCTTCACCCTGCTGGCTTTCCTCTGTGTGGTGGGCTGGATGCCGGTGCTGCAGTACATCATCGGCGCGGACTACCGCGAGGGCCTCGGTGTGGTGCCCATCGTCATGGTGGCTGAGATCATGATGGGCATCTACTTCAACCTGTCGTTCTGGTACAAGCTCATCGACAAGACCATCTACGGGGCCTGGTTCTCGCTGGCGGGCTGCATCGTGCTCTTCGCCGTCAATATCCTGTTCATCCCGAAGTACGGCTACTGGGCCTGTGCCTGGGGCGGTGTAGCCGGCTACGGCACGTCGATGGTGCTGAGCTATGTCGTGGGACAGCGTAAGAACCCCATCCCATACCCCATGAAGGACATGGCGCTCTACGTAGCACTCACCGCCATGCTCACCATCTCCATACAGTGTTTTCCCTCCTTCGGACTCAGCCAAGGGGTCAATCTGGCTTTCAATACACTCTGCATAGCCATCTTCACTGTCTACATTGTCAAGCGCGACCTACCGCTCTCCAACCTGCCGGTCATCGGAAAGAAGTTCAAAAAATAAATAACATGAAAAGATTCCTGTCATCCTTATTGGCCCCATTAGCCCTATTAGCCCCATCCACCGCCCACGCCTCCGAAGGCATGTGGACCCTCTACAACCTGCCCAACGCCGTCTACGAACAGATGCGCCTGGAGGGCTACCAGCTGCCCTACGACAAGCTCTATCAGGCCGACGATGCCATCATGAAGTCGGTGGTCAACTTCTCGGGCTACTGCTCGGGTGTGGTTGTCTCGCCCGACGGTCTGGTGTTTACCAACCACCACTGCGGCTTCGAGGCTATCCGCTCGCACTCTACCGTGGAGCACGACTATATGCTCAACGGCTTCTACGCCAAGTCGTTCGACGAGGAGCTGCCCAACGAAAATATGTTCGTGTCGTTCATGGTGGAACAGAAGGATGTCACCGAGCAGGTGCTGACGCCGCAGTTTGAAGCGATGACCACCGAAGAGCGAACGCTTTTCATCGATTCCATCGAGAACAGCATGTCGAAGCAGGTCAAGGAGCAGGACTCTACCCTGCGCTTAGAGCTGAAGCCCTTCTACGAGGGTAACCGCTACTTCGCCACCACCTACCGCGACTTCCGCGACCTGCGCCTGGTCTTCACCATTCCTAAGTCGATGGGAAAGTTCGGCGGCGAGACCGACAACTGGATGTGGCCCCGCCAGACCTGTGACTTCAGCGTCTTCCGCATCTACTGCGACCCCAAGACGGGCGGTCCTGCCGACTACTCCAAGGATAACGTGCCCTACCATCCCCAGCACTGGGCCCGTGTGTCGGACGAGGGTTATCGCGAGGGCGACTTCTCGATGACCATGGGCTACCCCGGCTCTACCTCGCGCTACCTGTCAAGCTATGGCATTCAGGAGCGTTATGCCCAGAATGCTGTCCGTGCCCAGGTGCGTGGCGTCAAGCAGGAGGTCATGAAGCGCCACATGGATGCCTCTGAGGCTGTGCGCATCAAGTACGACTCGAAGTATGCCCAGTCGAGCAACTACTGGAAGAACTCCATCGGCATGAACAAGTGTATCGACAGCATCGGACTGATAGGTCAGAAACAGCAGTTCGAGTCGCTGCTGCGCCAGTGGCAGGACAGCACGGGCCTGTTCAAGGGCCAGCTCGACTTCCCGCTCCTGCAGCGGCTCTACGCCAAGCGCATGGACATTGCCAAGGCGCTCATGTACTTCAGCGAGACCTTCCGCCGTACCGACGAGCTGTCCACCCGTGCCATGTTCGTGCATAACGGTGCCAGTCCGAAAGGCCACGGCAAGCGTCAGCATATCAGCATCAAGGACAATGCCGACAAGTGGGACTACGACACCGACCGCGAGATTCTGGGCACGCTCCTCAAGAACTACCGCGAGAAGGTCAGCGACCGGCAGTATCTGCCGGAATTCTACGAGACTATCGACCAGAAGTACGGTGGCGACTGCCAGGCCTACGCCGACGCCCTGTACGCCAAGTCGAAGCTGATGAAGAAGAAAAAGCGCCTGTACCCGAACAAGAAATCGTTCCTGAAGGACATCGGCGTGCAGTACGGTCTCGACCTCACCACCGTCATGGCCGATCTGCGCAAGACCTACATGCTCTATGAAGACAGCATTGCCAGTCAGGAACGCCTGCTCTGTGCTGCCAAGCTGCGCATGGAGGAGGACCTGCCTCATTACAGCGATGCCAACTTCACCATGCGCCTCAGCTACGGTCAGGTGAAGGAATACAAGATTGGTAAGTGGAATTCCGGCTACCAGACCACCGCTCCGAGTCTGGTCGGGAAGATGAAAAAGGGCGAATCCATCGCTGATTACAAGGTGGAGCCTGAGATGGTGACGCTGCTCCAGGAGGCCGGCAACATGCCCCTCTGCTTCCTCACTACCAACGACATTACCGGCGGCAACAGCGGTTCGCCGATGTTCGACGGACAGAACCGGCTTATCGGTCTGGCCTTCGACGGCAACTGGGACTCGCTCTCCAGCGACATCTTCTTCGACTCACAGCTGGCACGCTGCATAGGCGTAGACATCCGCTACGTCCTCTTCATGATGGACAAGTGGGGACATGCCGACCGTCTGCTGCAGGAGATGAAAGCGCAATAAGTGCAACCCCAAAGGAGTCCGACTACTTCTTCTTAGGCCGGCGGCGTGCCCAGCCCTCTTCGCTGAAGTCGGGCTCCTCGCCCTTCAGCTGGCGAGGCGGCTTGTTCATCAGACTGCGCCAGTCGTCCTGCTTCTCCCGATGCGCCCGCTGTTCCTTGCGCGGTGCTGGTTCTTTCCGCGGTGCCGTCGTCTTATGTGTGCCTTTTGCCGGTGATGCCTCCTCGTCGGCATCGTTGCAGCGCACCGTGCGCCCCTTGTAGCGGATGCCCGTCAGCTGGGTGCTCACCTTGCGGGCATCCCTCTCAGGCACCTCGAAATAGCTGATGGTGTCAAGCAGGTCGATATGTCCCACCTCCTGACGCCCGCCGACATAGCGGTTCAGGGTCTGCATGAGCACGCCGGGGAAGAAGCCGTCCTTCTTGCCCAGGTTGATAAACAGGCGGCGGTAGCCTTTCTGGGGCTTGTTCTGTACCTTCTGGCGGTCAGTCTGCTGTTTGTTCTCGCGCTTGCCCTCCACTGGCTTTTCTATCTCCGGCGCATCGGCATAGTAGGCCAGGAACTTGCCAAACTCCAGTGACACGATCTTCTTGATGATCTCCTCCTTGTCGATATACTCAAAGTAGCGGCTGATGTCCTGCATGAACGGGGCTATCTCCTCGTCGTCCACATCGGTCTTCACAATCTGGTCCATCACCTTGTAGAGCTGTTTCTTGCAGATCTCCTCGGCCGACGGGATGTCTGCCTCCTGGAACTGCTTGCCTATCTCCTTTTCTATGTTGCGTATCTTGTGCTTCTCCTTGGTGTGGACAATGGAGATACTGGTACCCTTCTTGCCGGCACGGCCCGTGCGGCCGCTGCGGTGGGTGTAGTTCTCAATGTCGTCGGGCAGTCCGAAGTTGATGACGTGTGTCAGGTCGTCGACATCCAGTCCGCGTGCCGCCACGTCGGTAGCCACCAGCAGCTGCACGGTGTGCTGGCGGAACTTCTGCATGGTGAGATCGCGCTGCTGCTGCGACAGGTCGCCATGCAGGGCCTCGGCATTATAGCCGTCGCGTATCAGCTTGTCGGCCACCTCCTGTGTCTCTAACTTCGTGCGGCAGAAGATGATGGCGAAGATTTTGGGATAGTAGTCAACGATACGCTTCAGGGCGAGGTACTTGTCCTTGGCCTGCACCATGTAATAGATATGGTTGACATTCTCGGCCCCCTCGTTGCGACTGCCCACGACGATGGTCTCGTAGTCCCGGAGGTACTTCTTGGCCACCCGCTCCACCTCGCGGCTCATCGTGGCTGAGAACATCAGCGTGGCATGCTCCTCGCTGAGCGACTCGAATATCTCGTTGATAGCCTCCGAGAAGCCCATGTTCAGCATCTCGTCGGCTTCGTCGAGCACAATGTTCGACACCCCTTCCAGATGGGCGTAGCCACGGTTCTTCAGGTCGAGCAGGCGTCCCGGCGTGGCCACGATAATCTGCACGCCCTTTTTCAGGGCACGCATCTGGGGCTCGATGGCGGCGCCGCCGTAGACGGCCTCCACATGGATGTCGTCCATGTACTTTGAGAAGTCGCGCAGGTCGTCGGCAATCTGTAGGCACAGTTCACGCGTCGGCGAGAGCACCAGCGCCTGGGTGGTGCGGTCTGACGTGTTGATACGCTGCAGCAGCGGAATGCCGAAGGCCGCCGTCTTGCCCGTGCCCGTCTGTGCCAGGGCGATGACGTCTTGCCGCTTCTCTAACAGGTACGGTATCACTGCCTCTTGTACAGGCATGGGCTGTACAAATCCCATCTCGCTAATGGCGTTGCGAATCTGCTCGCTGACGCCCAGTTCTTCAAATGTCTTCATCTTAGCGGCAAATATAGTGATTATTTTTCAAACCGCCAAGCATTTGCCCACTTTTTGCGCTTAGGGCACTGTAGATTGTCCTATAGATTGTCCTCCCTCTATAGGGGAGTCAGAGGGGGTCTTCCACCTGCCCTTCTACCGTCATCTGTCATATTTTTCGCTTACTATGTTGGATAACAGATTGTTACCCCGAAATCATACTGTCATATACTGTCATATACTGTCATGTTCCTATGGCGAGCACGAGAGGCCGGGATTTTTTCATGAGAGGCTTGGATTTTTTCGTGAGAGGCCGGGATTTTTTCGTGAGAGGCCGGGATTTGGGACGAAATATGACAGTATATGACAGTATTATGATGGTTTTCAGTGGTTTAACAGTCTAAAAATGAGCCGTTTAGCCAAAAATATGACAGATGACAGTTGAAATTGCTCCGTTCGGTTGCTCATTCGTTGAGTCGTTGAGTCGTTCAGTCGGATCCCGTTCACCCGTTCAGTCGGATTTGTAATCCGACTGTCGCGAATATAACCCGTTCAGTCGGATTTGCAATCCGACTGTCGCGAATATGAGCATTTGTAATGCTTAACCCATGCCGAACGGGATGTCGTCAAAGTTGTTAAAAATCACAAACTTTGGCGACACTTTGAAATAATTTTTCTAACTTTGCCCCGTTCAGTCGGATTTCCCGCTCGACACGTCCCGTTCAGTCGGTTTTCCTGTTCAGTCGGATTTGCAATCCGACTGTCGCGAATATAAGCATTTGTAATGCGTAAAAAAGAGAACAATGGCAACAATAGCACTTACAAAAGAACTGTATTTCATTACAACAACAGTCATTGACTGGATGGATGTGTTCACGCGTCCCCTATACAAGCATATTGTTGTTGATTCCTTGAAGTATTGCCAAGAGCATAAAGGACTTGAAATATACGCCTGGGTTCTTATGACCAACCATTTGCACATGATAGTCTGCACATGCAACAGCGACATCAGTATAGGCGACATCATGCGTGACTTTAAGAAATTCACCAGTAAAAATCTGATAAAGGCCATACAAGATAACCCACAAGAAAGTCGCAAAGAATGGATTCTTGACCGCGGCTGGTTTAGGGGGGCTAACGACAAGAAAGTGTCCGACTTTAAGTTTTGGCAGGACGGATACTATATGGAAGTACTACACTCCTACGATTTCTACAAGCAGAAACTTGACTACATTCACATGAACCCTGTCAGGCAGGAGATTGTAGAAAGACCAGAAAATTACTTGTTTAGTTCTGCTCGTGATTATTGTGGGGAGAAGGGGTTGATTGATGTGACTGTACTGCGATAATGAATAGCTCTTGTAGCATTACAAATGCTTATATCCAATGCGGTCGGATTGCAAATCCGACCGAACGGGAAATCCGACCGAACGGGAAATCCGACCGAAAGGGGATCCGTGTCGCAGAGGGTTCAGTTCATCAGTTCAGTCGGATTTACAATCCGACTGTTGCGAATATGAGCATTTGTAATGCTTAACCCATGCCAGTCGAATTGCCATTGCAGCATTACAAATGCTTATACTCCATGCGGTCGGATTGCAAATCCGACCGAACGGGACATCCGACCGAACGGGACATCCGACCGAACGGGGATCCGTGTCGCAGAGGGTTCAGTTCATCAGTTCAGTCGGATTTGCAATCCGACTGTTGCGAATATGAGCATTTGTAATGCTTAACCCATGCCAGTCGAAATGCCATTGCAGCATTACAAATGCTTATACTCCATGCGGTCGGATTGCAAATCCGACCGAACGGAAGTTTTTCTTATCTGAAATCTGAAATATATGAAAAAAAAGGACCGTGTGGCCGATGGCTGTGGCTGAAAAAACGAATTCAGGAAAATGTTTGTTGCTAAAGTGACGCTTATTCGAAATATTGTTGTACCTTTGTAACCTCAAATGGGTTCTCCGGTAGAGAACTGTCAGAGTACAAAGCAAATCGTAATATGAAAAGAACGGCTATTCTATTGATGGTGGCGCTGTTCGTGCTCATGCCGACAGCAGCCGGGAAAACAAAGAAAACAGTACAGACCGACCGCGAATACTGGGCGGTTCAGGCTTACAAGATGGCCCAGCCCATATTGGAGAATATGGCCAAGGGCGAGCTGCAGAAAAACATGGTGACGGAGTTCTCGCCGTCGTTCGACAAGCGAAACCGCAAGGTGGTCTACATGGAGGCCTTCGGACGGCTCATGGCGGGCATCGCCCCCTGGCTGGCACTGCCCGACAGCGTCTCCGGCGGTTCTCCCGCCGACATCAAGGAGGTTGAGATGCGCCGGCAGCTGCGGGAGTGGGCACTGGCAGCCTACAGGAACGCCGTCGACCCGCAGTCGCCCGACTACCTCTGCTGGGGTGTCTCAGGCCAGAACCTGGTGGATGCTGCCTACATCGCCGAGTCGTTCGTCCGTGCCTATGATGTCCTCTGGGTGCCGCTGGACCCGACGACCAAGCAGCGTTACATCAGCGAGTTCCAGAAACTGCGCTCCATTGACCCGCCCTACACCAACTGGCTGCTCTTCTCGTCGACCATCGAGAGCTTCATCGCCAAGGCCAACGGCAGGAAGGGCTATGACGAATACCGTGTTCACTCGGCCATCCGCAAGGTGGAGGAGTGGTACGTGGGCGACGGCTGGTATGCCGACGGACCGGCGTTCGCCTTCGACTACTACTCCAGCTACGTGTTCCACGCCATGTACTTGGAGACGCTGCAAAACATGCTCGACGCCAAGGCCAACACCCGTCTCGACTTCCAGAAATACTACGACCGTGCCTTGAAACGGGCACAGAAATACAGCATCATCCTCGAACGGTTCATCTCGCCCGAAGGCACCTTCCCCGTCTTCGGCCGTTCCATCCCCTACCGTCTGGCCGCCCTGCAGCCCCTGGCGCTCATGGCGTGGTACGACAAGCTGCCCGCAGAACTGAGCAAAGGGCAGGTGCGTGCAGCCCTGACGAAGGTCATGCACCGCATGTTCTCAGAAGGGCAGAGCCAGTATAACGATGCGGGCTACCTGACCATCGGCTTCTGCGGACAGCAGCCCGACGTGGCCGACTGGTACACCAACAACGGCTCGCTCTACATGACCTCGCTCTGCTTCATGCCCCTCGGTCTGCCTGCCAGCCATCCTTTCTGGAGCGACCAGGCCGAGCCATGGACACAGGTCAGGGCATGGGGCGGACAGCCGTTCCCCAAGGACCACCGGTGGGCTGACGACATCGTGACAAAAGACAAATGGTGATGACTATGAGGAAAATTGCTGTGATGCTGCTGTGGCTAATGGCGACGGTTCTTCTGGCCCAGCCCTTCAGCCAGTACAGGCCGATGCTCAACGACCTGCTGCCGGAGCCGCAACACTTCCACCCCCTGCCCCAGGCCGGCGACCCCTTCTGGCGCGACTCCATCCCCCAAAGCATGCGCCAGAGCTATATCAGCTACGGCGAACAGTATCTTGGAAAACCCTGGCTGACACCCTCGGCCACCACCTTCGCCCAGTTTAAGACCAACGGCAACCGCACCGTCTACGAGCAGCAGTGCTTTGCCCGGCGCCGACAGCTGGCAGCCCTGGCCTTGGCAGAAATCGTTGAGGGCAAAGGACGCTTCCTTAGCGACATCACCGATGGAATCGTCAGTTTCTGCGAGGAGACCTGGTGGGGCATACCCGCCCACTATAAATACAAGGTGGCAACGGCAGGCGAGCAGACCGTCGACCTGTTCAATGCCGAGACGGCCAGTCTCATAGCCTGGACCACCTACATGCTGCGCCCGCAGCTCGACCGCTTCTCGCCGCTGATAGGTCAGCGCGTGGAACGGGAGATACAACGGCGCATCCTGACACCGGCGCTGAAGACCAAATACTGGTGGAAGACGGCAGGCATGAACTGGAACCCCTGGATCTGCTCCAACTGGCTGTCATGCGTCCTGCTGTGCGAGACCGACCGGCAGCGGCAGACGGAGGCCGTCGGTCAGATTCTCGGCTGCATGGATGCCTTCACCGACAGCTACCCGGAAGACGGCGGCTGCGACGAGGGGCCGGGCTACTGGGACCGCGCTGCCGCCTCGCTCTACGAGTGTGTGGCGCTGCTGGGCCAAGCCACTGGCGGCAGGATGGATGCCCGCCGGCACGCCAAGCTGCGGGCCATGGCGCAGTATGCCTATAAGACCTACGTCGCGGGCGGCTACGTGCTGAGCTTTGCCGACTCCCACGACAACCGCTACACGCAGCAGCTGAACATCGTCTATCCCTTTGCCTGTTATATCGACGACCCCGTGATGCGCCGCTTCGCCAGGTTTATCGGCGATGACAAGGATGTGCTGCACCAGGCCGCTGCCCTCTACGACCGCAGCGGCAACTTCCCGACCCTTGCCCGTGAGCTGTTTTTCCTCCATTCCATCGACAGTTTCCTGAATGAGCAGGCAGCAGAGCCGCTGCTTGGCAATGTCTGGCTGAAAGACCTGCAGATATGGACATGCCGCAACAAGACGCTGTTTGTGGCCATGAAGGGCGGACACAACGGCGAGAGCCATAACCACAACGATGTGGGCGAGGTGGTGGTCTATGCCGACGGACAGCCGCTGCTGATAGACCCCGGCGTGGGTGAATATACCTCGAAGACGTTCTCAAAAGACCGCTACAGCATCTGGACCATGCAGAGCGGCTACCATAACCTGCCGCAGATTAACGGCTGCGACCAGCGCGACGGCAAAGATTTCAAGGCCCGTGTCGTCAGCCAAAGCAAGACGAGCATGACGCTGGAGCTCGCCAGTGCCTATCCGGAGGAAGCCGCCGTTGACAGCTGGCTGCGAACGGTGAGCATCAGCAAGAAGGGGGTGGAGATAGCGGAGCACTACCGACTGAAAGCGTACAAGGCACCGACACGCCTCATGCTGATGACCACCGTCCGTCCTGATGTCAGCCAGCCGGGTACCGTGGCCCTGGGGCATCACGCCCTCCGCTACGACCCACAGCAGCTGACGGTGGCCGTCGAGGATGTCAGCCCTCTGCTTGACCCCCTGCTGCAGGGCCTGTGGGGCCAGCAGATGTACCGCCTTGTCTTGACCGTTACGTCGGAGCGGTTAGAGGGCCGTCTGTCCGTTCTCCTCTACTGACGGCGGCTGTAAGCAGGCTGGTCGGTGGACGTGTCGTGAGGCGTGTCCACGTCGGTGCCTCCGCCTGTGTAGGTGGTTTGCCGCACGGTGAGTGCCAGCGTGTCGTTAGTGGCTACCAACACGATGTATGCCGACCGTGCCGTGGTCTGCAGGTTCTCTGTGGCAGTGAGTGTCACCCGGGGTGTGCCGGAGGTGTAGTTCTGCTGTGTCACGGTGAGCCACTCCGATGTGAAATCCTGTCCTGCCATCTTCGTAATCTTGCTGCTCAGACCTGTCAGTGTTACTGTCTGCTCCGATGCCTGGGGCGGCAGGTCGCACGTCATAGTCAGGAACTTACCCGTTGCCGGTGTGGGGTCGGGGGTTGGCGTCGGTGTGGGTGTCGGCGTCGGTGTGGGCGTGTAGGGGTTGTCCGGTTCATCGCTGCCACCGCCACAGGCAGCCAGTGCGAGTGCGGCCACGAAGGCCATCGCCATCATCTTTATCTTTTCCATGTCTTTGGTTCTCCTGTTTGTTTTTATCATCTTCTTTCCACTCATTTGATTACTACTTTGCGTCCGCCACGCACGTAGATACCTTTCTGCGGGCTCTGTGCGGCAGGCCGTCCCTGCAGGTCGCGCAGCGGAGAGCCGTCGGTGTCGGTAGTCAGGTCGCTGATGCCCGTCGCCTCGCCGCTGATGAGGAATCCGCGGGTGGCAGCGGAGCCAGCAGGCACTGCCAGCCAGGCACGGTGACCGTCGATGCTGAAGGCAGCACCGTTGCGAGCGCCCCAGAACCAGCCGAACGACTGTGCCAGCGAGGTACCGCTGGGGCCGTAGGTCAGCTTGTAGTAGAGGTTCTGGCCGGTGGCGCTGGTGGTGGTGACTACATCGCTGCCATGCAGCAGGTTGTTGCCTGTGTACGATGCGTCGGCCGTGGTAGAGGTCAGCGTGTAGGTGGCGGCCTGCTTCTGTGCGCCCTCTAAGAGCACGGCGGTACCCTTGGGGATGATGTTGCCGCTGAGCGTCTGGTAGCTCAGGCGGTCACCACTGACGCCGCTCACCACGCGGGCTGTCAGTCCTGTGGGCAGCTGGTAGTTCTTCTCAGAGTCGTAGAAGGTGGCATAGCCGGCAGCGGCGGTGACCACGTTGATGGTGGTGGGCTGCTCAGGCTGTGTGCCGCCGGTGGTCAGCGTCAGCTCGGCCTTCAGACTCTTCGGCTCCAGCCAGCCCGCGTTGTCGGTGGCCAGGGCGCAGAGGGCGTAGCGGGTGCCGGGGGCGCAGGCGAAGGTGGCGGTGGTGCCGCCAGCCACGATGGCTACGGCCTCCCATTCGCCGCCGTTCTTGGAGGCATAGACGGTATAGGTGCCGATGCCGCTGGTGGCATCGCTGCCTTGGATGGTGACGATCATCTGGCCGTCCTTCTCCTCAGCCTTCGTCACCTTCGATGTCGGGTAGTCGGTGTCGAAGGTGTTCACGTAGGTGTTCGTGGTGATGGGCGCGTTGGCGTCGAAGACTATGGTAGCCTTATTGCTGATGGTGCTGCCGCTGGCGGGGTTCGGCTTGTGCTCAATGCTGAAGCTGACGAAGCCCTCGCCGCGTCCGGTGCCATCGTTGGGCAGCAGGAAGCCGTTCATGATGTCGTCCAGTTCGTTGCCGTTCTTCTCTAACGAGACGAAGCTCCAGTGTGCAATGCCGGTAGCAGGTGAGAACTGACCGGTGACACGGACGAGCATCTCATGGCCGTTCACCGTGTATATCACGTCGCGTGAGAACTCCTGTGTGCGGCTGCCGCCCACGGTGAAGGTGGTGTCGGCCCAGCCGAAGCCGTTGAATGAGAACGTCTCGGCATCGAGCTTCGTGAGGTCGAGGGTGTCGGTGACAAACACCTCGTTGGCGGGTGCCGTGGCCGTGGCCTTGTTCTCGAAGGTAATCATATACGGCATCTGGTGGATGGGCTGGATGTAGTGGGCGTTGTCATCAGGTCCCCACGGGCCGATCATCTCGTTGGGGTCGTAGGAATAGACGAGCAGGTTGTCCTTCCAGTTGGGGTCGCCCTTGATGCAGGCATCATAGGCCGCCTTGTTGCTCACCATATCCCAGATGAGCTTTCCTACGGCAAAGCCTGCCTTGACGAGGAGCGATGGGGGGAAGAGGTCAGAGCCGCAGGCAAAGGCGGCAGTGATGAAGTTCGTTCCGAAGTTGCTCCAGCTCTTGTCCTTACCCCAGAACTTCTGGGTGATGGTCTTTGCCACGTTGTACGTACATCCCACGATAGGTGCCACTGTAAGACCCGTCTCAATGAAGCTCATACCGAACATGGTAAGTGCGCATTCGGCCTTGCTTCTTCCCTTATTGACATCTTTGAGGTAGCTGTCGAACTCGTCGTCTACGGCACGTGTGGTGGCTGTGCCATCGTCGTCAGTCCATGGTCCCCAAGGTTCTCCCGCCATATAGCAGATTCTGAAGTTGCCGTCCAGTCCGCTGTCGCCCTTGCACATGAATCGGAAGAATACCTGATGGGTGCTGTTGGGTGCGATATAGGGGATGAAGAATGAGTAGATGCGAATACTGTCTCCGGTCGCCTCGTCGTAGGTCATGAGATATTCGCCCAGCTGCCTGGCCATCTTCAGCTGCTCGTCGTCGAAAGCATCGCTATACAGGTCGTAGTCGAAGTCAAAATGCACGTCAACGGTACCTTTGCGGTCGGGGATGGCAATGAAGACGGGGGTGTTGTAGGCTGCCACATTCGACCTGTTGCCATAGTCGATGGAGAAACTCTGGTACTTGTTGAACAACAGTTTCTCGCGTCCGTTAATCTGTATCCACACATCGGGCTCTTCGCGCTGCTCAACGGTGAAGGCCTGACGGAGGGTGTCGTTGCCCACAATGACATCGTATGTGCCCACAGGGGCATTCCACAGGTTGAAGGTGGCAGGGGCCAGGTTGTCGGAGTTCACAATCTTCGACGCATCGTAGTCATAGTCCACATCCCATGTGCCTTCAATCTCAGTAGAGCCCTGCTTCAGCAGTACGCGCGGCTTATTGCTGTAGGTCAGCTCATAGCCGCCCTGTATGCGCAGCTTCACGTCGGGCACGTTGCCTGCCTTCTCGGGCGTCACGCTGGTCAGTCCGCCCACGGTGATGGTCTGGAACGTTGTGGCGCAGGCATTGGTGGTCTTGCCGTCGCCACGGGCTATCATCCAGTAGCTGTAGGTGCCGGGATAGCCGCTGTAGTCCTCGCTGATGTGGCGCTTGTCGCTGGTGGAGGGGTCGCCGACGGGGTAGTCCTTGTTGGTCATCAGCCACCAGCAGGCCTCGCCGTCCTGCGTCACGTCGTTGGCGTAGACCTTCTGGCCCGTCATGTCCTTGGTGAGGGTGAACTCGGGGTGAGGCGGACGGATGGGGTCGGTCTCGGTGAGGATGTTCGGCGTCAGGGGCACGGCATCGTTCTGGTACTGGCTCTGGTCGCGCAGCGTGCCGTCGAAGGTGAGCAGCAGACGGCAGTCCTTGTCCTGCGCGTTGGGCGTATTATAAAGATGTTCGCGTATCTCCCCGGCGGTCAGTGCGCGGCTGTAGATGGCCAGGTTGTCAATGAGACCCTTGGCCTGATCCTCATCTGAGGCTTGGTCTACGCGGCCAATGCAGATGGCCTTGTTTGTCATGAGCAGACGTCCGGCATCGGTCTTCGTGCCGATGAGCATACCGTCGACATAGAAACGGAAGTTGTCAGAGGCAACCTTCGAGTCGTAGGTCATGGCCACATGATGCCACAGGCCCCAGGTGTCGGTGGCGTGAACGTACATGCCACCCTCGATGGTCGTTCCCTCGATGGTCTTCTCAGGATGGATGCTGGCAGAGAACACCAGCTTGCCCTCCCACGTCTGGCCCGTATGGATGCTAAAGCCGTCGTACCAGCGGTCGTGGGCGTCGCCTTCGTTCTCATTGTTCAGACCAATAACCTGGAAGCCCTTGCTGTCGGGGCGCACCCAGCACTCCACGGTGATGGCCTCGGCAGCGGCCTCCAAACTGGGGTTCATGGGGATGTAGGCGGGGTTGATGGCTTTATTGTCGGGCTCGTTGGCCGGCTTGGCAATGTCGAAGGCCATGTTCGTGCTGCCTGGGGTGGCGGGACGCTCTACGCGGCGGTAGACGATGTGCCAGGGTGTACCCTCATAGTCGGCTTTGGCGGGGTCGGGAGCACTGTAGTGCATGAACCAGTGTTCGTTGCCTTCGCTGTCGATGAGGGTCTGCAGGGCGTTGTTGTTCCAGTTACGGTAGATGAAGGCCTGCCAGCCGATGAGGAAGTTCTTCGACACGGTGCGGAAGCCGTCCTTCGACTCCAAGTAGAAGGCGCGCTGACCGGTGAAGATGACGTGCTGGCTGTCCTTGGGGTCGATGGTCAGGCGAGGGATGCCGGGACGGAAAACGTCGAAGACGCGTGTCTGCGTGGCCCAGGTCTTGCCGCCGTCGTGCGAGTAGAAGAGGGTGGGATGGGCATCGCGGCCATGGTAGCTGTCGGCGCCGCTGCCCGTGCAGGTGTAGACGTAGATGTCGTTGCCCCGGCCTACGACGGTGTTCGGCTCTATGCCGCAGGTGCCCTCCAAGTAGATGGGCTCCTGCCAGGTCTGGCCGCCGTCGGTAGAGCGCTGGAAGATGGTGTGCATCCAGTCGTTGACATCGGCGTCATCATCGCCGCCGTTGCTCAGCGAGCCGCGATAGACGACGTTGATGTTGTCGCCGTCCATCGACATGTGCGACAGGCTGAACGGTGTCCACAGGCCGGCATGGGTCTTGCCGCTGGCATCCTTGTGGGCGATGTTCGTGGTTGTGTAGTGCCTGCCGCCGTCGGTAGAGGTGGTGACGTAGATGCTGCCGTCGGTGTAGCCCATCAGTGCCCAGCGGCTGCCCTGCACCTTCAGGTCGGCAATCAGCTGACGGGTCTGTATGAGGGTGTCGTTGAATGTCGTGCCGCCATCGACACTGCTGATGACGCGTTGCTGATAGTCTCCGCCGCCGTGGTACTCGCTGAAGGCCAGGGCCACCGTCTGTCCGTCGGCAGCGATGTGCGGGCTGATGTTACCGCTGCCTTTCTGGCGCAGGGTACGGGTGGTGAAGGTCTTGCCGCCGTCGGTGCTGCGCACGTAGTTCACACAGTTAGTCCCAAAGTAGCCGTCGTTGTCGAGGGCGATGATGTGAACGGTGTTGCCGCTGACGGCCATCCATTGGTATTGGTTGCCGCCGTTCTCCGGTTGTGGCTCGTGCGACGTACCTACCACCTGCGCAGCCTCCCAGGTGCGGCCCTGGTCGGCAGAGCGGCGGTAATACATGCGGTAGAGGCCGTCGGCGTCTTTGCTGTTCTCGAACCACAGCAGGTGGATGGTGTTGCCGCTCACCTCCACCTGCATGGGCTGGTAGGCGGTACTCTCATACGTGGCATCGGTGATGCCGTAGGTCAGGTTCTGCCACCCACCCCAGTTGGAGGGCAGCGACTGCTGCATGTCGCCCTCTGCCGCCAGCGCGCCGAGCGTGCCTATGAGCAGGGCCACGATACTGATGATCTGTTTCTTCATAATATTTTCTTTGTTCTTGATGTTCCGATTATGGGCAAAGATACGAACAAAAGCGCGATAAGGACTGCCAAAAACGGAAAATCGACTGCCAATGTCAGAATCTGGCAGTCGATTTGTAGAGTCTGGTTGTAAAGACAGAACGTCAGCCGACGGAATCGGCATGGTTCTGTAACCACTCTTGCGTGGTCATGCCTGTGGCGGTCTTGAAGATGCGGAAGAAGGAGCGCTCGCTGCTGAAGCCGGCATCGAAGGCCACTTCCACAATCTTCTTGTCGGGATGCAGGCGGAACAGTTGCTGGGCGTAGGCGATGCGACAGTCGTTGACATACTGCGTGAACGTCTGGCCACGGGCAGCCTTGATGGCATCGGTGACGTAGCGGGCATTGGTGGAGAGTGCTGCCGCAAGGTCGGCGGGCTTCAAGTCGGGGTTGCGGAAGAGCTGCCGGCACACCATGAGGTCGTGGATGCGAGCAAAAAGGGCAGGCTCATCGCCTGTTTCTTTCCGGGAGGGGACAGGCGTGGCTACTTCTGTCTCCGGGGCTGCCGGTTTGCGACGATGCCGGTTTGCGACAAGTACAACTGTCGCCGCCACGATGGTCAGGCCTATCAGTACCCATATCCAAGGGAATGTGGCGGTAGCTATTGCCTCGTCGGCATCGTTCAGACGGATGAGCCACGCGGTGGCCGTGGGTTCGTAGTTGGTGCTGTGGAACCCCTCTTTGTAATTGCCACCGACGATAGCCAAGTTGCCGCCAGCGGTCAGCACCGGCGTGTCGAAACCGCAAAGGGGAAGCGGGTCGGTGTAACAGAGTGTCAAAGGGGCGGGACGCTTCGTGTATTCCACGCAGAGCAGATACAGCCGTTTCTCGTGGTCGATGCCAGCGATGTAGGCCTTTTGCGCTTTCCGGTCGGCAATGGGGGAACCGTACCAATGGATGGAACCGCCGATGTTGGTCTCTTTCGGGATGGGGCACACGGTGGGAAGCACTGAGAACACGGTGTCGCGCACCATGAGGATGGCCTTCTGCTTGGTGCTATGTTCGCTGGGCGAGTGCCCGTTACACACGCCCTTGATGGCCAACAGCAGGTAGGCATATTCTCCGCGTGCCTCGTCGCCGATGAAGCCCGTAAGGGGACGGACAGGTGGCATGATGTAGTTGATGGGGAGCCACTGTTTGAGCAATGGCACACTGAACGGCTCACCCCGCAGACGGTCTACGATGGCCGTGCTGTCTCTGAGTGTGTGGCCGTAGGGGCTCTGACTGCCGAAAATGAGCACATCATCGTTGGCCGTGCGCAGGATATAGGGTGTTGAGCGCTGCACCGTGACAGGCTTCGCGTAGGTAAACGATGACTTGCCATCGTACAGCTCAATGCCGTCCTTGCCATACCAGTTGCCACTGATGACAACGCGCCCGCTGTCAGTCACCGCTCCACTTGCCATGGTGCGCTTCTGACTAAGGCAACCATAGTCGCCAAACGTATGCGTGACGGGGTCATACAGCTCTGCTCCCCAGGTCTGGCCGATGCCCATGCTTTCGCTGTGTCCGCCTGCCGTGAGCACCTTCCCCGACGGTAGCTGTACGGACATCCCATCGTCGTGCGGGTAGGTCATCTCCACTGTGTGCCACTTGTCGTCTTTCAGGTATTCTGCTGTTGCCGTGGGCACAAAGCCCGTAGTGTGACCACCCAGTACGGTCAGCTCGCTGCCAATGCAGAGCACCTGGTGTCCCGTTCGTGCCATGTTCAGGTCGGGCAGCCTCACGACATCAATCTTCCTCATAGGGCAGAGACTGTCGTTTGCAGCCTGCGCCACTGTTGGCAGTATCATGGTCAGTGCCGACAGGGCAACATATATAATATGGTGTGTTACGTCTTTCATTCCCCCTTGTTTGGAGTTCTACGTTGTTAGATAGAAGATGCCCTCCGGCCCCATGTTCATCAGCAGGTCGAGGATGCTGAGGTTGGGCAGGAAGCCGTGCTTCTGGCTGTAGACCTGATAATAAGGCCGTGGCTGGAAGGTGGCGTCAGCGGCAGGATGCTTGGGCTGGATGGCGTTGCGGAAGTCATCGTCTTCGGTTGTCCTGGCATATTCCTGGGTATAGCCGACGTTGGGACGGATGTCGAGCAGTTCACACATCTTCTGCCGGATTTCCTCGTTGAAATCGAGTAAAAATGTCCAGCGGCGCTCAAAGAAGGGGCGCAGGTCATCCTCATAATACTCAAAGAAAGGCGACTCGCCGTAGGCCGACTGCAGGGCGTTCCAGTGCAGGTGGCGCCAGTTGCCGTGGTCGCTGATGCGGATGTCGCGTATCTGAGGTGAGAGGTGAGAGGTGAGAGGTGAGAACCGCTCCACGGGTACCGTCAGTGTCTGGCAGCCCTGTGTGGTGGCAATGACACAGCGGTTGCGGTAGGTCTGTTTCTGAAAACTCTCGCAAGCCTCTATCCACACCCTGTCAGCCCGGCAGAGCTTCTGGTACCACTGCACCGGACCGAAATACGTAGTACTGAGCAGCACGTTCATAGCGGTGACAGGAATCGGCTTGTATCATAGCTCATCCATAGCGGATGACCCAGCGTGTGGTTATAGACTACCAGGAAGACACGCCCTATGATCTGTTCCTCACAGATGAGCGACAGTGAGTCAATCTGGTAATAATCGTGTTGCGCGCAGGTAGCCTGACGGCCGGGAACAATGTAGGAGCGTCCCTCCTGGCGGATGGTGTCGCCCGGCAGAGCCGTGCAGCGGGCCAGGAATACCTGGTTGGTGGAATCATCGAGTGCCAGCCAGTCGCCCTTGGCTATCGGGCGTTGCCACAGGCGTCCGTAGGAGAAGATGGTGCCGCCCCCTGTGCGCAGACCGTATGCCCAGCGGTTTACCATCACACGGTCGCCCGCCTTGAACACTGGCTCTAACTGCGGGCCAGGCACGGTGTAGATGGTAAAGACCAGCGCGCGGAACGCAAGCATAACGACAATCGCAGCGCTGAAGGCAATAAGGAATTTTAGCGTACTACGCATAGGTTCGTTAAGGTGCCGCGGCCTATCGCGGCATACGAAAGCTTATTTGATGTCGTCGACGAAGCGGAAGAGGCGGTTCCAGCGTATGCCGTTTACGCCGCGCCGGTCGGGGTCGCTGCTCCACCAGATGAAGATGGGCTTGCCCACGATGTGGTCCTCTGGCACGAAGCCCCAGTAGCGGGAGTCGGCAGAGTTATGGCGGTTGTCGCCCTGCATCCAGTAGTAGTCCAGCTTGAAGGTGTACTCCTTCGTCTCTTTCCCGTTGATATAGATACGTCCGTCGCGCACGTCAAGCTGGTTGCCTTCGTAGGTGCGGATGGGGCGTTCGTAGACGGGCAGGTTGTCGAGTGTCAGCTTCAGCGTCTCGCCCTTCTTGGGAATCCACACGGGACCGTAGTTGTCGCGTGTCCAGTGCTTGTTGCCATTGAGCGGGTAGATGTCCATGTCGCTGGCCTCGGTCACCAGTCTGATGCTCTCCACAAGGTCCTTACGTGCGCCGAGCACGTCGACGGCATGCTGTGTCAGTGGCATATAGCCCATCTGGTTCAGGCTCATCAGGTCTTCCATGGAGATGCCGAGGTCCTGCATCAGCTCGTCGGGCAGTCCCTGGCGCAGTTTGACGTAGTAGGTGTACTGCACGTTGTCGGGTTCCTTGTTGGGCTTGCCGTCCAGGTAGACCACGCGGTTCTTGATCTGCAGCGTCTGTCCGGGCAGTCCGACGCAGCGCTTGACGTAGTTCTCGCGGCGGTCGGCAGGCCGTGTGATAATCTCGCCGTATTCAGCGGCGTTGGCTGCTATCTGTGCGCGTCCGGCCTCATAGACGGTCTGGTAGTACTTCAGCCGCTGCTCAGCCGTGAGCGAGTCGGGGTTCGGGCGCTGCGGATAGAGCTGGTAGCCTATACCGTAGCACATCTGGTAGAAGTCGTAGGCCTGATACTGCGGTGCCGAGCAGAGGGTGTCGCCGGCGGGGAAGTTGAACACCACGATGTCGTTCAGCTCGACCTTGCCCAGACCTTTCACCCGGCGGTAGTCCCAGTGAGGCCAGTCGATGTAGCTCTTGCACTCTACCACGGGCAGGGTGTGCTGTGTCAGCGGCATGGTCAGCGGTGTCTCAGGGATGCGCGGGCCGTAGCTCACCTTCGACACAAAGAGGTAGTCGCCCGTGAGCAGCGATTTCTCTAATGAACTGGAGGGTATGACATAGTTCTGGAAGAAGAACAGGTTGATGAAGTAGACGGCCACGAGGGCGAAGACGAGGGCGTCGACCCACGACATCACCCAGCGCACAGGACCTTCCTGCTCCTTCCACCACTGCCACTTGATGCGCTTGGTGATATAGACGTCGTAGATGAAAGGAACGATGAGCAGGCCCCACCATGAGCCTACCCAATAGAGGAACAGCAGGTAGAGGGCCAGTACAACGCCGAACTTCAGCCACTGCCTCTTCGGGTTTGTAGTTTCTTTTTTCATAATAATTTTTTTGGGGCTTATGGGGCCTATGGGGCCTATGGGGCTTATGAGCCCTATGGGCCCCATAGGCCCTAAAACTTAAACATGTCCGAGATGGTCAGCAGGCCCTGGTGCTCCTTGGTGTACTCAGCAGCCAGCACGGCACCTAAGGCAAAGCCCTTGCGTGAGTGGGCGTCATGAGTAATCGTGATGAGGTCGGCATCGGAGTCGTAGCGGATGGTGTGGATGCCGGGCACCTCGCCACGACGGATATGGTCCACACGTAGCAGCTTCGGGTCGGTGGTGTCCTCGGCCCACTGCTCCTTACGGTCTATGCGCTCCACAATCTCCTCGGCCAGCGTGATGGCCGTGCCGCTGGGGTGGTCGAGCTTATGCACATGGTGTGTCTCCTCCATCTCTACGTCGTACTGCGGGAACTGGTTCATGATCTTGGCAAGATAGCGGTTGACGGCCGAGAAGATGGCCACGCCGATGGAGAAGTTGGAGGCCCAGAACAGGGTCTTACCGCCCTCCGTACACTGCCGGCGCACGTCGTCGCCGTGCTCTTTCATCCAGCCCGTTGAGCCGCTGACCACCTTCACCCCTGCTGCCCAGGCCTTCAGGTAGTTGCCGTAGGCGGCCTGCGGGGCGGTGAACTCTATGGCCACGTCGGCCGATGCAAACTCAGGACTGTCGAAGTCCTGCTGGTTGTCAATGTCGATGATACTCATAATCTCATGACCACGGTCGCGGGCAATCTGCTCTATCATCTTGCCCATCTTGCCGTAGCCTATTAATGCTATCTTCATAATACCGTTGCTTTTTCAAGTAAATGATTACAGCCTGCAAAGTTACGCATAATTTCTGAGATAGCCTTGCAATATAACGTTTTTTTCGTAAGTTTGGCAGGATTTATTCAAACAGGAAGAAGTCGATTGGCGGTCTCGACTCCGCTTCCTTTTCTCCTTCTTCGTCAATGCCGCCGTAATCCAAGCCATTGTTACTCGTCACGCTACTGGTAGCAATCATTTCTTCCGTGCTATATTCCAGTATTTCTATCTCTGGAGCCATATATTGTCTTTTCATAGTTGCCTCATTTTATTGTTTCATCATTTTCCTTCCATTTACAATATACAAGCCCCCTGCTGCCTGGCTTACACGCTGGCCATTGAGGTTGTAGATTCTTCCGTCCTCAGAATCATTCGTCCTTTCAAGATTGTCGATGCCTGTTGTCTCACCATCGATGCTGATAAGGAGTCGTGCGTTGAGATTGGTCTCCTGTCCTAATACGGCACCCAATTCAAACCAGCCACGGAAGGCTTTAACGTTAGACTCTCCCTTCGAGTACCATAGCTTACCGCCATTGACAAACAGCGCATTTTCGGGTACCTTCGTCTTGACAAATGTGCCAACGAAACGGCCTGAAGTTCCGTGATTGCCAGTTTTTACTGTTGGCGTGAGTGAATTAGAAACCTTGACGTTCTCCACTTCAAAACTGTCAAATCCTTTGTCCGTTTTGATGAGGAACGGTTTGCCCGCTGTCAACAGATGCTCTTCGTCTAAGGTGTATGTTGAGAAGTTCAGTGTGATGGTTTGTGGCATGTTGGGGTTACTGCTATCATAGACCGTTTCAAAACCGGTAAACTCAGCCATCTCTACCGATGTGCCGAAGATGGTCTCAACCATCGTTTTCGTCATGGAGAACGGCAGGCAGATGGTATTCCAATTATTGGGCGTAATCTTACGCTTAACCGTAACTTTAGCAGCTCCGCCTGATGCGGTGAAGGCTTCTGAATTTTCATCAAGATTGAAGGTCGGCATCGTGAAGTCAAGCGTTACAGGACTGCTGGGCATACCCTGTACACTTTGCGAGGTGAAGGTCATGGAGTAGTTCTCCACAGCCACCTCCCTTTCAATGTCTTTGATATACACCTTGAAGGTGATGGTCTCGCCAGAAGCCTGATTACTGCGAATGCGCAGGTAGCAGTAGCTCTTTCCGTCAGCCGTCTGGACGGTGGCCACACCCCTGCACGCTTCGCCGCAAAAGGCAGCGACCTCATAGTTACTGTAATCGGCCACCGCTTCTCCGTCGGCGGTTAGTGCCAGGTAAGCCGTCATGTCGTACTGGTAGTCATAAATGTTCACTGACCAGTGCGTGTCTTGCGCCCTTGCCCCCAGGGAGAGGCAAAGGCTCAAGAACATCATTATCCTAAAACATGCTGTTTTCATGTTACATTATTATTTGATTAAATATTTCTGTCCGTTCACAATATAAACACCCTTGGCTAATTTGCTGTTAAGGGATTTGCGGTTTGCTATTTTCCGACCCTGCAGGTCATAGACAGACTGCAAATCATGAGTGGGAGAATCGTAAACGCCCTTAATACCGGTAGCACTGCTGATGTTGAACACGAAGGGACTCTTGCGGCTGCCCACCACGTCATCAACAAATGTCAGCTTCTCTGCGGCTATGAAGGTCTCGCCTGTCTCTGCCGACTCTACCACGAACGTCACTTCTACAGGTTTTTCTCCATAGACCGTCAGATAGTGGTTGTTGCCTATCACCTGACTGATACCGCAAATATCCTTGCCCGTCATTGCATAAATGATGTAGGCATTGCTGGCCTGTTCCATTCCGTCACGGCAGATGCGTGCGGTAATGCTCATGGTGCTGGGATAGCGGTGGATGTCTATTCCTGAGGTGTTGACGAATTGGCGCGTTAGCGGGTATGCAGCCCTACTGCCTGCGACAGCCTCAAAGTTATAGGCAAGTTGCTTGTTGCTGGCTGACTTGTAAAGGTAACCTATACCCGGAGTCAGTTCGGTAAGCGTACCTTCCCAGCTGCCATTGGCATACTCGGAGTATCCTGTCTGCGCCGTGATGTAGTCGCCCTCCTCAGCATTGGTCAGCACATCGAGCGTCCTCGCCTCATGATACGGATAAGCCATCCAGTTCCATCCCTTCTTCAGGGTGATGGGAGCTGTTGTCGTGTTGTAGATATGTCCGCGCATGGTACGTGAGAAGCGTGTAGATGCCTCAATCTTATAAGCCTTGCCGGGTACGAACGCATCGATACCGCCGACCAGTCCATATACCGGGTCTTTTATCAACTCACTTTCCTGACTGACAATGCGGTTGGCATACTGAGCAACGTCGCCCAGTGTCTGTAACTCATTCAGATAAGTTGACATCCAGTTCCATCCACGGGCTATGGTCACTGTCTGACTGAAGATGTCACGGACGAACAGGGCCTTCACCTCGGTAGCCTTGCTGACAGTAAGCTTGTATGGGTTCGCCGTTGACTCCACGGTCACGCCGTCAACCTCCCATCCCTTTAGGATGAAGTCCTCTGACGGTACAGCTTCAATCTCCACCTCCGTGTTATAGTCGTAGAGACCGGTTCCTGAGCCGCGCAGCGTGCCGTTTCCGTCGGTGGTTGTCTCTAAACGGAACTGCTTCTTCTTAAAGTTGGCGACAATATTGAGATCGGCATTCACCGTCATGTCGTAAGTCGGACTTGTCGATACCACCTCACCGTCAATAGTCCAGTTAACAAACTCATAGCCTTCTTCAGGCGATGCCGTCAACTGGCATCTGGACCCGTAGGTCAGTCCGTTGTTGGCAGTGGGAGCCAGCCTGCGTGCCTCAGACGGATGGTCAGAGAGTACGACGTATGACACTGTTCCGGAATTGTCGGGGAAGGCCGTTGCGTTCAACTGCACCAGTCCGCCACGGAAGAGCACCCAGTCAATCTTCTTGCCAGCCAAGCCATGATACCCTTCGTTGTCAGTGATGTCGGCCGTCTGAACAGACAGCACGTAGTATCCGTTGGGCAGCGAGGCATTCAAGGCTGTCAGGTCAAGTTCGAAGTCGGTCTTGTCATCTCCTTCGTTCTTGTCGACAATGGTCATTGTGCTGAGATCCTGCTTCTCTCCCTGAACGGTAAGCGTCACGTCCTCGGCAGTGAAGGTAGATGCGTCGATAGGTTTGCTAAAGGCAACAGGTACAACGTTGTAATCGCTCGTGACCAGATGCTGCTGTGCAAACTCCTCTTCGTATGCGGGTTGCGTAATCTCGACATCCAGTTCCGTGTCGGGCCGTTCCTCGTAGGTCAGAATGTAAGTCTCGCCGGTAGCAGGCATTTTGCTCACGATGTGCAGGCGGTGCTCATAGAGCCACTCCTGACCATCGCGCATGGAGCGGTTGGTCTGCCAGACATTATCCAACGGCAGTTCGAGGTTGTCGCTCTGACGGACGACCTTCAGCAGTTTCTGTCGTCCGGCCGTCGGGTCAAGCAGGTTGCCGTAGGTCCACCCTGCTTTCTGGGGCAGTACGGTGAGCAGATAGACGGAGCCGCTCTGCTTGGTCGCAGAGATGCTTTGTGTACCCGTCACCTCCTGCTGGGTAGCATCGGTGAAGTAAACCTGGTCAGGCTGGTCAAAGGCATCTTCCACATCGTTCACCAGGAAAGCGCGGGCAGGAGCCGTCTGACCCTCAGCTGCCACCGGTGTGAAACCGTGAACCAGCTCATGGATGGTCACCTGGTCCAGTAGCGACAGGTCTTCGTTACCATAGCTTGTCACATGCGTAGCTTCTACCTTGTAGGTAGTGAAGTGCCCGAGCAGTGTTGACTGCAGCCACCACTGAGCGTAGGTCTGTGTGTGAGCGGGAATGTCACCTAAGTCGTTGGCAATAGTCTGTCCGAAGGAGAGGGCGGCGGGTCCGCCGTTGACCTGCGAACTGACTATCTGGAATTCAATGGCCAGTCCCTTCTCATTCTCTGTTATTTCCGGCTGCATGGTCGTCATGCGCACATTGGTGGCATCACCATAGCCCTTGTTGTTGATAAGGAGAGCAAACTCAGCATCCTCCATCGGTTCGACGACATCCAGCGTCAGCGGGTCGTCGCCGTAAACGTCGCGCTGCATGAAGTAGGTCAGGTCAAGTTCAGGCGATGGCTTCACCGTCAATGTAACGGGATACAGCTCGCGCGAAACCTCCAGTCCCGAATAAGGGTCGGTGTAGCTCAGCGTACCACCGAAGGAGTACTCCTGCGGAATCATCGGAGCAGCATATTTCGTCGGGATGAAGAGCACGGTCACCGTTCCCTCACTGTTAGCAGCCAACTGCCATCCGCCATCGAGCGTCAGCTCACCGTCGAGACCCTTCAGCGACTCGGCGTTGATCTGGAACTCATGTGCTGTGGCGACGTTGTTGAACTGGTCGCTGACCACAAGGTTCAGTTTCATATTCTTCATAGCCTCGGTTTCATGGCCATTGAAGACGGTCAGCGTGCCACGGAAAGCCTGACGGGTCATCACCATGGTCTGCTTGATCTGCAGTGTGATGCTCGAACAGACGCTTCCTTTCTGTTCGTTCAGCTTCTGATAGGCAACACCCAGCGCATCGTTCCAGTATTCCTCCACGCTGGTGTAGCCGGCAGCCACAGCCTGGGCCTCGGCATCCTTTATTCTGTCAACAGCATCAGCAAGAGGTTCCTTATGAATGCGGTTCTCGTTTTCGGCACCCGTAGCGTCATAGAGACGTGTGTTGTTGATACGCTCAATAAACTTGGCGAGCATTTCTTCGGTGACACCCGTCGGCTTGTACGGGCGGATCTTTTCTATCGTCATCTGCTCATCCCGATAGGTCGACACAATAGCCAGCAGGTTCTCAACCTCGTGCATCGTCGTGTTCTGAATCCAGAGCGTATCGCCCATCACCTCTGTCAGATAGTCGTAGTAGGCCTGCAGCTCCTGCTCTGACACCTTGGCGGCTGCCCCTAAGTTGTTCACGTAGGAGAAAGGCGAGTTGAAGGCTGTAGGCATGATGACCGCCGATGTTCGCCGACGACTGTCGCTATGATCATGGAAGAACGAATCCCAGCAGCGCTCGGAAGCTTTCCAGAACGATTTGTAACAGCTCAGTCCGCTGGCAACCCATCCCACGATCTCACAGGCGACGCCGGCGGGTAAGCCAACGATGGTTCCCGTGGCTGCGGCGGCACAGACTTCTGCTGAGCAGGATACCGTCGTCAGCGTGCAGTCGATAGCGCGGGACAGAGCACCCTCGTCGCTGGTTGCACAGTCATAGATGCCCTTCGTGCATCCCCAGACGGGAATGAAGTTCTGTACGCAGTTGACAACCCATCTTCCTAAAGCGTCAAGACAGGGATTACAGTCTTTTTCCGATGACACCTGCGTTGTGGACGATGAGGCTGTGTAGCCGCCGCCACCACCACCGCCGGGACCGCCGAGGCCGCCACCGCCGCCTCCGCCGCCACCGCCGCCACCGCTGCCACCGCCGGGCTTACCCGGGCAGACGGAGTACGAGATGGGCTTCTCTACCTTGTGCCACTTATGATCCAGGCCACACTCCCACTCATAGTAGATGCCTGTCACCGTGGTACAACCGTTGTCACCGCTGGCATAACGGCGTCCGCTGGCTGTCGGCACCTGACGGGTGACCTTCACTGGCAAGATATAGCTCTGCTGGGGTGCGATGGTCAGTCCTGTGTACTCGCCCATCGGCTCCCAGACGTAGGCACCTGTCCGCGAGGGCAGTGTGAACTCACAGTTCTCTGCCTTGATAAGTCCCTTGTTCGTGGCGATGGCGTAGAACATAAGACTTTCACCTGCGGCCAGTGAGTCGAGCGGCAGGCGCTGAGGCACGACGATGTCCACCACTGGCGCGGGAACATTGGTCTCGTAGGTCACGGTGGTCACGATGTCATAGACATCCTCTATTTCCGTTTCCTCCACCGTCCATGTTACCTTGATTGCCTGAACACTCAGGTTCACGGTTTTAAGGGTAGTGGTACCTGGGTCCACAAGGATGTTGTTCGAGTAGGAGTCGTGATTGTCAGCCGTTACCGATAGCTTGTAGTAGCCTTCGGGCAGGTTCTCAAACGTGCAAAGACCGTCCTCACCCGTCTTTCCCTGGGTAACGAGGGCATTGGTAACGCTGTTGCGCAACACCACCTCAGCATCCTTCACGTGCGGTTTCTCGTCAGTATAGTAGGTGTACTCGTCGGCCACCTCAACCACTAAGGTTCCTGTCTGGTCGGAGACGGGCGTTACGCTGAAGTTGGCCATGGTGCCCTTACCGTATTCGACGTTAAAGCCGATGGTACCGGTGACCGGTACGTTCAGCTGCATGTCATCGGTAGGTTTGAAGAGCAGCACCAGGGTGACGGTGTCGCCCTTGTTGATGCCGGAAAGCGTGGTGCCCTGGGCACAGCTTATCCAGTCAGGCAGTGCCAGGGTCAGCTTGCCAGTGTTGCCCTGGCCGTTATTAATCAGCGTGACAGGATACTCGCGGGTCTGTCCCTTGGTCATCGTGGTGGTGATGCGTTTGTTGGGCGTCACCAGATTGGCCTCAGCCATGCGGGCGAAGGTATAGATGGTGATGGGTAGCGCCACCCCTTCGTTGCTGGTGATATTCAGCTGAATCTTATCCCAGTCACTGCCCGTAGCCGGCTGGTTCGCTGTAAAGGTGTATGTTAACAACGGCTTGGTGTTGCCTTCAATCGTCTCAGGAAGATTGACCTCCAAATCGTATCCTTCAGGTTTTGACAGCACCTCGACCTGTACCCCCGTGAGCGGCAGCTGGCCGGGATTGCTCAGTTCAACAGATGTCTCAATGGGCTCGCCTACCGTGGGGTAGAACTTAATATAGTCAGTCTTAGTGCGTCGCAGGCCGTAGATGTTGAAAGATGCCATCTCCGTCTTTGCTCCTTCACCGGGATAGCAGACACCACAGGCGGCGTGTCCCATCATGGCTCCGTTGAGCATCCAGCGGTACTCGAACTTTCCCTGTCCGTCGGCTCTGACGGTCTTTACCTCGCGCACACCGTCACAGACGACGTAGAGGTCAACCTCTGCATCGGCGATGTCGCGTCCGCTGAGCTGTCCGTTGAAGATGACCACATCATTCAGGTTGTACTGCGCTTTGTCGGTCTGTAGCTGAGCACCGAACGGCGAACTCACCTCCACCTCGACATTAGCCGACGTGTTGTTGGTGGCAGACAGCTCCTTGACCGTATTCTCCTGGTTGACCACGGCATACAGCTGATGTCTGCCAACTGTCTTGGGCAGCATCACGCTCTTCTCTATGGTACGCAAATCGCCTACTGCCAACGGGGTGTCCATCAGGAACGAAGCCAAGGGGTCGTTCTGGCCGCGATCGAAAATCTTCACCGTGGTCTCGGCAGGAAGTGCCGAATTGTTACCCTCGTTGGCTATCTGGAGCGTCACCTTGACAGGGTCGCCAACCAACAGTTCCCCGGGCGTGGCGGTCATGCTCTTGATGGTGGCGTCAGGCAGTGTCTGGTCGGTAACCATCAGCCAGCAGGTGCCTTTGGCATAGTCTGTTGCCTCAACAGTGAATATCACTGTGTGTGAGTCGTCAGCTACGGTGTTCAGCTTCGAAGTCACCGTTACGTTCACCGACTTCTCATTGGCAGGGATGGTGACAGTATGGTCATACTCCAGCTGTTCATCGTAGTCACTGCTGATGCTGACCGTCAACGGCTGGCTGTTGTCGTTGGTGTTGCGGCTGACTGTCAGGGTAGTAGTGCCACCCTCCTTCACCGTGCCGTTAGCCGATGTCAGGCGCAAGGCCTTGCCGTCATCGTCGAGCACTGTGATCTGGGCCGTCACGTTACCGGCAGCCTCGCCGATGGCCGAGCAGCTGCATGATGAGAGCCAGACAGCGGCCGTGATGGTATAGGTGCGGTCACCGTCAACGTCCTGGTTGTCGACGGGGCCGAAGTTGAAGTTCACTTCCTCCACACCCCTTGCCAGTTCCAGCGTACGGTTGCCGAAGTAAAGCCCGCCACCAGCATCGTCGCTCAGCTTCACGGTCACTTTCTTGTCCTTGTTCGACAGACGTTTCAGCGTGCCCGACACCGAGATAGGGCCGTCGCCCTCCTGTACCTGCGTGGGTTTGACGGAGAGTTCGAGCACAGGCAGGTCATCGTCGTTGAGAAGCACAATGGCTTCACCCTTGTTGTAGCGGGCGGCTGATGCCGTGAACTTGTTTGACAACGTGCCGTTGGCCAGGTCGTCGTCAACCACTGTCACAGCCATCTGCGCCGTCGTCTGTCCGGCGGGAATAGTGATGCTGGCGGGGAAGGAACTGAATCGCCGTGTGTTATCACTGGTAATGGTGACGGTTAGGTCCTCCTCTGGTGCCCGGTCGGCCTCAACGGTGAGTTTGAACGACTGGTCGGTACCCTCCGTCAATTCCGTCTTCGAGGCTGTCAGTGTCAGTGTCGGCAGCTCATCGTCCTCGATGACGATGCGTCCGGTGACGGGGGCGTAGGTGCTGGCTGTATTGACGGGTTCTATCCTGAGGTTGATGATGCGTTCAGCGTCGAGCACGTCGTTATTAGCGACATCCAAGTAGAGTATGGCTGCCGACTCCTTTTCCAGAATATTGATAACCTCTGGCAGGGGGATGCGGGTCTCGGTTGAAGGCTCGCCCTTGCTGTTGGTGGCCGTCACCTTGAAGCTCTGTGCCTCGTTCCTGCTTCCGCTTCGCGTCAGCTTAATCGTGACACGATTCGAATAGTAGTTGTTCTCGCTTACGACGTCAGGGGTAATCTCTAAGGTCAAATGCTTTGCTACTAACACATTGTTGGCACTCTTGGCTTTGTTGTTATCGCGCAAAGTCTGGTGCTCGCCTGCATTGGCATCAGGGATGACTGTTACCTGCACCTGTGTGATGCCGTCGATACCCAACAGCTGGGGTAGGGCTATCTGCACGGAGCGGCTCACCTCAGTCTCGGCGGCAAGCGCACCCTCGTAGTGGGTGGTGGTCAGCGTCTTGCTGACGGTGCCGGTGGCGTTGACGAGCGCAATCTCTTCACTCCAGCCGCTTCCTTCCTCTGTGGCGGCCTTGCCGATGTTCCTGACTTTCCAGGCCACGTCGAGCGTACCGCCGGGACCTACCTCAGCCTGTGTGACGGTAATGTCTGACGGTTCCAAGTCCGGGCGCGGTATTTCCTTGATGGTAATGGTGCCGTTGGTGGTCTTCGTCCGCTTGTTAACCATGTTGAGGTCGGTCAGTGTGACGTTGCTCAGATAGACGCTGCACGTTGTCCCGTCGGCGAGGTCGGCCGCCATGGTGAGCTGCAGCGTGAGCAGCGTTCCTTCATGATCCAAGAAGAGCGCATTGTCGCTGCTATAGACGATGATACGGTACTTCTGATAATAATAGTAACTGCTGTTGAGGTATTGATAGTAATTATAGTCAGTGCCCATGCTACGGACCGTTACCTGGTGATTGGTTGTACGGGTCTTCGACAGGTTGACCATCACCTTGCCATCGGTATCGGTAGCCAATGCGTATGGAACGCTGATATCGAACTGTACCCCTGCGATGTCGCTTGCGTTTTCCATCACAACGGGCAGCAGCAGTGCCTTACCGGCAGGACTTTCCACCGACTCGACACGCAGCACATTGGTCTGTGCCTGGGCCATGGCCACCAGGCACAGCAATGCTGCTAACAGGAAATTACTCTTGTATTTCATAGTCTTTTCTTTATTTTCTTACTTTAAACTGCTTGCCATTAAGTCTGACGATGTAGATGCCTGCGGGCAGCGTGTCCCACTTGCCAACACGACGACCGCTGAGATCGTAGACAGGCGCCTGCTGCAGATCCAGGTCATCGGACGGGAGCTCTTCAATAGAGGTAGTACTGCCAAAGCTGACAGACAGGTGGGCAGCATGGCTGTCAACCAGACGGGCATCGGTGATGACAGCGTCGGCTGGCAGACCGCTCAGCAACAAGCTTTCTCCCGGGGCAAGGGTGTTGCCCATGGGTGAGTAGATGACAAGACGGACACCACCGTCAACATTGCGCATCGACACCGTGAAGCGGCTGCGCAAGTCCCCGGCTATCTGCAACTGGCCCTGCTGTGCGCCCTTGATGGTCAGTTGGAGGGCGGCCACCTCGTCGGCATTGGCCAGCATGACGGTGCCGCCATTCTGCATGATCAGGTTCCGGCTGTCAGCTTCCACCTTATTATATATACGCGCAGGCGAAGGCTCTGACTCCTGTTCCTCATAGTTCAGGATGCGGTTCACACAGCCAACGATGTCGCTGACATTGATTTGACTGTCGCCATTGGCATCGGCAGTGGTGAAGTTGAACGCCTGGTTGCTGGGCTTACTTTCGTTTAGTGCATAATAGACCACGTTCTGCAGGTCGGCCACATCCACAGTCTGGTCGGCATTGACGTCACCGTCCTTCCAGTCAAGGCGGAAGATAAAGGTGATGTAGTCATACGAGTAATCATAATAGTATGAGTTCTGATAACCGTATGTGTAAGCCGTCAGCACATTCTTGGAAGCGTTGAACACATTCGAACTGCTTATGTCGCAGAGGCTGTTGCTGTTTTTGTATAGTTCATAGTCGCTGGTGTAGAGGCTGCTCCCCGACTTGTAGAGACGATACATGTTGGAGAAGGAATATTTGAAGTCTCCGTATGAATGCCTATAGGTCTGGAAACTGACATCGTTGCCCAGACTGACGGGTTCGCCAAGCGTAAGGTTGATGACCACGTCGTCCATCAACTCTTCGGGCACATATACCTGTTTGGTCTGGTAGTCAATAAACTGATAGCCTCTCTGCAAAGCATCTCTTGACAGTTTGTCGTGGGAGAACGCCTGCGAAATCTTTGTCAGCCAGTTGTAGCGTACATTAAGTTTCGTCAGGTTGGGCAGTTTCGAGGCGAAGGGGTAGAGGTCGCCCTTCAGGTGGTTTCCTTCCAGGTTAATACTTTCGATGACCGTATTCTCGCTGTCGAGCAGCGTGTCTACCTTGGCCTCAATGGTGTTATGGCTCAGGTTCAGTGTCTTCAACCTCGACAGTCCGAATACCGACTTGGGCAGTTGTCCCACTAACCCCCGGTTCGTAAGGTCAATGTCAGTGATATAGAAGAGCTCGTCGTCCTCAGCATCCACCTCGGTGGTGACACCCTGCCACTTGCCTATGGAGTGACGCTGGTTGCTCAGGTCCCAAGGCTTAGTCCACGCGGCACCGTTCAGTCTTTCATAGAGCTGCTCCATCATGGCGAAGTCGGCATCATTAAGCCTGTCGTCACTCTCAAAGGCACGAATCTCCTTGAATTGTTTCCAGATGCTGGTGGCCTTATAGACATCCACCTGACCTTCGGGTACCTCAAGTACGCAGTTGGTGCGATAGCCAGTATAGGATGATGAGGAGGAGATGGCTGGCGGTGTGCCGGCATAGACGCGCAGTAACTCCAAATTATTACAGCCAGCGAAATAATCGAAGTTGCTGTTATTGGTGTAGTCCTGCTTGCGCCCCAGATAGGCTGACTTCAGCTTTGTGCAGCCGGCAGCGAAATAAGTGCCGACGGAAGTGACGTTCTTGGGTACTCTGATTTCACTGAGTTGCGTGTTGTAGAAAGCGTACTGTCCGATGGTCTGCAACGTGTTAGGCAACGAGATCTCTGTCAGTCCGCTACCGTAGAAAGCATACTGGCCTATCTCCTGCAATGCTGATGGCAGGGTGATGGTCTGCAGTGCAGCGGTTCCGTAGAACGTATAGTCGGGAATCTTCGTCATGTCCTGCGGTAGGGAGACTGTTGCCAGGCCGGCACAATTATAGAACACCTCAGTATCGAACGTGCTGATATTCTTTTGGATGGTGACTCCCGTGATACCACTTCCACTGAATGCCTCTTCACGTAATGTTGTCAGTGTTTCCGGCAGTGTCAGACTGGCTGTGAGAGCCTTGGTGTTGTAGAAAGCCCGGTAGCCGATGGATTTCAGTGCGGCAGGCAGTGCGGTGAGCACCAAGCTTTGGCAATTATAGAAAGCATAGTTTGAAATGGTTGTTATCTGGTCACTGAGCGCGATAGCGGGCAGCAGTTTGCAACCGTCGAAAGCATACTCGCCAACAGTGGTGATGTCATCGTGCATGGTGACAGATGTCAGTTTCTCACAGTTTTGGAACGTGTAGCTGGGCACGCTATTGATACCCGTGGGAATGTTGGCACTCTCCAACTTGGTACAGTTCTTGAATACGTTGCTACCCATCGAGGTGATGCTGTTAGGCAGCGTCACCGTGGTGAGGGCCGTGTAGTAGAAAGCGCTGCTGCCTAACGAGGTGAGTGTTGTCTGGTTCAGGTTCTCCACTGTGGACAGCTTCTGACAGTTATAGAATGCCTCGTTGCCAATCTGCGTGGTACCCTCGGCCAAGGCCACACGCTCCAAAGAGGAGCAGTTGTATAAAACTCTGTAAGGAACTTGTTTGATGTTGGCAGGGAAGACGAACTGCTTGAGGGCTTTACAATAGGAAAAAGCAGAACTGCCAAGTGATGTCAAACTCTGCGGCAAGGTCACTTCCGACAATTTTATGCAGTTGTAGAAAGCATTGTACCCAATGGTCTCCAGTCCTTCGTTGAAGGTGATGCTTGGCATCTGGCTGTTGCTGTAGAAAGCATACGAGCCAATCGTCTTACAGGTGGATGGGATCGTTATCGGGGACGACAGCTTATAGTCGTTGTAGAAGGCATATTCGCCAATGGTCTCCACCTGTGCGGGAATATTGATGGTTTGAAGCTTCTCGCAATCGTAAAAGGCATAACTGCCGATAAAGGTAATATTGTCGGGCAGCGTGACAGTGGTAAGAGCGTCACAGTTGTAGAAGGTGCTGGCTTCAATACGCGTCATGCCATCAGGTATTGTCACCGTCTTGAGAACAGTATTGTTACTGAAGGCACCCTGCCCTATGGTGGTCACGCCGGCAGGAATGTCGGCCTTTTCCAACTTAGTGTCATAGTAGAAGGCGGATTCACCGATGCTCGTCAGAGCGGCTGGCATGTTAACCTGCGTCAGCTTGCTATTGTAGGCCACGGCGTTGTTGCCCATGGTAGTGGCTGTGTTCGGCAGTGAGAGCTCCTTCAGGTTAGGCATATTATAGAACATATACTGACCGATAACATCGTTCTCCGTGGCATAGTGGTAGTAGGTGTCCTTGGAAGCCTTGTTGGTACTTGTATTAAACGAGAAGCGGTAGTACTCTTCGCCGCCCGCCACAATCTGGGCGTTCTTCAGGTCAAGCACCTCCAAGAAGGGCATCAGCTCGTGAATCTGGTTGATGTCGGTGCCGTTGATGGGGCCTGTAATGGTCAGGCTCAGCGCGTTGCCTGCCACTTCGGCGGGTACCTTCGTAGCCAGCTGTCCGCCCGCCGTGGTCTCGACGTCGAAGTCGGTTGTTGACCCGATGGCCAAGATGTGGTATTTCTTTGTGTAGTCGCTCGCCTTATAGGTTTCTACCATGTCAGGATGTACGAAGAGAGCCATCGTGTTGGGCAGAGAGTAGAAAGAACACTGGAAGGGGAAGTTCACCCCCGGAATGGTCATTTTCTGCACATTGCTGCAATTGTAGAACAAGTAGCTGTCGTTGGCAAAGGCGTTGGTAGCCAAGCCTGTTCCGAAGGTTATCTCGCGCAGTTTTGTGCCGTTGCTGAAAGCTCCCGAACCAATGTACTTCACCTCATGGGTATTGCCCTTGCTGTCGGTCACCTCGTTGGCAATGATGATGTGTGCGGCCTTGTCTTCGTCAGCAGCATAGCTGCTAATGCCGGTGAACGTAGCGGCCGATGTGGGGTTCTCGTAGTGGTAGGTGAGCCTGTTGCCGTTGGCATCGGCCACCGTCACATCGCCATAGAGCGGTTCCTCATACAGATAGATGGAACGCAACGTGTGGTCGGCAGCAACCTTGAACTTCACGGTGCCGTCGGCTGTCACCTTCAGGTGGGCACAGCTGTAGACGCTGTTCCAAAGGTCTGTTTCCAGGCCCTGTAGGGGAGTGACCTTTTTGTAGCTATACACATAGAGGTATTGTCCGGCGGTGAGTCCGCTAATGGCGTAGGTACGCTCCTCGTTCGAGCTGATGCCTGAATAGTAGGTCATCATAAAACTGTTGTTGATGTTTTCCTGAGGCGTCAGCAGATGACCACCACGAATGACACTGCCACTGAACTTCAACTGGTAGAGCCCTGTGTCCACTTCGTCGCCTAATGTGAGTGTACCTGAGCTGTACCAATATGTGTATGACTCGTACCAAACCGGAGTCAGCGTAGGTTCGGCAACAGCCTTGGCGCTGGCAACGGGTGAGGTGGTATAGCCGTCGGCCACAGCCCAGAAGGAGAGGGTAGAGCCATCGGGTACGGCAAACGCTTCTTCTTGATAAAGGGTCTCGGCTCCTTCGTCAATGCGGTAGTATATGGTACTCTCGGGCGAGCCTTCAAGACTATACTGTTCGCTGCTGAGCGTTACCACCCACTGGTCGCCATCCAGATATTTGTCGCTGATGGTAGGGGCGTTCAGTGTCAGCATCACGCCGTTGACATATTGTTCGGCGATTTCCGACGTACCGGCATTGTTCATGCCGTAAGCGTAGAGATAGCCCTCGCCGGTAACGGTCACTTCGACGCTGTTTTCCGTGGTACTGCTATAGGCATTGCTGCCAATGGCAGGAGCTTCGCTGGCCAGTGCTGTGGTGTAGTAGAGCGTGGTAGCACCTGTAGGCTTGATGATTTTGTAGGTCCGGTTGGCACCGCTCACCGTTGGCCCATTATACGTTGGTATATCAGGCGCTCGCTCGCTCATCACGTCTAAGTAATCCAGACATGCTCCCGCTGCCAACTTGAACTTCACAGTGCCATCGGCAGTAACGCGTAGATAGTAGCATTTCCAAGAACCGGTTCCATTGTCGTCAGAATTCCATGTATCTAACTCTAACCCCTCGACGGCAGTCACCAAAGGGGTAGCGTTACCTGTAATGATGCGCCTGCGAGCAGCCTTTTTCATCCGGCTTTTGATAGGAACTTCGGGGTCTTTGATGATTTCTTGCGCACCCGTGTTGACATAAAGCACCAAAACCTGTCCGGCTGCGAGTCCTGTAAAGCCGTATGTACGTTCTTCAGCCGAGGCGAGACCATAGCTGCTCAGTTTGAAGTTCTTGTTGATGTTTTCATTAGGCGTGCTCAGACGTTGTGAAATCAGGTCGCCTGTGGTTCCTGACTTGATCCAATAGAAGCCCTTGATGGGGCCGTTGTCAGACAAGACAAGTGCCTCGTCTTCGCCTCTCGAAAAATATTCATACCACCCATCTGTCCATTCCATGGTGTTCCATAAAGGAACAGTAGCGGTTAATGTCGTTACTGGCGAGTTGGCATAGTCCTCGTGGCTGGCATAGAAGCTGAAGATGCTGCCGAAAGGTACCTGGACGTTATCATATCCGTTGTAAATCTGATAGTCGCCGCCGTTAACACTGTAGTATATGGTAACATATACTTCTTCGTCGTTGACATATTGACTTTGGTTGAAACTGATTTGGTATTGACCCGCGTTCGAATTATACCACATGTCTGGTACTTGAAGGGCCTGCTTTTCGCCTTGCCCCCAAGCACTTGCCCCCATCAATACACAGATGATGAGAAGCATCAATCTTAATAAATGTGCTTTCATTCTTTTATGGTTTTTTTAGTTTTTATCTACGATGGTGCAAAGATAATAAAAAAAACCAAAACCGACAAGCGAATTTTGGTTTTTTTCAGAGATTTATTGGTGTTTCTACGACAAACCTTCGATGTTGCCGTCGACGATGGTGATGCGCTCTGCCTGCGGACTCTTGGGCAGTCCCGGCATGCGAAGCATGTCGCCTGCTATGGCCACAATCATTTCGCTGCCGCAGTTCAGGATGACATCGCGGATGCGGATGGTGAAGCCCTCAGGCGAGCCGTAGCGGGTGGAGTCGGCACTGAACGAATACTGGGTCTTGGCAATGCAGACGGGGTAGTGCCTGATGCTCTCGTCGTCGGCAAAGATGGTTCTGATAGACTCCAGCCGCTTCTTGCCCGTCTTGGTGAACTCCACGGCAGCGGCACCGTAGATACGCTTGCACACCTTCTCAATCTTACCCTCGATGCTGTCGTTGTCGGGATAGGTGAAATGGATGGGCAGCGGACGGATGCTGTCGATGGTGTCGACCACCTTCTGAGCCAGTTCCACGGCACCGTCGCCGCCCCGCAGGAAAGCCTCGTTCACGGCAAAGCCTACGCCCTGGTCCTCGCAGTTACGGCGCACGAGGTCTATCTCGTCGTCTATGTCGGTGTCATGGCGGTTCAGCGTCACGATGACGGGCTGTCCGAAGCCCTGCATGTTGTTGATGTGGCGGTTCAGGTTCTTCAACCCCTCACGCAGTCCTTCCGCGTTAGGCTCCTTGATGTGCTCAATGTCTACGCCGCCGTGCATCTTCAGTCCCTGGGTGGTGGCGACAATGACCACCAGGCGTGGCAGCAGACCCGCCTTGCGGCATTTGATGTCGAAGAACTTCTCGGCACCGAGGTCGGCACCGAAGCCGGCCTCCGTCACCACATAGTCGCCGAAGGTCATGGCCATCTTCGTGGCCACGACACTGGAGCAGCCGTGGGCAATATTGGCAAAGGGACCGCCGTGGATAAAGGCCGGCGTATGCTCGGTGGTCTGCACCAGGTTGGGGTTCAGGGCATCGCGCAGCAGCACCGTGATGGCTCCCGCCACGCCAAGGTCGCGCACGCGGAAGGACCGTCCGTCGGCAGTGATGCCCAGGACGATGTTCTCAATACGCCGCTGCAGGTCTTCCTCGCTGGTGGCCAGACAGAGGATGGCCATCAGCTCAGAGGCGGGGGTGATGTCGAAGCCCGTTTCTGACACCACACCGTCGCCCCGCAGTCCGGTAACAACGTTACGCAGGGCACGGTCGTTGACGTCAAGCACGCGCTTCCAGTAAATCTCACGCAGTGAAAAGCCGTCCTTACGGTGCTGGTACAGGTAGTTGTCGAGCAGGGCGCTGATGGTGTTGTGGGCCGATGTCACGGCATGGAAGTCGCCGGTAAAGTGCAGGTTGATCTTCTCCATGGGCAGCACCTGGGCATAGCCGCCGCCGGCAGCGCCGCCCTTCATGCCGAAACAGGGACCTAACGACGGTTCGCGCAGGGCCACCACGGCCCGCTTGCCCAGTTTGTTCAGTCCCAAGGTCAGGCCGATGCTGACGGTGGTCTTGCCGATGCCCGCCTTCGTCGGCGAGATGGCTGTCACCAGGATGAGGCGGCTCTGGCTCACCCGCTGCTCGTCAATCAGGCCAATGGGCACCTTGGCCATGTAGCGTCCGTAGGGCTCTATCCGCTCTGCCGGAATGCCTGTCCCGGCGGCTATCTCGTGAATCGGCTTCAGCTCGCATTCCCGTGCTATCTGTATGTCTGTCTTCATAGGTCAGTATGTATTGTTATTGGTTTCGGGCGACAAAGGTAACAATTTATTCGCAAAAATCAACAAGCAGCGCACGAAAACATAGAAATATATTTGGTTTTTCGCTCTTTTAATCGTACCTTTGCATCGACTACGAAAAAAGTCGTAACGAAAAAAGTCGTAATATGGAGAATCCCTTTAAGTTCGGCACTATCGTTGAAGAGGAATACTTCACTGACAGGGTGGAAGAGGTGGCCTATATCCGCCACTTCGTGGAGAGCGCCAACCACCTTATCCTGATAAGTCCCCGCCGTTTTGGAAAAAGCAGCGTAGTGACAAAGGCGCTGAGCCAGAGCGGCAGGAAAAGCATGACCGTTAACCTGCAGCAAGTGACATCGGTTGCAGACCTCTCGGCCAAGCTGCTACGGGAGTTTTTCAAAATCCACCCGTTGGAACGCATACGCCACCTGATAACCCACTTCCGCATCATCCCCACCTTGTCGACGAACCCTTTGACTGGTTCTATGGATGTTTCCTTTCAGCCAGGCGTTGATGCCTCCATCCTGCTTGAAGACGTGATGGAGCTGATAGAAAAAGCCCATACCCGGGAGGACAGAATCATCATGGTGCTTGATGAGTTCCAGGAGATACTTGACCTTGGCCCTTCTCTGGACAAGAAGTTGCGAGCCATTATGCAGAAGCAGGAGCACATCAATTACATTTTGCTGGGAAGCCAGGAGAGCATGATGACCGACATCTTCGAGCGCAAGAAGTCGCCATTCTATCATTTCGGTGAGATGATGCGGCTTGGGAAACTGCCCCGTGACGATTTCCACCGCTACCTGTCAGAGCGTCTCAAACCCCGGTTCGCGGATAACAGCAACGCGCTGGCCGATTGCATCCTGGACTATACTGCCTGCCATCCGTACTACTCTCAGCAGCTGGCGGCTAACGTGTGGAATGTCAGTGTCCTGCAGCCAGAAAAGGAGGACGCCCTGGCTACCGCCATCGACCACATCGTCATTTCGCACGGTCTTGACTACGAGCGGCTGTGGATGAGTTTCAAGCGCACCAACAAATGGATCTTGCAGAGTCTGGCAAAGAACAGCACGCTACAGACAAAGGAATATCCGACAAGTACGATATACAGTGCCTTGAAGCGTATGCAGAAAGACGGCTATGTCATCTACTCAGACCGTTACGAAATAGAAGACCCGTTTTTCAAAGAGTGGATTCTCAGAGGAATATAGATTAATAAACCATCAACGACAAGCGTATGGAACAGCTGCTGCATTACACCTGGAAACACAAGCTACTGCCCCTGAAGGAACTGTCGACCACCGACGGCCGCAGCGTAGAGATTGTTGACCCCGGACTGCACAACCGCAATGCCGGTCCCGACTTCTTCAATGCCAAAGTGAAGATTGGCGGCACGCTCTGGGTGGGCAACGTCGAGATTCACGACCGTGCCAGCGACTGGTACCAACACGGGCATGACCGCGACCCGCGCTACGACAACGTGGTGCTGCACGTCTGCCAGACGGTAGACCGCGATGTGCAGAACTCACAGGGCCACTACCTGCCGCAGCTGCAACTCAGCGTGCCGCAGTCCATCCAGGAGAATTACGACGAACTGCTGAAGACCGACCAGTACCCGCCCTGCTACCGCATCATCCCTGACCTGACACGGCTCACTGTACACTCCTGGATGGCGGCCCTGCAGACAGAGCGGCTGGAGCGTAAGACTGAGGACATACGCCGGCGGGCCGAACTGTGCGGCGGCTCGTGGGAAGATGCCTACTTCGTCACCCTGGCCCGCAACTACGGCTTCGGCATCAACAGCGACACCTTCGAGCAGTGGGCACTCAACGTGCCGCTGAAGGCCGTCGGCCACCACCGCGACGACCTGTTCCAGATTGAGGCCATCTTCCTGGGACAGGCCGGATTGCTGGAACTCGACACCGTGCCCGCCCACTATCAGCAGGACGCCCTCAACGACGGCTATTTGGCACGCCTGCGCAACGAATACCTGTATCTGGCACATAAGTTCCAGATGAAGCCCATGGATGCCGCCCGCTGGAACTTCCTACGCCTCAGGCCCCAGAACTTCCCCCATATTCGGCTGTCACAGCTGGCCAACCTCTACTACCAGCGCAAGGCCGGACTCAGCCAGCTCCTGGAGTGCAAGACCGTCGACGAACTGAAGACGCTGCTCGCCTCGCACGTCACGCCCTACTGGGAGACCCACTACACCTTCGGCTCCCTCAGCGCCAAGAACGGGAAGCACCTCTCCTACGGTTCGCTGAACCTGCTCATCATCAACACGGCCATCCCCGTGCTCTTCGCCATGGGGCGCCACCGCCAGAGCGAAGAACTGTGCGACCGGGCCTTCGACCTGCTGGAACAGCTGAAGCCTGAGAACAACCACATCATACGCATGTGGCAGCAGTGCGGACTGCCCGTCATGTCGGCCGGCGACTCGCAGGCTCTGATTCAACTGAAAAAGGAATATTGCGACCGCCGCGACTGCCTGCGCTGCCGCTTCGGCTATGAATACTTGAAACGAAAATGAAATACTGTTTTGAAACTCAGATGCAGGTGCGCGACTACGAATGCGACATCGAGGGCATCGTCAACAACGCCAACTACCTGCACTACTGCGAGCACACCCGCCATCTTTTCCTCAAGATGTGCGGACTGTCGTTTGCCGAGATGCACCAGAAAGGGGTCGATGCCGTCGTCGCCCGCATGAACCTGCAATACAAGGTGCCCCTGAGGCCCGACGATGAGTTCCTGTCGTGCCTGGCCCTTACCAAGGAGGGCATCAAGTACGTGTTCCACCACGACATCTTCCGTGCCAGCGACCGCCAGCTCTGCTTCCGGGGCAAGGTGGAGCTGGTATGCCTCGTTAACGGCCGCCTCGGCACAAGTCCCGACTACGACCAAGCCTTTGCACCCTATATTGACCTATGACCGAACAGGAAATCTACTACACCATAGCCCTGACCCGCATGACGGGCTTCAACCCGCAGACGGCTCTGCTGCTCTATCAGGAAATGGGGAGTGCGCAGGCCGTCTATGAGCATCGCGAGGACATTGGCGACATCCTGCCCGACTGCTCGCCACGCACAGCTGAGGCCCTGCGCTACTGGGACGACGCCCTGAAGCGCGCCGCCGCCGAGATGGAGTTTATAGGCGCCCACGGCATCCAGGCGCTCACCCTCAACGATGCCCGTTATCCTGCCCGCCTGCGCGAGTGTCCTGACGCTCCCGTCATCATCTATTACATGGGCAATGCCGACCTGAACCAGCGCCGCATCATCAACATCGTGGGCACACGGCGCTGCACTACCTACGGTCAGGATCTTATCAAGCGCTTCGTCAGAGAACTGAAGGAGCTGTGCCCCGAGGTGCTCATCGTCAGCGGACTGGCCTACGGCGTCGACATCTGTGCCCACCGCGAAGCACTCGCCAACGGTCTCAGCACCATCGGCGTGCTGGCTCACGGGCTTGACACCATCTACCCCGGCCACCACCGCGACACGGCCCGCCAGATGGTAGTCCAAGGCGGTCTGCTCACGGAGTATATGTCGCAGACGGAACCCTTCGCCAACAACTTCCGGCAGCGTAACCGCATCGTCGCCGGCATGTCCGACGCTACCGTCGTGGTGGAGTCGGCCTACAAGGGCGGCGCACTCATCACCGCCCGCATAGCCCAGGAATACGGGCGCGACGTGCTGGCCTTCCCCGGTGCCGTCGGCGCACCTTACAGCGAGGGCTGCAACAACCTTATCCGCGACAACAAGGCGGGACTCATCACCTCGGCCAGCGACTTTGTCAGTGCCGTAGGATGGCCCACGACCGCCCAGCAGCAGAAGACGGCTGCCCACGTAGAGCGGCAGCTCTTTCCTGACCTGACGCCACAGGAGCAGGCCATCGTCACCCTTTTGCAGCAGACCAACGACCTGCAGCAGAACATCCTGGCTGTCAAGACCAACATCCCCATGGGTCAGCTCACCGCCCTCCTTTTCCAGCTGGAGATGAAGGGTGTGGTCAAGGCACTGGCCGGCGGCACCTACCATCTCTTGGCGTAGCTCCGCTTGTCCTCCATGTGTTTAACCCAAAACTGTCAGAAATGCTTGAAACAGTCAGAAAATACGTCCGCAACTACCCCTTCTCCGTGTTTTGCATCGCTTTGGTATGGGTGCTTTCGCTGACGCCCTTTATCCCTGAGACACCGTTGAGCCATGTCAGGCTCATCGACAAGTGGACCCACTTCGTGATGTACGGCGGTACCAGTCTCGTCATCTGGTGGGAGTACCGCCGGCAGCACCGCCAGCCCGACTACCGCCGCCTGCTGCTGTGGGGCCTGCTGGCCCCAGCCCTCATGGGCGGTCTGCTGGAGCTGTTGCAGGAATACGCAACAACCACCCGCAGTGGCGAGTGGTTGGATGCTGTGGCCGATGCTGTCGGAGCCCTGCTGGGCAGTACCCTCGGTCTGCTCTTACTGCATGTCGGCAGGTTCGGTTCCAAAGACCGATAAGTCCATAGAGTTATTGGGCCCTTTTCCAGGTCTGTGTCTCGTAGAACATACCCAGATATCCGCGCACTTTCAGTTGGTTGCCCTCCATCCAGATGGCGCATTTGTAGTTCTTGCCGTTCTTGGGGTTATAGATGCGTCCTCCCTCCCATTTCTGCTGTTTCTTTACCAGTCCTGAGAGAATGTTGACCCCCATCAGCTTACGGCTCTGCAGCTTCTCGTCGCTGTTGTGGATGTCCTTGGTGTCGGGACCCTTCTCAAGCCACACAATCTTGCCGTTCACCTTGCCGTTGGCTTCGTAAATCTCCACTTTGGCGTCGCCGGCCTCGGTCAGCCATTTGCCCATGATGTCCTGTGAATAGCCTGTCAGTGCAGCCAGCATAAGAATCATGCTAAGAATCGTTCTTTTCATACTTTTATTGTTTTTTGTTTTGAGGTTTTGCAAGCACGCTGCAAAGGTACAAACTATTTCGACCTGTAAGGTTGAAAATGACAAAAATTCGTAGTTAAATAATCATAAAGTCGGTGTAAAACTCATATAGCTCTGTCATCTGGTCAACCGTCAGAAATTCCGACCTGCGAGATGAACCAGAGGAAATCTTCACCTTTGTCGAGTCTGTTGCACTGAAAGGATAGTCTTTCTCACGCATATAACCGCTGCTGATACAGGCTTTGAACACCACTCTGATAGCGCGAAGATAGATGCCTATTGTAGTTTGAGCATAGCGCATCTCCTTCATGTATGCAACCCATGCCTTAATCATATCCACATCCACATTGTAACCATTCCTTACATTGTACACACCGCTTTTGATGAAACAGTCACGTGCGTTACGATAAGACTCTGCGGTACTGGCTTTCTTCTGTGCTATGACCTCATTCCACAAGCCGATAAAGGTGTTTGTGTATGGCAGCGCTGCTTCTTCTACATTCCCATACGTGGAGATACGTCCAGTGAGAACGGCACGAATGTTGTCAATGGACTTTAGCGTTCCCTTGTTCGACATGTCTCTTGCGAGATCCACGTATTGGTTGTAAAGTTCCACCAACTTTGTCCTGTCAATGTAGTTCTGACTCTGATTGCCACCACGCCCACGCCCATCAGATTTGCATATGCCATCCCATTCTTCTGACGTATATTTGCGCCCAAGGTGAAAGTAGTACCTGGCAGTGTTCACCGTAAAGCGGATAGATACATGGTACTTTTCGTTCTCATCCTTATATCGGGTATCAAGCGTGAGTGTAATATTGCAGTTGCCCAGAGTCAACGACTCCAAATTAGCTATCTTGCTTCTTGTCTTTCTCTCTTCCATGTGTTATCCTATTTAAACAGGTCATCCACTGCTGCAAAGATATATAAAAAATATGATACGGGCAAATAAAACCCAAATAAATTTGCCCACATCTCGATAATTCTTTTTGATGTGGGCAGGAATCTTCGTCGAGCATGTCAAAAGTTTTCAATCTGAACAAATTTTGGTTAAGCGTCGAACCTTTGATGCTTCGGAATGCCGATAAACACATCTTCGACTACATTCCCCCGCAGAAGACCAACCAGATTTTTACGCCCAAGTGGGTGGTCAGGAAGATGGTGGACCTGTTGGAACAGAAGAACCCGCACGTCTTTGAAGACCCTGAGAAGACATTTGCCGACCTCTATATGAAGTCGGGTCTGTACATCACCGAGATTGTGCGTCGACTCTATAATAACGCAGAGATGCGACGGCAGATACCAGACGATCACGAGCGTATTCAGCACATCCTGAGGCATCAGGTTTATGGCTTTGCCCCAACACGCATCATCTACCTTATCGCTACCCGCTTCATCCTCGGCTTCGACTCGTCGCTGCAGCCTGAGCAGAGCAATTTCCGACAGGTGGACACCGTCCCCTACGCCAAGGAAGGACGTATGGAAGAACTCATAAAGAAGGAACTCGGGATATAGCGGGAAGCCGTTAGGGACACAGCCATTGACCTGATACGTCATACTGCGCTTGTCTCCGGTTCCCAGAGATGACGGTCCATGTCCACGTGGCCGTTAGGTTTGAAGGTCACGCCCTCCTCTTCCAGCAAAGGGCGCTGGCGCGACCAGCCTGGAGCCGTCCGCCCTGCTTTGTTCACCACCCGGTGGCAAGGCAATTGCTCTGCCCCGGGGGCATACCTTAGCGTCCTACCTACCATCCTTGAATGACTGGGCCAGCCTGCCCACGCAGCGATATGCCCGTAGGTGGTCACCTTCCCTCGCGGAATCTGGCTGACGATATTCAGCACATCATTGCCAAAGGCCCTTGCCTGCTCCGGCGTCATCTTGTCGGGATAGTCCTTGTAATTCATACCGCTCATTCCTACTCCATCTGTCCGCTGTAACTGATGGGTTCGCGCTGCTGGGCTGACAGGTCGATGGTGGTGCTGCCGTTGTCGAATACCTCCAGCCTGAAGGAATAGGTGTCCTCCTCGTTGATGGCCTTCAGCGTAACCAGCGTAGTGCCATGCCGTCCTTTGGCTGCGTGGTACTCGCTGATGGGAGCCGTGAAGTTCAGTCCCTTTCCACCGCCATACGGCACGCTATAAGCCCGCCCGAAGTAGGGCAGATACGACACCAGGGTGTCACCCTTTACCTCTAACGAGAAGTCGGGCGACACATGGACAGCCTTTCCCCGTCGGGGGTTCATCATGCTGATGGCTACTTTGTAGTGGCGTTCGGCCAGAGCCTTCTCCACAGCCAGAGCCGTTTTGGCGTCACGCTCTGCCCGTTCGGCGCTCGTCAGTGTGCTGCAGCCACAGACGGCCAGCGACAGAGCCATGAAAAAGAGTATTTTCCTCATATGCGGAGTGTATTATCCAACGATTTCGCTAATTGCTTGTTACCGTTTGCAAAGTTAATCATTTTTTGCAGAAAAACGATATGTCAATACTGAAAAGTGGGATTCCATTCTATTAAAAGATGTGTAAATTTGTGACTATCTGTTTAAGTCTCGATTATTATTTGTACTTTTGCAAAGATAAAGAAAGTTGATGACCAATGGAGATTCTTTCACATTTCCGAACTATAGAGGAGTTGACGAAAACGCTCTCACGCGAGCAAGGACTGCTGAGTGAGATGTTTGAGAAGCGAAAACTGATGAAGTTTCCGCTAGGTCTGGCCTTGGAGCTGGTGGGAGGAAACGAGACACGGCTCCGCAGGTTGCTGGACTATGGTGTATTGGTAGAGACAGGTAATGCCATAGAGATAGAAAGGCCATGAGTCGCAGAAGAACTTTGAGGGTTACATCCGCATAGGTATATCGGAGCAGGCCCTAAGAGTAGGCGACAAGATTAAGGCTGCGATGGAAGCGAAAATACTGGTTGACAAGTAGAAAAACACTAAGCGGTTTTCCGCTCGGCTTAGCCGCTTTGCTCTGCAAAGAACTGTCAACAACGACGCCACCAGCACCTTAGGAATCTACAAAAGACAGAAAAAGTACACAAAATGAAAGTTTTTATCCCATTTTGCTTGTTGGTATGAATAATTTTTGTACCTTTGCAAAAGTAATGACGGTTACCGTAATAGCGAATACTATTTTAAGATATGAAGTTCTACGATAGGGAAAACGAACGACAGGTGCTTGGCGAGGTTTTGCAGCAGAGCCGACGCGAAGCAAGGATGACGGTGCTGATGGGACGCAGACGTATTGGAAAGACAGAGCTATCACAGCGATGTGGTGATGACACTGTACTTTATTTCTTTGTAGGAAAGAAAGCAGAGGCGCTGCTGTGCCAGGACTATGTACGTGAGATACGTGAGAAGCTGGATGCACCGATTCTTGGTACACCAACCTCCTTCTCCGAAGTATTTAGGTTTGTACTCCAATTGTCTGAGAGCCGTCCGTTCACGCTCATTATCGACGAATTTCAGAACTTCCTAAAGATAAACCCTGCCATCTTCAGCGACATTCAGCGTGACTGGGACTTACACAAACGCACGAGTCGCTTGAACCTGATCATCAGCGGCTCGGTATTTACGCTGATGACGAAGATCTTCGAAGACAAGGAAGAACCATTGTTCGGACGTGCTGACAATATGATGACCCTTGAGCCCTTTACTACCGATGTGCTGAAGCAGATTCTGGCAGACTTCAATCCGAAATACGCCCCAGAGGACTTGCTGGCTCTATATAGTATTACAGGTGGTGTCCCCTGGTATGTCACGCTGTTGCTTGACAAAGGCAAGGCCACCAAAAACAAAATGCTGGCAGCACTGACAGAGGAGAACTCGCCATTCATCAATGAGGGCAAGAATATTTTGATAGAAGAGTTCGGTACTGATTACGTCACCTATTTCTCTATTCTCACCTGCATAGCCAGTGGCATGAAGACCCGTGCGGAGATAGAGAACGAGCTTCAGAATAACAACATTGGTTCCTATCTTGTGAAGCTGGAGGAATATTATAAGGTAATTACCAAGTCGCTGCCCATCTTTGCCAAGGAGAACAGCAAGAAGGTACGATATGTGCTGAACGACTGCTTTCTGATATTCTGGTTCCGCTTCTTCTACAAGTATCAGGCATTGGTTGAGAACAAGGCTCTGAAGTCACTTGGCGATATTATCAAACGCGACTACAGCGGGGTGTCAGGCCTGATGATGGAGCGTTACTTCACGAAGAAGTTCCAGGAAGAGGGCCGCTATATCGTCGGAAAATGGTGGGACAGGAAAGGCGATAACGAAATCGACCTCATAGTCGTTGACATCATCGAGAAAGAGGCGTGGATCTATGAGCTGAAAAAACAAGGCTACCGCTACAAAGAAGATGTCTTCCGCGAAAAGGTTGACAATGTTCTGGAACAGACACCCGAGCTTCGCAAGATGACGATTCATGTCGGGTCATTGTCTCTTGAAGATATGTAAGGACAAAAGGCATGAACTATCGAGTTTAGCTGCAACTGGTGTAGAGGTCGCGCTTTACACAAGAGAAGAAAATGATGATACATGTCGTTTGCAAAATCAAGGCATTAGTGTTATCACCATCAACCACCTTTCACTACATGCTGCCATTATCGACAAAAGTACAATATGGCACGGCAGCGTCAATATTCTTGGCTATCACTCTGTTGAAGACAATCTGATCAGGTTTAGGAATCCAGAAATAGCCACAAATCTGCTGGAATCTATACAGAAATAAGAAACTCAAAAAATGAAGTCAAAATCTGGCACACCCAACTATGCGAGTAGGAAGCGCTGTATTGAAACATGCTTCATTGATTATTGACGCACCTAAAAAGCAGTTCGTATTTGTACCTCATAACGGACAAGAAATCACGGTCAGCAACAGTGAGGCTGGCAGTGTTTCGTTCATCCCGTCAGAGTCTGGCGACACGCTTGGAGTCCTCAAAGCTGTCATCCGCAAGGTGTCAGCGGCCTATCAGAAAGGTATCCGTACAGGTGATTACTTGATAGAAGTAAATGGTGAGAATTGGGTTTCAATCCACGCCCCCCATGCGGGGAGCGACAGGACAACCGTATGCATACTATTCATACAGTTGATGTTTCAATCCACGCCCCCCATGCGGGGAGCGACTACCCACCCATAGCGTATGAAAACTATAAACTGTGTTTCAATCCACGCCCCCCATGCGGGGAGCGACACGATGCCTTCAAACGAGTGGTCGGTGATGTCCTGGTTTCAATCCACGCCCCCCATGCGGGGAGCGACTCCATGTACCAGTCTGGAAAGAGATCGATCCTTTTGTTTCAATCCACGCCCCCCATGCGGGGAGCGACCTGGCTGGTAAGTCAAGGTGATAAACATAGGAGGTTTCAATCCACGCCCCCCATGCGGGGAGCGACAACCTAAGCGCAACACATTTGACTTGTCTTTTCAGTTTCAATCCACGCCCCCCATGCGGGGAGCGACCTTACTTTACCCGATTTGATTTCTTTATGTCGTGTTTCAATCCACGCCCCCCATGCGGGGAGCGACTTTAGAATAGTTTTCGTACATCCCTGCCTGCTGTGTTTCAATCCACGCCCCCCATGCGGGGAGCGACCTGGGCAATGTCAATACCACGCTGTTCTTCAAGAGGTTTCAATCCACGCCCCCCATGCGGGGAGCGACGACGTATCTCGCTGAAGTTGCGGGCGGAGAAGCTGTTTCAATCCACGCCCCCCATGCGGGGAGCGACCTGACGGATTTACCCATACGCATGTAAAAAAAACGGTTTCAATCCACGCCCCCATGCGGGGAGCGACTCAACACGGTCGGGCGGCTCATTCTGTCTCTTCCAGTTTCAATCCACGCCCCCCATGCGGGGAGCGACGTGTTAACTCGTTAACCCACCCGTAGTAGTAGTATGTTTCAATCCACGCCCCCCATGCGGGGAGCGACTTACGGTGAGTAATATCTAAAACTTTCCGCTGAGTTTCAATCCACGCCCCCCATGCGGGGAGCGACGGGACAACGTGTAATGTTAGCTACACCATTAAGGCGTTTCAATCCACGCCCCCCATGCGGGGAGCGACTTTGTTTCCCGCTAAGGTAAATAAAGCAATTAAGTTTCAATCCACGCCCCCCATGCGGGGAGCGACCCGAGCAAGACATCAGGAAGCGGCAATGACACCGTGTTTCAATCCACGCCCCCCATGCGGGGAGCGACTGCCGATTGTATCAGTCAGGCAAACGCCAATGAGGTTTCAATCCACGCCCCCCATGCGGGGAGCGACCGGAGACGAACACGCAAGAGAGCCAAGATGACTGTTTCAATCCACGCCCCCCATGCGGGGAGCGACTGGCTGAAAAAGGGTTACCAGTCTCTGCACAGATGTTTCAATCCACGCCCCCCATGCGGGGAGCGACGCCTTGACTATTTGACAAATTCGGTAGGAATCAGAGTTTCAATCCACGCCCCCCATGCGGGGAGCGACCGCGTATTCGGCAGGCACGGGTCGCTGGTGAAGGTGTTTCAATCCACGCCCCCCATGCGGGGAGCGACGTCGCCGGGGTAAATCTGTTCGTGCGTCAAATTGTTTCAATCCACGCCCCCCATGCGGGGAGCGACACCAAACCAAAAGCAAAAAGAAACCCAACAAACAGTTTCAATCCACGCCCCCCATGCGGGGAGCGACATGCTGCTCGACATCGACGACCTGCTGGCCAAGGTGTTTCAATCCACGCCCCCCATGCGGGGAGCGACCGACAATGACCTGGCCACGGAGAGCGACTGGTGGTTTCAATCCACGCCCCCCATGCGGGGAGCGACTGTTATTTTATAATATCTTGATTCTCATTGTAGAAAAAGAGATTATTCGCGAACCAATCATTGTTGACGTTGGTGGGTGACTTTGATAGGGCGTTTCAGTGTCTAACCATTTGTAAATCAGCCGCTGCGAAAACCTTTATTTTGTTGCATTGCTTCATGTTCGCAATCATATAATCAGTGCCTCCGTTGGGTCGTATGATGTTTCTTTCCCAATCCTCTCTATACGGCGTTGCCAATTGTTTCCAAGGAAATAGAATCGGATACTGTCCGTAGTATTGTTGATGATCGCTTCCAGAGTTGCTTTCAGCCCCACGAATTGTGCTTCAGTGATGAGGCATTCAAAGACAGAGTTCTGTACCCGTTGACCATAGTTGACACACTCTTTAGCCACTTTTCGCAATCGCTTTTCACCAGCCTTTGTCGTGGTGTCTACATCGTATGTTATCAATACCAGCATATCGTTTATCTCATTAAGAACACAGGGTAATCGTCTAATTCGTCGCGAAGAAAGCGAGAAAGAAGTTTTGCTTGCACGAAAGGCAATAATCCAACGGGTATTTTCTCCTTCAAGTACGGATGCTCAATTATTTCTTTCTTGCGTTTCTGCCATGTGGAAATCAGTTCTTTCCGGCAACTATCGGTCATAAGCACACTTTCGTCACCTTGTCGGATAAAATCCTTCTTGTTGACTTGCCTGCGGTTGATCAAGGAGAGAACAAGGCGGTCGCCAAGATATGCTCGCAGTTCCTCCATCATGTCTAAGGCAAGAGAGGTGCGACCAGGTCTTAGTGTATGCATAAAACCAACGTAGGGGTCTAACCCCACGGATTCCAAAGCTGCAGCCACATCATTGGCAATGAGCGTATAGACAAACGATAACATAGCATTTACTTCGTCCTTAGGAGGCCTTCGGTTGCGTCCGTCAAAAGGGAAGTCCGCTTTTTGATGGAGGATTAGGTGGTCAAACACTCCGAAATAGATATTTGCTGCGCGCCCTTCTTCGCCGCGAAGGGTATCCATGCAGTCGGCTTCTGCAACGCATTTTCTGCTCCAATCCAGTTGCTTGGCAGCACGTTCAACATCTTCGTTCACACCATTGTCGCGAATGAAACGCCTGAGGATGTTTCTTGAGTTGAATATTTTGCCCGCTACGAACAACTTGCTCAAGTGCAAGGCCACATTCTCATCTTCCGAAAGTGTATATTGCTTTTTTCGTAAAAGGACATTGCCTTTGGTAGCCCCTTGGACACGTCCAATAAAACGACCTTGTGGAGACATAAATACCAGCGACACATTGTTGTCCATGCAAAGTTTCATCAGTCCGGGGCTGGCTCCCATGTAACCAAATGTCACTATACCTTCTATATTAATAATAGGTATGCGGAACAACTCTTCTTTGTTCACCGACACAACCACATTCAACCCATCTTTGGCAAGATAGGCTTCTGGAGTCGTGACATAAAGCGTGTTAAGCAGTTTCCTCATCTAATGATGTCTTTAGGTAGTATGATACGCTTGTTTTCTTAGTCCACTCTGGGGCGCAGACATCTATGAGCGAACAATTCCTGCACCCCCTCTGTTCTATAGCCTTGGGTGTGATGCCATTTGTAAAGGTCTTGTGCATGGCCTCGCTAAGTTCGTAGGTTAACTGGCGCAACCGTTCGTCAATTGTTACAGTTTCCCGATGGCGTGTCTCATGATAGAACAATGCCGCCTCTGGAATATTAATGTCATACATTTCCTCCAGACAGATAACCTGTGCAGCCAACTGTACCTCGTCACGTTCGTCCGGTTTCCGATGCCCTCGCTTATACTCTATCGGGTAAGGTCTCCAATAGCCTGCATATCGGGGATGTGTGATGGCATCTTCTTCCGTGTCAGACGGAATGAGTTCGATGGCATCGCAGATTCCATATAGCCCCAAAGAGTGAGATGCTATATGCACTGTCCGCAAGGTAATGGTGTCACCGTTCTTCTGGCGGTAGGCTGGATTATCCACATTTCGGTGTAACAACTCGCCTTCAGCCGTAAGCTTGTTGTCATCCCACTGCTGCTCGATATGAATCAGTGCCCATTGCCGGGGACAGTACATGTAGTGCTGAATCCCCGACAACATGAGCATATCGTCATCGTCGTAATACATGATGTTATTCTTTGTTTTCAGTATCATCCTCCTCAAAGGGTAAAGTCCCAAGGAATTTGTCGAAGTCGCTTTGGAACAGGCGGTCTTGAATGATGCGGTAGCGCTCAAACTCAGTCTCAGCATGAAGCACCGCTTCCTCGTGGCTCACGCTCCCGGCGTTGTCAAGCAGCGGGCGCTCGTCACTTGCCAGGTAAGCGTCGATACGCTTAGCCCAGTCCTCCATCGTCATTGGGATATGCCTTTTGGCACGACTCTCGGCAAACTCCAGCACGGCCGTCACGATGCGTCCCATGTCCTCCAGTTCCAGCTGCTTCAGGTAGTTCTTTGCGATAGAGACATCCGTCTTGACAATCTTCCCGTCAGGAGCATTCTCCCAAGTGGTCAGTCCCATGTGTTCCTTGTCGGCATCGGCCCGTTCTACGATGAGTTCTGCCGCTGTGCGGCCATGCACTGCATAATGCATCTTGTTCTGGATGCGTTTGAAGAACAGTCGCGTCGTCGGGGCGTCCTTGTTGTAGTCCATGCTGGTAGCGTAGATGTCCGTCAGTTTCTGGTAGAACCGCCGCTCGCTAAGGCGAATCTCCCTAATTTCTGCTAACAGGTGCTCGAAGTAGTCCTCACTCAAGAAAGTACCGTTCTCCATCCGTTTCCTGTCGAGCACATAGCCTCGGATGGCATACTGGCGCAGTACGCTTGTAGCCCATTGGCGGAACTGGGTGGCACGTAGGCTGTTCACACGGTATCCTACGGCAATGATGGCATCGAGGCTATAGAACTTGGTGTCGTAAGTTTTACCATCACCGGCAGTATGTGCAAATTTTGCACATACTCGTTCTTCCAGGAGTTCTCCCGATTCGAAGATGTTGCCCAAGTGCTTTGTTACTACACTTCTGTCGCAGTCAAACAAGGTGGAAATAGCTTTCTGAGTTGCCCAGATATTCTCATCCTTGTAGTACACCTCCACGCCTTGTTCCTTTCCTTCCGCCTGGAAAATCAGGAACTCCGCCGTGCTGTTTCTTATCTCCCGTTTTTTAGTCATAAGCGGTTAAATCATTTCTTCTATGGTCACGCCAGTTGGTAGTTTATTCTTGTCTACGCTAATAACATAATCGTCAAATTGTCGAGGGAACTCTACACCTTCTTTTTTGCTGATTTTGACTAAATCGAACAGTTGGGAAGCACGGGCATTTCCTAATTTTGATTCATGCTTGAACACAATGAGAGCTCGGGCATTCATCTCACCCCGGGCTGCTGCATGGTCATGTTCGAAGGCATTTGCAAGAGCTTCCCAAAGGAGTTTCAGATCATCTTCCGTAAAATGGCATTTATTCCCATCAAATGCAGAAACATATCCATGCATGCGATAAAGACCATAACTTACGGTCGATTTATTGCCGAAGGTTGTGGAATCGGCATTGTCAACTACACAACATCTCGTTAAAGAATGAGTTCGACTATCAATCTCATCAATACTGCGGGAAAAGACGAATTGTACAGGCCCTCTAACAACGCCAAGTCCTTCACCAGTACTTAACACAGCACCGAAAGTCCGGATGTCAAAGTACTTGTCACACATACTTAAACGCCCTTTTTTCTCGTCATTATTGGCTTTACCCTTTTCACCATTTATAATGTCATTCAAGATTTGTCCTTGCCTGATAAAAATGTCGTAGTTGTCAGAAGACAATTCTCCTGCTTCGACTTTTAATTGAATATAGTTACGAACTTTGCGCTTAATGCATACATCTGATACCAGACCTTCTCTTGTCTCGAAATCAATTCTTGGTTGGTTGTCAAAATCTGGGTCACCATTGGGATTTCCATCCTTAACATCGAAAAGGAACACGAAATCAAACCTGTTCTTAATGTAATTGTCCATGATTGCTTTTATTTATGAGTTAGTAACTTCTAATTTCTCAGTACTGGATTTGTGATTCTTCTGGAAATAATAGCCCAGCGCAAATTCTCCTTGCTCTACAACTGTAAACCGCTGGGGTAGGCTTCCGCTCTCACTTAGTAATCCAGCGATTTCATTTAGTTCCTTTGCAAGGTACCCTCCTATCTTTTTTTGATATACAGGAACATTCTTTGTTAGTAATATACCGCCAAGGATATATGCAGGCTGTGATGCCGCAGCAGCAAAATAGCGCTCCTTGACTCCACTATTAACATTGCCTATTGCCTTCCACTGCATTGATTCAATGACAGCGAACAATCTGCCACACAGGTAGGCTACACTTCTGTTGGCTTCGTCTAATGTAGATTTCATTTCATTATTTGTATTTCTGATAATAATCAATTTCAAAAGAGCGGCTCTCTCTGGGGAGAACTTGTCTCCTATAAATATACGATTGAATACGAATTGTAACACTTCCTTTGGTAACTTATACTTTCTTCCTTTTATTGCAGCATTCCACAACACGGAGCCTATTCTTGCTTTAGAATTTAGGTCACTTTTCTGTTTTTCACCTAGCTTTTTGTCCCGTTGTGTTGCATTAATGAGGAAACGTAAAGGACTATAGAGCATCTTACCTTCCCTGTCCTGTATCTCAATGTCTCGAAACCAATCTGCGATATTGTGTTTGTATTCATCCAAACTCATTGCTGTCCAGTCACGAACTGCAATACGGGCAGCAGCAGAAGACAATGTGCAGCTAAAGAACATATTATTATCCACAACAGTTCCAAGTCTGTGATCACCACTCCATGCTGACTCTAACAGTTTCTTTACATTTTCTTCATCAGGTTCGTCTAGAATGTCAAAGCCGTTCTCGTCACCTGTTATGTCCCTTGTCCAAAACAGGACCAGCGTATTATCGCTAATATTGAGTCGGTGTTTATACTGATAGTGTTCTTTACGTTTCTTTTCCTCGTCTTGAGGGACCATGTGCCCTTCAGAAAGCATATAACTAAGTCCTTCAGTAAGGTTTCTGGCACAATCTCTGCATATAGATGCGTTCAGGTTGCCTTTCAATCCATACGACTCAAAGGCTGGCTCGTTAAAAGAAACCAGCGCACAGCCCGCAGTCTGTCCCTTTGGCATTTTCACTAATCCATAGGGTTCGTCGAGGACAGGCGCGTCGGATTTACCGCATACAGAACATACTTTGCCGTTAGAAAGTTGTTTTTCTTCTTCCTTATAATGGTCTATTATGGCATCCTTTACCTCCTCGGTTTTTAACAATAGCGTACTGCCGACCATGAACGTAATGTTCTCTGTCTTCGATTTTTTGTCGAAAGAGAATACAGACTCTACAATAGCCTTGGATAATCCCAGTCCATTTTCGTCAGCGTAGAACTTCTCTATTGGCAATAGTGATGGTGTACTTTTATACAAATCTATTTTTTGCATAAACCATTTGTGCTTCTTATCTACTCCTTCTTTTGTGACACCAATTACTTCTTCAATATTGCCAACCAATAAACGTCCTTTTACTTGTTTATTGCCTTCTATTGTAACTTCCGTTGTTACTTTTTTGCCATCAACTTCTCTAAAATCCAAGAACTCACCATCTTTGTTGATGACTATTTCAACGTCATAGTGTATTTCTTTCAGAACTTCCTTCCTTTTGCTTACTTTTTTTACTGTTGTTTCATTGATGTGTTTGTTGATAGCGTCCTTGATTTCTGCGCTATCCAGCAATAAAGTGTCATCCACCACAAAAGTTACGCTTCCCCCTGAAATATCCGAAAGATTGTATGCTCTTAAAGCTTTTCGTAACCCCTTCTCGTTTTTTGAGTCATAAAACTTAAAGATAGGAAGGAGGTCTTGAACTTCTTTAAATGGCTCAATAGATTGTTTGAAAAGATCAAGTTTGTTTGCGTCGACAGAAATGCCAAGGACCTCTTCGCTTTTGTCAAGAAGGAAGCGTGCCTTGCCCTTTTTGGCAGTTAGCGCTTCTGCCAGAATTGTTTTCTTCTCTGAAATGATAAACTTTTGGAACTCACCTTCTTCGTTGATAGCAATAACGATTGAGAAAGTCTCATCTTTTAATGCGCGACTTTTCCCTTCCGTTATTCGCTTTCCGAACTCAACCAACTCTTGTATCATAAATCAGTCTCCTCTTCTTTGTAATGTTCGTAAACCACACGGTTGTATTCATCACTTTGTGCTGGCTGAATATGTGTTGATGACAATATCCTTAATGCTTTTTCCTCAGGGCAGTCAAGAATTCCATTGACAATGGCGACATCATAGAAGAAAATGGGAGTTGCTTTTCCTTTTTTGTCATAGAACATGTCATAGAGCATGCTGCCAATAGGATAGGTTATCTCCAAAGGTATGTCTTCTTTTGTTGGAACAGAAAAATCCGCAGCAAACTCTCTTGTGCCCAGGCATGGTTGATGCCAACATTGTCCATTACTCACACGACGTTCAAACATGGTGCGATACTTTTTTACCGTCAGTGGGTTGGCAGTATCCTTACTTTGTTTGATGCGCTCTTCATCAACAAAGACAGATGCTTCAATAATATATGCAACATCCTTAAGCACAATACTATTACGCTGAACTCGATTTTTTTCTATTTCAATATGCTCAACACCTCTGCTGCCCTTCTTGCTTATCTCGTTCCTTTTTATTGAGGTAAACTTGATGGGGTTCAGTACTAGTATTCTTCTGACAACCCATTGGAATTCGGGTTTCCACAGTATGGCTTCCAATATACCTCGTGCAGAAGAAGGGGTCATGCAGGGGTAGCTCATCCGTTCCACTTTTAAGTCTGGACGGGTGAAACAAGCGAAGTCGCCTGTCACTTTCAATCTCACAATCTCTTTGTCTAACATATCGCGCTCCTTATATTATTATTGGTTTCAAGTCTTCAGCGAAAGGCAATCCAAATGCCATGTCATACGATCCGTGCCACACACTGATGCCACTTTTCTCCGGCAAGATATACGCTTTATTGTCATGTGCAAAATTCTCGTAAACCTGAACACAATACTGTGAAACAAGTTGATAATCTTGTCTTGATATGAAATCTTGGCCTTTTATTCTGTTATAAAGCATTTTACTATCCTCGTTATATTTGTAAACAAACAAGGTCTGAGTCTTTTTGTCGATTATCTTGTATTTATCTGCAACTGTCTGATACAGCTGCTTTCTTCTGTCCTCAGTTATTTTCAGTTTGTCGGTATCAACGAACGATTTGGTCAGTTCTCTATAATAATAGCTGTAGAAGTCATGTGTGTGTAGTTGTTCTTCTTTTCCCTTATAGAGTAAGTTGGCAAATTGTGACCATGAGTTGTATTCTTTGCTGGGTTGGCCCACCTCCGTTAAAGCGAACAAATATACATCTCCTTTAATTTCTTGGCCGTCATCATCTCTTCTCTTGCCTTCCCTGTTGCATCTTCCTGCTGACTGAATAATTGATTCTAAAGGAGCAATCTCTCTATATACAGAAGGGAAATCCATATCCACTCCTGCTTCAATAAGTTGTGTAGAGCATACTATTAGTGACTCCTTTTTCTTTAAAACTTCTTGTATCTCCTTGATGACAGACTTTCTATGTTCTGGGCACATCGATGTTGACAAGTGAAAATAATGCTTGAAAGCCAGGCCACCTTTTATCTCCTCAAAGAAGGTACGTGCTTTCTTCTTTGTGTTGAATACAACAAGTGCTGATTGTTTGTTACCAATTACAGTATCTGCAAGTTCTGATATACTTACTTCATTATATTCATTTACAGGATGATAAGTCACACGTCTTGTCTGTTCAAACACTATTTCTGGATTCTCAACTAATGGTTCTATGTGGTTGATTCCCTTAAAGCCTTCCCTTGTTGTGAAGTCTGGCTGAGTTGCAGTACAGAATAGCATGCTGCATCTACACAATTGCTGAAGGTTGTCAAGCATGGTTAGAGTGGGCTCGGTGATACCTGTAGGCAACGTTTGTATCTCATCAAAGATAATCACTGAATCTTGAATGTTGTGCAATTTCCGGCAGTCAGACCGTTTGTTGCTGAACAGCGATTCGAAAAACTGAACGTTAGTCGTAACAATGATTGGATAATCCCAGTTTTCCGTTGCCAGCAATTTCGGGTTATACTCTTCTTTATTCTCATTATCTGCGTATATCACGTTTGAATGGTGTTCAAGAACATAGTCATTCTTCTCATCACAGAATATCTCTTTCAGTTTTCCTGCCGTCTGGTCTATGATGCTGACAAATGGTAGTACAATGATGATTCGCCTGATATTCTTATGATATTGAGCATGACATAAGGCCCAATTTATACTACAGAGCGTCTTCCCAAGACCAGTGGGAAGTGTTAGAGAGTAAAACCCCTGAGGAAGATTTGCTTTAGATACTGCATACAAGCGCACTTTATTACGCAGTTGATTTATTGGCAAAATATTCATCTCCGGGTCTTGTATAAATTTAGTAAACTCCTGATTTAATTTGGCTAATAGTATAGCGGAGTCTAATGCAGTTCTCTTCCTCTGTTCAAACTTTTTCTTCGCAAAGTGCCTTTCTGTATCAAGGCTGTCGGCATCAACAAGTGAACTATACAGTATCCTAACGAAACATTCCTTTTGAAGTATGTCTGACAACCCCCTATACGCTTCATCACTTGGGGGAATAAGATGCATTTTGTTCTCGTTGTGCCAACATTCATAGATGGAATCGTAATAGACCCTATTTGTATTTAACTCGGCTTTTATGTCTCCTGCCATTGATGGCTTATTAGGCAACCCGGCATGATGACCATAAACAGGGAACATGACCTCTATTAAGGACATGTCTTTAGCAAGAATGGCTCCATATATCGAATGTCTTGTCTTGCTACCCTGTCCACTAATATACTTCTGAAAACTATCAGAATACTTGCCCATATCATGTATTAGTCCACAAAACTCATAAAGGTCAGCAAAAGAATCCGACAAAGCAAATTCTCTCATGAATTTGCTCACGCTTATACAATGCTCTTTAAGCGTTTGCTTTTCACCTTTAAGATTTTCTGAGTGGGCAATATATGTGCTATTGTTGTATTCCATTATTATGCAGATATGTTTCTTTCTTACTGTTGCGTTTGTTTTAAAAATAGGTTATTAGTTATAGGCGCGTCGGACAATGAAGCGATGCGCCTACAAAGTTACAAAGAAAAACGCAAAAAACAAATAAATGTGTACGTTTTTTTGTTGCTGTTTGATTGCCTGCAAGGCGAGACTGTCAGACTGTTCGGTGCTGGCAGCAGATGGAGACGTGCTATTTTCTTGCAAAGTTCACTAGTTTGTGAAGTTTTCGATGAGAAAACTGGGCAGTCTCAGTTATTTGTTGTATTTTTGTACTAAAAATGAATCAACGGGTTACCGGCATGAAGACTATGACAATCAGGAATGAAAAGGAGTACAAGGATTACGAAGCCCGCGTTGAGAAGCTGATTGAGCGAGGAACGGAACTTGGCAACATGGAGTTGCTTAGTCCGGAGGAAAAGACTGAGTTCACAATGCTGAGCGAAGCCCTCGACGAGTATGGCCGTGCCTATCATCCCCTGCCAGGCAGAATGAGCACGCTGCTTACCGATGCTATTCTGACTCAGGTGAAAGAGCGTGGGCTGAAGCAGAAAGATGCTGCTCGGATGATTGGCATCAGCGCCACGACTTTTAGCGACCTACTGCATGGTCGTAGGTCGATGAGTTTCGATATTGCCCGTAGCCTTTATAAAGTGCTGGGCGTACCAGCGGAAGTGGTGCTTGCGTAGAGTGATATATCGCTCTACGCAAGCAGGTTAGGTGTCAGGCTATTCTTCGTACATCTTGTCGATCTGCACCTTGTAGTTCTCGTTCAGCACGCGGCGCTTGATCTTCAGGGTGTTCGTCAGCTCGCCGCGCTCCATGCTGAAGGCGTGGGGCAGCAGGGTGAAGCGCTTGATCTGCTCGTAGTGGGCCAGCTGCTGCTGCAGGGTGTCGATACGGTCCATCATCATCTGGTAGATCTCTGCGTTCTGGCAGAGGTCCTCACGGCTCTCGAACTTGATGCCGTGCTCGCGGGCGTACTCCTCCAGGAGCGGGTAGACGGGGATGATGAGTGCCGAGACGAACTTGCGCTGGTCGGCAATAATGGCGATTTGATCGACATATTTGTCGACCAGGATCTTCGACTCAATCATCTGCGGGGCGATGTACTTGCCGTTGCTGGTCTTGAACAGGTCCTTGATGCGCTCCTTGAGGAACAGCTCGCCATCCTTCAGATAGCCGGAGTCGCCGGTGCGGAAGTAACCGTCTTCAGTAAACGCCTGGCGTGTCAGGTCGTCGCGGTTATAGTAGCCACGGGTAATCGTCGGACCCTTGAGCAGCACCTCACCCTCGTCGCTGATCTTCACGCTCAGACCCTCGATGGGTATGCCTACAGAGCCTACCGTCCAAGGTTCGCCGATGTGGTTGCAGCTGACGGTGGCCAGACTTTCGGTGAGGCCGTAGCCCACGTCCATGGTGATGCCGATGCTATGTACGAACTCCTCGATGATGGGGTTGACGGCGGCGCCGGCCGTGGGGAAGAAGTGGGCGTTCTCAAGACCCAGCTCCTTGCGCACGAGCGAGAAGATGGTCTTGTTCAGAATCTCGTATTCCAGGTGGAGACCTACGGGAGGCTTGATGCCCTTCGACAGGTAGTCGATGTTATGTCGCTTGCCTATGCTGATGGCATGGCGGAAAATCTTGCGCTGCATGGCGCTGCTGCTGTCAATCTTAGCCTGCACGCCCTGGTAGACCTTCTCCCAGAAACGGGGCACCGACGACATGCACGTGGGGTGCTGCTCCTTCATGGTCTGCTGTACCTGCTGCGGATAGGTGTTGACAATGAGCCGGGCACCCTCCGTCAGGCAGAGAATCTTCCACGCCTTCTCAAAGATATGGGTGAAGGGCAGGAAGTTCAGCACGCGGTCGTCCTCGGTCACGGGCACGCATTTGTGGTTGGCCTCAAAGGCGGCATGGTACTGTCCGCAGGTCAGAATGACACCCTTGGAGTCGCCGGTAGTGCCGCTGGTATAAAGAATGTTGGCAATGTCGTCCATCGATGCCTGTGCCTGCAGCCCTTCCACCTCCGTCTGGCGGGGCAGTCCGTCGCCCAGCTTCAGGAAGTCGTCGAAATACATGGCCATCGTGTCCTCATCGTTTAACTTGACGCCGCGGTCGAAGACGATGATGCGCTCCAGGGTGTGACAGGTGGCCTGTACACGGCGTGCCTTGTCGTACTGCTCCTGCTCGCCCACAAAGAGCAGGCGGATGCGGGCATCGGTCAGCATGAACTGAATCTGCTGTTCCGAACTGGTGGCATAGAACGGGATGGTGACGGCACGGATGCCCCAGGCTCCGAAGTCGCAGAACAGATACTGTACTGAGTTCTGCGAGAAGACGCCGATGTTCTCCTGGATGCCTACGCCCAGGTTGAGCAAGGCGTTTGACACGCGCTTGACGGTGTCAGAGAACTGATTCCATGAATACGATTTCCACTCTGTGCCGCCGAAGTCTTTGTAAATCAGCACTTCGCGGTCGCCGTAGGTCTTGGCCTGCTCGTGGATGAGTAAGGCCAGATGGCTGTTGTTCTGCATAGCTGTACAAAATTTTCTGCAAAAGTAAACAAAAAATGTGAGATATTGAAATAAATAGCGGATTTTTTTATACCTTTGCACCATGCAACAATATGTAAACGATGCTGTTGAGCTGCTCTGCCAGCTTATTGCAACCCCTTCCGTCAGCCGTGATGAGGGCCGGGCAGCAGATGTTATGGCCAGTCACCTGCAGAGATGGGGACTGCCCTTTGGCCGTGAAGGCAACAACCTGTGGGTGGGCTGTCCTGACTGGGACAACAACCGGCCGACGGTGATGCTCAATGCCCATATCGACACCGTGAAACCGGTGGCCACATGGACCCGTGACCCCTTCCAGCCCACCATTGAGGGCGATACTCTCTACGGTCTGGGAGCCAACGACTGTGGCGGCGGACTGGTGGCCACACTCCAGGCCTACCGCATCCTGCTTGACAGACCGCGTGCCTACAATCTGCTTTGGGTGTGCTCGGCCGAGGAGGAGGTGTCGGGCAAGGACGGCTTCAGCCGCGTGCTGCCGCTGTTGCCTCCTGTCAGCGTGGCCATTGTGGGCGAACCCACGGGGCTGCAGCCCGCCACGGCTGAGAAGGGACTGATGGTGATCGACGGCTATGCCTACGGTCGTTCGGGCCATGCTGCGCGCAATGAGGGCCTGAACGCTATCTATGAGGCGCTGGACGACCTGGTGTGGCTGCGCGATTACCGGTTCCGCAAGGAGAGTCCGCTGCTTGGCCCTACGAAGATGACGGTGACCGTGGTGGAGAGCGGTACACAGCACAACGTTGTGCCCGACCGTCTGCACTTCGTCATTGACGTGCGCACGAACGAGTATTACCAGAACGAGTATTTGTTTGAGTTCTTGAAGAAGCACATGAAGAAATGCGAGCTGAAAGCCCGCTCCTTCCGCCTGCATTCCTCGGGTATCAGTGATGAACACCCCCTGGTGCAGCGCTGCCTGCAGATGGGGATGACACCCTTCGGGTCGCCCACGCTCAGCGACCAGGCCCTGATGTCGTTCCCCTCGCTGAAGCTTGGTCCCGGCGAGTCGTGCCGCAGTCATAGTGCCGACGAGTTTATCCGTATCTCGGAAATTCGCCAGGCCGTCGAAACCTATGTGGCGCTGTTAGAGAATTTTACGCTGTAGCGGCGTTGCCTTAGCGTCCCAGCCAGCGGGCCGGGTTCTGAGCTGCTGAGCCTTTTCGGAGCTGGAAGTGCAGAATGCCGTCGGCGTTGACGGAACCCAGTATTTGGCGAGTGCTGACCTTCTGGCCGCGGCGGACGCTGACGCTGGAGAGGTTGGTGTAGACGGAGATGTAGCTGCCGTGGCGCACCATGACGCCCATGACGCCGCCGATATTGAAGACGGCACAGACGTCGCCGTCGAAGACGCTGCGTGCCTGAGCGCCTGACTGTCCCTTGATGTTGATACCCTTACTGTCAAGTCTGACACCTCTCAGACCGTCGACACTGTTCTGGCCGAAGCCGCTGACGATACGATAGCCGCCAGTGATGGGCATGGGCAGACGGCCGCGGTTGCTCTCGAAGTTGCCGCTCAGACGACGGTCGACGGAAGAAACGGTGAACGATTCTTGCTCGTCGCGCGTCTCGCGCTCTTTCTTCCTGGCCTCGGCAACGGCATTTTCGTGGGCTCTGGCCTCTTGGGCTGCCCTGTGCTCCAGTTCACGGCGCTCCTGCTCTGCCTGACGTGCCGCACGCTCTGCCGCTGCTTTCTCCTCGGCACTGCGCCTGGCGGCGGCCAGTGCCTGCTGCTTGGCACGCCCCTCACGCGCCTTGGCTTCGGCTATGCGACGGGCATTCTCGCGGGCTGCGGCCTCAGCAGCAGCCTTCCTGCGCGCCAGTTCTTCGGCACGCTTCTTGGCGGCAGCCTCTGCGGCCTTCCGCTTGGCCTCTGCAGCCTTGCGCTTCGCCTCTGCCTCAGCCCGTGCCTTCGCCCGTGCTATCTCTTCGGCAATGAGCCTCTCAATCTGGGCATTCAGTGCAGCATCCTTCTTGCGTTGCTCGCTGATAAGGCTTTCAATGGTCTTCTGTTCTTTCTGCAGTGTGTTGACCATTTCCTGCTGTTCGGCCTGCTTGTCTTGCAGTTGCCGGTGGGCCTGCTCGTCACGGGTCAGCAGTTCGCGTTTCTGCTGTTTGCTGACATTCAGTTCGTCCTCGGCCAGCAGTACCTCTTTTTTGATGGCCTTGATAGCCTCGCCCTGTGCTCTCTGGTAGTGAGCATATTCGCGCGTGAAGCGTATGCGGCGGTACATCTCAGTAAAGTTTTTGGCACTGAAGATGAACATGAGCTGGTTCTGCAGGGTTTGTGTCCGGTGCATGTGGCGTATTGACTTCATGTAGTTGGCCCGCCGTTCCTGCATTTTCTTCTCAAGCGTCTTTATCTGGATGTTCAGGGCCGAGATGTTACCGTCGATGACCCCTATGTCGTGGCGTATGGTGTCGATGGTGCGCTTCTTGTCTCCGATTTCCGTATTGAGTATTTGCAGACTATGCAGGCGTTGCTTGACATCCTTGCGGTTGGCGTTCAGCTTGCGCTCCTGCTCTTTGATTTGCTGCTGTAGTTGCTGGCGCTGGTTTTGCAGGCCCTTGACGGTGGGAGCGGCTTTGCCTTTCGCCTTCTGGCTTTGTTTCCTGGCTTTCGGCGCTGTCTTTTTCTGTGACTGCGTGGTACGAGCTTTTTGCTGCACAGACTTGCGCGTCTGTGCAGTGCCTGCCGTCAGGGCGAATGCGAGTACCGTTATCAGCAGAAAAAACCTCATGTAGCCTTTTGTCCTTTGCCTTCTGCGTTTAAAGAGCCATGAAGCGCTGCAGAATCTCGTCGATGGTCACCTCGCGGTACTTGTTTGAAATCTCAGTGCGCGTCTCCCATTCGCTTTCCTGCCCGATATAGTTCAGCTTGATGCCCAGTTTCACCTCTTTTTTCGGGGTGGTCAGCGTAACCTTCATGTCGTTGGGGAACTGCTTGCTCGTGTTCTCCAAGGTGGCAAATCCGGCGTAGTCCCAGTTCAACTGGGCATTGCCGTTAATACGGTCCTTGTATAGAATGTTGGTCATTTTGATAAGGCCCGTCTTCTGGTTGGCCAGCCAGCTGTAGTCGAGTTTGTTGTCCTCCAGGGTGATGACCACGTCCTCGCCTCCGTCTATGTTAGTGGTGAATTTCTGGTAATCCTCCTTGGTAAGGGTGGTGCGGTTAGGCTGAAACAGCTCGCCCCAGAACAGTGACTGCAGGGTGTTGAAGTTGATACCGCTGTTGCGCAGGAAGTCGACAGAGATATAAGGTGCTTTCAGGTACTGCTTGTTGATGCGGTCCATGATGAGCACGTAGTCCTTGGTGAACTCCAGACGTGCGGCCTCGACAAATCCGAAGGCCATCAGCTGCAGGCGGATGACGTCATCGCGCTTCATCCGCAGATTGCCGGTCAGGGTGATGTTCTGGGCGCCGACTTCAACGCTGAACTTCACTTTCGACGTGATAAACTTTGTCGTCTGGGCATTTTCCTGGACCTTCGTCAGGAAGTTGCTCTGCTCTGTGTTGACTACAACTGGCTTGGTTTCTTCAACTACTTTCTTTTTTGAACTACATGAGGCCAGTACCAACGGTAGTGTCAGAAAGGCCATCTTCAGAAGATTCGTCTTTTTCATTTCTTTGTGTATTTTTTTCTTTTGATTTTTCTGATAAGTGTCTTGTTGTTCGGTGCTTTGATGAGCGCCTGCTTCCAGAGAGTGACGGCACCATCGGTGTCGCCGCTGCAGGCATAGATGTCGCCAGCATGCTCTGTGATGACGGCACTGCTGTCGGCATCGTTCTGCAGTGCCTGGTCTATGTAAATCCTTGCCTCTGAATAGCGCTGCTGCATAAACAATATCCAGGCGTAGGTGTCAAGGTAGGTGGCGTTCTTGGGCTCAGCCTTAATGGTCTTATAGCTCATGGCCTCGGCCTTGTCCAGCTGTTGGCCCAGCTCGCTCAGGTAGTAGGCATAGTTGTTCATGCACATGATGTTGTCGTCTTTCCACTGCAGGCAGGAGTCGTAAGCCTCAAATGCCTCGCGAGCCAGCCCTTTCTGGTGAAGAAGGTCGCCCATGACGGCGTAGAAATCACTGACAATGGCCGGGTTGCTTTCCGGGGTAATGACGCCGATGCCGTTTTGAAACGCCCCCAGGGCCTTGTCATGGTCGTCCTGTTGGTAGTAGGCCATACCCTGATAATAATAAAAGGCCATTTCCTCGGGGTTGTATTGTCGTGCATCCTGACAGAGGCTGATAACCTCGTCATGGTCCTTGCGGTCCCAGGCAAAGCTTACCAGTTGCAGTCGGGCGGCAGCATTGTCGGGGGCTATGCTGAGAACCGTCTGCAGCATGGCGCGTATAGAGTCTTGCGGCATCTTCTTCAGATCCATGTAGGCGGCACATAGGGTGGCGATGTCAGCGTTCTGCTGCGGTTGTGCCAGCATTTTGTGGAACAGTGCCAGTATCTGGGTGCTGTCGCCGTCGGCACGCTCGTTGTCGGCCACCATCTGCCGCATCAATAACACACGCTGCTCGGTGGTGGTGTTGGGGTTCATGAGAATACGTTCGCTAATGGAGTCTGCCTTCTCCGTCTCGCCCTGTACTTTGAAGTAGCTGCGCAGCGACACCTGTGCCCGTGTGTTGTCGGGCTCTTCGGCCAGTATCTCGTTGTAAAGCCTGAGAGCTTGCTGCTCTCTGTCGTTGCGGAGAAGCATGTCGGCATACATGCCCTTGTAGTTCAGGTCGTTAGGATACTGCTTGGCCAGGGCTTCCATCTCGCTGATAGCTGCCTGGGCCATCCCCATCTTTGTGTAGATTTCGCTCTTGGCATATGACAGGCGCTCGCTCTTGCCTTCGGCGGCCTCAATGCGATTGAGCACTTCAATGGCTTTCTCGTTGTCGTCGGTCTGCTGGTATAGTTCGTAGAGCATCTCCAACAGTTCCTCGCGGCTCTTGTCCTGGTTGTACAGTTGCTCAACGGCAGTAATGGCCTTGTGGTATTCTTTCTGGCTGATGTACGACTGGGCTACTGTCTCCAGGAATGTGGAGTTGTCGGGTTCAAGTTCTGCGGCTTTCAGGTAGCACTGTTGTGCCACGCTGTCGTTCTTCAGCAACTGATAATATTGTGCCAGAAAATAGTATGCTTCTGCCGACTTGGGGTTTATTCTGATACAGTGTCTTAGCAGGTCGAAGGCAGCGTCGTGGTTGCTCTTCTGACGCTGCACCATGGCTTCGAGGAAAAAGGTGTCGTACGACAGGGCTGTAGCCTGCTGGCTCAGCGAGTCGGCACCCTGCCTCTGGGCGTTCGTGCACAGGCACGCCCACAGCACCATCATAGCCACCGTCAGTCTCTTCATGTGTTTGCTCTTATTTCACTCCAGTATGTCCGTATCCGCCATCGCCGCGCTCGGTCTCGTCGAGCACGTCTACCTCCGTCAACTCGCCTTGTTCGTACCGGGCGATGACCATTTGGGCAATGCGTTCACCATCGTTGACGACAAACGGCTCCTGCGACAGGTTGATGAGTACCACGCCTATCTCGCCGCGATAGTCGGCGTCAACTGTCCCGGGAGAGTTCAGTACCGTGATGCCTTTTTTAAGGGCAAGCCCGCTACGTGGCCTGACCTGCGCTTCATAACCGGCAGGCAGCGCGATGTGCAACCCCGTCGGTATGAGCCGGCGCTCCAGAGGCTGTAGCGTGACGGGAGCGTCCAGATTGGCTCTCAGGTCCATACCCGCACTTTGCGACGTGGCGTACTGCGGCAGGGGCTGGTGCCCCCGGTTGACAACGTTGATTTTCATTGCGTACTTTAGTTTTATGCTGCAAAGGTAGCGATTATTCTTCAAAACGCAATCGCTAGTTGGCTTATTTTATATATTTTTGCAGATTCGCTGACTGAATCAGCAAATTTTTCGTAACTTTGCAGCCATGAAATCAGAAATCCTCTCCATCCTGTTGCTCCAGGCGCTGTTGCCGGTGGTCTGTCTGCCGGCAGTTGCAGCCTTAGACCATGGGGGCACTTGTCCGATGAAGAAGATGCAGGTGGAGCGGCTTCCCGACCTTCACGAACCGCGTACCGGTCACGTCGTTCTCTTGGTCGACGGCGATCCGATGGTGTTTGGCGGACATACGTCGGGTTTCGTCCCGTCGGCTACTGCCGAGCGTTACAGCAACGGAGAGTGGCATCTGCAGCCCATGACTTACAGCCATGATGAACCCGTCGTTTTACCGATGGAATCGGGGAAAATCGTCATTGCGGGCGGTCACGAACAGCCGCTTGGCATCGGTCAGACGTTCACCCTGGAACTCTATCATCAGGCACAGCAGTCGTTCGAGGGCTATGGCTGTCTGGACGTGAAGCGATGCTTCGCCCAAGGCATGGAGATCGACAGCGGACGGGTTGTCATCAGCGGCAACTGGTATCATGACGACAACATTGAGTGTTTCGACGGCAGTCGGCAGTGTCTGAAGGTCAAGGACGTGACCCAGCACCGTTCGTTGCCTTACATTCTCAGAACGGCGAAGGACAACGCCATCATCTTCAGCAGCCATGACAACCATGGCCTGCCGCTGGACACCATCGTCATTGACCGTCTGCACGGTGAGCCGTTCACCGAACCACTGCTGCAGACTTGGCGTCCTTTCTATAATCATACGGGCAATCGTACCCAGGATGCCTTCATCGGTGATATGAGCCGGGGCGAATACGCCTATTTGATACCAGGCATCCGTAGCGACGGCGAGATGGCCCTGCTGAAGGTCGAAGGCGAGCATTTCTCGCTGCTGCCCACCGCGTGTCCTGTTCCTACCCGTAGCCAGTGGGGCACCATCAGCTACTTCTCGAGCGTCGTTGCCGACCGTCGGCAGCGGCGTGCTTATATGAGTGGCTATGGCATCGACGACGGCGACCACCGGCTTTATGTTCTCAGCATCGACTATGGCGTGAAGCCTGCCGACCTTACATTATACTATTCTGAACCTCAGCGGGACAGCATCGGCTGTTATTGTCCTGTCTTGACGGCCGATGGCAACCTGCTCATAGCCGGTGGCATTGACTGGGCCCATTTCAACAACTTCAAGCCTTTCGCAACGACACTGCTGCTGCGCGTTGGCAGTCCCGTGGCTGCCGAGACGCTGCCGATGCCTTGGTGGCTGCTGGCGCTTGCGGCTCTGGTGGTGCTGGCTCTTGTCGCCGTGTTGCTGATGAGGAAGCGCCGTCTGACGGGTGTTGAGACCACCGATGTGACCCCCATTGAGCGGACAGACTACGAGCAGCTGATGCAGCCCATCTGTCGGCTCATGGACGAGCGCCAGCTATTCCTGAACAGCGGACTGACCGTCGCCGACGTGGCCGCTCAGTTGGGTGTGCACCGCAACGCTGTGTCACAGTGTATCAATGCGCAGACGGGCTGCTCGTTTGCGCAGTTCGTGGCCAGATACCGCGTGGAGTACGCACAGCAGATGCTGCGCCGACAGCCCGACAAGAAACTGTCGGCCGTGTGGCGGGAGTCGGGCTTCGCCAGCGAGACTTCTTTCTTCCGAACCTTCAAGGCGCTGACGGGCATGACGCCAAGCGAGTGGGTAAGGCAAGGATGACGATTCATGATAAAAGAAAGAGGAAACGACTGCCAAAATGCAAAATGGCAGTCGTTTTTGCAAATTGGTAGTTAGTCTCTCGCAGATTTGTATTATCTTTGCTGACAAATCGAAGCAATTATTCATCAATCAACAGATATTATGAGAAAGACAATCTTTGTACAACTTCTGTTACTCGTTGGCTTTGCCATGGGAACGTGGGCTCAGCAGGCGGGACCTCAGCTTGTGGTGTGGCAGAAGAGCGGTGAGAAAGTGTATTACCAACTCGGCGACCTGCCCGAGACAACGTTTGAAAATGGCCTGCTGGTCATCAAGTGCCAAGGGCAGGCAGCCGTTCAGTATCAGCTGGAGAACATCTTACGCTACACGTACGAGAACGTGGCCTCGGCCATCGACCTGCAGCCTAACGAGCGTTCAGTGTCCATCAACCGTCAGGGCGATGCCGTGACGCTACAGAACCTGCCCGCAGGCACTGCCGTTATTCTGTATGCCGCCAACGGCGCTGAGGTGGCGACGGCGGTGGCACAGAGCGGTCAGCCGCTGACCATCTCCGTCGGCCAGCGTCCCGCTGGCGTCTATCTGGTGAAAGTAGGCAGTCAAACCATTAAACTCCTGAAGCCATGAGACAGTTGACGAAATATGCCGTCAGCCTCGTGCTGACTCTGCTGGCCGCACTGCCGGCTATGGCGCAGACAGAGAATGCCGCGTTCTACATCTACCAGAACGACGGCCGTTTCAACGGTTTCTTCTACGACCAGGTGCAGAAGATATCGTACTCCAAACTCGACACCCTCGGCGTGGAGCACGAGGACTACGTCTCGCAGGAAATCATCACGGCCGACAGCATCTACCGCATCATGCTGACGGCCATCGACTCGGTGAGCTTCGTGCAGCCGGAAATCAAGCTGAACCCCAATCTCCGCGCTATGGATGATTTGGGCTTGAGTGCGTACTTCGACCATATCTATGAGGAGGGCAGCACCGTGAAGCTCTACTTCAAATCGTCGCTGCCGACGAGCCTCTATCCCAAGGAGGGCGAGGTGCTCATGGGCCTCGACGAGGCGGTGTACGGCCACGACGGCTACTTCGGCAAGGTGGGTAGCGTAGCCGTGGAAGGCAGTTTCGTGGTTTGCACCATGAAGCCCATTGACAGCTGGGGCGATCTTTTCGAGCAGTTCATCACCGTCGAGCAGGTGGGCTATTATAGCGATGGCACCACGGCTTCGCGCATGGCCGGCGTTACCGACGAGAGCTTGGCGCGTCGTCTGAAGCGTGTGCAGCGGCGGGCTGAGGGTAATAAAGAGCTGACCCTCATCAGCTGGAGCGGCCGTCTGCAGTACGACCTGTCGCCCCTCACCATCGGTGTCGACGTCGGCCTGGAGGCCAAGCTCAACCTGACGTACAAGGCCACCAAAGAGAAATTCTATGTCAACGCCACGATGAGCGAGAATATTTCGGCCTCGCCGAGTCTGCACCTCAGTTGGGACTATCTCAAGAAGGAGTGGAACTTCAACGCGCCCATCGCCTTCCCAGGCATCAAGTTCCCGGCTGCCGTGCCTCTCTTCGAGACCAACCCCATGCCCAAGGGCTTCGTGCGCGTAGGCGGTGCCGTCGACCTCGGCTTGAAGTTGCCGACGCTACAGTTCCCCATGGCGCAGTCGTTCGTCATCGACACCACCGACGACGAGAATCATTATATCTACGGTGGTCTGCGCTGGGGCGACGGCTCCGATGAAGGTTCGGAGAAGCTCCTGGCCGACAAATGGTTCGACCCCAGTATCGACTTCAACTTTGTGATCAACGGCTATTTGCAGGCAGGCACGAAGATAGAGTTCACAGTGACTACCAACCGCTGGATCGAGAATCTGTTCTTTGCCTCCGTGGGCTGGGAGATCTACAGCGGACCGAAGCTGGAGGGCGAGTTGAACCTCAGTGCCAAGGGACTCTATGAGAACGGAGCCTACGGACTGCTGAAGGATACGAAGATAGGCTTCTCAGGCCTTTCTGTCGACACAGAGGCGAAAGCCAAGATTTACGTCAGAGGCTACGACGAGGTGGAGAAGACCGTCTGGACCGACAACCTGAAGTTCTTTGCGAAGGACTACTATCTTTTCCCCGACTTCGGCGACTCCCAGGTGGATTACGACGAGGACAAGGCCACGATTGACGCCGCCGTGTTCCCCAGCCGTCAGACGTTCTGGACCGTCGACGTGGGTATAGGCATCTACAACGAAAAGGAAGAACTGGTAGCCGAACATTTCCGCGGCGAGGATTACGGCTTCAGCCAGAACTACAACGAGGTGAAGCACACTTTCATCGTCGACAAGCTTGAACCTGGCAAATACAACGTCGTCCCGGTCATCAAGACCTGCGAAATCATTCTGCCCGCGAAGGAGAAGGCCGTAGAGGTGGAGATCGTCGGCAACGTGCTGAAGGTCGCTCAGACGAAGTTCGACCTGGGGCCGGAGGCTGCCAAGCCTGAGACTAAGGTCATCACCACGGCCGAGAAGCTCGACTTCGACAGCAACGCCGACTGGCTGTCGGCAGAGGCTGCCAACGACTCTACCATCGTGCTCGACGTGAAACCCCTGGAGGAAGGTATGCTGCTGCGGGCTGGCGTCATCACCGTCACTGGCACCTTCAAGGACGAGAGCCAGCAGAAGGTTGAGTTGACCGTCATGCAGTCGAAGACGCCGGGCGAACCGCTCATGGCTCTCGACCCCGACGAGCTGACCGCCGGTGCCGCCGCTAATAGTTATGTGGTACGCGTGAACACCAACGCAGAGAGCCTGACGGCAGAAAAGTCGGCAGACTGGCTGACACCGACCATCGCCGGCGAACAGCTGACCATCGGCGTTGCCACCAACGCGTCGCTCGAACCCCGTGAGGGCATCGTCACCGTCAAGGCCACGCTGAACGGCAAGGAGACCACGCAGCAGCTGAAGGTGACGCAGCAGGCTGTCATGGCGCTCTTGAAGGACAAGGTGAGCTTCGGCCCGCAGGGTGGCATCGAGTTCTGCGGCATCACCGTCGGCGGCAACCTGCCCGTCGATCTGTCGCCCAGTGACGACTGGATAGGAGCCTCCTACACCGACGGCATCGTCACCGTCACCGCCGAACCGCAATACCAGGCCAACAGCCGCAAGGGTGAAGTCGTGGTGAAGGTGACGGTCGACGGTCAGGCGTTCAGCCAGACCATCGCCGTCGAGCAGAAGTCGTATATCGTGCTCGATCCCGCCACCATTGCTGCCCCGCAGGCAGGCGGAGTCTTCGACGTGGCCGTGAGGACTGAACTGACGGACATCAAGATTCAGGCGCTTATGAAGTGGATAGGTCTGGCACTGTCGGAAGACCGCTCACGGCTGACGGTGTCGGTAGAGCCGAACACCACGGGCAAGGCTCGGCAGGGCACGGGTGCCGTGACGGCAAAGATGGACGACGGCACCACACTGACCGTTGTCGTGACCGTCAACCAGAGCAGTCTGGCGCTCGAGCTGTCTGACGAGAAGTTGGACTTCGGCTCAGAGGTGACGACACAAAAAGTCAGTCTGACCACTACCGCTACCATGATTGATGCCACACCCACGGTCGACTGGCTGTCGGCTTCCGTCAGCGGCAAGGTGGTGAGCATTACCTCAACGGCCAACACCACCGGTGCACCACGCTCGGGCTCCGTTACGGTGACGGCCACCGAGGGTGGCGAAATGGTGACCAAGACCATCAACGTGACCCAGAGCGGCCTCATGCTGACACTGTCTGCCAGCAGTCTGGAGTTCGACGTCAAGCCGGAGACAGCACAGACTGTCACCCTGACCTCGACAGGCACACAGTTCGGCGCCACACCGTCGGACGACTGGATTCACACCACCATCAGCGGCACAACGCTGACGGTCAGCGTCGACGAGAACACGACCGGCGACGAGCGCACGGGTAGCGTCGAGGTGACCGTCACCGTCGGCAAGGAGACGGCCAAGCAAACCCTCAATGTCAAGCAGAAGGCTGAGGAACTGTACCTCCTGATGGGCACAAGTCTGACACTTAAGTCCAAGGACAACACCGCCAACTGGATGCCCTGGACCAACTGCGACTACCTGGAGGCAGAATGCAGCGCGTCGTGGCTTACAGTGAAGATTAATAAAGACCCTATCACCATTGAGTTCATTCCTACAGAGAATACTTCAACCTCGCCGCGTGTTGCCTACGTCTACATCACCGGCTACAAGAACAGTGCGACTGGCGGCACACCGCGCTCCATAACGGCAGAGACCATCACCGTCACACAGGAAGGCGCAGAGGAAGAGGTGGATGCCCACCAGAAACTATATGGTACGTGGGTGTCTGGCACGATGACCGTCACCTTCGGCGAGAAAGGCAGCTACAAGCTGGTAGAGACGCGGTACGGTGGCTACACCCAGAGCGGCACCTACAAGATTACGGACTGGCTGGTCAGCGTGTCCAGCGGCGGCGATATCTACGGCAAGCTCGACGAGACGCACACCACCTCGACGACGGGTAAGACGAAGACCAACACCGGCGTAGGCTTCTGGATCTCGGCCGACGGCAAGAAGTTGTCGTACGACAACTACTCTTGGACAAAGAAATAAATTGTTTGATTCGTTTACTTATTAATTCTTATTGGAGTCTCCGGTGAGTTTCTACTCGTCTGGAGACTTTTTCTAACGGTGTAAGCAAAAAAATATTGCAGTCTCTTTGTTTTGCCCCCAACTTTTCGTAACTTTGCCGCCAAATTGAAGAAAAGCATCATGATGTACTGGCAACAACTGATATCTAATAAGCGGCTGGGACAGGAGCAACGGCATCCTGAACGGCACGATGACAGGACGGAGTTCAAACGCGACTACGACCGGCTCATTTTCTCGGCTCCCTTCCGGCGGCTTCAGAATAAGACTCAGGTGTTTCCCTTGCCCGGCAGTATCTTTGTGCATAACCGCCTGACCCATTCGTTAGAGGTGGCCAGCGTGGGTATGTCGTTAGGCAACGATGTGGCGCGTGCGCTGACCGCCAGTCACCCGGAACTGGCAGGGACACTCTTTCCGGAGATAGGACAGATAGTGGCTACGGCCTGCCTGGCTCATGATATGGGCAATCCGCCCTTCGGACATAGTGGCGAGAAAGCCATTCAGACTTTTTTTACCGAGGGCCCAGGCGGCGACCTGCAGCGTCAGGTCAGCCATGAGTTCTGGGACGACATCACCCACTTTGAGGGCAATGCCAATGCCTTCCGCCTGCTGACCCATCAGTTTGAAGGCCGTCGCCCGGGCGGCTTTGTCATGACCTATTCCACGCTGGCCAGTATTGTCAAATACCCCTTTGCCTCGTCGGCGGCCTCCAAGAAGGGCAAGTTTGGCTTCTTCTGTTCTGAGCGTGATATCTACCGCCGCGTTGCCGATGAATTGGGCATTATTTGTCTCTCAGGGCCGGGCGAACCCCTCCGCTACGCCCGTCATCCGCTGGTCTATCTCGTTGAGGCTGCCGATGATATCTGCTATGAGATCATGGACTTGGAAGATGCCCATAAACTGAAGCTGCTCAGTTATGGTGAGATAGCAACCCTGATGCTCGAATTTTTCGATGAAACCGTTAAAAAGAGTATTCTGAGACGTATTGAAGAGGAGGGACTGACAGATAATAATGAGAAGGTGGTCTACCTGCGTGCCTGTGTCATCGGGAAGTTGGAGAATGAGTGCGTGCGTGCTTTCGTTGACCATGAGGAGCAGATTCTTGCCGGCACCTTCACGGGCAGTCTTATAGACCATATAGCCCAGCCGCAGGCCGAGGCCTATCGTCGCTGTGCCGAACTCTCGCGGCAGCGCATCTACCGGAGCAAACCGGTTCTGGACGTCGAGTTGTCAGGTTACAAGATTATGGAGACGCTGATGCTGCAGATGACCGAAGCCATCATGCACCCTGACCGTTACTATTCGCAGCAGCTCATCGGGCGTGTGTCGTCTCAGTATGCTATACACAGCGACGACCTTGAGACGCGTATCATGGCTGTCATCGATTACATCAGTGGCATGACCGATGTCTATGCCTTGGATGTCTACCAGAAGATTAATGGCATATCATTACCAATAGTATAAAAACATGAGAAGATTTTTACTTGCTTTATTTTTAGGAGCGATGGGCCTGAACAGCGTGGCCCAGACGAAGTACGTGGGCGGCGACATCTCGATGCTGCCTCTCTATGAAGCTGCCGGTGCCTGGTATGTCGATGCCAACGGCCAGCATATTACCGACATGCTGACCTATTTGAAAGGACAGGGACTGACCAGCATGCGCGTCCGCCTGTTTGTTGACCCCACCAAAGCTACTCAGGACGAGAAAAACCAGGGCGTGCGTCAGGACCTAGAGTTTGTAAAGAAACTGGGCAAGCGCATCAAGGATGCCGGTTTCTCGCTGATGCTCGACTTTCACTACAGCGACACCTGGGCTGACCCCGGCAAGCAGTGGACACCCAGTGCCTGGCTGTCGCTGAGTGATGCTCAGCTGAAGCAGAAAATCTACGACTATACCAAGGACTGTCTGCAGCAGATGGTGGATGCCGGTGCCACGCCCGACTTCATCCAGACGGGTAACGAGATTAGCTATGGTATGCTCTGGGGCACCCGCGACACGAAGGCCAACCGTTGCTATACCAACAGCGATGCCGCTAACTGGACACGCTTCACGGACCTGCTGAAACAGGCTGGTAAGGCCTGCCGCGAGGTGTGCCCCCAAGCACGGATTATCCTGCATAGCGAGCGGGCTGAGAAGCCGACGGTGCTGAAAGACTGGCTCGACCGTATCAAGAACGCCGGTGTTGACTACGACATCATCGGATTGAGCTACTATCCCTATCACCATGGCTCACTGTCTCTGCTTAATAATGCATTAAAGCAGGCGGAAGTCTATAATAAGGATATTATGATTGTAGAGACGGGCTACTACTACGTCTGGCAGCCCAACGACGTGAATCACAATCTGTCGTCGACATGGCCTATTTCTCCTGCTGGTCAGCAGAAGTTTACTAAGGACCTGATAGCCAAGCTCAAAGAGCATGACCGTGTCATCGGCCTCTACTGGTGGTTCCTTGAGGCCTGTGAGAATGGCACGTCGTCGGCAGTCACTCCCAGCGGCTGGTATAACTGCAGCCTGTTCAACGACACAAATGTGAAAGACACCGGCTGGGACTATGGCAAGGTGATGCCGGCCATGGCTGAGCTGAAGACATTCGTGGAAGGCACCTCTGGACTGACGCAGACCAAGTTGGCGCGGCAGGACGGACGCTGGTACAACCTGCAGGGTATGCAGCTTGACACCAAGCCACAGCGCCGAGGCCTTTACATCGTTGACGGAAAGAAAGTCATTATTAAGTAGTTGCCACAAGGCAACTACTTTTTTTCTTTATACACAATCTTGTTGGCACCGCTCGTAATCTTGAGTGCCTCGGGGTGCTCGCGGATGAAAGAGTCGATGTGGCGCACGCGCTTCTGGTCCCAGATTTCGTCGATGGCAATGAGGATGCCTGTCTCCTCAACGTCGCCGAAGCCGTAGTTGATGGCGGTGCCGAAGAGTTTCATCGTCGGTGACAGACTCATGTAGGCATTGACCAGCGGCGGGATGTTATAGCCCAGGGCGCGGATCTCACGGTTCAGGATGCGGTAGTCCTCGTTGAAATCGCTGCCGCAGAACAAACGGTCGAGATCCTCCTCTGGCGTTTCAATTTTCAGCGGTTTCATCGGGATAATCAGGTTCTCCTTGTCATCGAAATACTTCTTCAGGAAATAGAGAATCATGTCGCGTCCCTTGCGGATATAAGAGGGGTACATGGTCATCTTTCCGAAGAAGTAGCGCACGTTGGGCATGATGACCGTCAGTGCACCCAGTCCGTCCCAGAGGTTGTCGAGGGCGAAGAGGCTCTTGGCACCCTTGCGCGAACTCTGGTACGGCAGTGAGACGAAGGAGCGTCCCAGTTCGATGGTGTAGGGGCGGTAGTCGCTGATGAAGCGCTCGCTAAAATGGAACATGTGGCTGGTGGCCAAAATGGGCTGTCCCTTGTCGTCAATCTCCCAGTCAGAACCGAGGATGTAGCGGTAGCCGCCGATAATCTCTTGCTCCTCCGGGTTCCAGACGATGAGCTGCTTGTAGCAGTTGTCGCAGGTGTCAAACTCGTCAATGTCGCAGTCTTTGCCCGTACCTCCGCCAGCCTCGCGGAAGGCTATCTCACGCAACCGGCCTATCTCGCGCATGACGTTCGGCGCATTATGGGCGGTGATGATGTAGATTTCGTTGTGGCTTTTGTTCGTCATTCGCAACTGCCGCTCAGGTGTCAGTTCACTCAGCAGCAGTTCCTTGTCAATAGGGGCAATAATCGGTTGTTCCATATTTATAGCTCGTAAACTTTTTCTTGTACCCATTGTGCCCATTCCTGCGGTTTCCGGCTTTGGTCGAAGGTCTGCCAGGGGATAGGCTTGCCGATGGCTACGCGGAAGGTCTTGTGTACGTTTTTGTACATTTCATCGACTAAAAATATCATGGCCAGGTTAAAGGGCAGGCATTTGTCGGAGAAGTTGGCCAGACGGTAGAAGAAGTCAGAGTTCTGTCCTCCGAAGTGGATGGGTACCACGTCGCGCTGGTACTCCACGCTCTTGCTGATAAAGGTCTTCTTCCAGGGGATGTCGCGGATGATACCGTTCTTGCGTCGTGAGCACAGACCGGCGGGGAACATCAGCATGTGGTTGTTGCTCTGGAAGCCTGCTTCCACCATACGGGGGAAGTCGCGTCCCAGCTTGCCCGTCTTGTTGATGGGTATGCAGAGAGGTGCCAGTCCCGGCAGGTTCATTAGCAGGTCGTTGACAAGGTAGCGGAAGCGTCCGTCGTAGTGACGGCCGATGATGGCACCCAGGGCTACGCCGTCTTCACCGCCCAGGGGGTGGTTGGATACGAAGGTGTAGAGTCGTCCGTCGTTTTTGTCAGGCAGGTTCTCTAAGCCGACGATGTCCAGTGTGGTGTCTAAATAGGTGACGCAGGCTTCCAGCCATTCTGTTCCTACTTTGTCGCGGTTGTCCCAAAGGAATCCGTTTACCTGGTCTTGGTGGACAATGCGCTTGAGCCATGAAACCAAAAAACCGGGCACGAGTTTGGCCTTCGCACCCATCTTGTTTTTCAGTATGTTCTCAATGTCTATTGTCTTCGGTGTAACGTTAACCATTTTTTTGATTCATGACAACTAATGGAGTGCAAAAGTAGCACAAAACTTTGACATTCGCCACATTTTTGGCGAAAAAGTGCATGAATTAGGCTTTTTTATTGTTCGGAAGCCCGTAAAAACCACACAAATCAATAAATTAATGTTAAATTGCAAAAAATGTGGGGAATTGTGGTGTAATGTGGGGAGAAATGCTTATCTTTGTGGCTGATTTCTTTATTAAAAGGTAAAATGCGTTTTTTGGGCAACATAGAAGCCAGGGCTGATGCCAAAGGAAGGGTCTTCCTGCCAGCCGTGTTCCGCAAGGTGCTGCAAGCATCGGGCGGTGAGGTGCTGGTGTTGCGGAAAGACATCTTCCAGGATTGTCTGGTACTTTACCCCGAAAGCGTATGGAACGACCAGCTGGATGCATTACGCAGTCGCTTGAACCGGTATAATGCCCAGCATCAGAAGATTTTCCGCCAATTTGTGTCGGAAGTGGAAATGGTAGTCCTCGATGGTAACGGCCGTTTTCTTATACCGCGCCGTTATCTCCAGATAGCGGGTATCAATCAGGATGTCAAATTTATAGGCATGGACGATACCATCGAGATATGGGCGGCCGAACGAGTGGCGGAAACGCAATTAAGCAGTGAAGAATTTGGGCAAGCACTGGAAAGCATTATGACGCAGGAGGCGGTTCCCGCCGTGAATCAATAAGCGATATGATTGTCACAGCAGAGACATACCACGTACCAGTGCTCCTGAAGGAGAGCATTGACGGCTTGGCCATTCGGTCAGGCGGTGTATATATTGATGCGACCTTTGGCGGTGGTGGCCACAGTCGCGAGGTACTGCGTCGCCTGGGTCCGCAGGGACATCTCTACGGTTTCGACCAGGATGCCGATGCTGAGAAAAATATCGTCAGCGATGATAGATTTACCTTTGTCCGCAGCAACTTTAGATATGTAAAGCAATGGATGCGCTACTTCGGTGTGGAAAAGATAGACGGTTTGCTTGCCGACCTTGGGGTGTCGAGTCACCACTTTGACGATGAGACCCGCGGCTTCTCATTCCGCTTTGGCGATGCGCCACTCGACATGCGCATGAACAAACGCTCTGGCATGACAGCTGCCGATGTGGTCAACACCTACAGCGAGGAACAGCTCGCTGACGTGCTCTACCTATATGGCGAGCTGAAACAGGCCCGGCGAATGGCCGCCCTGATTGTCAAGGCCCGGAGTCAGCAACCCATAGTCACGGCCGGCGACCTGATGCAGGCAGTGGGCACACTCTTCCGTCAGGAGCGCGAGAAGAAGGACATGGCCAAGCTGTTCCAGGCCTTGCGGATAGAGGTGAACCACGAGATGGAGTCCTTGAAGGAGCTCCTCTCCGGAGCGGTTGAGCTGTTGGCTGACGGCGGTCGTCTGTCGGTCATTACCTACCACTCGCTGGAAGACCGGCTGGTGAAAAATATGATGCGGGCAGGCAATGCCGAGGGCCGCTTGGAGCAAGACTTCTTCGGCAGGAGCACGGCTCCCCTGCGGATAGTGAATAATAAGGTGATAATACCTGACGAGGCAGAGCAGCAGCGCAACCCGCGTAGTCGTAGTGCCAAGTTGAGAATAGCTGAGAAACTGTGATATGGCAGATGAAGAGGTAAAAGAGCAAGAGGTTAAGGTCGAACAGCAGGCGCCTGAGGTACATACACTGGATCGTCTGAAGGAGCTTAAGAAGCGTGTGAGCGAGGATGATACCATCCCCGTAGGTACGCTGACGCTGCGCAAGATTCTGGGAGGTGATATTCTGACAGCCGAACTGGTGCGTCGCAACATCTGGACGCTCGTGCTGGTTGTTTTCTTCACGGTGGTATATGTGGCCTTTCGCTACCAGTGCCAGCAGGATATGATATTGATTGACAAGATGGAGGGGCAGTTGAAGGACGCCAAGTACAAGGCATTGTCCAGCTCGAGCACGCTGACGGAGCGTTGCCGTGAGAGTCAGGTGCTGGAGAAACTCCGTCAGAACCACGACTCGTTGCTGCATGTCAGCGACCAGCCGCCATATATTATTAATGTACCTGAGAAGGGTTTTTTAAGCGGAGGTGACGAATGAGTAAGTTTAACAGCGGTAAGGTGATGCAGCGCTATTTTTTCATTGCGGCGTTGCTTACATTGGTGGGTGTTTGCATTGTAGCCAAGGCCTTCTATATCATGACGGCCGAGAAAAGCTACTGGGCAACGGTGCAGGAGCAGCTGAAGCATGACTCCATCCCCGTGAAGCCCAACCGTGGCAACATTCTGAGCTGCGACGGACAGCTGATGGCCAGTAGCATTCCTGAGTACAAGATATACATGGATTTCCAGACTGGCGGAGCAGAGCGTGACTCGCTTTGGCAGCTGAAGCTCGACAGTATCTGTATAGGCCTGAACGAGATTTTCCCCGAAATGTCGGCCGACGAGTTTCGTGCCCATCTGGAGCAGGGTCGTCTGAAGGAGACCAAGAGCGGTGTCGGCTCACGTCACTGGCCCATCTGGAAGCGGCGTATCAACTATAACACCTTCAGCGAGGTGCGCAAGTTGCCCGTCTTCCGTATGAGCAAGTATAAGAGCGGCTTCCATTGGGAGGAGTTCAATGCCCGTAACCGTCCCTTCGGTTCACTGGCTCAGCGCACGGTGGGTGTCATGTTTGGCGAGAAAGATTCAGCCTATTGCGGTCTGGAACTGTCGTACGACTCGCTGTTGCGCGGTCAGAACGGCTTGGTACACCGTCAGAAGGTGCTCAATAAGATTATGAACATCACCGAGCAGCCACCCGTTGACGGTGCCGATATCGTGACGACAATCGATGTCGGCATGCAGGATATCGCCGAACGTGCCCTTATCGAGGAAATGAAACTGCCCGAGGTGAATGCCGAGATGGGTGTAGCCATTCTGATGGAGGTGAAGACAGGCGACGTCAAGGCCATCGTCAATATGATGCGCATGCCCAATGGCCAGTATGCCGAGGCCATCAATTCGGCCATCAGTTACCGCTGTGAGCCAGGTTCGGTGTTCAAGGTGGCTTCCATTCTCGTGGCACTCGACGATGGGGTCATTCCCAACGACACCAACTATGTCATCCATACGGGCAGTGGCGTGATGGAGATGCACGGCCGCTGGATGAAGGACCATAACTGGCGCCGAGGCGGTTATCAGGACATCAATGTGGCCCGTACGCTGGAGGTCAGCTCCAATATCGGCACGAGCTATGTCATCGACAAGTTCTATGGCGGCCATCCCGAGAAGTATGTCGAGGGCCTGCGCCGCGTGGGCATTGCCGAAGACCTCCGGCTCCCGTTGGTGGGCTACCGCCGTCCTAACATCCGTGACGTGGATACGAAGACCACTGACCGTTCAAAATACTGGAGTAAGACCACGCTCCCCTGGATGTCCATCGGCTACGAGACACAGATTGCACCTATCAATACGCTGGCCTTCTATAATGCCATTGCCAATGACGGGTGTATGATGCAGCCCCGTTTTGTCACCAAACTGGTGAAGGACGGCGAGACCCTCAGGGAGTTCCCGCCCGTAGTGCTGAAGGAGCGCATTGCCAAGCCCGAGACCATCAAGAAGATGCAGACCATCCTGGAGCATGTCGTCAGTCAGGGACTGGGCCGCAAGGCCGGTCCGCTGTCGAAGGCCTTCAAGGTGGCAGGTAAGACTGGCACAGCCCAGATTGCCGACGAGCATGGCAGCTATCACTCAGGCACCACGCGCTACTGGCTGTCGTTTGCCGGTTTCTTCCCTGCCGACGCGCCGCGCTATTCGTGCATTGTCTGCTTGCGTAAGACGGGTCTTCCCGCTTCGGGTGGCGGCATGAGCGGTGTGGTGTTCCGCCATATTGCCGAGGGTGTCATGGCGCAGAATGTGAAGCGCCTTGTTGAAGATGTACGCGACTCCACCTCTAACTTCACCCCTGAGGTGAAGGTGGGCAGTACGGCCGATGCCTCTTATGTCCTGAGCCGTCTGGGTGTCAATGGTACGACGGCCGACATGGCCGAGACGCCGCGTGACATCATGCCCGACGTGACAGGTATGGGCGCCCGCGATGCTGTCTATGAGTTGGAGAGCCGTGGCGTGAAGGTGACCATCCATGGTCGTGGCAGGGTGAAGTCTCAGAGTATAGCAGCCGGCAAACCGCTGACTTCCGGTATAGCCTGCGAACTGTTTATGGAAATATAAAAAGACAAGGAAGATATGAAACTGAGTGAGTTACTGAAGAATGTCGACGTGCTGAACCTCATCGGCCGTGATGACGTAGAGATAACGGGTGTCAACATCGACTCCCGCCGCATTGCCGCTGGTCATCTGTTTGTGGCCGTCCCCGGCACCCAGACCGACGGTCACAGGTTTATCAACAAGGCTATTGAGCAGGGCGCTGTCGCCATCCTTTGCGAGAGCCTGCCTACCAAGCGCACAGAGGGAGTCACCTATGTGGCCGTCGAGTCTACGGAGTACTGTGTAGGCGAGGTGGCCACCCAGTTCTATGGCAACCCGTCGCGCCGGTTGAAGCTGGTCGGTGTCACCGGCACTAATGGCAAGACCACCATCGCCACCTTATTATATAATATGTTCCGCCAGATGGGGCATCGCTGCGGTCTGCTCTCTACGGTGTGCAACTACATTGAAGACGAGCCTGTACCCGCCAGCCATACCACCCCTGACCCCATTGAGCTGAACGACCTTTTGGCACGCATGGTGGAGGCCGGTTGCGAATATGCGTTTATGGAGTGCTCCAGCCATGCCATCGCCCAGAGGCGTATCGGCGGACTGAAGTTTGCCGGTGGTTTGTTTACCAACCTCACCCGCGACCATCTGGACTATCACAAGACGGTGGAGAACTACCGTCAGGCAAAGAAAATGTTCTTTGACGGTCTCGACAAGGATGCCTTTGCCATCATTAATGCCGATGACAAGAACGGCCCGTTCATGGTACAGAACACCAAGGCAACGGTGAAGACTTACTCCATACGGAGCATGGCCGATTTCCGTGCCCGCATCATCGAATGTCACTTTGAGGGCATGTACCTGGAGATTGACGGCCACGAGGTGGGTGTGCAGTTCATAGGTAAGTTTAACGTGTCCAATCTGCTTTGCGTCTATGGCGCTGCTGTCATGCTGGGCAAGCAGCCAGAGGATATCCTGGTGGTGATGAGCACGCTGAAGAGCGTCAACGGACGGCTTGACCCCATCCGTTCGCCGGAGGGCTACACCGCCATCGTCGACTACGCCCATACCCCCGATGCGCTGGCCAATGTGCTTGGCGCTATCCACGAGGTGCTTGACGGCAAGGGGCAGGTCATCACTGTCTGCGGTGCCGGCGGCAACCGCGACAAGGGCAAGCGCCCGCTGATGGCCCAGGAGGCTGTCCGCCAGAGCGACCGTGTCATCATTACCAGCGACAACCCCCGTTTTGAGGAGCCTCAGGACATTATCAACGACATGCTGGCCGGACTTGACCAGAAGCAGATGCGCAAGGTTATCAGCATCGTCGACCGCCGCGAGGCCATCCGTACGGCCTGTATGATGGCCCAGCGGGGCGATGTCATCCTGATTGCCGGCAAAGGCCATGAGGACTATCAGGAGATTCAGGGCGTGAAGCATCATTTTGATGACCACGAGGTGGTGCGCGAGTGCTTTGCCAATCAATAGTAAATCGAAAATCGCTAAATCGTAAATCGAAAATCGAAAATCGCTAAATCGTAAATCGAAAATCGCTAAATCGTAAATCGAAAATCGCTAAATCGTAAATATAAAAGATGCTATACTATCTCTTCCGTTTCCTGGAGCAGTACGATATCCCCGGCTCTCACCTGTGGTCGTACATCTCGTTCCGTTCGCTGCTGACGCTCATTCTGGCGCTGGTCATCTCGGCGTGGTTTGGTGAGTTCTTCATCAAGTTCATGCGTCGCAAGAAAATTTACGAGATTCCGCGCGACGTCATCACTGACCCGTTTGGCGTCGACAAGAAGGGCGTGCCCACCATGGGCGGCATCATCATCATCGTGGCCATACTCATACCCGTGCTGCTCTTAGCCCGCATCCGCAATATCTACATCATTCTGATGGTGGTCACCACCGTCTGGCTGGGCTTCCTCGGCTTCATGGACGACTATATCAAGGTGTTCCGCAAAAACAAGGAAGGACTGAAAGGCAAGTACAAGATTGTAGGGCAGGTGTCGATAGGCTTTATCGTGGGCCTGACGCTGTGGCTCAGCCCCGACGCTGTGGTACGCGAGAACGTCAGCGTGCAGCAGCAGAACCAGGAGGTGGTGGTGAAGCACAAGGCTGAGGCGGTGAAGTCACTGAAGACCACCATCCCGTTTGTCAAGAACCACAACCTGAACTACTCTGAGGTGATGTCTTTCCTGGGCGACTACAAGGTGGCTGCCGGCTGGGTGCTCTTTGTCGTGCTGACCATTCTGGTGGTAACGGCCGTCTCCAACGGTGCCAACCTCAACGACGGCATGGACGGCATGTGTGCCGGCAACTCTGCCATCATCGGTGTGGCGCTGCTCATCTTCTCCTACGTGTCGGGCCATATCGTCTATGCGGCCTATTTCGACCTGATGTATATCCCCCATGCCGAGGAGCTGGTAGTGTTCCTCTCCGCCTTTATCGGTGCCATGATAGGCTTCCTGTGGTACAACGCCTATCCTGCTCAGATATTCATGGGCGACACGGGCTCGCTGACCATTGGCGGCATCATCGGTGTCTGTGCTGTCATCATCCACAAGGAGCTGCTGCTGCCCATCCTCTGCGGCATCTTCTTCGTCGAGAGTCTCAGCGTCATCATCCAGACGCAGTGGTTTAAGCTGATGAAGAAGAAGGGCAAGCGTGTGCGCGTGTTCCGTGCCACTCCCATCCACGACAACTTCCGCCGTCTGGACTCGCAGCTCGACCCCACCAGTCACTATATCCTGCGCGGCTGGCCTAAGCGGCAGTTCCATGAGTCGAAAATCACGTTCCGCTTCTGGATTGTCACTATCATCCTGGCGGCCCTGACCATTATAACCCTGAAGATAAGATAAATAGAGACCCACCCCCTGCCCCTCCCTGTGAGGGAGGGGAGAAAATACATGAAGATGAAAAAGAGAATAGTTGTTTTAGGAGCCGGAGAGAGCGGTGCAGGCGCAGCCGTTCTGGCCAAGAAAGAAGGTTTCGACGTGTTTGTGTCAGACATGTCGAAGATTGCCGATAAGTATAAGAAACTGCTCGACGACCACCAGATAGCGTGGGAGGAAGGGCAGCATACCGAGGACCGTATCCTGTCGGCCGACGAGGTTATCAAGTCGCCCGGCATTCCCGACACGGCACCGATGATGCAGAAGGTCATTGCCCAGGGCATACCCGTCATCAGCGAGATAGAGTTTGCCGGGCGCTACACCCAGTCGAAGATGGTGTGCATCACGGGTTCCAACGGCAAGACTACCACCACGTCGCTCATCTACCATATCTTCCGTCAGGCCGGCTACGATGCCGGACTGGCCGGCAACATCGGCCGATCGCTGGCTCTGCAGGTGGCCGAGGATCCGCATGAATACTATATCATTGAGCTCAGCTCGTTCCAGTTGGACAATATGTACGATTTCCGTGCCAACATCGCCATCCTGCTGAACATCACCCCCGACCATCTGGACCGCTACGGTGGCGAGATGCAGAACTATACCGATGCCAAGATGCGCATCATTCAGAACCAGACGCCGCAGGATGCCTTCATCTACTGGGCCGACGACCCCGTCATCGCCCGCGAGCTGAAGAAGTACGACATCAAGGCCGTGCAGTGCCCCTTCAGCGACGTCAAGAAAAGTGGTGTCATTGGCTACATTGAGGAGGGACAGTACAAGCTGGAATACCCCACGCCCTTCAACATGGAGCAGGAGAGCCTCAGTCTGAGCGGCCGCCATAATGTGTATAACTCACTGGCCGCCGGTCTGGCCGCCAATATCGCCGGTATCAAGAAGGAGGAGATACGCAAGGCTCTCAGCGACTTCCCCGGCGTGGAGCACCGCCTGGAGAAGGTGTGTACGGTGCGTGGCGTGCAGTATGTCAACGACTCGAAGGCCACCAACGTCGATGCCTGCTGGTATGCCCTGGAGTCGATGAAGACGCGTGTCGTGCTCATCATCGGCGGCAAGGACAAGGGTAACGACTATTCACCGCTGATGCCGCTGGTCAGGGAGAAGTGCTCGGCGCTGGTCTATCTTGGAGCCGACAACGCGAAGCTGCACCAGAACTTCGACCAGCTGGGCATTCCCGTGCGCGACACCCACTCTATGCGCGAGTGCATGCAGGCCTGCTACGAGCTGGCTAAGCCCGGCGAGACGGTGCTGCTCAGTCCCTGCTGTGCCTCCTTCGACCTGTTTAAGAATATGGAAGACCGCGGCGAGCAGTTCAAGGAGCTGGCCCGCTCATTATAATCCCATGAGCCCCATGAGCCCCATAAGTCTCATGGGCCCCATAAGCCCCATAGGCCCCATAAGAAAATAGACAATGAACAAGAAAATAGGAAATATCTTCAAAGGCGAC
>Ga0310697_10000107_pt1 | contig 113764 bp, 109 predicted proteins | sample 172DNAGHGlowgp2_FD_203883 | JGI IMG/M metagenome (GOLD analysis project Ga0310697, IMG submission 203883) | Sheep rumen microbial communities from Palmerston North, Manawatu-Wanganui, New Zealand - 1728 DNA GHGlow gp2 (v2) (version 2) | ecosystem: Host-associated > Mammals > Digestive system...
AACAACTCCGGGAGATAACGTTCAGAAGCTTGTAGTGCCCGACAGCTGGCTCCACGTCGCAGCGTCTTTCAACAAACGCGCCTTCAAATATTATGTGAATGGTGTCAGGATGGTGAATCTGCCCAACATGGCACGGCCTACAAGTATGATCCTCCGTTCTGTCTCCAACTGTGATGCAAAAGACCGCTTCTTCATCAAGAACATCCGTCTGGCAAAGGGCGCCGTCCCGCTGTATGACCGCCTGACCTCAGACGGCAAGATCATTACCTACGCCATCACGTTTGAGACCGGTAAGGCAGACCTTAAGCCTGAGTCAATGATAGAAATCAACCGCATAGCAAAGCTTATGCAGGATAACCCCGGCATCTCCTTCGAGGTCCAGGGTCACTGCGACGCCACCGGCAGTGACAAGGTGAACGATCCTCTGTCCCAGAAACGTGCGGAGGCCATTGTGGCTGCACTGGTAGATCAGGGTATTGCCCAGGCCCGCCTCACCCCTGTAGGCAAGGGTTCGCATGTTCCCATCGCCTCCAACAGCACTGACGAAGGCCGCGCCAAGAACCGTAGAGTTGAGTTTGTAAAGAAATAGATTCTTCGTCGCTTCGCTCCTCAGAATGACATGATTGTAGACTGTCATTCTGAGCGTAGCGAAGAATCTAAAAACCAAACCATTATGAAAAAGATAATCATTACCCTTTTCGCCCTGGCCCTCATCTGCAGCCAGGCCCAGGCCCAGAGTTTCCTTGACAAGATCAAGCAGAAGGCGGAAAGCGCCATTGGCGGTTCACTAGGTGACGCCGTGCAGGGAATGATCCCCGAAGGCATCTCCCAGATGGCCGGTCAGGATAACGATGATCCCAATTCCGTCAAGGCCGTCACCGGAGAGCAGGCCCTTCCTGCAAAGCGTGCCAGCACCTTTGGCTGGGACGGCCCGGTTACCCCTTCATCGGCCAAATTCCCTATTCCTCTGATGAATGAATTCCCTGCGGTGCCCAGCGCCCAGGAGCTCATTAACCCCGTGGAAGCCAATCAGATAGCTTATTACAAAGCCATCAAGGCCGTCACCATCCGCGCAGAAGAACTCAATGAGGACGCAACCTGCGAGGACGCTGAAACCCTAATGTGGCGCAAGAAGGCCAACGACGGCCTTAAATCGGCCTTTGGCCTTACGGACGCGGAGGTTGCCATCCTCACAGACGACAATGCTTCGGAGGCAGACAAGGAGCGCGTCTCCCAGAAGATTGAGAAGTCAATCCTTGGAGACCTTGACGTGAGCGCCCTTGAGGCCGATGCCGCCAGATATGAGAATATGAGCGAGGCCGACGCCGTAAAGATGATGTCGGAGAAGTCCCTGGAGGCAACATTCCAGGTTTATGACCGCAATGCTTCCGATATTCGCAAGTATATGGGTCTTGAGGTGTCTGAACTGAAGGCCGCCGCCCGTGAGCAGATGACCTCTTCCAACTATATGGAGGCCAGTCCCAAGATGCAGGCCTGCAACAAGAAGATGGAGGCATATCAGAAGGCCCAATCGGCCAAAGATCCTTCATTCAAGAAGGAGGCCGATGCCTTCCAGAAGCGCTTTATGGAAGAGCAGAAAGTTGCCCAGCAGAAGAGCTCCCGTTCAATGATGGGCGGTATGGGCTCCGCTATGGACATGATGGAAAAGATGAACCAGAAGACCGCCGGTATTAACGATATGCAGGTCAAGATGTCCAAGTACCTGCAGGACATCCAGGCTTGCTATGACCTCAAGGACGCTACGGCCGACGTGAACTTTGCTGCATCCGAGCGCAAGAAACTCATTGAAATCAAGAATAAGATATACCAGACTGAGGATCCTTCCGTTTACAATCCGCTTTACGCCCAGGCCCTGGAGCGCATTATGAGCTATCGTGAGCGCGCTGCAAAGGTGTGGGTAGAGGACGTCCAGAAGCGTTTCAACGCCCGCAAGGAATCCCTTGGAAAGATTATCAAGATCAACCGTCAGGCCATTGAGGACGGCCTTATCCCTGAGTGCGCCCTTTACCGTGAGCCGCTCAACGTTGTTATCCAGGCCGGTGACATCCTGGCCGAGGCTTATAGCGAGTTCCCTTCAGACTATCCCAAGATGTACAAGGAGGAAATCGTGCGTGAGATCAGCGTAAGCGCCGCAAAGGTCGGTGGCAAGAGCGTACGCCCATGGTGGCCGGAATTCGCCGTATTTGGTCAGGCCGATTTTGACGCCATCGGCAGCGGCAAGCACATCTACTCAATGGATGAGGACGGTAAGGTTTACCACTTCTCCGGCGGAAGCTGGAGCCCCGTTTCTGACGAGGAATTCCAGAAGCTCAACGGCAAGCGCAAGGACGCCTCTTCACCCAAGAGCGCCAGCTGGACCTCCTCTGACGGCAAGCGCAAAGTTTTCTACAATGCCGAGGGTGGTTTCCTCCAGATGCCTGAAGGAGACCAGGTATTCCCCACCGCATGGAAGAAGACCGGCAACAAGCTCCAGTGGTACCACGAGGCCACTGAAGACACCGGCAACGGCAACTACAAGTACCAGCTTGTGCTTTGCACCTATATGCTCTAATACTGGCTTTGGCCGTAGTCATACCAGGGAGCGCCTACGATACGTGGCGCTCCTTTGACGTTGACCCTCTGGTGGCGGAGTCCGTGGTGTGGCCGGAAGTGGAACGCTATTCCCGCCTTCAGGACGCACTGGAGACGGCTGCCAACTACGGCACCTACATCACCACGGGCGGAGGGCCGGACTTTTCAATCGGCCTGTTCCAGATGAAACCTTCCTTTGTTGAAGAAATGGAAAAGGCCTGGATGAGAAGCGGCCTTGCCCGGGAGTATGAGCTATGGTTTGACACGGCCGATAATGCCACCGCGCGCCGCATACGCATTTCGCGCTTGCAGAAAGAAGAGTGGCAGGTGATATACGTGGGAGTGTTTTTGAGGCTGCTGTATGCCTCCTACGGCTCCTATAATAAAAAAGGGGAGCGTACTCAGGAAGGTATTGAGACTCTGCCGCTTAAGGAGCAGGTTCGCCTTGCCGCCACTGCCTACAACCGCGGCGTAGTCTGGGCTGCCCCCGGCTACGGAGATTTGGATCGTCTGCGGGAACATGCCTCAGAAAAACACTTCCACTACGCCTTCATCCCCTCGGCCCGCACTAAGCGCTACTGTTACGCCACCCTGGCCTGGAAGCACTATAAAAAGATTTCCCGATGAACTTCCGTCACGTTATTTCGGCAAAATATTTTGATTATCGAACTGGAGGACGAACTTTAACACTTTTTGTCTTGAAAATGGACTTTTTGGCACGCGGAAGTGTCAAAAAGTCCATTTTTCGGCTATCGGCCCAGGCTTTGCAATATCTTAAGGCGTTCCGATGATAAAGGAACCCGGACGGAAGGCCACGTAAGGACCGGAAACCGGAGGAGTTTAAAATGATTTTGTTATGTTACCAATTGTTAGAAAGAATCAAGAGAGCTGGTTGCCTGACATCTTCAATGACTTCTTTGACAACAGCTGGATGGAAAGGGCAAATTACACTGCACCGGCCATCAACGTTATAGAAAACGAAAAGGAATACGAGGTTGAACTTGCCGCTCCGGGCCTTACCAAGGAAGACTTCCAGGTGCATGTGGACGAGAACGACAACCTTGTGATAAACATGGAAAAGAAGGCCGAAAACCATGACAAGAAGCAGCACGGCCGCTATCTGAGGCGCGAATTCTCCTACGAGAAATTCCAGCAGATGCTTACGCTTCCTGAGAATGTCGAAGCCGACAAGATTGAAGCCAAGGTTGAGCATGGCGTTCTTAACGTCCATATCCCTAAGAAGAACCCCGTAGAGGTTCAGAAAGCGGTCAAGCAGATAGAGATCAAGTAATAGAGATCAAGTAAGATACTGAAAAACCGGGAGCGCTGTTACTGCACTCCCGGTTTTTTTCTACCAATTGGCCTGCTTACAATTCAGCAATTATGTCGCGGAGAAGGCCGTTGAAATCTATTACCCTGTCAGGTTTAGGGGAGTAACCCAGCACCACAACCACAAGGTCCTTGGAGGGGACTATGTAAATCTCCTGGCCGTCGTGTCCCTGGCATGAGAACATGTCCTCTGGGGCGTCCGGGCACGTTAGGCTGCGGTTGAGCCAAAAATATGCGCCATACCTGCCCTCACTGGCCGAAGCCGGGGTAACCGTGAAATCCACCCATCCTTCCGGGAGGATGCGCCTTTCTCCAATGCAGCCGTCGTCCAGGAACATCTGGCCGAAACGGGCGTAGTCCCGGGCGGTGACATAGAGGTAGGAGGAGCCCACAGGCGTTCCGTTCATGTCCGGTTCAAAATGCGGGTTTGAAATGGCCAGGGGGCCGAAAAGCCGCTCCCGCATATAGGCGATGAAGGCTTGGTCTGACGGGAACTTCCCGCGAAGGTATCTCATCACAAGGTTGGTGCTGCCGCTGGAGTAGTACCAGTGCGTTCCTGGTTCATAATCCAGGGGCATGGACTGGGCGTAAAGACCCATGTCGGTTTCACGGTGGAGCATGAGGTTGACATCGGAGCGGTTGCCGTAGTTCTCGTTCCACCGGAGGCCGCTCTGCATCTGCATGAGGTCCTTGAGCGTAATGTCCTTTCGGCCGTCCGCCTGCCACTCCGGGATATCCATCGGGGCGTTTATGTCCAGAAGTCCGTCACCGGCCATTATGCCTACAAGGGCGTTGGTGAAGCTCTTTGCCATGCTCCAGCTGAGGAGCTGTGTTTCGGCCGAAATCCCGGCGTCGTAGCGTTCGGCCACAATCTTTCCATCATGGAGAACCACAAAGGCGAAGGGGTGGCCGTTGTAACTGCGATTGTCCACAAGGGCCTTGGCAATGGGCTCAAGGGAGGCCCTGAGGTCATTGTCGCCTGCCTCCAGATACTCCGGGTAGTTGTCCTTGGGAAGGGGATACTCGGCTTCAAGGAAAGCCTTCCTGTCTTTTCCCCGGAGGAGAGTGACTCCGTATCCTTCGCGGTATGCGGCCGTAGACTTGGCCCAAAGGAAGCGGCTGGTCACAGTCTTGTTCTCATAGTCCACCTTGTTCCTGTTGAACTTTATGAAGGAGAAGTTAAGGTCCAGGGGCTCAACGTCGGCGGGGTTCCGGCCCGACACAAACACTGCCGAAGCAAGATTCTTTGCAGCATAGCCGGTGATGATGGGCATAAGGGTGTTGAGGTACAGGCACCCGCCCAGAATGGCGGCCGCAAAGACCGCACAAACAATACCTAGGATTCTTTTTTTCATATTACAAAATTATGTATTTTGCTCCCTTTTCCCAAATTTTTCCGTCTTAGTCGCACTCAGTTCCCTTTCTTTGTATTAATTTTGTATTGTTATGATGTTTCGTCATGCTCCAAGATTAATTGTTGCCGTATCACTGGCGTGCGGTCTTTTATTCTCTTGTTCCAAAGAGGTTCAGCCAGAGAAGGTTCCGGAAGAGAAGCCTTCAGAGCCGGTTATATATGCGGTGTCCGTGTCGGATTTTTCCACAGTGCGCGGGGATCTCAAAATAGGCGGTAAGCTTTATATGCCGAAGGGCCTGGAGGGGAAAAAGCCCGCCGTGATATGTTGTCACGGTTTGACGGGGTCGTACCGTGACACGGAGGTTTACGCACAAGCTGCAGCTACAAAAGGAGTTGTGGCATGCAGTTTTGACTTTTGCGGCGGTCACGAAGGCCCAAGCCTCAGTGACGGAGACAGGGCTCATGACTCGATTCTCACTGAAGTTGAGGACCTTGCTGCCGTTTATGCCGAAATATCGGCACGCCCGGACATAGATCCCTCCAGAATAATGGTGATGGGCGGCAGTCAGGGCGGCCTGGTGGCTGCATTATACGCGGCCAGGAATCCAAGCGGAGTAAAGGCGCTAGGGCTTCTTTTTCCAGCCTTCAATATCCCGGATTTGGTTCGTTTCTTTGCCATCTTGGAGTATGGCGGCCTTGACAAGGTTCCGGAATCAGTAACCGTTTTTGGCTTTACGGTGTGGCAGCAGTATGTTTTTGATGCATACAACCTGTATCCCTACAGCATGATCGGCATTTATAACGGCCCGGTCCTTATTGTCCAGGGAGATAAAGACGAATTTGTTCCGCTTTCCTATGCCAGAAAGGCCGATGACCTGTACAATGATTCCACCCTGTATGTCCTTGAGGGACAGGGGCATGGCTTTGATGCCGAAGGAAAGGCCAAAGCCATTGAGTACCTTGGCAGTTTTATAGATGAGGCTTTGGGCTCATAAAAAAAGCAGACCGGAAGGCCTGCTTTTTTTGAGTAGGGACGATCGGATTCGAACCGATGACCTCTTCAATGTGACTGAAGCGCTCTAAACCAGCTGAGCTACGCCCCTAAATGGGGAATGCAAAGGTAGCATCTTTTTCCAAAATAGCAAAATTTTTTCCTATATTTGTGAATCTGATACATAGTCTTATGAGAAAATGTTTTTATGCCGTTGTGGCGCTGGTTGCGCTTGCCGCCTGCGGTTCAAATGTCAAACCTGCCACAGGTTATTCAGAGCCGGACCTTGGCTGGCTGTTCCTGGAAAAGGGCCCTTACACCCTTAGCACCAAGGTCAAGGCAGCTCCCGGCCCCGCCACCTTCCAGTTGGTTACGGATCTCTCCCTTATGGCCGAAACCCCGGACGTTATTCTGGAAACTTCCTGCACCGTTGCCGAAGACAGCACCATAAACGTGAGCCTTGGTAACCTTAGTCCCGGATTCTATGAGGTGAGGCTCCGTGACAGCGTGAGGTTCAATATCGGCATAAGGCCTGAGGACGTTGTAAGCGCCCCGGATGCCCCCAAGGACTTTGACGCATTCTGGAAGGAGACTCTTTCGGAGCTTGACAATATTCCCCTTGAGCCTGTGTACAAGGAGATTCCGGAGTATTCCAACGACCTTCGGACCTGCTACGAGGTCTCTTTTGCCTCATTTGGCGGCGCCACTGCGGGCGGGGTCATCTCCATCCCCAACGCTCCCGGCAAGTACCCCGTACTCATACAGTATATGGGGTATGGCGCAGAGCCCTTCTACTATGACCCTTCGGCCAATCCGGGCCGGATAGACTTCCTTGTGAGCGTGCGTGAGCAGGGTATCTTCAAGGATCCCGCCCAGCGCTGGATAGACAAGGGGCTCTCCTCCAAAGAGGAATTCTATTACCGCGGGGCTTTCGCCGACGTCAGGCGCGCCGTGGACTTTGTGGCCACTCTTGACAAGGCCGACGTCTCCCGCATTGCAGCAATGGGAGAAAGCCAGGGAGGCGCGTTCACCACGGTTGCAGCCGCAATTGACAGCCGAATTAAGGCCATTAGCATTGCCGTTCCGTTCCTTGGCGACTACCGGGATTATTTCCGCATTGTGTGGTGGCCGGTCCATGAGGTAATGGAGGCGGCCGATGCCGAAGGCCTTCCCCGTGAAGAGGTGTTTGAGATGCTCCGCTACTTCGACGTCAAGAACTTTGCGCCCAAGGTGAAGTGCCCGGTATATATGGCATTCGGCCTGCAGGATCCTACCTGCCCGCCGCATACCAACTTTGCAATTTACAACAACCTTGGAACCAAGGACAAACATTACTTCTGCGTCCCCACCTGCGGTCACGCCATGTGGCTTGAGGCCGCCTGGCCTCCGGTCAGGGATGCTTTCCTTGGTAGCGTAATAGGAGAATAAGCATGACCTGGAATCCAAAACTCATTGGCAGTTACCTTTTAATGGGAGCCTGCCTCATCCTTATAGCGTGCAACATAGGGGCCTTCCTCTTCATTCCTAAAGTGGCAACTCCTCTTGCCATCATCCTTTCCAATGCCATTACCGTTGTGCTTATGCTCCTGGCGTACCAGCCTGTCAATCGCCTGATGCAGAAGAGTTTCCAGGAAAAGGCCAGGGAGTTTGTAGAGAAGGAAAAGGAGCTGGAGGGGCTCAAGGATACCGTTGCAACCCTTGAAAACCGCAACCGTGAGCTGGAGAGCCGCCTTGACACCTGGGGGCAGATGGGCAGCGCTCCGTCCAACGTAAACTTTACCTTCAAGGTAGAGACCATGACCTTTGACAAGTCCGGATACATTGTGAAGGAAGAGCCCGTGGAGCGTTTCCTGAGTGACCCCGCATACAGGCTTGCGGATAAAAACGGAGTATTTGACAAGGTGGGCCGATGGATGGACGACGTAATGCACCCCGGACAGAAGAAGGTCCTGTACATAGGGAAGTTCTACGCCAAGGCTTCCGTGGGCATAGACTTCACAAAGATAAAATTCGTCGTGAAGGATGGGGCTGTGTCGCTTTTCGGCGTGCGTTTCACAAAACTCAACGACCTTGCCGTCACGCCGGACGACGACGACGTAAACCACTGCTGGCTCATCAACGAGGACGACTTTGGGGTAAGCATCAATCCTTCCGGGCTTTACCAGGATTTCACCCAGGCTTATTCGGATATCCGCGCCAAGGAATCAGCGGAGGCTCTTGAGGCCGAAGTAGATGCCCTTTGCAACAACTGCACGGCTATTTTCCGCCAGAATCTTCTGGAGCGTTTCCCCGGCATCACCTTCTGCGACAGCATTGAGGATTCCACGGAAATGTGGTACTCCCTAAAGGAGCATATCGGGGATCCTGGAATCTATCCAATCGCTTCCAACATGTTCCTCATGGCCGACGTCCTAAGCAGTTCGGCCGGGATTATAAACACCCCTGCCCTCAAGTAGTTACAGGGATTTCTTTGGGAAGGGCTTTATAGGCTCTACGTGTATCGTGATGTGGGTTTCGGCCCCAAAGCGGTCACGTAGGGCTTTTTCTATGTAATGGGCGGTGGCGTGGCTGTCCTGAAGGGAAGTGCTTCCGTCCATCCTTATGTGGATTTCAATGGCGTAATGGCCGCCGATGCGCCTGGTCTTGAGGTTGTGGGGGTCCTTGACTTCCGGGAAGGACTCCACTATGGAGAGGATTTCGGCCTCCGTCTCTTCGGGGAGGGAGGCTTCCATGAGGTCCCGGAAATTCTGCCTGAGGAGCATCCACGCCACCCTTACGATGAAGCATCCCACCACCATTGATGCAATGGGGTCAAGGACGGCCCAGCGCTCTCCGAGGAGGACGGCGCCGCCAATTCCTATAAGGGTGGCAACCGACGACAGGGCGTCTGAGCGGTGGTGCCAGGCATTGGCCTCAAGGGCGGGGGAGTGCAGTTTCTTGCCATTGGCAAGGGTGTAGCGGTAGATTATTTCCTTGAGGACTACGGAGGCTACGGCACCCCAAAGCGCTATTGTTCCGGGCTTTGGAAGGGAATTTCCCTTGTACCAGGAAAGTGTCTCCGCCGCGCCGTGGTAAAGGATGCCGCCGGCAACCACAAGGAGAAGCATTCCCACAAGGGCCGAAGCCAGGGTCTCGAACTTGCCGCGGCCGTAGTGGTAGTCTCTGTCGGCGGGTTTGCTGCCGATGTGGACGAAGATAAGGACCACCACGTCCGTGAGGAGGTCTGACAGCGAGTGGATGGCGTCGGCCACCATGGCGGAGCTTCGGCCTGCTATGCCTACGCCGAATTTGAGGATGGTGAGGAAAATGTTGACCAGGCTGCCCAAAAGGGTAACCCTGTCAATTTCTTTCTCCCGCTGGATTGTGGCGGTATTTTCCGCGTTCTCAGCCATTGGAAACTAGTACGTAAGTTTGAATTCGTCAAGGTACAGTGTTGAGCCTGCACCACCGGTGAAATAGTCTCCAAGGGCGCTGGAAGAGCACACGATGGTGATGAGTTTGGGCGTACGCTCGTTCCTGTATTCAATGTCTACTGTGAACTTTTCGTAGGCCTGCATTTCCTTGTCAAAGACCACTTTACCGTAGCCGATGATTCCGGGATCATTGTCAAAATCCAGGAGGCTGCTGGGAGGGCAGACGTCGTAGGGAGTGGTCCAGTCTGAGAGGATGACCATCACGTGGCCCTTGTCCAGCTGGCCTTCCATGCTCTTGTAGGGGTCCTGGGTCCAGTCAATCTTTGCGGGCTTGTAGCAGGCGTAGCCTTCAAGGGTCTTGGGTTTGTCCGTGAACGGGATGCCCCAGAAGATGTGGGCGCTCATCTTGGCAATGTCGATGTCCCCGGTGTAGCCGTTGAAAACGCTGCCGGCGGCCAGTTTCTTCACAAGGCCGAACATGGCGGAGATGCCGCAGGTCTGGAGTTTGAGGGCTTTCTTGCCTTCTCCGGTGACGGCAAGGAAGTCGGTTTCCTTGAGTACGGAGTCGTAGCCAAGCATTTTTGTGGAGGCTGCGGCCGAACCCCATACGGTCTTTTCTTCATCGGTAGCGTCTTCGTCGTAGAGGACGTCTACTTTGGCGCCGCCGAATTTTTTGTCCTCATACTGCATCCAGTGATCGAAGCCCATGTTGTAGAGCTGGGGGCCTTCCTTGGGCTGAGGGTCGGGGTCGGTCTGGGGATCGGGCTCTGACTTTTCGGCCGTGGCCTTCACTGTCCATACATAAGGGTCGTAGGTGGTGAGGGTTATGGTAACGGGCTCCGAAAGGTTTATGATGTCGCCGGCCTTGATGTCGGGGGTGCAGGTGGCGCCTTCGGTGACGGTGAAAGTGTTTACGGTAACTTTGGAAAGGTCTGTGCCTTCGGCAAACTTAACCTCCACGGTTTTGGAGGTCTTGCTTATGGAAGAAGATAGTTCTCCTTCGGCCTTGAAGGCGATGATTTCGGCTACAACTTCCTCATGGACGAGGTCGTTCATCTGCTTTGCGCAGGAGATGGCGGCAACTGCGGCCGCTGCAAATACAATTAACTTTTTCATAGGCCGCTAAAAATGAAAGATTATGCCAAGGTTCACTCCAAGGAGGCTGGGCTTGTAGTTTACGAAGCCTCTTGTAAGGGCGCTGTCGTGTGCCTGGCCCTTGGTCTGGATGTTCCACTCATATCCTCCTTCCAGGAGCGGAAGGGACAGTTCCACGGCAAGGAAATCCGTCACGAAAACGGATATGCCGGGGTACAGGCCCAGGGCCACGGTGTAGATGTCGGAGTAGGTTCCTTCCTTGCCGCGAGCGGTTTCGGCATAGTCTTTTCCATAGCCGAAGCCGCCGGTGAGACGGGCTTCGCCAAACAGTGCCAGGATGCGGCTGTCAAAAAGCGGGATGTAGCCGCGGAAGGCAAGCGCTCCGGTAAATGTCTGGTTTACAATGTGCTTGTTGGAGAAGTTGAGGGATTCCACAACTAGTCCGGCATTGTTAATGTCCATAGCGGTATTGTTGTAGCCAAGCCTTACGCCAAGGGACATGTTGTCCTTGAAGAACCAAGAGGCCGAAGCCGACGCCGTGAGAAGCCCGGCGTTGCCGTTGAGGTTTGTGACAACTCCGTATAGTGATGCACCGGAAGCAGAGTTTTCGCCGGTTGCATTGAAGCGGTTATAGCCTGCCGATGCCCCCACGGACACGGTACCCTTCTGGATGTAGACTTTTTTGGGATTGCCCAGCCCGCGGTCAAAGGACTTTGCTCCCGCCGGGACCGCAATCATAAGGCCTGCAAGGGCCAACAGTAAAAACAATCTTTGTCTCATATTTTGTTTTTAAGCCCGCAAAGGTACTAAAAATAAATGAAAACTGTGCCGAAAAATGTGTCACTTTTTGGGCCGTTATTTATGAGAAATGCCTTACAGAACATACTGTAAGGCATTTCTGCGGTGAGTGAGGGATTCGAACCCCCGTTGCGCTCGCACGCAAACCTGTTTTCGAGGCAGGCTCCTTCAACCACTCGGACAACTCACCGGAAGTTTGTGGACAGCAAAGATACAAATAATTTACAAGAATTGCTAGAATTGTGCTCTTAATGAGTGAGATTTCTCGGCTCGCTTCGCTCGGTCGAAATGACAAGGGGACTTTCGGTCTATAGCAGTTCCACCCCAATTCCGGGCCTGTCGGGAAGGGATAATCGGCCATCAATAACCTTCACGCCGTCAAAGCGGTCGTTGGAGATGAGAAGGTTGCCGTCAAGGTCGGCAAAATCTACGTAGGGGGAGAACTGCGCTGCAGCGGAAATGCCGCAGGAAGTCTCCGTCATGCATCCCACCATCACTTTCATCCCAAGGGCACGGGCAAGCTGGGCCATTCGCCAGCCTTCCCTCATGCCGGTGCACTTCATGAGCTTTATGTTGATGCCGCTGAAAATGCCTGAAATGGACTGTACGTCCCGGAGCCTTTGGATGGATTCATCGGCAAAGATGGGCAGGGGACTGCGCTCCGTGAGCCAAGCGGTATCTGACAGGGCCGAAATGGGAAGCGGCTGCTCCACCATCACCACTCCCTGCTCCTTGAGCCAGAAAATCTCGTCCAGCGCCTTCTGCCGGTCTTTCCAGCCCTGATTGGCATCTACGGCAAGGGGGACGTCCGTCACAGAGCGGATAGCCTTGATCATGGCTTCGTCGGTATCCAGCCCAACCTTCACTTTGAGGATGTTGAACTTCCCGGCGGCCTCAAGGGTTTTCTCCCTCACAACTTCCTCAGTATCAATGCCGATAGTAAAAGTAGTAGACGGCGCTTTCCCTGGATCCAGGCCCCATATCCTGAACCAAGGCTGCCCCATGAGTTTCCCCACAAGGTCGTGGAGAGCGATGTCTACGGCAGCCTTTGCGGCCGAATCTCCGGGGGAGAGGCTGTCTATATAGGTTAGGATGTCCTCCAGGCAGAAAGGGTCCCGGAACTGAGACAAATCCACCTTTGAAAGGAAGTTGCACACGGACTCTACGCTTTGCCCAAGGTACGGCGGCATGGACGCCTCTCCGTAGCCTGTAACGCCCTCCCAGGTAATCTCTACCTGCACGTCCGGCGTCACAGTTCGGCTGTAAGAAGCCACTGTAAAAGTGTGCCGAAGCTGCAGCTCATAGGGAAAGAACTTCATTGAAAGCGGCCCTCCGGTGCGCCTGGGCGTAAAGCCTTTGCACCCTGTAAGGGCAAGCCCTGCGGCAGCCAGCGCCGACGTCTTCAGAAAATCCCGCCTATTCTGCATAAAGCGGATTGGTTAGCGTGGTGGTAATTCCCGGCATCTCATTCACATAAGGGAGGATGCGTCCGCCAAAAAGATATCGGCCCGTATTGAAAGCGTCGTAAAGCGGACTGGAATAGTCAAAGCTTCCAATCTTTACAAGGCCGATAGAATGGATGAACTCACCGTTCCCAAGGTAAAATCCCACGTGCGACACCCTTGGCGTGCCATCTTCACGGTATTTGCCGAAGAAGACGAGGTCCCCGGGCTGGAGATCGGCCCTGGAATCAATCCTTACGCCAACGTTGCTTTGCGGACCGGCGTCGCGGGGGATGATGATGTCGTGCATATAAAGGACGGCCCTTACATAGCCGCTGCAGTCCATGCCCTTAGGGGACATTCCCGCCCAGATGTAGGGGAATCCAAGCATGCTTTTGGCGGTCTTTAGAATAGCATCCGGGCTCTGGTCCAGTTTCATCCTCCACTCCCTTTCCACCATGGCAACCTTGCGCTGGATCCAGCCTTCACGGCCGTCCGGGAACGCCACCTTAAGCCAGGCTCCGCGCTTTTTGATGAGCCTGAGCCTGTCTCCGGCCACAACGTCGGAGATGGTCTGGCTGCGCGTAGAGGACTTTGCGTAAACCACGCCCGTGAGCGCTGTCACAATGGCCTTAGGCGCTGCATTCCACTCATGGTACTCATTCCAGCTCATGGGCGTGATGGCGGCGTAGTGCACCCAGCCCTTGTATCCGTCCGGGGTAAGGATTTCCGGCCAGGGGGAAGGGGCCGATTCACCATATCCGGTAATGTGCACCGGCGTTCCCAGAAGGGCCTGAGACACCATTTCGGCATCAAAATCCGCGGTGCGCCTCATGTTGCATACGGAAATGTTCACAACCCCGTATTCCTGGGCGCTGAGCCCTATGGTTAGAAGAGCGGCTATGGCGCTGAGGATCAGTCGTTTCATGCTTGGTTCAGTTTTAGGAGTTCTTCCATGTATTTTCGCACGCTTGCAAGGCGCGGGATCTTGTGCTGGCCGCCGAGTTTTCCCTTGGAGTCAAGCCACTCATAGAACAGACCGGGACGGGCCTTCACAAGTTCAAGCCTCTTTCCGCCGGTGCGCTCACGGAAGTGCTCGTAGTCTATGTCGCTTTCCATGAGCTCCTTGTCAAGAGTTTCGGCAAACTTTTCAAGGTCTGCGGGCTCCTTGCTGAATTCCACCAGCCACTGGTGGTGGCCGCTGCTTGTTTCCTCTTCAAGGAACACTGGCGCCACGGTGAATTCCTTCACCTTTGCATCGCACTTGCGGCAGGCTTCGTCCATGGCTTTTTCGGCCTGCTGCACGGAGAGGTCTTCTCCCCAGAGATTGATGTTCTGGTGGGTCCTGCCCACGATTACAAACTTGTAGGGGTTCCTGCTGGTGAAGCGCACAACGTCTCCCATGTCATAGCGCCAGAGGCCGGAGGATGTGGAAACCAATATGGCGTATTCCTTTCCGGTCTCTATTTCCCATACCGGAAGGGCTTTGGCGCCGGGTTTTCCGTACTCCTGCATGGGCACGAATTCATAGAAATTCTCATAGTCCAGCATCAGGGTCATGGCGGGATCCTTCATGTCTGTCTGTACGCCGAAAAAGCCCTCTGAGGAGTTGTAGTTCTCTATGAAGTGAAGTTTCCCGGAGGGGAAAAGTTCATCAAGTTTATGCCGATAGGGGACAAGGGACATGCCTCCGTGGGCAAAGAGTTCCATGTTGGGCCAAAGCTCTTCGGCCGTCTTTACCCCGGCCTTTTGCATGGCCATCTCCAGCACCATAATGTTCCAGGTGGGTTGTCCGCTGAAGGAAACCAGGTTCCGGGAACGGATCATATCCGTCACGATGTCGTATTTGGTGTGGATGTCCTCTATCTGGGCAACCTTCAGGGACGGCACCATGTGCAGCATTTTCCTGTAGAAAGACGGCGCCGCCGCAGCCATTATGGCCGATATGTCTCCAACCTTGACCTTGCCCTTGGTATATTTAGGGTTGAATCCGCCGGAAAGGATGAGGGAATAGCCCCTGCCCACATGCGACTCCCGGTTCTGGTCCAGATATGTGGCTGTAACATCGTGGCCGCCCTGCAGATGGCTTCTTTTGAGGCCCCTTCGGCTTACGGGAATGAATTTCACAACATCCGAGGTAGTGCCTGAAGAAGTAGCAAAACGGGTAATGAGCCCCTTCCAGAGCACATCCGGGGTCCCTTCCATCATCTTTTCAATGTACGGCTTATGGGAGGCGTAGTTTCCCAAAGGGACACTGGCCGAAAAATCCTCATAGCTTTTGATGGAGGCGTAGTTGTGCTCCCGGCCCCACTGCGTGTCACGGGCCTCTCGGACAAGCATTTCAAGGGTTTTGCGCTGGATGGCGTCGCCCTCTTTCCCGTAGCGCCCAATGGCCCTCACCCTGTACCTTAAAAACAGGCGCGCAAGGTTTGTGATAATGTCCATGTATGCTAAACTTCCTTGAAATAAAGCTCCCAGCGGTCTTTGTCAAGGTCCGGGAGATGCACCTTTATGCCCATTTCAATCACGCCCCCGAATTCGTTGTTGACCATTGCACCGTAATAGCGCATGGTGGTGGTGAGATTCATGTAAGACTTGAGGATGGGCGGCAGGTACAGTTTCTTTTGGATGAAAAACGACGTAAGAGCGCGGAAGTTGGCGCGGAATTCCTTGAATTTGAATATTTTGCGTGCATCTTTGGCGGGCTCAGCCACATACGGGACCTTTGGGACAATCTCCTTGCCTCCGGCGCCGCAGTGTTTTTTCATGAAGGATGTTACCATGGAAAAGGCCTCTTGAGGGTAGTCCTGGTAAAACGTGACCTTCCCGAAAATATCTGTCATTTTTCCGTCCCTTGCCACTACGCAGATGCCCTTGAAGAGGCAGTCCAGGATAAAGATGCTCTTTCTGGCCGAATTTGTGCGCTGCTGCTGCTCCACAATGTAAGAGCGGCTTAGCTCCATGGTGTGGGGCATTTCCTCCTTCATGAATTTTTCCGAGAAATGGAACAGGTGCGCCGCCGGGATTAAGGGCTGCCCGTCATCCGTGATTTTCATGTCGTAGCCGTACACAAAGCGATATCCGCCGCAGATGCACTGGTCTTCAGCGTCCCAGACCACAAGCTGTTTCACCTTGAAGGAAGGGTCAGTGTCAAAGTCGTCAAGGTCACAGGCCATGCCGGTTCCGCCACCGCCTTTCCTGAAGGCAATTTCCCTTAATCGGCCCACTTCCCTCAGGATATTCGGGGAAGTGTAGTCTACCAAATAGACTTTGATGTCTCCGCGGGAGGCTTCCGTGAGTTCCTTCGCCTCATCGAATTCTTTCAGCAGCAAGGACTTGTCTACGGGTTCTATGATAGGTTCTAGTACCATGGGGGCTTAGGTTTAGTCTTGTTTGAGGGCGTACACTTGTTCCTTTACGTATTGTGCCCACTCGGTGTCGGTCTTTTCAGATGTAAAGGTGGTATAGGGGATGGGCTTTCCTATCACCATCTTGAAATGCTGGCCCCTGTAGCCGAAGAGTTCGTCCGGGAGAGTGAGCATCTCAAGGTTTAGCTTTATCTTGAAAAATTTACGGAAAGCGGCAATACGGTAAAAGCGCTTTGAATTGTGGCCTGAGAACCAGATGGGGATGATGTCCCTCTTGGTTTCACGGCTTTTTGTGATGAAGGTCTTTTTCCAGTCAAGGTCCGTGATTACGCCGTTCACTTTGCGCGAGCAGATTCCGGCGGGGAAGAACAGCACCTGGCGGTCACTGTGGAAGGCCTGGTTCAGGAGCCCTGCCAGTTCCCTGGACTGCGCGCCCATCTTGTTCACGGGGATGAGGTACTGGGCAAGCTGCTTCAGGTGAAGGAGAAAACTGTTGGCGGGGGTAATCACCTTGTCGTGGTATTTACGGGCAAGCCAACCAATCTCCAGTCCGGCATCGGCCCCTCCAAGAGGATGGTTGGACGCAAATGTGAAAAGGCCTTCTGCGGGGATGTTTTCCTCTCGGATTATTTCCAGTGTAACATTTATGTCATTGAAGAAACAGTCAATGAAGTCCGCTCCCACTTTCCCTTTTGAGAAATTGCGGTTGAATTCTTCTTCGTGGATGAGCTTGCGGATAAAGCTCATGACAGGCCGCGGCAAAAGCTTACCGTGGTTGACTTTTCTCACAACAGCATCTGTGTCAATGAGAATGCTTTGATTTTGAGGCATGTCCATAATCCACAAAGTTAGTAAAAATATCTAAAATATGCTATAATAATAAAAGAGACTTCCGGCCGGAAGTCTCTTTTATGAAATATTAATTGAACCTAGAATACGTCGGGTTCGGCCTGTTTGGGCTCTTCGTCCTGGAAGCGGGGCTTGCGGGGGCCGTCATTGTGCTTTTCGCGGCGGTCATTGTCCCTGCGGGGACCACGGTCGCCTTCGCGCCTGGGGCCACGGTTGCCGTCTTTGCGGTCTCCGTCGCGCTTGGGGCCGCGGCCTTCACGCTTGGGCTCCACATAGCCTTCGGGTTTCTCCTGGAGGGCGCGCATGGAAAGACGCATCTTGCCGGTCTTGGCATCAATCTCAAGGAGCTTGACATCAACTTCGTCGCCAACCTTCAGGACGTCTTCCACTTTCTCGGTCTTGGTCCAGGCAATCTCGCTTACGTGAAGGAGGCCTTCCTTGCCGGGGAGGATTTCGATGAATGCGCCGAAGTCAAGGATGGAAACCACCTTTCCGTGGTACACCTTGCCGGCCTCGGGGACTGCGCAGATACCCTTGATGCGCTCCAGGGTTGCATCCATTGCAGCCTTGTCCGTGCCGAAGATATCCACAACACCCTTGGTGGTGCCGTCTCCGTTGTCAACTTCGTCAATTGTGATGACGGTGCCGAATTCCTTCTGCATGCCCTGGATGGTTTCACCGCCCTTGCCGATGATTGCGCCGATGAATTCGGCCGCAACCTCAATCTGGACCATGCGGGGAACGAAGGGCTTGTAGTCTTCGCGGGGCTCGGGGATGGTCTTGAGCATCTCTCCCATGATGTGGAGGCGTCCCTGGCGGGCCTGCTCAAGTGCTTTCTCAAGAACCTCGTAGGAGAGGCCGTCCACCTTGATGTCCATCTGGGTGGCGGTGATGCCGTCCTTGGTACCTGTCACCTTGAAGTCCATGTCGCCGAGGTGGTCCTCGTCACCAAGGATGTCGGTGAGGATGGCGTAGCGGTCGTTCGGCCTTTCGGCGTCTGTGATAAGACCCATGGCAACACCTGCAACGGGCTTTTTGATTTTGACGCCGGCGTCCATGAGGGCAAGGCAGCCGCCGCAGACGGAAGCCATTGAGGATGAGCCGTTAGACTCAAGGATATCGGAAACTACGCGTACTGCGTAAGGGAACTCGGGAGCCGTAGGGATGACGGGCTTGAGGGCGCGCATTGCAAGGTTTCCGTGGCCGATTTCGCGGCGTCCGGTGCTGCGCTGGGGCTTTGCCTCTCCGGTTGCGAACGGAGGGAAGTTGTAGTGGAGGACAAACTGTTGGTCGTCCTGGATGAGGACCTCGTCCATCTCCTTCATGTCCATCTTGGTGCCGAGTGTGACGGTGGCAAGGGACTGGGTTTCACCGCGGGTGAAGATGGCGCTTCCGTGTGCGCAGGGGAGGTAGTCTACCTCGCACCAGATGGGACGCACCTCATTGGTGGCGCGGCCGTCAAGGCGGCGGCCCTCGTCAAGGACAAGGTTGCGCATGGCCTCTTTCTCTACGTCGTGGTAGTAGCGGTCTATCATAGCGCCCTTCAGTTCAAGGTCTTCCTCGGAGAACTGGGCCTTGAATTCGTCGCGGATGGCGTTGAAGCCGTCCTCGCGCTCGTGCTTGGGCTTAGCGCTCTTTGCAAGTTCGTAGCACTTTGCGTAGCAGGCCTCGTGGACGGCGGTCTTGAGGGCCTCGTCTTCTTCGTCGTGGGGGTAATCCCTCTTATTGACGTCTGTACCAAGCTCGTGCATGAGCTCTTTCTGTACGCGGCAGTGCTTCTTGATTTCCTCGTGGGCGAACTTGATGGCTTCCAGCATGTCGTGCTCGGAGACCTCGTTCATTTCGCCTTCAACCATCATGATGTTCTCCTCGGTGGCGGCAACCATAAGGTCAAGGTCGGCTCTCTTGTTGTCCTCGAAGCCGGGGTTGATCACAAACTTGCCGTCGATGCGGGAAACCCTGACCTCTGAGACGGGACCGTCGAAGGGGAGGTCGGAGGTTGCCAGTGCGGCCGAAGCTGCAAGGCCTGCAAGGGCATCCGGCTGGATGTCTTTTTCGGCCGAAATAAGCATCACGTTCACAAATACTTCCAGGTGGAAGTCACTGGGCCACAGAGGGCGGATGGGGCGGTCTATGAGACGTGCGATAAGGATCTCATAGTCACTGGGACGGCTTTCCCTTTTGAGGAATCCACCGGGGAAACGGCCGGCGGCGTAGTACTTTTCACGGTAATCTACGGTGAGGGGCATGAAGTCTGTGCCTTCCTTTACCTCAGTTGCGCAGGTTACGGTTGCGAGCAGCATGGTGCCGCCCATTTTCACAACGGCTGAGCCGGCGGCCTGCTTGGCCAGTTTTCCGGTCTCAATCTCAATCACGCGGCCGTCCGGCAGGGTGATGGTCTTTTTGATGATGTTCATTAGTTCTATTATTACGTCTTTATCGTCTGTCCCCCAATGGGACTGTTTTTTTTCATAAAAAAGGGGTAGGATGCCCCGCATCCGTACCCCCAAACTTTCCTATTCTTACGCTTATCGGCGGAGACCAAGCTCCTTGACGATAGCCCTGTATCTCTCGATGTCGATCTTCTGAAGGTAGTTCAGAAGCTGGCGACGCTTACTTACAAGGCGAAGAAGGCTGCGACGTGTTACAACGTCCTTCTTGTTCTTCTTCACATGCTCAGTAAGGTGAGCGATACGGTAGGAAAATAAAGCAACCTGACTCTCAGGTGAGCCGGTGTCCTTATTGGACTTCCCGTACTTCGCGAAAATCTCTTGCTTTTTCTCAGGCTGTAAATATTCTGCCATGATGCAAGTTGTGTTTAATTGGTTAAATCTTGCGGGACCATCCCGCAAAAAAGCCTGCAAATTTACGCAAATAATTTTGAACGGCCAAATCTTTTTCCGGCTTGTCCCTCCTGTCCTTCCCGGCGTGACCTTTCCCCGTCCTTCCCGGCTTGACCGGGAATCTGCTTTTTTTCATTATATTTGTATGCTAAAATCTATATTATATGAAAATCGGCATTTGCAATGACCACGCAGGCGTGGAGTACAAGTTCAAACTGGTGAAGATGCTTCAGAAAAGGGGCATCGAGGTTGTGAATTACGGCACTGACACAGAGGCTAGCGTAGACTACCCGGATTATGCCCACAGGCTGGCCCGGGCCGTTGAGGGCGGGGAAGTGGACCTTGGCATTGCCCTTTGCGGCACCGGAAACGGCATGGCCATCACCCTCAACAAGCATCAGGGAATCCGTGCGGGCCTTGCATGGGGCACTGCCATCGGCCATCTTGTGGCTCAGCACAACAACGCCAACGTCCTGGTTCTTCCGGCACGCTTTATCAGCTACCGCCTGGCTTCGGCCATTGTGCGTGAATGGCTGGACACCCCGTTTGAGGGCGGCCGCCATCAGAGGCGCATAGACAAGATGCCCGTGAAATGAGTTTTTCCCATGACATCTCTGATTACCCGGATGGAATAGTCCTTGCGGTGGATAAGCCGTACAGGTGGACATCGGCCGATGTAATCCGCAAACTCAAGTACGCCGCCATCAAGCACTTCGGGAAGAAAAACCTGAAAGTGGGCCATGCCGGAACCCTGGACCCGCTGGCAACGGGTGTACTGCTTGTGTGCATCGGCAATGCGTGCAAACGGGCCCAGGAACTGCAGGACCACGACAAAGAGTACATAGCGCGCATACGCTTTGGCGCCACCACCCCTTCTTACGACCTTGAAAAGGAGGTAGACCGTACCTTCCCCTTTGAGCACATCACGGCCGAAGCCGTCCGTGCCGCCCTCCCTGCGTTCCTTGGAGAACAGGAGCAGGTTGCTCCGCTCTTTTCCGCCAAAAGCGTAGATGGCGTCCGCGCCTACGAACTCGCCCGTAAACTCTACCGCTCCGGCCAGACTTCCGCCATTGACGCCGCTGCCTTGGAAACCCTTCACCGCAGCCGGATAGTCATCTCCGAACTAGAGCTACTTGACTTTTTTCCGGGAGGGACCGAAGTGGAGCGAAGCGAAACGGAGTCCCCCCGGACTCTGTCACTATCTCCATCCAGCCGCATAAACGTAGCTGACACATCGGCCCTAGGCCTGCCGGAGGCCGTGATACGCATTGCATGCTCCAAGGGCACATACATCAGGGCTTTTGCACGTGACCTTGGGGAGGCCCTGGGCTCCGGCGCGCACCTTTCCGGCCTTATCCGCTCCCGCAGCGGCTCCTTCGGCCTTTCGGACTCTCTTTCCGTTGATCAGGCCCTCGCCCTGCTACATTAGCCCTGACGCGCAACTTCTTGTTAATCAGGATATTACACATACTCGGGTGCACCTGTAAGTGCACCCGACATTGCATATATTGCTAATAATCAGCTATTTGTGCGCCAGCCGCTATTCGGCCGCCAATTTGAAAATTGCAGGACTCAAATGGCAGTAGCCGGCAGGATTCTTATCCAGATAATCCTGATGGTATTCATCGGCAGGGAAGAAGCACTTCAAAGGGAGCAATTCAACTGGAAACGATTCAACGCCAAGGGATTGCCTGATTTGGGAAAAGACAGATGCAAGTTCCTCTGCATCCTTTGGATTGTCATAGTAAACACCTGTGCGATAACGGGTACCAACATCTTCTCCTTGTTTGTTGAGGCTTAATGGATCAATGATTTTAAAAAAGAGTTCAGTCAGGTGGCGCAGTGAAACAACCGATGGATTATATCTTACATGTACACATTCGGCATGTCCGGTGGTATCTGTATAAACCTCTTGGTATGTTGGATTGTCAAGGTTGCCATTGCAAAAGCCTACTTCTGTAAACTCCACACCTTCAACTAGTTTAAAGAACTTTTGAGCTCCCCAGAAGCACCCGGCTGCAAACCAGATATCCTTTTGTGGTCCTATGATAAGGGATGCCATCTTTTCCAGATACTCTTTGTCTACTTCATCAAAGGTGCCGATTTCCTTGCTGTCAATATCCAGAACGGCAATAATCTTGTTATTGTGCCATATGGGAACTACAATCTCACTTCTTGATGCGGCAGAACAGGCTATATGGCCTGGGAACTTTTCAACATCGGGAACTACAATTGTGTGCTGCTCCTTCCATGCAGTACCGCACACACCGCGTCCGTATGCAATTCTGGTGCATGCTATGGGCCCTTGGAACGGACCAAGCAGCAATTCATCTCCTTGTACACGATAGAAGCCTGTCCACCAGAACCCCATTCCTTCATGCAGCAGAGCTGCAAGATTGGCCATATTGGAAATAATATCGGCCTCACCAGAGAGCAGTCCCTGTGCTTGCAGAAGCAGTGAATTATATTGTTCTTCCTTTGTCATTTTGCAGAAAATTTTGCCGAAGATAGTGAATAATCCTCAGATTGCCAATTTCTGGCGCGTAATTTCTTGACTATCAGCGCGTTGTTGATAATCGGGTGCACGTGAAGGTGCACCCGGCAATCAGCAATTCGCTGTAAATCAGCGGGTTAATGGTCAATGGCAAAATGTGGTGGTAAACGACATAATCCGTAGAAACGTATATTTTTTTCGCAGGATTGATAAAATGTTGCAAAATCTAAGGGGATTCTAAGAAAAAATGCAATATAATTGTACCCTCAATTATTTGCTTTATGAGGGGCCACAGAAGAAAATACAATCCGGATGGATTCCAGCACATCTTCCAACATGCTATAGATTACAGACTGCTGTTCTATTCAACGGCAGACAGGCTTGTTTTCTTTACCATCTATTCCGTGATGGCTGTCAAGTATGGAGTTATAGTTTTGGCTCTTGCCTTGATGTTTAATCACTTTCATACCCTTATACAAACGGCGTCCTCAAGGGTGATGGCGTTGTTTATAGGAACAGTGACATCAACTTTCGCCCACGCCTTCAACAAAGACATCGGCCGAAAGGGTGCCGTCTTTCAGAAAGCATACGGTAATTCCATAAAAGCATCTGACAAGAAAGTCAGGACATGCATTTCATATAACTATAATAACTCGGTAGAAAAGGGCTTGTTTGCCAGGGCCGAAGATGACCGTTGGAATTTTCTGGCATATATAGGAAGTCCAAACCCATTCTCGGAAAAAATTGAACTCAATAAGGCGTCCAAGAAATTGCGTGCGTCCCTTAAAGAGGTGGATGCTCATGTCAAGGATATGGTCTATCTGAACTATAAAACAATTCGCCGTCTTTTCAAGGGATTGTCTGCCAAAGAACATGAGCAGCTTCTGGATTACATCATAAGCCGATATTTGCCAATTGACAAGGATACGCTGTTAAGTTTCTACAAAGGCTACGAAGAGATGGTGATGGCAATAAATTCAAATACGGGCTCCGAGTACGATATCAAGGAGGAATACAACAATGATTCGGACAGAATATACACGCAAATGCTGAATCTTGTGGAAAAGTCCAGCTTTGCAGAAAAGCCCCATTCTGTTATCATGGCCGAAGAAAAGAAAAAATGGCAGATTGCTGCTATCTTAAAGCAAAGAACCGGAGCCAAGGATTATCAAGTTGCCAGAGTGCTTCATATTGGCTGCCCGAAAAGTCGTTGACAATGAGACGTTTATGAAAAGTCGGGTGCACGGCCAGGTGCACCCGGGGAATAGGAAGTGACAGATTATGAGGCTATTACTGGTCACGGGCCGAAAGTCGGTTGCAATTGTGCACGGAATCCGCTAAATTTGCATCTTCAAAACTTTTGTCACAAGATGGAAAGAAGAACACGCGTAAGATTTGCCCCTTCACCTACCGGTCCGCTTCACATGGGCGGCGTGCGTACGGCACTGTATAACTATCTCTATGCCAAGCAAAAAGGCGGAGATTTCATTATCCGTATAGAGGACACCGACTCCCACCGCTTTGTGCCGGGAGCGGAGCAGTACATCATAGAGGCCCTTAACTGGTGCGGGATCATCCCCGACGAAGGAGTGGAGAACGGAAAGGTAGTTGAGGAAGCATCGGCAAAGCATCCCCATGCCCCTTACCGCCAGAGCCAGCGCAAGCCCCTCTACCGCAAGTACGCAGAGGAGCTCATAGAGAAAGGCTGGGCCTATTACGCGTTTGACAGCGCCGATGAACTTACCGCGCGCCGTACAGAGGCCGAATCCAAAGGCGAGACCTTCATGTACAATGCCGCCACACGCGGCAGCCTCCGCAATTCCCTGAGCCTCCCTGAAGCCGAAGTTAAGCGCCTTCTGGATACCACCACGGACTGGACCATCCGCTTCAAGATGCCCCTTAACCGCATTGTCAAGATGGACGACCTCATCCGCGGCCACGTGGAGGTGAACACCGATACCCTGGACGACAAAGTGCTTTGGAAAAGGGCCGATGAACTCCCCACTTACCACCTTGCAAACATCGTAGACGACCACCTCATGGAAATCACGGAGGTTATCCGCGGAGAAGAGTGGCTTCCTTCATTGCCCCTTCACTACATGCTCTACGAGGCCTTCGGCTGGACAGATACCATGCCCCGTTTTGCCCACCTGAGCCTGCTTCTGAAGCCCGTCGGCAACGGAAAACTCTCAAAGCGTGACGGCGACAAACTTGGTTTCCCCGTGTTTCCCCTTGCATGGAAGAACCCCGAAACCGGAGAGGTGTCCCACGGCTACCGCGAAGACGGATACTTCCCCGAGGCCTTCGTGAACCTTCTTGCCATGCTTGGATGGAATCCCGGCGACGACCGCGAAATGTTCACCCTGCCGGAGCTTGTAGAGGCATTCTCCCTGGACAAAGTCCAGAAGGCCGGTGCCAAGTTCAATCCTGAAAAGGCAAAGTGGTACAACAAGGAATACCTCAGGCTGAAGACCACCGCCCAGCTTACGGACCTCTTCATCCCGGTGCTTGAGAATCACGGCTGCAAAGTGGTGGACTGCCCTTGCAATGCCCTTACCGCCGGTGCGTCCTTCGAGGGCTTCGGCGCAGATTTCGGAAACCACATCTTCACCCGAGAGTACGTGGAGGCAGTGGTGGAGCTTGTGAAAGAGCGCGCCACCTTCGTGAAAGACATGTGGGACATCGCCGCATATCTCTTCGTGGCACCCAAAGACTTCGAGGCCTTCGGCATAAAGGCCGGCGCCGGTCTTCCCCAGAAAGCCTCAGACGCCAACAGGCCCGTGGATCCCCGCGCCAAAGTGTACGACGACTCCAAGACTGCGCCGTTCCTTGCCAAGGACGTAGACAAATTCTGGAATCCGGACCACTACGAGCACTGCTTCGAGGTTTGCCAGTACATCTCCGGTGCCGAATTCGGCTTCGACGACCTTGACGTCTACCGCGGTCCCATCGACGCCCCCACCCTGGAGAAGGTCCTGGAAGACTACATCAAGATGAGGGAATACCCCATGGGCAAGGTCATGAACAGCCTGCGCCTGGCCCTCACCGGTGCGGCTTCCGGCCTTGGCATCGCCGCCATCCTCTCCTTCATCGGCCGACGTGAATTTGCCCGCCGCATGGGTTATGTGGCCGAACGCCTCGGGCGCATATAGCCTGGCGCGCAACTGCCTGAATAACAGCGACATACTGAAAGTCGGGTGCACCTGCAGGTGCACCCGACTTTTCATAAGTGACAGAATGTCAGTTAGTTGAGCGTCAACGGCCAGCTAGTGCTGGCGGCGAATGGCGGGGATGTTTTCAAGGTCTGCGATGCGCTCGCCAGGTTCAACGCAAAGGACAGGCTTGACGTCGGTGGCAAAGTTGAAGCTGCGGGCGTTGTCGGAGTTGTTGTAGCCGATCTTGATGGTCTCGGTGGCGCCGGGAAGGGTTACTTCGGCACCGTGTTCGGCCTGGTCCCAGACAAAATTCTCATCTATGATCACAAGGTTGCCAAGGTCCTTGTTGAGGCCAAGGCCGCCAAGGTCCATGTGGAAGCCGGTGACAATTGCGGTGATGCGCACCTTGTCGCCGAAGTCGGGATCGTCGTCCCAGATGATGCCCTTCTTGAAGTGGTTGGCATTGCCGGTGTAGGCCGTGATCATGTCGTCTATCTTCTCGAGGTCGCTCATCTTGGCGCCGTGCTCGTTGTTGCCGGTGGTGATGTTGAGGAGGACGTTCTTTGCTGTCTTGAGGTCGAAGTCGTTTAGCAGCGGGCTCTCGAATGCGCCCTTCACAGCATCCTGGAGGCGGTTGGGGCCGGAGCCTTCGCCGCTTCCCATCAGCGCCATGCCGGAGCCGCGCATCATCTTGCACACATCCTGGAAGTCTACGTTTATGTAGCCGGGCTTGGAGATGACCTCGATGATGCCCCTCACGGCGGTAGCCAGAACTTCATCGGCCTTAGGGAAGGCCTCCTGGATAAGGGTGTCGCCGAAGAACTGGTACAGTTTCTCGTTGTTGATGATAAGGAGGGAGTCTACGTTCTTCTCAAGCTCGTGGATGCCGTCCACGGCCTTTGACTGGCTCTCGTTGCCCTCGTTCTTGAACGGGATGGTGACTACCGCCACGGTGAGGATGCCGCGTTCCTTGGCCATCTTGGCAATGACGGGGGAGGCTCCAGTGCCGGTGCCGCCGCCCATGCCGGCCGTGATAAAGAGCATCTTGGTGCCGCAGTCAAGGACCTTGGCGGCAATCTCGTCCTGGCTTTCAAGCGCAGCGTTTCGGCCGGCGGTGGGGTCAGTGCCCGCGCCAAGGCCGTTGTTGCCCATCTGGATCTTCACGGGGACCTCGCTTATCTGGAGGGCCTGGGCATCTGTGTTGCAAACAATGAAACTGCATCCCTGGATGTTCTGGCGGTACATGTAGTTCACCGCATTGCAGCCGCCGCCGCCAACGCCAATCACCTTGATGATGGAGTTCTCACTGTTCCAGTTGTCCGGGAAAATGTCTTTGTCTATGTTCATAACTTGTTCCTCCTACTGTTTATTAGCCTCGTCGTACCACTTGAGGGCGTTTTTTTCCACTGTGTTCCAGATAATTGAAAGGAAGCCGGTCTTTTCTCCCTTGGGTTTTGAAACCTTCTTCTTCTCCTTGACCGGTTTCTTGGGCTTGTCCTGAGGCGCGGCCTCGCCGAACTCCTCCGGATTGAACAGGAGGTCGGGTTCCACGGGCGTCTCGTTGGTCACTTCCACCTCAATGGTATCCTCCTCTGCGGGCTCCTGGGGCCTTTCAGGCACGGTGACGCAGTCCGGAAGCTTGTCTTCCTTGGCTGCCAGCACCATTCCTATGGCCGAAGTCGCCGCCGTGCTGTAAACACCGCTTCCAACGGATGCGGAGAACATGTAGCGGGGATAGCCCTTCCTGACATCGTACCCCGACATCTCCTTCACAAGCGGAACGAAATTAGCAAGTTCGGCCCCGCCGCCGGTAATAACTATGCCGCTGCGGAGGGAATTCTGCAGACCGCTTTCCTGGATGTAGTAGAGGATGGCGTTCACGATTTCGCGTGCACGGCTGTCCACAACCTCAGAGATATACCTCACAGGAACCTCCTTGTAGGGCTCCGTAAGGCGAATCTGGAGCACTTTTTCAGAAAGAGATGCCAGTTTTCCGGGCAGGCAGGCGCCGAAGCGCTTCTTGATTTTCTCGGCAAGGTCGTCGGTGATGGAGCACTCCGTGCGGATATCGTTGGTGATGCTCTTTCCGCCGAAGGGGATGGAGGCGTAGTGCCTCATGATGCCGCCCTGGTAGATGGCGATGGATGTCACTCCGGCGCCAACATCAACAAGGGCGACGCCAGCCGCCATTTCGGCCGGGCTCAGGACCGTGCGCGCAACCACATCCGGAAGGAAGTACTTCTTGGCCACGGCAATCCCAAGCTGGTTGAAGATTTTGTCCAGGGAAACCGTTGCACTCCTTTTGCCGATGAACACCTTGAAATTCCCCTCCAGGGCGCTTGAAAGCGTGCCCACAACCTCGTTTTCCACCAACTGGATTTCGTCGTCGATGGAGAAGGACTGAGCCACCGCACCGTACATGATCTGCTTCTCCGGGTTGGGGAGGGGATAGGTCTCAAGGGCGATGGACTTAAGAGCCTGGACTTCCTCGGCGGTAATGTATTCGTCGGGGTTGGTGCGCTCGATGCGTCCGGAGGCCGTCACCTGCGTGACCTCGCTGCGGGGCATTCCCACCACCACCTGCATGATGTGGATCATGAGCTCGTCTTCGGCCTCTTTTACGGCCTCCTTCAGGCGCTCCGAAGCCTTCATGGGGTTAGTGATCATGCTGGCCCTGATGCCGTCCGAGGGCGTTTCCCGGTAGTAGACAATCTGGACGTCGTCGCCGTTGACGTGCGCTACGCAGAGCCCGAACTTGGAACTCCCCAGGTCAATCGATGCTATGTATTTCTCTTCCATATGGTTAGTTTGTTTTATTTTCTGCAAATGAGCTGCCCGCCGAACCTCAGGTCTACGGTGCTGTAGTAACCTGCCTCCTTGGATGGCGCCACTGCCTCATAGTAGTTTTCCATCAGGCGTATTTTCTCTTCCACCCTTACCGGCTGGCCGAATAGGAAGCGCTCCTTTCCCTCACGTGGATAAAGCACCAGGTCTCCGTCCGCAGATGCCGTTATTTTCCTTATATTCTTCTCCCAGACCGTGCCCCTCATGTGGGTGACAAGATTTAGGATCCGGTCCATCCAAGCTTTTTCGGCCGGGTTCTGGACCGCGCCTTTATAGCCTCTGGGGACATTCAGCGGCAGCTTTCCATCTACTACCGGCACATCCACGCTGCCGCGTGCCTGAAGCGGGAAGATGAATCCCGTGGCGTCGGCGTAATACGCGTTGGAGCCGGTGTCAAAACGCACCACGGGCTCCCTCTGTGAGAGTTCTACGTGAAGGATGCCGTCGTCAGTGAGCCAGGCTTCGCAGGTTTTCACCGCGCTGTGGCCGGTCACAATCTTTTCAATTCGGGTAAGGTCCACACTGTCAAGAGGCAGCCCGGCATAGGCCCTGTACTCCTGGTCAAGCCATTTTTCAACGTCCTCGCGGCCCACGAAGTTCCTCTGGAGGGAGTCCGTCACAATCACGTCCAGGGTGCCTTTACCCTGGCACGTACGCGTGCGGAGGTTACTGCGTGACACCCTGAGAGTGAAACTCCAGAGTATCATGCAGGCCACAATGAGAAGAAGGCCCAACCCGCGTCGGACAATGGGCTTCATATCCTTTTCTTGAGTAATTCAGTTATAGGCTCAATGAACCTGTCGATGTTTCCTGCGCCGAATGTCACAAGGACATCCAGGGGCTCGTTGGCAAGATAATCCATCAGCTCCTCCTTTTTCAGGAGAACCTTCTGAGGCGCCGTCACGTCCTTGAAAATAATCTCCGAAGTAACTCCGGGGATAGGCTCCTCGCGGGCGGGGTAGATGTCCAGGAGAATCAGTTTGTCCACCTTGGAAAGGGCGGCGGCAAATTCCCCTGCAAAATCCCTTGTACGGGTGTAAAGGTGAGGCTGGAAAATGGCCGTCAGCTTCCTCCCGGGGAAAATGTCCCTCATGGAGGATATGGCCGAAGCAAGCTCTGCCGGATGATGGGCGTAGTCGTCAATATATGATAGGTGAGGCGTGTTCACATGCACCTCCAGGCGCCTTTTAACGCCTTCAAAGGTGCCGATAGCCGCCTTCACGGCCGAAGGCTCCAGCCCGTAAGACAGGGCGATGGCCGCAGCCGCAACGCTGTTTTCGGCATTCACCCAACCGGGCGCGCCAACGCGGATGTCCTCAATCACGCCTCCGGGATAATGGAGGTTGTAGTGGAAGTAGCCGCAGCTGTCCGGATGAGGGTTTTCGGCATAGAAATCGGCCGAAGAATCCGTATAATGATAGCTGTAGAGTTTTGCCTTGGTGTCGGCCTGGACAATTGGAGTGCCCTTTTTGGCTATGAGAACGCCGCTCACCTGGGACGCGAACGCCTTGAAGGCTTCCACCACGTGGGCGTAGTCTCCGTAAATGTCAAGGTGGTCCGGGTCAACCGCCGTAATCACGGCAATCTCCGGGAAAAGCTGCAGGAAAGAGCGGTCGAATTCGTCGGCTTCGGCAACAACCGTGGGCGTATGGGACATCAGGAGATTAGTGCCATAGTTACGGGAAATGCCGCCGAGGAACGCGCTGCAGCCCTCTCCGCTCTCCGTGAGGATGTGGGCGGTAAGGGTGGAGGTTGTGGTTTTTCCGTGGGTTCCGGCAACGGCAAGGCACCTCTGGCCCTTGGTAATCTCTCCAAGGGTGCGGGAACGCTTGAGAAGGGCGTATCCGCCTTCGCGGGCCTTCACCATTTCCCCAAGGTCCTGGGGCACTGCCGGAGTATAAACCACCAGGGTCTCATTTACGTCGGAGGGAATGAGGTCCGGCCTGTCCTCGTAGTGCACGGAGATGCCTTCGGCCTCAAGCTGGGCCGTGAGCTCCGACGGCGTACGGTCGTATCCAGCCACGCTATAACCCTTGAACTTGTAGTAACGTGCCAGCGCGGACATTCCAATTCCGCCAATTCCTATGAAGTATACGTTTTTCATACTAAACTGTAAATCTCGTCACAAATAACCTGTGCAGCATTCCTAAGGGCCATAGCCTCTGCGTTTTTGGACAGCGAGGCCATCTTGTGGGGGCTTGAAAGCAGGCCCACGGCCGTAGGAAGGAGCTCGTCAATGGCCTCGGAGTCCTTCACCATGAGGGCGGCTTCCCTGCGCACAAGGGCCATTGCGTTGTGCGTCTGGTGGTCTTCGGCCACGTTGGGGGAAGGCACAAACACGGTGGGTTTTCCCATGGCGCAGATCTCGCTTACGGTGCTGGCGCCGCTCCTTGAAATCACAACATCTGCGGCCGCATATGCAAGGTCCATCCTCTCAATGAAAGCGAAGTGCCGGATCCCCAGGATGTCCGGATGGGCGGCCATGAACTCGTCTGTCTGCGCCTTGTAGTATTTTCCGCACTGCCATATCACCTCAATGTCTTCTCCGCCGGGGCAGCCGTCCTGGATCCAGTGCATCATTGCCCTGTTGAGGGTGCCGCTGCCAAGGCTGCCGCCAACCACAAAGAGGTGCTTCTTATTGGGGTCCAGGCCGTAGAATGCCATGGCTTCGGCCTTTTGCTCCGGCGTTGAGGGCACGGAAACATCCTTCCTGATGGGGTTTCCGCTCATGACAATCTTGTCGGCGGGGAAAAACTTCTCCATCCCCTCATAGGCCACGCATATCTTCTGGACGCGGGAGCCAAGCATCTTGTTGGTGAGGCCTGCAAAGCCGTTCTGCTCCTGGATTACGGCGGGAATCTTCATTCCTGTGGCTGCCCAGAGAAGGGGAGCGCTGGCATATCCGCCCACGCCCACAACTACATCGGGCCTGAACTCCTTAACTATCTTCCGGGCCCTCCTGAGGCTGCCGATGAGCCTGAAAGGCACCTGGATGTCGTTGATGATGTTCCGGAGGTTAAGCTGCCTCTGGAGGCCCACCACGGGAAGGCCTACAATCTTGTAGCCTGCAGCAGGGACCTTCTCCATTTCCATTTTTCCTTCGGCCCCAACAAACAGGATTTCCGTTTCCGGACAAAGTTCCTTCAGTTTGTCGGCAATGGAAATGGCCGGGAAGATGTGCCCTCCCGTGCCTCCGCCGCTTACAATGGCTCTTATGGCTTTGTACTCACTCATACGCTTGTATCACTTTGCGTCCACTCCGAGTCGTCGTGGACAATTATGGGTTCTGCATCGGCCTGTGCCTCACGGCGGGCAATGTTCTCCTTGGCGTCCTTTGAAATGGACAGAAGTATGCCGAACACTATGCTGAACACCAGCAGGGAGTTGGTTCCGTGGCTCACCAGGGGGAGGGTCTGGCCGGTCTGAGGCACAAAAGGCAGGTGGACGTTCACGGCCATGTGCATGAAGGCCTGGCCCGTCACCAGGATTATGAGCCCCGTCACAATCATCTTGTCGTAGTACTTGTCGCACTCCTTTGCCACAAGGGTTCCCCTGGCAAGGAGGGAGAAGTACAGTATAATTATAATTATTGCGCCTATGATGCCGGTTTCCTCAACTATGAAACTGAACATGTAGTCCCCGAAGATAACCGGAGTGGCGTATTTCTGGGTGCTGTTTCCTATTCCCTTTCCCAGAAGTCCGCCTTCCTTTATGGCCAGGAGGGCGCTCACGGGCTGCTTGAGCTCGTCGCGGGCGTCGTTCCAGTCCTTGGAGCCGCGGGGAGAGTCCAGGAGTTTCTGCATCACGGCGTCGTCGTCCTGCGTAATGCGGGAGATGGCCGTCCCTATTCGGCTCTCCTTCAGGAGTCCGCCCTTGTAGGCCATGAACATTGCCACCACGCCCACAATGAGCGCCAGCACCATTATTCCTATGTCTTTACCGTCAATGCCTCCCACCAGGATCATCAGGACCATTATTGCGCCTATGAATATGGCCGAAGAATTGGAGCCCATCATCACCATGAAGGTGGTGAGGATGATGGGAAGGTAGATGTAGAACATCTTCTGGGAAAAGTCCTTCTCAAGGAACGCGAGCTTGGGGTATTTCCAGGCAAGCCAGGGCAGGAAGGTGAAGCCGTGGCGCTTGAAGGTGTCCAGGGCCCATCCCAGGTACATTATCATGAACACCTTCACAAACTCGTACACGTGGATCTGCTTCCCCGCAACCATCAGGATTCGGCGCGCTCCGTTGATGGAGCCCGCTTTCACTATCCCGAGGTTGAGGTTCAGGACCAGGATTATGAGTATGCCGAAGGTGACGGCAAAGCCTAGCATTGAAAGCCGGCGGTAAATCTCCACCCGGCCGAAGAAGTACAGGAGGAAGATAAAGACAAAGCCTATTGCCACCGCCTTCAGCTGGTCCAGCATGATGTCCATTCGGCCCGTTCCCAGCTCCCTTGCAAGGAGGGGAGTGGAGCTGAACACGGACACCACGGACACAAGCATCAGGAACAGGGCAATCAGGAGGATTACCTTGTCTCCGGTGAAGCGGTCCATGAGGTTGAATAATGACCCCAGGCGGCCTTCTTTATTTGCCGATTCCTCTGCCATAGGTTGTTAAAGGTTACGTACGGCGGCCTTGAATTTCTCGCCGCGGTCTTCGTAGTTCTTGAAAAGGTCAAAGCTGGCGCAGCAAGGGGAGAGGAGCACCACGTCTCCGGCTTCGGCCATTGCAGCGGCCTTGCGTACGGCCTCGTCGGCACTTCCGGCATCCTCCATGCGGGACACCATGCCTCCGAAGGCCTCGTGAATCTTCTTGTTGTCTACGCCAAGGCACACTATTCCCTTCACCTTTTCCTTCACAAGGTCATTGAGCACGCTGTAGTCGTTGCCTTTGTCCGTTCCGCCAAGGATCCACACTACGGGGCGCTTCTGGCATTCCAGGGCGTACCATGCGCTGTCTACGTTGGTGGCCTTGGAGTCGTTGATGTAAAGGACGTCCTTTATGCTAAGGACAGGCTCCAGACGGTGCTCGATGGGCTTGAAGGTGGCAAGGGAGTTGCGGATTACATCGCTCTCTATGCCGGTTGCCTTTGCGGCCAGGGCGGCTGCCATGGAGTTGTAGATGTTGTGCTTTCCGCCAAGTGCCAGGCTCTCCAGGAAGACGTCGGTCTCTTCGTCGTCCACGCGGACAATCATCTTGTCGTCCCTGAGGAATGCGCCCTGCTCCAGCTCTTTCTCCTGGGAGAAGGGGAGCATCTTGCAGCGCAGGACTATCTTGGAGAGGTGACCCACGGTGATGGAGTCGTCGGAGTCGAAGATAAAGCAGTCGTCCTCGCGGAGGTTGCGGGTAATGTTGAACTTGGCGTTGATGTAGTTCTCCATCTTGTGGTCGTAACGGTCAAGATGGTCCGGGGTGATGTTTGTGATAATGGCGATGTCCGGGCGGAAGTCGCGGATGTCGTCCAGCTGGAAACTTGAAATCTCCAGCACATAGTAGTCAAAGTGCTCGGTAGCAACCTGATATGCATAGCTTTGGCCGATATTTCCGCCAAGGCCCACGTTGAGTCCTGCGTTCTTCAGCAGGTAGTAGATGAGGGAAGTGGTGGTGGTTTTTCCGTTTGAGCCGGTGATGCAGATCTTCTTTGCAGAGTCGTAGCGGCTTGCAAATTCAATCTCGGAGATAACGGGGATGCCTTTTTCCTTCACCTTCTGCACCATGGGAACGGTTCCCGGGATGCCCGGGGACTTCACCACTTCATCGGCACTGAGGATGAGCTCCTCCGTGTGCTGCCCTTGCTCGAAGGGAATGTTCCACTTTTTCAGCGTGTCTATATAGGACTCCTTGATCTGTCCCTTGTCAGAGAGGAACACATCGAATCCTTTCACTTTTGCCAGAACCGCAGCGCCTACTCCGCTTTCAGCGCCGCCTAAAACTACTACTCTTTTCATGTTTACCTAATCTTCAACAATGCCAATGTACTAACTGCCAGTATGATTCCCACAATCCAGAAACGGATGGTGATCTTAGCCTCGTGCTGGGCGGGAACCGGTTTGGGAAAGAGGACGGGGCCTTCGGGGGCCTTCTTGTCCTGGAAATGATGGTGGAGGGGAGCCATGCTCCAGATGCGCCTTCCGGTGCCGTACTTGCGACGGGTGTACTTGAAGTAGAACCTCTGAAGGAGTACGGACAGGCTCTCCACGAAGAAGATGCCGCAAAGAAGGGGAAGTAGCAGCTCCTTTCGCATGAGCACCGCGCTCACGCCAATTACGCCGCCAATGGTAAGGCTTCCCGTGTCTCCCATGAATACCTGGGCAGGGAAGGAGTTGTACCACAGGAATCCTATGAGTGCCCCCACAAAGGCGCTCATGAAGATGGCAATCTCTCCGCTTCCGGGTATATACATGATGTTAAGGTAGTTAGAGTCTATCAGGTTGCCCCCCAGCCATGCCAGGATGCCTAATACAACTCCAACAATGGCCGATGTTCCCGCAGCAAGTCCATCCAACCCGTCAGTGAGATTGGTTCCGTTGGAGCATGCGGTAATTACCAGCACTATCATCAGAACATAAATAGCCCATTTTGCATACCAGCCCCAGGTGCCCTTTACGGGTGAGAGCCAGCGGTAGTCAAACTCGTGGTTCTTCACAAAAGGGATGGTGGTCTTGGTGCTTTTCACAACGTCTTCCTCCACATATCGGCCACTGGTAACCGTGGTCTCGGTTTCCAGGGTGCGCTCCACGCTTTCCTTAACTTCAACTTTTTCACGCACCACTATGTCCGGGCTCATCCACACGGTGAGGCCCACAATGAAGCCAAGTGCAATCTGGCCGATGAGCTTTCCTTTTTCGGACATGCCTTCCTTGTTGTGCTTGAACACCTTGATGTAGTCGTCGGCAAAACCAAGCGCGCCGCACCAGAGGGTGCTCACAAGGAGAAGGATCACGTAGATGTTCGTGAGGTCGCACCAGAGGAGCGCGCCGGAGAGGATGGAGAGGATTATGATGACGCCTCCCATGGTGGGGGTGCCTTTTTTCTGAATCTGTCCTTCCAGGCCAAGGTCACGGACGGTTTCGCCGATTTGCTTTTTCTGGAGAAGGCGGATAATCTTCTTTCCGGCTATCATGGCAACCAGCACTGCGGTAACCGCCGCAGCCATTGCGCGGAAACTCAGGAAGTTCACAAGGCCCATTCCGGGGAAGTCGACCCCTGTGCTTTCAAGGTATTTAAGCAGGTGGTATATCATTATTGCATGAGGAGTTTAAAGGTTTCAGTCACAATTTCTTTTTCGTCAAAATGATGTTTTTCCCGGCCGATTATCTGGTAGGTCTCGTGGCCCTTTCCGGCAAGGAGGATGGTGGCGCTTTCCGGGGCGGTGAGGATGGCCGTGCGGATAGCCTCGCGGCGGTCTTCAATCACTATGGACTTTGCAAGTCCCTTCACGGAAAGTCCGGCCTTGATTTCCTCTATGATGGCATGAGGGTCTTCGGTGCGGGGGTTGTCGGAGGTTACCACAATGCGGTCGGCAAGGTTTTCGGCAATCTGGGCCATTTCCGGGCGCTTGGTGCGGTCACGGTCTCCGCCGCAGCCGAACAGGCAAATCAGCTGCCGCTTGGGAGCGATGGCGCGGAGGGTCTTCAGCACGTTCTCAAGGGCATCCGGGGTGTGGGCGTAGTCTATGATTACGCTGAGGCCCTTGGGACCGTTGAGGTTCTCCAGCCTTCCGGGGGCGGGTTCAAGCGTTGAGAGCGCAAGGAGGGTCTCCTCCTTCTTTGCCCCAAGGTTTATTGCGGCCGAATATATTGCAAGGAGGTTGTAGGCGTTGTGTTCGCCAATGAGACGGCACCAGACCTCCGTTCCGTCAATCTTCAGGAGCATGCCGTCGAAGCTCTCTTCCATCACGCGGGCGGTGTGGTCCGCGAGGCCCCTTACAGAGTATGTAACAACCTTTGCGGCGGTGTTCTGGACCATCACGCTGCCGTGTTTGTCGTCCGTGTTTACGAGGGCGATGGCTTTCTTCGGCAGGTTGTCAAAGAAGAGTTTCTTGCAGCGGAGGTATTCGGCAAAGGTGCCGTGGTAGTCAAGGTGATCGTGGGTGAGGTTGGAGAAAATGCCCATGGCAAACTCAAGGCCTGTCACGCGGTCCTGCTCCACGCCAATGGAACTCACTTCCATGAAGCAGTACTCGCAGCCCTTCTCCACCATCCTTGCCAGCAGGCTGTTGAGGGTTATGGGATCCACGGTGGTGTTTGTGGTCTCAATGCGCTCGTCGTCCACGTAGTTTGCAATTGTGGACAGCAGTCCGCAGCTGTATCCCATGCCCTTGAAAAGCCTGTACAGCAGCGTCACCGTGGTGGTTTTTCCGTTGGTCCCGGTAATACCCACCAGCGTCAGTTTCCCTGACGGATGGCCGTAATACTCATCCGCAATCAGCGCCAGCGCCTTGCGGCTGTTTTCCACCACTTCAACTTCCACGTCATGCCCGACCAGATCGGGCATCTCTTCGCACACAATGCCGGTGGCGCCATTGTCAATGGCGGCCTGGATATAGGCGTGTCCGTCGGATTCATGGCCGCGGACGGCAATGAAAAGCGCTCCGGGAACAACCTTCCTGGAATCGGCGGTAATCAGTGTATAGTCCTTATAGTTCATTTCTCGTCTGTCATTACGGGCACTTTGGCGGTGGGCCGAAGCTCGGGGCGCCAGGTGTCGTCAAGTGCGTAAATCTTGTCCACTATCTCCCTCACGGCAAGGGCGGGCTTGGTGCCGCCGTAGAAGTTGTGATGGCTGGGGTAGGAGTACACGGTCACAAGGATGGTGTACTTGGGCTCCTGCCCGGGATCGGCCGGGAAAAAGCCCACAAAGGTGCCCTGGAACTTCTTTCGGCCCTGGGAGTCGGAGTAGGGGTCACGGCTGCCGCCACGTTCATCGGCCGAAAGGACCACGCGGGCGGTTCCGGTTTTTCCGGCTACGGACAGCCTTGCCTTTTTAAGCCTTGTGGCGGTACCGGTGTTCACAACGGCCCTGAGGGCCCTGGTGACGGTGTCGGCGGTGGCGGGGGAGCAGATGCTGCTGTTGAGGGCGCTGGGCTCGAACCTCTTTACCACCTTGCCGTCCTTTTCCACGCTTTCTACAAGGTATGGCTTCATCATGGAGCCCTTGTTGGCTATGCCGTTGTAGAAGGTTGCAATGTGGAGCGGAGTTACGCTTATGCTGTATCCGTAGGCCGTGGTGCCAAGGGTTGTCCTGGACCATCCGGGGGTGCCGGGGCGGTTCACTACAGGGGTGCCAAGGCCGGGGATGTCAAAGTCGAAGGCCTCTCCTAGCCTGTAGGAGTAGATGTGGTCGAACATCTCCTGGGGCTGTTTGCCGTAGTAGTTTTCGGCAAGGTATGTGAACACGTAGTTTGAGGAAATCTCAAAGCCGTGCATCACGCTGATGTCCCTTCGGCCCGTTTCCCTCTGGTAATCAAGGATATGGACGTCCTGGTTGTAGCCGCCGGGCACAAAGCCGTTGTTGGTGGGGATGGTCTGCTCAAGGGTTTTCACGTAGCCGTCTTCCACAAGGGAGAGGAGGGTGACGGTCTTCATGACGGAGCCCTGTTCGCCCACCTGCCTCAGGACCAGGTTCTCGCGCTCCCAAAGGGTGGTCTGGGGAGTTGCGCCGCGGGAGAGGTTCACCATCGCCCTGATGGCTCCGGTCTTGGCCTCCATTATTATGCAGATGCCGGCGCGTACTTCGTCGTCACCGTCTATCTGGGCGCGGAGGGCTTTGTCGGCAATGTCCTGGAAATCCACGTTGAGGGTGGTCCTGATGTCGTTTCCGTCCTGGACTTGCACGCTGGTGGAGTCAAGGTCCCGGACCCAAGAGCCGTCGTCGGTGACCCTTCTCCACTCATATCCGTCGCGGCCGTGGAGTTCGGAGTCGTAGCTGTTTTCAAGGCCGATTCGGTTTTGCTCCTTCACGTAGCCTATCACGCGGCGGGCCAGGGAGTCGTAGGGGTAGATACGCTCTTCGTGGGCTTCCACTATGAGTCCTCCGCGGTAGGGGCCTTCCTTGTAGAGGGGGAAGGTCTGGATCCGGCGAAGGGTCTCAAGGTCCACGTTCTTTCTTATAAGGAGGTATTTCGAGCCCTTTGAGCGGCCGGTCAGGATGGCGCCAGTCCATCCTTCGGCACTCTTCTCACGGAATTCCCCGGCGAGGGCGGCGCCAAGGAGGCGGGCCTTGTCCTGCCATACGCGCTCCAGGGAGTCCTCGCCGCGGTCTATGTAGTTCTGCTTGAGTACGGTGCAGTCCATGTGGAGGTCGTAGAGCGGGGCCGATATTGCAAGGGGCCTTCCGTCCGTGGCCAGGATTCGGCCCCTGACAGGAATGTCCACGTGCTTTTGGACCACCGGCCTGAACAGGCCTATCACCTTGTCGTCAACGGTGTATGACGTCTGGATCTTGACAACCCATACAATGATTGCCACACCAAGCGCCAGAAACAGCAGGGACAGGAAGAACATAACCACGTGGATTCTGTCGCGGTTTTCAATGGTGTCCCGTATTTCGCTCTCCCTTGAGCTCATTTCTTCTTTATCACCGTTGCGGGTTCCTGGGGCATCGCGGCCTCCGAACCCAGTTTCTTAAGTCTTGTCTCCGTTGCCGAAGCGCTCTTTATCTTCACAAGGGCGGCTTCGCTTTCTGTATGATGTATCCTCAGTTCCTCCAGGGCCGCCTTGTTGGCCCCTGCGCGGGTGAGGGTCTTGTCCACCTGCAGGCTCAGCATGATGGAAATCCACATGAGGAGGAAGGCGTACATCACGTGGATGTAGTATTTGTCGGCCTTCACCCTGAGGAGAAGGTCTCCGTTTCTGAGGGCCCGGAACACGTTCCGGACGCTGAGCCAAAAGTTCTTTACGGTCATCGCGCAGGCCCTCCCTCGTTCTTTTTCACTGCCACGCGGAGTTTCGCGCTCCTTGCCCTGGTGTTCCCGGCAATCTCTTCCTCTGAGGGGAGGATGGGTTTACGGTTCACGGCCTCAAGCGGAGTGTCGGTTCGGCCGAAAACGTCCTGCTGCACGGCGCCGTCCACGTTGCCGGTTTTGATGAAGTTTTTCACCATGCGGTCTTCCAGACTGTGGTAGGTTATCACCACAAGGCGGCCGCCGGGCTTGAGGCTTCTTGCAGCGCCTTCCAGGAACTTCTCCAGGGAGCGCATCTCGCCGTTCACCTCTATGCGGAGGGCCTGGTAAATCTTTGCCAGGATCTTGTGTTCGGCTCCCTTGGGGAGCACTTTTGCAACCGCGCGGTCAAGATCTCCGGTGGTGGCGATGGGCCTTGCTTCCATGATGAGCCTTGCCACGTTCCGTGCGCCATCCACCTCTCCGTACAGCCTCAGGATACGCTCAAGGTCCTCGGCCTCATAGGTGTTCACCACCTCTGCGGCGGTGAGCTTTGCGCCCTGGTTCATACGCATGTCCAGCGGTGCCTCCTCATAGCGGAAACTGAATCCCCGCTCTGCGGTGTCAAACTGGTGGCTCGATACTCCAAGGTCGGCCAGGATTCCGTCGAACACTGCCGGACCGGAGGGTGCAGACTCTCCGGAATCGTCGCTTCGCGACCCCTCCCATGCGCCGGCGCTTCGCGCAGGCTCTGGGCCCCTCCCTCTTACGTGGCCGAGGGTGGCCACGGATTCCGGAGAGTCTGTACCCTCCGGGTCGGCTTCACGGCGAATCTGTTCGGCATAATTCTCTATGAAGCGGAAGTTGTTGTGAATGAGGGTGAGACGGGAGTCCTTGAGGGCGCCGTTTATAGCGTCGATGTCACGATCGAAGGCGATGACCCTTCCGTCACCGGATAAGCGTGAAAGTATGGCAGCGGTGTGTCCACCGCCTCCGAAAGTGGCATCTGCGTAAATTCCATCGGGATTTGTGATGAGAGAGGAAACACTTTCCTCAAGCAGCACGGGGATATGATATTCTGACATTCCTGAGACCTCCCTTACTTCTTAACGGAGTGTCTCTGTGCGGAAAGTTTGAACTCTTCGTCTGTCATGAGGGAGGCCTCATAGGTCTCCTTTGCCCATATCTGAAGCTTGTAACCGATTCCGCTAAGCACTACCTCCTTGGCAATACCTGCTTTTTCAAGTAACTCGGAGGGGATGTTGAGCCTGCCCAGCTTACCGTCCGGGACAATGGCGTACACACCCTCGTTGTACTTGGTCCAAAAATTAGCGTCATCTGTACTAAGCTCAGGGTCAAGGCCTTCCAGCAGTTTGTCGCTGCGATGCACCCATTCGGCATAGATGAACACATCCAGGCAGCACTGCTGGACGTTTTTCTTGACGATGAGGGTCATGTCCTCCAGGCCGTCTTTTGTCATGGCATCACGAAAGATGGCAGGGAGCACTACGCGCCCCTTGTCATCCACTTTGCCGCTGGCTTTGCCGAAGAATCTGACCATAATTACTTATTACTTTCACGCTTGGTTACAAAGGTAAGGAAAATTTTCCATTTTCTTACATTTTCTTCCAAATTTTTCCACAAATTTCTTCGCGATTCCATTTGGTGCCATTTTCAGCGTGTTTTTGCCTTCCGTTGCTATTATACGCAAAGTGTAATGCCGATTGGGTGCGGGGTAAAGTGTTGGCATACAGGTGTTTACACGGTTCTTTGGGAAAAGAATTAATCCCAAAGAACCGTGTAAGTGGCTGAAAAGCAAATAGTTAAGACGCACCGTCACGGCATTACCGTGCGGCGGTGATAAGAACTAATAAGGTAGCTAGATCTTGTCGCCGAAGGCTAGGTCTCCGGCGTCTCCGATGCCGGGGATGATGTAGCTTTGGCTGGTGAGTTCTTCGTCGATGGCGGCAACCCAAAGGGTGTACTCGGGGCCGTATACCTGGCACAAGTGGTCTACGGCATAGCGGCTGGCAACGGGGCAAACAAGGTGCACCTTGGCGGGAACGCCGCCTTCTTCGTGGAGTTTCTCAATGCCAACTTCCATGGAGGAGCCGGTGGCAAGAAGGGCGTCTGATAAAATGAGGGTTTTGCCCTCAAGGGAAGGGGTGGTGCAGTACTTTGCCTTTACCTTGAAGTAGCCAAGTTTGCCGGTACTGCGGTAGGCCGAAAGGAAAGCGGTTTCGGCGTGGTCGAAAAAGCGCAGCATGCCTTCCTGGATGGGGAGGCCGGCACGGAGGATGGTGGCTATGACAAGCGGGGTGTCCGGGGTTTGGACCTTTGCCACGCCAAGGGGCGTAACCACATCTTTTTCAGAGTATTCCAGGGTTTTTGAGATTTCGTAGGCGAAGATTTCCCCAACGCGCTGGAGATTGGTGCGGAAGCGGAGGCTGTCTTTCTGGATACGGGCGTCACGCAGTTCAAGCATGAACCGGCCCAGGACGGAATTGTGTTCCCCAATGTGGTTTACTTTCATGGCACGAGACTTGTTTCAGCTACAAATATATAAAAATTCCTGATTTTTCACTACCTTTGTGAAGATGAAAAAACTTGGGCGCATACTATCGCTGGCCGTTGCCGTGGCTCTCACCTGCCTTATGGCAGGCGGTTGCGGCGTGTCCAAGATCAAGGACATCAAGCTTGTTTCGGCCGGGGTCAAGTACATTATCCCCACTTCAATGCGCTCCTTCGACGCCGTTCTCACCCTTGGCGTAGACAACCCCGCCATTACCCTTAGCGTGGATGAGGTCAACGGCCTCATTCGCGTAGACGACGTCCCGTTTGCCTTCTTCACCACGGGGCCCATCATGTTGGAAGGGAAGAAAATCCTCCTTTATGAGCTTCCCTGCACCATCACCCTGGAGCCCGGGATTTCGCTCCTGAACGTGCTCAAACTCTCTACCAGAAGTTCGCTTGAAGGCATTGATGCCGATATCAACCTCAAGGTTGCCACCAAAAACGGCAAGCTCAAGACGCCACTTTCGTACAAGAAAATCAACTTAGCAGAATTCTCAAAATGAGACGCATTTTCACCATACTCCTCTCGCTTCTGGCCCTGTCCGTTTTCGGATTGTCGGCTCAGGATTCCCTCAACCTTGCCCGGATGGATTCCACCTATGTGGGCCGAACCATCCTCTCCGTTATCGGCCCTGGTGCAGAGATTAACCAGACCCCGGAGGTGAGGAAGGCCCTGCAGGGCTATGTAGATTCCAACGCCTCAAAGGCCGTCCAGGGATATCGTATCCGCGTTTTCTATGACAATTCGCCTCAGGCACGCGTTCGCTCGGAGAGCATTGCCGCATACCTCAGGGCACAGTACCCTGAAACCGGGGTGTACCGCAGCTTCGAGTCTCCAAATTATAAAGTGACAATAGGTGATTTCCGCACAAGGGACGAGGCCCTCAGGATATACAATGCGCTAAAGGGAACCTATCCCACGGCGTATATAATCAAAGAGAACATCAACTTCCCTAGATAATGGCCGCTTCCATCAAACAGGGAATGGAGCAGAAGCTCCAGCAGAAACTTTCTCCGCTCCAGATCCAGACAATAAAGCTTATAGAGATGCCTGTGCAGGCTCTGGAGCAGCATGTGCGGGAGGTTCTCTCAGACAATCCTGTCATTGACGACACTCCCCAAAAAGGGGCCGATGACCGCGAGGTCTCAATCTCGGAGGTTGAAGCCCGGGAGCAAAGCGGCGGGTCCCTGGAGGAAAACTACGGCTCTCAGGACGACGACATCCCTTCCTACAACCTCCACGTAAACAACTGGGGCAAGGACGAACGCCCGCAGTACAACACCTTCTCCGTTAAGCAGAGTTTCACCGGCAGCCTTCAGGAGCAGCTTGGGTACCGCCAGCTATCGGACCATGAGAGGGCGGTTGCCAGTTTCATTATCGGCTCCCTTGACGACGACGGTTATCTCAGAAGGGACATCGAATCCCTTGTAGACGACCTCGCGTTCCGTGCCGGGATAGAATCTTCGGCCGAAGAAGTGGAGAAGATGCTCCGCATAATCCAGGAGTTCGAGCCCTCCGGAGTAGGGGCCCGGGACCTCAGGGAGTGCCTCCTTATCCAGCTTGAGGACAAAAAGCGTACGCCGTCTGTGGAAAACGCCATCAAGGTGGTCAGGGACCAGTTTGAAGCCTTCAAAAACCGTCATTTCCAGAAGATTATGTCAAGGCTGCATCTCTCGGAGGATGATCTGAAGGCGGTGCTGGAAGAGATTAAGCACCTCAATCCGTCGCCGGGCGGCCAGATAGACGACTCTTACTCAGACCAAGCCCAGCAGGTGGTCCCGGATTTCGTGCTGGAATACGAAAACGGGGAGCTCATCCTCTCCATGCCGCGCTTCAACATCCCGGAGCTCCGCATCAACCGGAAGTACTCTGAGATAATGGAAACCGGCAAGTACTCTGAGTCCAAGGCCGATAAAGACGCGGCTTCGTTCGTGAAGCAGAAGATAGATTCGGCCAAGTGGTTCATAGAGGCTCTGCGCCAGAGGCAGAATACCCTGGAAAGCACCATGAGGGCCATCCTGGAGTATCAGCACGACTACTTCATAGACGGGGATGAGAGCTCCCTCAAACCTATGGTTCTCAAGGACATAGCAGAGCGTACGGGGTTTGACATTTCCACAATCTCCCGCGTGGTGAACAGCAAGTGGATTGAAACCCACTTCGGCATATTCCCCCTCAAGTACTTCTTCTCCGAAGGCCTTGAAAACTCCGACGGTGAGGAAGTCTCCACCCGCGAAATCAAGAAGGCCCTCCGTGAAATGGTGGATGCCGAAGACAAGCACAACCCTCTCACCGACGACGAACTTGTAGACGGCCTTTCGGCCAAAGGCTACAAGGTTGCCCGCCGCACCATCGCCAAGTACAGGGCCCTCCTGGACATCCCAAAAGCCCGTCTTCGCAGGGAACTGTAGCAATAAAAAAAAGCCCCGGTCATAAAACCAGGGCTTGAAGGGTGAGTGATGGGGCTCGAACCCACGACACTCGGAACCACAATCCGATGCTCTACCAACTGAACTACACTCACCATGTTGGGACTGCAAATGTAAGGCTTTTTTCCGGTTTTGCAAAATTTATTTAGTATCTTTGCAATACTATGACAAAACGTGAAATAAAGTTCTCCCTGGTTTACAGGGATATGTGGCAAAGTTCCGGTAAATATGTTCCGCGTGTGGACCAGCTGGTAGAGGTGGCTCCGGCAATCATCGACATGGGTTGCTTCGACCGCGTGGAAACCAACGGCGGCGCGTTTGAGCAGGTGAACCTCCTGTTCGGCGAAAACCCCAACAAGGCGGTGCGTGCCTGGACGGCACCGTTCCACAAGGCAGGCATCCAGACCCACATGCTGGAGCGCGGCCTAAACGCCCTCAGGATGAATCCCGTGCCTCTGGATGTGCGTGAACTCATGTTCAAGGTTAAGAAAAAGCAGGGCACGGACATCGCCCGCAGCTTCTGCGGCCTCAATGACCACCGCAACCTCAAGGGCTCCGTCATCGGCGCAAAAAAAGGCGGCATGATATCCCAGGTGGCGCTTTCCATCACCCATTCGCCCGTCCACACCGTGGCCTACTACATGGACATCGTAGACAAGGTTGTGGAATATGGGGCCGATGAAATCTGCCTCAAGGACATGGCGGGTATCGGCCGTCCAAACGTGCTTGGAGAGCTTGTTGCCGACATCAAGAAGAAGTACCCCCACATCAAGGTGCAGTACCACGGCCACACAGGCCCCGGTTTCTCCGTTGCTTCCATGCTGGAAGTAGCCCGTGCGGGCGCAGACTACCTTGACGTTGCCGTGGAGCCTCTCTCCTGGGGCAAGGTGCACCCGGACGTAATCACCATCCGTGAGATGCTCCGCAGCGACGGCTTCCTGGTGAAGGACCTCAACATGGACGCCTACATGGAGGTAAGGCGCCTCACACAGAAATTCATTGACGACTTCCTTGGCTACTGGATCAACCCCTCCAACTCCCGCATGACCTCACTCCTTGTGGGCTGCGGCCTTCCCGGCGGAATGATGGGCTCCATGATGGCCGACCTTAAGGGCTTCCAGGGCGCAATCAACGCCACACAGCGCGCCCACGGCAGGCCGGAGATGAGCCTTGACACCCTCATGGTGAAACTCTTCGAGGAAGTGGAGTACGTATGGCCTCGCCTCGGCTACCCTCCGCTGGTGACCCCCTTCAGCCAGTACGTCAAGAACACCGCCCTCATGAACCTCTACAACATGCTTCAGGACAAGCCTCGCTGGACCACCATAGACAAAGACACCTGGGGCATGATCCTCGGCCACATGGGCAAGCTTCCCGGAGAACTGGCCCCGGAAATCGTGGCCCTGGCAAAGGAAAAGGGCATGGAGTTCACAACCGGCAACCCTCAGGACAATTACCCCGACGAACTCCCCAAGTTCCGCAAGATGATGGACGAGGAAGGCTGGGACTATGGTGAGGACGACGAAGAACTCTTTGAGCTGGCCATGCATGAACGCCAGTACCGCGATTACCGCAGCGGAGTAGCCAAGGAGCGCTTCAACAAGGAACTCGCGGAACTTAAGGCCAAAGCCGGCGCCCCCATTGTGGTGGAGCGTCCAGTTGTTGAAATGCCGAAGATTGATATTGACGCCTACATCCAGAAATACCCCAAGGCCACTCCCGTGCAGAGCCCCGTCAAGGGCCAACTCCTTTGGGAACTGGACGTAGACGACGCCTCCAAGGCCCCCATAGCCGGAAAGAAGGTGAAAGCCGGGGAGGTCATCGGCCATGTACAAACCTTCTACGGACTTGAAGACATTGTGGCTGCCGTGGACGGAATTGTTGTGGCTGCCCCCGCAAAGCAGGGAGACAATGTTTCAAAATCTGAAATCCTGGCCTTCATTCAATAAAAACAGCAAAATAATCACGTGAAACAACACTTTCTCTTACGGGAAGGTGTTGTTTTTCGTTTTTATCCATTACCTTGCGGCCATGAAGATCAAAGAAATGTTCCCGGACGAGCGTCCCCGGGAGAAACTGAGGATAAGAGGTGCAAGGGCCCTTAGCAACGCGGAACTCCTGGCAGTCCTGCTTGGCAGCGGCGTGGGCGGGAAAAACGTGATGGAGGTTGCCCAGGAACTAATTGCCATGAGCGAAGGCAGGCTAACCCTCCTTGCCGCAACGCCCATCCGGCGCCTCATGGCCCAGAAAGGCGTAGGGGAGGTACGCGCACTGGTGATTTCGGCCGCAATGGAACTTGGAAGGCGCTCATTTGAGGAAAACGCAATCCTTGAAAAGAAGGCCTTGACGTCTCCCAAGCAGGTGTACGGGATCATGCTGCCGCAGTTCAAGGGCTTGGACCACGAGGAATGCTGGGTGATTTATCTCAACCGAATGAACTTTGTGCTTGGAAAGGAGATGATTCACTCCGGAAGCCTTGAGATGGTGCTCCTTGATACCGGCCGAATCCTTAAAAAGGCTATAGAGAAACAGTGCTCCCACATAATCCTGGTGCACAACCACCCCAGCGGTGACAGCAAGCCCTCGGAATCCGACATCCGTCAGACTGAACGCCTCAAAAGGGCCCTCAGGGCCGTTGAGATAACCCTCATGGACCACATAATTGTGGCCGAAGATTCCTTCTTCTCCTTTGCCGACGAGAAGCGTGAGGTTGTGGGGTGAACTACCCGCAGATAAGCGTTGCAGAAGTTGCGTCCGTAACGGTGACGTCCGTGTAATCGCCTTTTTTTAGGTTCCGGGCAGGGAATACGCACATCATGTTGTTGGAGGCACGGCCGCAAAGCATGCTGGCGTCGCGTTTTGATGGGCCTTCCACCAGGACGTGCATGGTTCGGCCAATCTGGGCGCGGTAACGCTCCAGGGACTTACGGTTCTGGAGTTCAATAATTTCGTTGAGCCTGCGGTTCTTGATGTCTGCGGGAACGTCGTCCTGCATGGTGCGGTTGGCAAGCGTGCCGGGGCGGTCGGAGTAGGCAAACATGAAGGCCCAGTCAAAGCCCACTTCCTCCATGAGGCTCAGCGTGAGCGCGTGGTCTTCCTCTGTTTCCGTACAGAAACCCGCAATTACATCCGTTGTGAGGCCGCAGTCCGGCATCACTTCACGGATTTTGGAAACCCTTTCCAGGTACCACTCACGGCTGTATTTCCTGCGCATGAGATCCAGCATACGGGTGCTTCCGGACTGCACCGGAAGATGGATGTGGCGGCAGATGTTGGGCTTTGAAGCCATTGTGTAAATGACTTCGTCGGAGATGTCCTTGGGGTGGGACGTTGCAAAACGGACGCGAAGGTCCGGGGCAATGTCGGCCACGCGGGACAGAAGCTGCGCAAAATTGACGGTCTCGGTCTCGGACTTGTACAGGTAACTGTCCACGTTCTGCCCAAGGAGGGTGACTTCCTTGTAGCCCTTCCGGTAAACGTCGCAGGCCTCGCGCACAATGGAGTTGGCATCGCGGGAGCGTTCGGCACCACGGGTATAGGGCACCACGCAGTAGGAGCACACGTTGTTGCATCCGCGCATGATGGAGATGAAGGCCGAAATCCCGTTCTTGTCCGTGCGGACGGGGGTGATGTCCGCGTAAGTTTCCTCGCGGGAGAGGAGGACGTCCATCTGGGGGCTGTCCGGCGTGATGGCGTCAAGAAGACGCGGCAGGCTGCGGTAGGAGTCCGGTCCCACCACAAGGTCCACTTTTCCGGTATCCAGGAGCTTGTCCTTGAGGCGTTCGGCCATGCAGCCAACTATGCCCACAAATACTCCGGGCCTTGATTTTTTCTGCTGATTGAAAACTTCTATGCGGCCCCAGATGCGCTGCTCCGCGTTGTCGCGGATGGAGCAGGTGTTGGCCATTATGAGGCTGGCTTCCTCCATGCTTTCCGTGCGCTCATAGCCGGCATTTTGAAGAATTGCGAATATGACTTCGGTGTCGTTTACGTTCATCTGACACCCGTATGTTTCTATGTATGCCTTTTTCATAGGGTGCAAAGGTACGAAAAAAAAAGGACAAGGAATGCGGTGCCAATGAAGTTGTTGATACATAATCAGTTAGAGGATTCTTTGGGATTAAATGTTTTCCCAAAGAATCCTCTAACTGATTGACATACAGTGGATTAACCGCCACCGACACGGCAAAACGCGTGGTGGGGAGGTTACTTGGCAGCAGGGGCGGGGGCGGCGGCGGGAGCCTGGCCTGCAGCGGCCTGGGCCTGAGCCTGGAGTTCGGCCTGGAGGGCTTCAAGGGTGCGCTCAGGAGCAATACCAAGGGCCTTGCGAGCTTCGGGGGTGAGGTCAATCACCTTGGATTCGTCGAAGTAGAGGGCCTGGGTGGAGTCGAAGAGGGCGATGAGGCCCTTAGCCTTTGCAAGCTCCTGGACAGTCTTGTTGGCTTTCTCGTAGATGGGAGCCTGAAGCTGGTTCTGCTGCTGCTGGAGCTCCTGGGAAATGTTGTTCTGGAATTCCTGGATGCGGTTTTGCATGTCGGAGAGTTCGCGCTCCTTGGATTCGCGGATAGCGGCGGTCCAGGAGTCTCTCTTCTGGGTGTACTGGGTATATTTGCTCTGGAATTCCTCTACCATGGCGCTGTAGGTTTCTTCGGCCTCTTTCTGGGAGGCGGCGATAACCTCGCGGGCCTGATCCATTTCCGGCATCAGTGCCACAAGCTCTGAGAAATTGACACGGCCGAAGCTCTGGGCCTGAAGGCTCAAAGTGGCGAATGCTGCAAGTGCGAATACAAATAGTTTTTTCATATCAAATGTTTTTTTATTGTTTTCTCAAAAACCATACCTAGAACTGCTGGCCAAGGACAAAGTGGAACTGGCTGCCGCCGTTGACGGGGTCGTCGAAGCCCCAGCCCCAGTCTACGCCAAGGAGGCCGATCATGGGCAGGAACACCCTCACGCCAACACCTGCGCTTCGCTTGATCTGGAACGGGTTGAAGTCACGGATGTCACTCCAGCAGTTACCGCCCTCCAGGAAGCCCAGCACAAATATTGTGGACTGGGGCTGAAGGATGACGGGGTAACGGAGCTCTACGGTGAATTTGTCGTAGACGTTACCGGCATAACTTTCAAGGTTGCGGCTGTAGGGGGTCATCTTGCGGGGGGTAAGGGAGTAGTCCTCGTAACCGCGCAGTGAAACTATTTCCGCGCCGTAGGTCATGTAGCCGGACATGCCGTCACCACCCACCTGGAAGTTCTCGAACGGGGAGTAGCCCCAATTGCGGTTGTAGTATCCAAGGTAGCCGAACTGTGCGCGCGTCATGAGCACCAGGTCTCCGACGAGCTTGGTGTACACGGTTGCGTTGAACTTCCACTTGTGGTATTCGATCCACTTGTAGCGTTCGGCCGAAGTCCAATTGTCGTAGTTGACGTCTTTGTAGCTGCCCACAGGCTGCTTTACGCGGTTGCCGGATGCATCCGTGGTCCAGGTGTACTTGCGGAACAGGGAATACGGCGGCGTAAGCTGCAGGGATGCGGAGAATTCAGAGCCCGTACGGGGATAAATCTGCTGGTCCGTGGAGTTACGGGACAGCGACAGCGTATAGCTGAGGTTATGTGAAATACCGTCGTTGAAGGCAAAGTAGCTGTTGGTCCAGTTGGTGAGCTTGTAGGTTTGCCAGCTGAGGTTGTTGTACAGCACAAAGTAGTTGTCGGGCCACTTAAGGCGCGTACCAAGCCCGGCGTTGAAGCCGAACACCTCAAACATCTTGTCCGTGGACAGGATGCCGATTGCAAGGTAGGAGTCCGTCATCCTGGAATAGTATCCGGAGATGGAGAGGGACGTAGGACGCTTGCCGAAGAGCCAGGGCTCCGTGAAGCTGGCGCTGAGGTTGGTGTAGTAGCGGCCGTTGGTCTGGAAGCGGAATGCAAGGTTCTGGGCGTCTCCCAGCGGGACGGGCCTCCAGGCACCCTTCTCAAACATACGGCGGGTAGAGAAGTTGTTGAAGCTAACACCTGCGGTGAGAACGAACGTGTTGCCGCCCCAACCGCCGGAGAGTTCCAGCTGGGAAGACGGCTTCTCCGTCACATTATATATAATGTCTACGGTGTTGTTGAGCTGGTTGGGGATGATGGAGTAGCCACCCGCACCCATGATGGCTTCGGCGTCAAACTGGCCCATGGAGGCGATTTCACGGATGGAACGCTCGAAGTCACTCTGTGAGAAGAGGTAGCCGGGCCTTGTCATGAGCTGGCGGCGAATCACCCTTTCATTTGTGAGGTCGTTGCCGTTGATCACAATCTCGTTGAGCGTTGCGGGCTTGCCCTCTGAGATACGCATCTCTACGTCAATGGAGTCGTTCTGGATATTGACCTCCACGGGAGTGACGTTGAAGAACAGGAAGCCGTTGTCGCGGTAGAGCTTGGAAACATCGTACTCGCTTTCCTTGCCGCCGCCGTGGAGGCGCTTTTCCATGGTAACCACGTCATAGACATCTCCCTTCTTGATCTGGAGGATTTTATTGAGGGCCTCTGAAGGGTAAACGGAGTTACCCGTCCAGGTGATGTTGCGGAAATAATACTTCTTGCCCTGGTCAAACTCCATGTCAATGTTGAGGTGTTTGTCGTCTACCATATATATGGAGTCCCTCACCAGGCGGGCGTCACGGTAGCCGGCCTCGTTGAAGGCGTCCAGCACCGTTTTGCGGTCCGTTTGGTACTCTTTTTCCTTGAACTTCTTGGACTTGAAGAAGTTGTACCACGTTGCGGCGTGGGTCTCCTTCATGTTCTTGGCAAGCTTGCGCTCCTTGACATCCGTGTTGCCTGAGAAGTTGATTTTCTTGATGTGCACCTTCTTGCCGCGGTCTACGGCAAAGTTCACGCGTATGGCGCTGCGGATTACTGTGTCCTTGACGACCTCGGTGTCCACGTTCACGTTGATGAAGCCTTTCTCCTTGTAGTAGCGCTTGATGATGTCTATGGAGGTGTTCTTCACGTAGTCGGAGAATTCGCGGCCGGGCCGGAGGTTGAGCCTTTCCTGGAGGTCTTTCTTCTCTCCGGACTTGACTCCGGTATATGTCCAGCGGGAAACGCGCGGGCGCTCACGGATTACAACCTTGAACCATGCGGTATCGGCCTGGGCGTTGAGGGAGTCTATCCTTACCTCCACGTCCTCGAAGTATCTCTGGGCCACAAGGCGCTTCACTATTCCGGTGATGTCGTCTCCGGGGACGGTAACTTCCATGCCCTTCCTGAGGCCTGTGAGCTGGAGAATCTGGTTTTCACTGAAATACACGTTGCCTTCTACGCCGACGCCGCCCACCGCGAACTTCCGGGGATGGGCGTAGTCAATGTCCACGCCTCCCTGGGCATGAAGTGAAAAAGCGGAGAGTGCCAGCGCGGCTATTATTAGTATGAGTCTTCTCACAGCTGAAATAATCTATCCTGCAAAGTTAACAATATTTATTTGACTTTACCATAACGGCGGTCACGGCGGGCATATTCGTCCAGCGCCTCCTGGAACTGCGGCTTGCGGAAATCCGGCCACAGAACGTCTGTGAAGTAGAATTCCGTGTAGGCGCACTGCCATAGGAGGTAGTTGGAGATGCGGATTTCCCCGGAAGTGCGGATAAGGAGGTCCGGGTCCGGAATCCCGGCCGTCACAAGGTATTTGTCAAAGTCCTGGATTTCAAGGTTTTCAATTTCCTTGGCCGATAACTGCGCCGCTGCCTTTTTCATGGCCTGGAGGATGTCCCACTTGCCGCTGTAGCTTAAGAAAACCACGCAGGTGGTGCCGGTGTTCCCGGAAGTTTCCTCCATCATGGAGTCTATGGCTGCGTTGAGGCTGTCCGATAGCCTGGCCCTGTTGCCAAGCACCACGAAGCGTATGTTGTACTTCATGAACCGGCCGATTTCGTTTTTCATGGACTTCATCATGAGCTCCATGAGGGTCATGACTTCATCCTTGGGCCTGTTCCAGTTTTCCTCTGAGAAAGCGTAGAGGGAGAGGTACTTGATGCCATTCTCCACTGCATACTCAAGGCAGGCGCGGACGCTTTCCACGCCCTCCATGTGGCCGAAAACGCGCTCACGGCCGCGGGCCTTAGCCCACCTGCCGTTGCCGTCCATGATTATAGATACGTGCTGCGGTATCCTTTCCATAACCGTCTTATTCGTTGTTTCGCATGTCTTCTCCCCAGAAAAGGCGTGAGGTGAGGGCCTTCACAAACCCGGACTCAGGGAGCCGGACACGTTTAAGCGAAAACTGTGCCATCTCCACATGAATTGTCCATTCCGGCTGGATTTCCACCACGCGGTTGTCCATGGACATGGTGGCGCGGCCGTCACGGGATTCGAAAGAAATGTCAATCTTGGCCGATTCCGAGATAACTATAGGCCTCACGTTGAGGTTGTGAGGGGAAATAGGGGCCAGCACCAGCACCTTGGTATCAGGCATACAGATGGGACCGCCAACCGACAGCGAATAAGCGGTTGAGCCTGAAGGCGTTGCCACAAGGATGCCATCGGCCCAATATGTGGGCAGAGGCTCCCCGTTTACGCTCACGTGGATTCCAAGCACGGAAGACCCGCTGCGGTGAAGCGCAACCTCATTTACGGAATAGGGGAGAAGGCCGATTGACTTCCTGGCCTCCGGGCCCTTCAGCGTGGCGTTAAGCACCGTACGGTATTCTATGGAGAAGTCTCCCTCCACAAGCGCTTTCTTCACGGCCTCCGGGCGGTTTTCGCAGAGGAAACCAATTCGGCCGAAATTGACGCCAAGCACCGGCAGGCCGATATCGGCCACCGTGTGGGCTGCGCTGAGGAAGGTTCCGTCTCCGCCCATGGAAAGCACAAGGTCCGTTTCCGGGCGGACATCGGCCTTGGATTTTATCTCATAGACCTCGAAGGTGGCGTCTTCCAAGTCCTTCACCAGGGCGGCCATGCGTGAGTCCCGGCGAATGGAATCGTTCAAGATGAAATATCCGATTTTCATAAGTGTTCATAAAGAATCAGACGCCAAAATTAACACTTTTCTTAGAAAAATCCTTAATTTTGCGAAGTAAATGGTACAGACATGACTCGTTTAAGTGTAAATATCAATAAAATCGCCACCATCCGCAATGCGCGCGGTGGCTCCGTCCCGGACGTTGCGCTGGCCGCCGTCCGCTGTGAAGAATTCGGCGCAGAAGGCATTACGGTGCATCCCCGCCCGGACGAACGCCACATAAGGTACGCCGATGTCCGGCAAATCCGCCCCATCATCAAGACGGAATTCAACATAGAGGGCAACCCCACCGTTCAAAGTTTCGTGGACCTTGTGCTGGAAGTGGTCCCCAACCAAGTTACGCTGGTGCCGGACGGCCTCAATGCCATCACCTCCAACGCCGGATGGGACACCATCAAGAATGAGGCCCTCCTCACGGACCTTTGCAAAACTTTCAAGTCTAAGGGCATCCGCACCTCCATCTTCATAGACCCCATCCCGGAAATGGCCTTCGGCGCGGCAAAATGCGGCGCCGACAGAGTTGAGCTTTACACGGCCGCCTATGCCGAAAACTACCCCAAGGACCCTGAGATGGCCATCGCCCCGTACCTCAAGGCCGCCCTGGCGGCAAGGGAGGCTGGTCTCGGGCTCAACGCGGGGCACGACCTTTCCCTTGAGAACCTCCATTACTTCATCCGCACCATCCCCTGGACAGATGAGGTGTCCATCGGCCACGCCCTCATAAGCAACGCCCTGTATCTTGGCCTCAGTGAAACTATTAAGGCCTACCTTACGGAAATCCGCAAAAAATAGTTATCTTTGCAAACTTGACAAAATTTTAAAACTCAATAATGAAAAAGAACATCAGCATCATCGCAGGCCTCGTCGCTGTCATGGCTCTTGCAGCGTCCTGCAACCAGAACCAGGCAGCAGCCCCTGCAGCCGCAGCCTCCGCAGAGGACAGCACCGCAGTAGCCGGCAGCATCGTATTCTTCAACATGGACAAAGTCATGGAAGGCTACGACATGGCCAATGACCTCAATTCCGTGTTCGAGACCAAGACTTCCGGCATCCAGGCCGAAATCGACCGCCGCGGCAAGAAACTGGAAAAGGACATGGCCGATTTCCAGAACAAGGTGGACAAAGGCCTCCTCACCAACTCCGTTGCCCAGGCCCAGTACCAGAAAATCCAGCAGCAGCAGCAGGACTACCAGCAGTATGTAATGCGCAAGCAGCAGGAAATGAGCGAGGAACAGCAGGTTATGATGAACCAGATTGCAAACGCAATCTCCGAGTACGTGAAGGAGTACAACGCAGATCACCAGTACGCCCTCATCCTCACCACCGCAGGCCCCATCCTCTCCACTCCCGTTGTCACCGGTGACCCCCGTCTGGACATTACGGAAGACCTCCTTGCAGGCCTTAACGCCGCCTACATCAAGACTAAGGAAGCTTCCAAGAAATAAAGAAAAGGCCCTGCCATGCGCATCGCCCTGCTATCATGTTTCTACCCGTTCAGGGGTGGCATTTCCCAGTTCAATGCATCTCTTTTGCAGGAGCTGGGAAAATGTCATATAGTAAAGGCGTGGAATTTCAAAAGGCAGTACCCCTCTTTCTTCTTCCCCGGCAAAACCCAGTACGTTACCCCGGAAGACGAGGCCGTGAAGGTGGAGTCAAGCGCAATGCTGGACACCATAAATCCTTTCACCTGGGTCAAGACGGCCATCTCCATCCATAACTGGAAGCCGGACGTCCTTATCCTCCCTTACTGGATGAGCTGGTTTGCCCTTCCGCTGTCTTTCGTTGCCAGAAGAAGCGGAGTCAAAAAGGTCCTCGGGCTCCTTCACAACGTGGTCCCTCATGAGCCCCACTGGTTTGACATTCCGCTCACAAAGTGGTTCCTGCAGGCATGTGACGGCTACATGTGCATGTCGCCAAGCGTGGAGGACGACCTCCTTCGGCTAAGGCCCCTTGCCCATCACATAGTGAAGCAGCACCCCATGTACACCCACTTCGGGGAAAAACTTCCAAGGAAGGATGCCAGCAAGAAGACCCTTCTTTTCTTCGGCCTCATAAGGGAATACAAAGGGCTGGACATACTCCTGGAGGCGTTCCGTGACCTCCCGGAGGACTACAGGCTCATAATTGCCGGGGAATGTTACGGCTCCTTTGAGAAATACGCCCGCATCATAGACTCCATTCCCGGAAAAGACCGCATAGAGGTCTACGAAGGCTATGTGAGGGATTCCGAGGTCAAGAAGTATTTCTCCGAATCCGACCTTGTGGTGCTCCCTTACCGCAGTGCCACCCAAAGCGGTGTCGGCGCAATCGCCTGCCACTTCCAGGTGCCCATGCTGGTCACGGACGTTGGCGGTCTCAAGGCCGAAGTAGGAGATACTGGCACGGGAATTGTCGCATCCAGCCCGGACCCTGACGTCGTGCGCGCGGAAATCCTCAGGTTTTTCGCCGACGACTCCATCCGCGAAAGATGCGTCAAGGCCATGGTGCGCCAAGGCAAGCTCCTCAGTTGGAGTTCCTATGCCATGGCACTTACGGAATTTGCAAAAACGTTATAGATATGAAACGTTTTCTTACAATACTGATACTTTTGGCAGGCACGCTTTCATGCCCGGCACTCATGGCGCAGGAATACGTTCCTACGCCCATAACCGTATCCAAGGAAAAGGTCAAGCTGGGCGGCAAGGTGTACCTGTCGCACGTTGTTCTTGAGCGCCAGACAATTTACGGCATCACCAAGGCTTACGGCGTCACCGAGGAAGAGCTCTACGAGGCCAACCCCACGCTCCGTGAAACCGGCCTCCAGAAAAACGCCATCCTGCTGGTGCCTTACCGTGAGGCCCCGGTGCAGGAAGTCACTTCCCAGAACTACACGGAGCACACCGTAAAGTGGTACGAGGACATAGACGACATTGCCCGCAAATACAACATCTCCGCCAAGGAACTTATGGAGTACAACGGCCTCAAGAGCCGTAAACTCACTTCCCGGCAGGTACTTAAGATTCCCGTGAAACAGTCGGTGGCTTTCTCATCAGAGGAAAAGCCCGTGGAACCTGCTATTCAGGAAACAGAGGAAAAAGAGGCGGAACCGGAAGTAGAGATTGAAGAAGAGAAGGAGGAAGTGGAAGTCATGCCCGTTCTTGCCTTCACTCCCAAGGAGGACGTTGAATTCTCACTTGTACTGCCCCTCAAGGCTGCCGGAAAGGCCGGAGAACTTAACATGGACTTCTACTCCGGCGTTCTCATGGCCGTAAAGGACATGGAGGCCGAAGGCCTGAAGGTGAAGATGAACGTGTTTGACCTTACGGCCGGAATGCCTTCCGTGGAAACCCTTGTGAAAGGGGACTTCGTGCTGGGTCCCATCGCCTCCAGGGACATGGAGGCCGTGCTCCAGAGGGTGGAAGGCCGGGTGAACGTGGTCTCGCCGCTGGACCAGCGCACGGCGGCCCTCAGCCAGAGATATACCGGCTTTGTGCAGGCTCCCACATCCGTTGAACGCCAGTGGGAAGACCTTGCAAGCTGGGTGGGGGAGAGCCTCTACGACGACTCCTCCAAGATTATCCTCATCACGGAAAAAGGCGCCGCAAATGTTTCGGCATCAGTTGCAATCCGTAGCGCCCTTGCACGCAACGAGACCCCCTACGACATCCTCAGCTACGCAATTGTGGAAGGTACCTCCATCCCCGCAACGCTGGAGCGCATGCTCCTGAGGGACGGCGAAAACCGCATTGTGGTGGCCTCCGAAAGCGAGGCTTTCGTGGGAGACGTTGTGCGTAATATCGGCATAATGATGGGAAAGGGATTTGACGTTGTGATGTACGCTCCCTCAAAGGTACGCACCTTTGAAACCATTGAGGGCAGCGACTACCACGCAGCGCGCCTTCACATTAGCACCTCTTACTTTGTGGATTACTCAAATCCCAAGGTAGATGCCTTTGTAAGGGCCTACAGGGCTCTTTTCAAGACGGAGCCTTCCCAGTTTGCCTTCCAGGGCTACGACACCGCCCGCTACTTCATGGAGCGCGCCACAAAGGGCACGGGTTATGCCCGCGGCCTTCACACGGACTTCTTCCTTGAGCCAGACGAATTCGGCAACGGAGTCAACAAGGCCGTTCGCCGCATAGTTTACCGCAAAGATTTCACAACTTCACTGGAAAGATAATATATGGAAAAAGTAAAGTGCCTCATACTGGGCGGAGGTCCTGCCGGATTTACGGCCGCGATATACGCAGCGCGTGCAAACATGGATCCCGTGCTGTATGAGGGAATACAGCCCGGCGGGCAGCTCACCACAACCACAGTGGTTGAGAATTTCCCCGGTTTCCCCGGCGGCGTGGACGCCCTCACCCTCACGGACGGAATGAGGGAGCAGGCCCGCAGTTTCGGGGCCGATATCAGGCAGGGTTCGGCAACCAAGGCAGACATTTCCAAGCGCCCGTTTGTAATTACAATTGACGGAGAGAAAGATATTGAGGCCGAAACACTTATCATAGCCACCGGCGCCCAGGCAAAGTACCTTGGGCTGGAGAGCGAGAAAAAGTACATGGGCATGGGAGTATCGGCCTGCGCCACCTGCGACGGCTTTTTCTACCGCAAACGCACCGTTGCGGTGGTGGGCGGCGGAGACACCGCCTGCGAGGAAGCCCTTTACCTTGCCGGCCTTGCAAAGAAGGTGTACATGATTGTGCGCAGGGATGTTTTCCGCGCCTCCAAGATAATGGGAGAGAGGGTCCTGAGCACCCCCAACATAGAGGTACTTTGGAACTGCAACACCCAGGAAGTCCTCGGGGACGGCACCGCCGTCACGGGCGTGAGGCTGCTCCGCAAGGACGGCACCGTGTTTGAAATAGAGACGGACGGCTTCTTCCTTGCAATTGGCCATGAGCCCGGCTCCAAGCTCTTTGAAGGGCAGCTGGAACTGGATCCCGCAGGTTTCATAGTTACAAAGGGAAAGAGCTCCTGCACCAGCGTAGACGGCGTTTTTGCCGCCGGTGATGTCCAGGATCCCACATACAAGCAGGCCGTGACGGCCGCAGCATCCGGTTGCATCGCAGCCCGTGACGCAGAGAAATTCCTTCAGACAAAATGAGAAAAGCGTTAGTCATCCTTCTTCTTTCGGCACTGGCCCTTGTATCCTGCAAGAGCCAATACGAGGTCCTTCTGGCATCCAACGACGTAGATGCAAAGTACAAGGCCGCCATGGATTACTTTGCGGCAAAGAAGTACCAGAAGTCGGCCCAACTGTTTGAGTCAATGGCGGTTCTAACAAGCGGAACTTCCCGCGACGACACCGTGCAGTACTACTGGGGCCTTTCAAACTACAGGGCCAAGGACTACTTTACGGCCGAATCCAACTTCTCCAAGTTTGTGGAGAGCTTCCCCCAGAGCCCCTTCACCCCGGATGCCCAGTTCTACAGGCTGGACTGCCTGTACAGGGCCACCTACCGCTGGGAACTGGACCAGAACCCCACGCGCGCCTGCATGGCCGCAATAAATGAATATGTGAGGGAGCATCCCGAGGACGACATCCACCTTCCTGCGTGCCAGAATATGCTTAAGGACCTCCAGGAGAGGCTGGACCGCAAGGACTACGAGGCCGGAAGGCAGTACTACCGCATGGAGGACTACCTCAGCGCCCGCGTCAAGCTGCGCAACGTCCTAAAGACCAACTCCGACAACGTTTACCGTGAGGATGTCCTCTACTATACAGCAATGGCATCCTATCACTACGCCCGTCTGAGCGTGAAGGAAAAGCAGAAAGAGCGCTTCCTGGTGTTCACGGACGACTACCTCAATTTCATCAGCGAGTACCCGGAGTCCCACTACCGCCATGAACTTGACCGCCTGTACCGCCAGGTGAATGAAAAATAATTGAAACTTCCGGAAAAAAACTCTGGTAATCTATATAGAAAGAGTCAGATTATGGAAAAGAAGAAAGTACCCCAGAACACCGTAACCCGCGACATCAAGAACCTTGCGGCTCCTACGGGAAACATCTATGAATCAGTGGTTATCCTCTACAAGAGGGCCAACCAGATAGCAGCGGCCGAAAAAAAGGAACTCATGAAAAAGCTTGAGGAGTTCCGCAACGACCGCGACACCATGGAGGAAGTGTTTGAGAACAAGGAGCAGATTGAAATCTCCAAGTACTACGAGCGCCAGCCCAAGCCGGACCTCGTGGCCATCTCCGAATTTGAAAACGGAGACCTCTACTATCGTGAGGCCGGCGAAGCTGAGACCCACGACATCAAGCCCGTTGAGGAGGAGGAAGAATAAGCGCAGAATAATGCTCAGGTCTCTAAGCGTTTCCAACTACATTCTGATAGGCTCTCTGGATCTTGAATTTCCGGAGGGTCTTGTCATTATAAGCGGAGAGACCGGCGCCGGAAAAAGCATCCTCCTGGGTGCCCTGAGCCTTGTTTTGGGCTCCAAGGCGGATTCCGGGATGGTTGGCCCCCACGGGGAAAACTGCGTGGTTGAGGCCAGTTTCAGCATAGACTCAGCCCTCCGGAGAGTGATGGAGGAAAAGGACATCCCCCCGGACGGCGATTCCCTTCTTCTCAGGCGCGTAGTCTCAAAAAGCGGGCGGTCCCGGTGCTTTGCCGGGGACGAGCCTGTGTCGGTGGCAGACCTACAGGAGATTGCTTCCCTTCTTATAGACATACATTCGCAGCACCAGACCCTGAGGCTGCAGGACGCCCGTTTCCGCACGGAAGCGCTTGATCTGTACGCCGGTACGGTGGAGCTCAGGGAAAAGACGGAAGCCGCGGCTTCGGCCCTTTCTTCGGCCAGGAGGGAACTTGGCGAACTCCGTGAAAGGAAGGCCCTGGCGCTGAGGGACAAGGAGTATAACTTCTCACGTTGGCAGCGCCTTGAGGAGGCCCGTCTTGTGAGCGGGGAACTGGAAGACCTTGAGGCCCGCCAGAAGTCCCTGGCCCACGCCGAAGAAATAAAGGAGAGGCTTCAGGAAGCGGTGGCGCTGCTATCCCAGATGCCCGGTCAGGCCGGGCATGACGTGCTCACATCCATCAAGGAGGCGGTGAGGACGCTGGAGAAGATATCGGCATTCATTCCATCTCTGGAGGAGCTTGCCGGGAGGCTGGAGAGCGCCCGCGTGGAGATAGAGGACATAGAGGCCGAAATTGAGAGCATTGATTCACGCACGGAGGCGTCGCCGGAGGCACTTGAGCAGGTGGAAGAAAGGCTTTCCACGCTTTACGGACTCATGCACAACTACGGCGCGGCGTCGCTGGAAGAGCTTCTGGCCGAAAAAGACCGCCTGAAGGCCCTTGTAGACAGCGCGGAGACAATTGAGGACGACGAAGCTGCGCTGGAAAAGAAGGTGAAGGAGGCATCGGATGCCTTTGAAGCCCTTAAGGCTCAGCTGTTTAAGAAACGGAGCGCCGCCGCAGGGCCGTTTTCTTCGGCCATAGAGGAAAAACTCCGCTTCCTGGACCTTGAGAACGCTAAATTTGAGGTGAAGGTAGGGGAGAGCGCGGTGGACTTCCTGTTTTCGTCTACCGGCCGTGTGCCGCAGGACGTTGCCAAGGCTGCATCCGGCGGTGAACTTTCCCGTATCATGCTCAGCCTCAAGGCCATGATGGCCGCGCTTACACATATGCCGGCCCTGGTGTTCGATGAAATTGACACCGGCGTTTCCGGCAGCACCGCAGACAAAATGGGCTCCATGGTGTGCTCCATGGGGGAAAACATGCAGGTTTTTGCAATAACGCACCTCCCGCAGGTGGCCGCAAAGGGAAGCGCCCATTACCTTGTCTCCAAGGCCCAGGGCGTAACTTCCGTGCGTAAACTTGACGCCGAAGGCAGGGTGCAGGAGATTGCGCGCATGCTTTCAGGTTCAACGGTTACCCCGGAGGCAATAGCAAACGCAAAGTCACTTCTTCGGCAATGGCAGTAAAACCCCAGAAGACCGTCCGCAGCATAGACGAGTTCAAGACCCAGCTCCACAGGCATGGGCTCAAGGCCACCAGGCCCCGAATTGCCGTGCACACCGTGATGATGGAGCTGGTGCACGCGTCCCCAGACCAAATTGTGGAGAAGTTCCGCGAAAACGGGGTCAAGGTTACCGTGGCGTCCGTCTATAACATCCTCTCCGAGCTCTCCGACAACCACATCTACGCCCGCCGCCTTTCGGCCGCCGGGAAAATGTTCTTCGACGCCATCCCTGAGCCCCACGTACACATGTACGACCGCGAAAACCACACCTTCCGTGATGTAGTGGACGACGAACTTTCGGCCATTGTGGCCGAACACCTCGGCCGCCGCAAGTTCAAGGGCTACACCATTGAAGACATAGACATCCAGTTTGTGGCAAGGCCCACTAAACGCAAGAGGTGACCCTGTCATCCCGAGCGAAGTCGAGGGATCTCAAAATACTTTAAGGATTGTTTGTAAATTGCGTTTTCTTGTGTAAATTTGTAAACAAAATTATAACACTAAATTAAAAACTATCATGAAAACTACGGACATTATGGCACGCCTCCAGGCCAAGTACCCCGGAGAAAAGGAGTATCTGCAGGCTGTTCAGGAAGTTCTGGAATCTATTGAGGATGTTTATAACCAGCATCCGGAGTTCGAAAAGGCAAAGATCGTTGAGCGCCTTGTAGAACCCGACCGTATTTTTTCCTTCCGCGTAACCTGGATCGACGACCGCGGCGAGGTCCAGACCAACACCGGCTATCGTATCCAGTTCAACAGTGCCATCGGCCCCTATAAGGGAGGTCTCCGTTTCCATAAGGCCGTGACGCCTTCAATGCTCAAGTTCCTGGGCTTTGAACAGACCTTCAAAAACGCCCTCACAACCCTTCCTATGGGCGGTGCAAAGGGCGGCTCGGACTTCGACCCCGTGGGCAAGTCCAACGACGAAATCATGCGTTTCTGCCAGGCCTTCATGCTTGAGCTCTGGAACTGCATCGGCCCTGACCAGGATATCCCTGCAGGCGACGTCGGCGTAGGCGGCCGTGAAATCGGATACCTCTACGGCATGTACAAGAAACTGGCCCGCCAGTACAACACCGGCGTTCTCACCGGTAAGGGCGGCACCTGGGGCGGCTCCATCCTTCGTCCTGAGGCCACCGGTTTCGGCGCACTGTATTTCACCCAGCACCTTCTCCAGAAGGCCGGCAAGGACATCAAGGGTAAGAAAGTGGCTCTCTCCGGCTTCGGCAACGTGGCATGGGGCGCCGCAACAAAGGCCCGCGAACTTGGCGCAAAGGTTGTTGCCATCTCCGGCCCTGACGGCGTTTGCGAAATCCCCGGCGGCATTACCCCTGAAATGATTGACTACATGCTGGTTATGCGTGCATCCAACCGCAACAAGGTTGAGGATATGGCTGTCAAGTTCCCTGAGCTTGCCAAGTTCACTCCCGGCAAGAAGAGCTGGAGCATTCCCGTGGACATCGCCCTTCCTTGCGCCTTCCAGAACGAGCTTTCAGAGGAAGATGCAAAGGAACTGAAGGCAAACGGCTGCTGGTGCTGCTGCGAGGTCTCCAACATGGGCTGCCAGCCCGGAGCCATCCACTTCTTCCAGCACAACGGCATACTCTTCGCTCCCGGCAAGGCCGTCAATGCAGGCGGCGTAGCCACTTCAGGCCTTGAAATGACCCAGAACGCCGAACACATCTCCTGGAGCGGAGAAGAGGTAGATGAAAAACTTCACTTCATCATGAAGTCCATCCACGAACAGTGCGTGAAGTACGGCACCCAGCCGGACGGCACCATAGACTACGTGAAGGGCGCCAACATCGCCGGCTTCATGAAGGTTGCCACCGCCATGCTTGAGCAGGGAACGATTTAGCCTGGCGCGCAACTTCCTATCAATCAGTGATTTGCTGATACTCGGGTGCACTTCGCGGTGCACCCGATGTTTTATAAGTGGCTGGGGGTGAGGGAATTATGCGCCAGAAGGGCGGGAAGGGTTGCACATCCCGTTGAAAATGTGTACATTTGTAGGCTAAACATAAAACTTTAAACCAACTTTATGAGAAAGCTCATTGTAGCGCTCGCGGCGGTTACGGCCGTGCTTGCCACATCTTCGTGCGGCAATGGGCGCACGAAGGCCGCGCGTCTTCTGGAGAACTATGCGGTGGTAACCATTCCCGCACCGGATCTCAGCGGCATCTCCGATAATGGCAAGGAGGTCCTGAACCTCTACAAGTTTGCGGCAGATCAGGCCGATGCCATTTACTGGGAGCAGAATTTCGGCCCAAAATCAACGTTTGACAACCTTCAGGACCCTGCGGCAAAGGAGTTCGCATACGTGAACTACGGCCCCTGGAATCGCATGGACAACAAGGCCTTTGTAGAGGGCTACGGCTCCAAGCCGCTTGGCGCCAACTTCTACCCCGTGGACATGACCCAGGAGGAGTTTTCGGCCTTTAAGGATCCCTCAAAGGAAAGCCCGTACACGCTTATCAGAAGGGCCCAGGACGGTTCCCTCCAGAGCGTCTGGTACCACGATGCATACAAGGACCAGGTTGAGCGCATTGCGCATCTTCTGAGGGCCGCGGCCGACATCACCATCAAGGAAAGCGTACGCGAATACCTTCTGGAAATGGCCCAGGCGGTGCTCACGGACAATTACTACGCCGCAGAGCGTGCATGGCTCCAGATGACGGACTCCAAGATGGACCTTGTGATCGGCCCCAACGAAACCATTGACGACGAACTTTACGGCATCAAGGCATCCTACGGCGCATACGTGCTTCTCAAAAACGAAGACCGCACCCGCAGTCTGCAGGAAATTTGCGCCAACATCCCGGAGTACCAGGCAATGCTGCCCGGAGACCTTGTTTACCACAGCTTCGAGCCCGGCACCGCCTCCAACATCTTCTCCTGCAACGTGATATACTACGGCGGCTATCCCAACGCCGGTTACAAGAACATAGCCATCAACTTCCCCTACGACCCCCGCGTGCAGGAGGAATTCGGCACCAGGACCATCCTGTTCGACAACATCATCAGGGAAAAGTTCAACCGCACGGTGTTCCCCGTGGGCATGCAGCTCTTTGAGGGCGAAGACCGCTCTCACCTGGACGCCAACGCCTTCTGGTGGGAGATTGTGTTCCGTGAGGTGGCTCAGGGCCTTGGCGTGAAGGAGACCATCAACGGCAAGGGCCCCGTCTCAAAGGCTCTTGGCAACGAAGCTCTCACCTTCGAGAAGGCAAAATCCAACGTAATAGGCACATGGCTTTGCGCCAAGCTTGTGGAGGATAACAAGATAGACGCCCTTATCATGAAGCAGGACGTCCTTGCAACCTTCATTGCCAACACCATCCGTTCCACCCGTTTTGGATGGGCCGATGCAACCGGCCGCGCCAACCTCATCATCTACAACTACCTCACTGAGAAGGGCGCAATTTCCCGCAAGGTGTCCGGAAAGTACTTCATAGATTACGACAAGACCTATGAGGCCCTTGAGGACCTTGGTGCATCCATCCTCAGGATGCAGGCCACCGGCAACTATGCGGCTGCGGTTTCATTCGCGGACAAATATGGCTTCGTGCCCCAGGCCATCCAGCAGGACGTAGTGAACCTTGAGCTGGAGAAGATTCCCGTAGACATCCGTTTTGAATACGAAAAATAAAAGATATGGAAAAGAAATTCAACGTTAAAATGTGGGTGTTCCTTCCCCTGGTGCTCCTCATTTTCATTTTCCTGTGGGCCGTCCCTACGTCGTTTTTCGGCATTGAGGCCCTTACCGTAGTGCAGCAGAGGGTCATTGCCCTGTTTGTTTTTGCCGCACTCATGTGGATTTTTGAGATAATCCCCAACTGGGCAACGTCCCTGCTGGTGATTGTGATAGCCCTCCTTACCGTTTCCAACAAGGGAATAGGGCTTTTCTGCGACCCTCAGTACGGTACTCTTGTGCCCTATGGCCGAATCATGAGTTCCATGGCAGACCCTGTGGTGATGCTGTTCCTGGGCGGCTTCGTGCTTGCCATCATGGCCGAAAAATACGGCCTTGATGTGACCCTGGCCCGTGCACTTCTGAAAATCTTCGGCACTAAGCCCGAGATTGTGCTGCTTGGGTTCCTCATCATGATCTCCATCTTCTCCATGTTCATGAGCAACACCGCCACCGCAGCAATGATGCTGGCCCTCCTCACCCCGGTGCTTTCAAAGCTTCCGGCCGACGACAAGGGCAAGATCGGCCTTGCGCTGTCCATTCCCGTGGCGGCCAACCTTGGCGGTATCGGCACGCCTATCGGCACTCCTCCTAACGCTACCGCAAAGGGCGCCCTGGAGCAGGCCGGCATTGACGTTTCCTTTGGAGAATGGTGCGTACACATGATCCCTTACGTGATTATAATGATTGTGATCGCTTGGGTTGTGCTGCGTATAATGTTCCCCTTCAAGACCAAGAAACTTGTGCTTGAGATCCCCGAGAGCAAGCAGAAGAAGGACTGGAAGCTCTATGTGGTGTGGATTACCTTCGTTGGTACCATCCTCCTTTGGGCTACCGAGCAGATTACCCACATCAACTCCAATATCGTGGCCCTGATTCCGCTGGGCGTGTTCACCGCAACGGGTCTTTTCGGCAAAAACGAGATCAAGGAAATCAACTGGACCGTGCTGTGGCTGGTAGCCGGCGGCTTCTGCCTTGGATACTGCCTGCAGGATACCGGTCTTGCAAAGGTGCTTATCCAGGCCATTCCGTTTGGAAGCATGAGCGTGGTGGTGGTACTTATCATCGCGGGTCTGGTGTGCTACTTCCTTTCCAACTTCATCAGCAACTCTGCAACGGCTGCGCTGCTTATCCCTATCCTCATTGTGGTTGCCAACGGCATGGCAGACCCCGAGGCCGCAAACAACGCACAGTTCCTTGCAATGGGCGGTACTTCGGCCATGATCATCTTCATTGCCGTGTGCGCCTCCATCGCCATGCTGTTCCCCATCTCTACGCCTCCTAACGCCATTGCGGCTTCCACCGGCATGGTAGAGACCAAGGACATGACCAAGGTTGGCCTTGTGATGGGCATCGTGGGCTTTGTGCTGGGTTATTTCTGGCTAACCAAACTCTTCCCGTTTGCATAGGAGATTCTTCGCTTCGCTCAGAATGACAGTTGTTTTTGTCATTCTGAGGAGCGTAGCGACGAAGAATCTAAAATCGATGATTATGAAAAAACTTATTCTTATACTTTCTGCACTGATGGTGACCATTGGTGCAATGGCCCAGGGAGAACAGCAGGCTCCCATTGAATACGGTTACAAGCAGACAGGCTTCATGAGCGTGCCCAAGGTGGGCGGCTACATCATCGGAGGTTACAAGTACAGTGACCTTGATGGTGCAAACGGCGGCCCGGGCTTCAACTGCAGGCTCATCCGTCTGTATGTGGATGGAAGCATCTTCAATGACTTCAAGTATCGCATCCAGTTCCAGGCCAACGGAACGGCTCCCCACGTGAAGGATTTCTACATCGAGTGGGCCCGCTGGAGGGAGTTCTCCGTGAAATTCGGCCAGTTTAAGCGCGCTTTCACGTTTGAGAACCCCATGAACCCCTGGGATGTGGGCGTGGGAGATTTCTCCTTCCTGGTGCAGAAGTTTGCCGGCATGGGAGACCGTCTTGGAGAAGCCAACATGGGCGGCCGTGACCAGGGCATCCAGATCCAGGGTGACCTTTTCCCTCTGAACAATGACAGCTACAGGCTCCTGCATTACCAGCTTGGCGTGTACAACGGCCAGGGCATCAATTTGGCCGATGCAAACCGCGCCAAGGATATCATAGGAACCATTCAGTTCCAGCCTGTGAAGGGTCTCTACATCGGCGCTTTCGGCTGGACGGGAACCTGGAGAAACGCTGCCGGCGACGACCTTGTGCGTCAGCGCATCAGCGCGGGCCTCAAGTACGACTGGGACAACTGGACAGTGCGTGCCGAATACGCCACCGCCATCGCAGGTGAGGTGGAGCAGAGCGGCGCAGCGGATGCCTTCTACGTGACGGTGGGCGTTCCGGTCCTTGACTGGCTCAAGATTTACGCCAAATGGGACGAATTCCGCGCTCAGGGCAATGCCGACAGCAGCCATGACATGATTTCGGCCTGCCTTAATTTCCGCCTTCACAAGAACCTCAATTTCCAGCTGGAATACCGCTACCATAACAACAAATTGCTGGCTAAACCGCAGTACAATGAGGTTTGGCTCATGGGCTATATACGTTTTTAAAAAAGTTGCGGAAATTTTAAATCGTAAATTATTGAATGGACCACTCTTTGAGTGGTTCATTTTTTTTTGCTGATTCGGTTATAATTTTGTATCTTTGCCTCTGGCAACAAGTAAATTGAAAGCCATTTGGGTCCAATCGGCAAAACTCCTGGGAAGGTGAGCCGTTTGTCGAGATAGTAGGGGAGACAACGATGAGGACCTTCCAGTGCCTGTGTCTTTATAGATGCGGGGACTGGAGGATGTGTACCTTGGTGCCAAATTCATTGCTTCAAATGGCCCAGAAGAGGGAAATATACTGGTTTGCACTTACGGTTTTCAAAAACCTTCCGGGGCTTGTAGACGCCTTTTCCCGGAAGGGCTGGGAAACGTTCAGGGCCTTCGCCATTGAGGAAACGGTGGAGGGCGGCAGGATAATCCGCAAGGAAGTTCCGCTGGTGAAAAGCCTTCTTTTTGTGAACTGCCCCATGAAGGAGCTCGTGAACTTCAAGTACCAGAACAACGACTGGTTCATGTACTACAAGGCCCCTACCGGCACGGACCCCGGTCCCGTAGACGACAATGAAATGAAGGCCTTCATGCTTGTGACGTCCGTCCGTGACGGCAACCTCAGGGTGCTGGGCGAAGACCGCCCTGAGTACCACAAAGGGGACAAGGTGAGGGTGATTTCCGGGCCATACAAAGGGGCCGAAGGCTATGTAAAGCGCATCAGGCGCTCCCGTGAACTCCTTGTTTGCGTAGAGGGCGTAACCGTGGTGGTAGTATCCCAGATTCCACCGGAATACTTAGAGAAAATATGAAACGCACTATTATAATCACCGGCGGAGCCGGATTCATCGGCAGCCATGTTGTAAGGCTGTTTGTAAACAAGTACCCTGAGTACAGGATCATCAACCTTGACAAGCTTACCTATGCGGGAAACCTTGCCAACCTCAAGGACATTGAGGACAGGCCCAACTACCGCTTTGTGAAGATGGACATCTGCGACTTCGAGGGCGTCCTGAAGCTCATGCAGGAGGAGCACGTGGACGGCATCATCCACCTTGCGGCCGAATCCCACGTGGACCGCTCCATCAAGGATCCCTTCACCTTCGCCCAGACCAATGTCATGGGTACGCTGAGCCTGCTGCAGGCTGCCAAGGCCTATTGGGAGCCGATGGGCTGGAGTGTTTGTCATTCTGAGCGTAGCGAAGAATCTCCTATCCCCTGCCGCTTCTACCACATCAGCACGGACGAAGTCTACGGCGCATTGGAAATGACAGACCCTGAGGGCATTGAGCCGCCGTTTACCACCAAGGCAAGCAGCGGAAAGCACCACCTGGCTTATGGCCGCAAGTTCTTCACGGAGGACCTCAAGTACCAGCCGCACAGCCCGTATTCGGCCGCAAAGGCAAGCTCGGACCACTTTGTGAGGGCGTTCCACGACACCTTCGGCATGCCCACAATTGTGACAAACTGCTCCAACAACTACGGACCGTACCAGTTCCCGGAGAAGCTTATCCCGCTGTTTATCAACAACATTCGGCATAGGAAACCCCTGCCGGTGTATGGAAAGGGAGAGAACGTGAGGGACTGGCTGTACGTAGAGGACCACGCCCGCGCCATTGACCTCATTTTCCACAAGGGAAAGGTGGCCGAAACCTACAACATCGGCGGCTTCAACGAGTGGAAGAACATAGATATCATCAAGGTGCTCATTAACACCGTAGACCGCCTCCTGGGCCGTCCTGAGGGCGCCGACATGGACCTCATCACCTATGTGACGGACCGCGCAGGGCATGATTTAAGGTACGCCATCGACTCCTCCAAACTCCAGCGCGAACTTGGCTGGGAACCCTCCCTCCAGTTTGAGGAAGGCATCGAGAAAACCGTCAAGTGGTACCTCGACAACCAGGCCTGGATGGACAACGTCACCTCCGGCGACTACCAGAAGTACTACGAGGATATGTATAAGGGCCGATAGCCCGTCATGCCCGACCTGATCGGGTATCTGTCATTTCGAGCGAAGTCGAGAAATCTCATTATGAAACTAGCAGTAGCAGGAACCGGATACGTAGGGCTTTCCATAGCCACCCTCCTGGCGCAGAAGCATCAGGTGGTGGCGGTGGACGTTGTGCCGGAGAAAGTTGCGCTGCTGCAGAAGCGTCAGAGTCCTATACAGGACGAGTACATTGAGAAGTACCTCAAGGAGAAGGTTCTGAACCTGACGGCTACGCTGGATGGAAGGGCCGCGTATAAGGATGCAGAGTTTGTTGTGATTGCGGCTCCTACCAACTATGATCCGGTGAAGAACTTCTTTGACACGTCTCACGTGGAGGAGGTTGTGGAACTGGTTCTTTCCGTGAATCCGGATGCGGTGATGGTTATCAAGAGCACGGTTCCTGTGGGGTATACCAAAGGCCTTCAGGCCAGGTATCCGGAGGGAAAGTTCCTCTTCAGCCCGGAGTTCCTTCGTGAAAGCAAAGCTTTATATGACAACCTTTATCCTTCCAGGATAATTGTTGGTTACAATTGTCATTCTGAGCGAAGCGAAGAATCTGCAAAGATTTTTGCAAATTTACTTAAGGAAGCAGCGTTGAATGCCCCTGAGGTCCTCCTTATGGGCACCACAGAAGCCGAGGCCGTAAAGCTCTTCGCCAACACTTACCTGGCTCTCCGCGTGTCCTACTTCAATGAACTGGATACTTACGCAGAGATGAAGGGCCTTGATACCAAGGCGATTATTGAGGGCGTTTGCCTGGATCCGCGTATAGGTACTCACTACAATAATCCCTCCTTTGGTTACGGCGGTTACTGCCTTCCTAAGGATACCAAGCAACTTCTGGCAAACTTCAATGATGTTCCTGAGAACTTGATTGGAGCAATTGTAGAGAGTAACCGTACTCGTAAGGATTTCATTGCCGACCAGGTGCTAAGGAAGGCTGGTTATTATGATTATTACAGTGCGGGTAGTTTTGATGCCGCTAAGGAGCACGAGGTTATTATTGGAGTATACCGCCTCACAATGAAAACCGGATCTGACAACTTCCGCCAGAGTGCCATCCAGGGCATTATGAAGCGCATCAAAGCCAAAGGCGCCAAGGTAATTGTGTATGAGCCCACTCTGGAAGATGGCAGCACCTTCTTTGGTTCCAAAGTAGTCAATGATCTGGAAGCCTTCAAGTCCCAAAGTGACTGCATAATAGCCAACCGTTACGAACTGGCGCTGGACGATGTCCAAGCCAAAGTCTACACGCGCGATATATTTAAGAGAGATTAAAAACAGTGATAGAATTCAGAGTCAGCCCCCACGGCGCAGAGCCACAATCCATCCAAAAGGACGGCTACGAATACCTCTGGCAAGGAGACCCTGCCTTCTGGGGCCGCAGAGCCCCCATCCTGTTCCCGATAGTGGGTCAGGTGGCCGGCGGCGCGTTCCGCGTGAACGGAGTGGAGTACAAAATGGGCCAGCATGGCTTCGCCAGGGATGCGGAGTTTGAGAAAGTAGGGGAGAACAAGTACCGGATGGTCAAGGCCGAGCACCCAAACTATCCCTTTGACTTTGAACTGTATGCAGAATACATCCCGGACGGAGACAGCCTCGCCTGCCGTTGGACGGTGGCCAACCCGGGCCCCAATGACCTGCACTTCCAGATTGGCGCCCACCCGGCCTTCAACCTGCCGGAGTACAATGCCGATGACAAACTACATGGCTTTTTTCTCTTCATGGACGAAGAAGGCAATCCGGTGGATCCTGTGATCAAGAACTCCGTCAACGGCGGCCTCCGCCACCCGTACGCAGAACCACAGACATTGGACGCCCTCATCCCTATCAAGGAAGATACCTTTGCGGATGACGCCATTCTGATAGAAGACAGTCAGGTTGCCAGCGTAGCCCTGCTGGACAAGAACCTGAACAAGGTCCTCACCGTTCTCTGCCCCGGCGTCCAAGCCTACGGCCTCTGGGCCCCCAACAAGCCCGCCTGCCCCTTCGTCTGCATCGAGCCCTGGAACGGCATCTCCGACCCAGTAGGTTTTGCCGGCGAGATCTCCCAGCGCGAGCTGAATCATTGTCTGAAGCCGGGAGAGCAGTTTATTTTTGAATATACAATTGAGGTTTAGTCCCGTCATGCCCGGCTCCGACCGTCATTCCGGGCTAGTCCCGGAATCTTACCAGGACCTGTCATTCCGAGCGAAGCGAAAGAATCTCATATTTGAAATAAAAGATTATTATTTGTTGATATAGAGTTATGTTAGGTGTAAAAAGTAGTAGAGCACCCATTAAGGGAGCGTTCGCGGACAAGTTGCGCGAACAGATTGCTGTTGTCTCAAAGGAACGGCAGTCAGACAAAACTAAAGTTGAGACAAAGACATCAAAGAAGTAGTTGGTTGGAGGAAGCGAGGGATGTTGAGGTATATTAAGGAGTCATCAGCCGAGGTTTTGAAAGATTTTGAATGTGGTGTCCAAGTTATGGATGATTTCATTCATCATGACCTTGATTCTTTTTTGAAGAACGATCCACGCTATAACTTCTACGTGGCCGTTGATGATGAGAATGGCATCGTCGCAATGTATGTGACAAGTGCCGGTATTTTTGTGGATCATGATGGTGAATTCCAGGATATGCCGTTTGGAAAGCCATGGGGGTATTTGGATGAAGATTTTCAGATCCATTCAGGAACGATGTATCCTACTTTGGAAATAGATTATCTTGCTATACGTAAAGACTTACGAGAAAAAGGATATGGAACTGAGGTTTTGTCATATCTCTCCAATAAAGCCAGCAACAATAAATGCTATTTCCTAACAGTTGACGCTTATCACGATAAAGAATATAGCGCAATTCCATTTTATGAAAAACGTGGCTTCTTTGCTTTGCAGGAGTACTCAGAAGGTGTAGACGCATTCCGTATGGCAAAGCGCGTGTAGTAGTTAGTCCAAGCATTGCCCCGTCATTTCGTGCTGCCCCGGAATCTCAAAAGGGAATAGCAATGGCCATTTTTAAAGACAACATCAGTCAATACCTTAAATTCCTACAAAAGGAGGGAGGGTCGGATTTGATTTGCTGCCGCTGGAAAGATCAAGTTTATGGAGGCATTGATTCAAAAGTTCCGAATCTGTCGGAGTAAGAATGGTGTCAATTGGAAAAGGATTTGTTTATTTAAAGTTATTATTTCTTGTTGAGGTTTGTGGAAAGATAAGAGGCGGTTTTTTGATGCCGACGTTGTTAGGTATTATGTTTTACAAAAATGAGTAATAGTGATTCTCCTAATAGTATTTGGAAGGAGATAATTGTTGCAGTAGTTGCCGCAGTGGCAACAGTATTAGTGACAAAGACATGTGATAGAATTTCACCTGATGAAAACAAGGTGATTATTAGCGATACAATACGTGTCGTTGAATCTCATACTCCTCAAAACACAAATGATTCTTTACTATTTATTGCTATAAACGAATTAAATAGAACAATCAGAGAAACAGTACCGAGGAGTAATAATGTGCGGATAGTCTGGCCAGAATCAGGTATGTCAAATGGACACGAAAAGAAGGATTCGCATTTGGAGAATGTAGTATCAACTACTACTGTGCCTAGTAGTAACTCTGGAAAAGCAGTGAATAAAGTAGAGATTCAGGAGTACCATAATTATGTAAACAGAGTTGTCGACAAGGGAGGCTTTTATAAAAAAGGGTACACTATTAGTGATGGTGGGGTCTATTATATGTTGGAGAAAAAACCTAAAGCCGATGATAAGTATCTGACTTTTGAGATCAGACTTATTCAGCCGGCTGACCTATTAAGTCACATATACTTGAATATTTGCAATACAAATGAGAAAGGGGAGTTTTATCAATATTTTGGACAGACATTTGAGGTTAGGGATGGACTTAATAGAATAAAGATAGCTAACAATCTCCGGAAGGGCAAAAATCGCATAGAGATTGGTGTCTTCAAGAAATCAGAGGAAGGAAAGGATTTTCCCACGTTTTACAGAAATATCTTTACATTGGAAAGATAGATTCATTATGACTACTCAAGAGTTTATATTTGGTTTACCATTATATACAAAAGTAAGTATTTCTGGGAATCACATTCTAGAGGATATTCATAGGAATATCCAAATAGATGGTTATAACCCAATTAGAGATGCTGAATCTACATTCTATCTTGATGATCACCCAAATTCTTCATATGTTTATTCTCATGGAGTGTATGAGTTAGTATTTATATGCAAGCGATATAATGATAATTTTTATGTATTAGTTTGTTGGGATAGAGAGAATGATTACATAGAAAAAGTTGGCCAGTATCCTTCAGTCGCGGATATCCATATTTCACAAGTCAAAAAATACAAAAAGGTTTTGGGGGAGTCTTATATTCGGGATTTTACTAAAGCTATCGGACTAGCGGCAAACGGAATTGGAACTGGATCATTCGTCTACCTTAGGAGAATTTTTGAACACTTGATATCAGAAATAGCCAAAGAGGCTATAGATGCGGGTAAGTTGGATAAAACTAAGTTTGAAACCAGTAAAATGGATAATAAGATTAAGCTATTATCAGATTACTTGCCAGAGATTCTAATAGAGAATAAGTCTCTTTATGGGGTGTTAAGTGTAGGAATACATGAGTTATCAGAAGAAGATTGTTTAAAGTGTTTTCCTATCGTGCGCGAGGTCATTGAATTGATTCTAGATGAGAGAGAAAATAATCGGTTAATGAAAGAAAAAAAGAAATCTGTAAAAGACAAACTTAGCCTGATTGCTGGTAAAGTGAAAAAAGCAGGGAAGGAATAGACCTCCCACCACCTCCTCCCCGCCTCTCCCATCCTGGCTATGGCCGACAACCCTTCCTATAGCTTAGTATCATTGTAACGCAAAAAGGAGATAAATAGATAAACGCATACGGGCCGATAGGCCAATACCAAACCCCACGCCCAACCCATTTGATTCCCCTCTGAATAACGCCCTATCAAAATTCAGAACCTGTCAATCAATGACTTATCATTTGTGAAAAGTGATTTTTGGCTGAGATATTCGCACAAAGCGACTTTTTGAACACTTTCACCAGTTTTTTGAACAATCAGTAAAATCCTTCAAACCCCTGCCGGTTGTGCAAAATCAAACAGAACTATGTGCGAATAACACAGAAGAATACGCCTAAGTTTCCTCCTATTTTTCGCAGAAAACACCAGGCAAAACCTAACGTTTCACAGACTTTTTGACAAGACACCAAGATTTAGAACGCCATTGAACAGAGTTGATGCGACGGACCTCCGTCTCTCCCTTCCCGGGCAAAGACCTCACCTCCGTCTCCACTGAAACCGACGAAGACCGCGAATGAAATATCAGTTCAAAAACTCGTCCCATAAAGCAGTACAAATTCTAACATACCTTTTCGCACAACAAAGATAAGCAACATAATTCGAGAATCCAAACACGCAGATGAAAAATAACCTCCTCGCATCCATCGCTCTCTTCGGTATCTACCGCAACAAAAACCTAGATACCTACGACCTGGTTGCCCAATACATATCCGCCGTTATTGCTCAAAAGCAGTATAGTTCCTTCACGCCCGACACTATGCAGTCGGACCTCAAAGAGCTATACCAGATAGACATCCCCCTTGGTGTCATCAAATCCGTCTGCCGGAATCGAATTGAAGAAGTAACCCTCAAAAACAAAGAATTCATCTGTGACCTCCTACCCAAAGACGAGATCGAGAAGGAGTACAACACCCTCACGGCCGATTACGACCAACTCTTCAAAGCACTGATAGCCTATGTAAAGAAAGAAACCGAGGTCTATATAGATCAAACTATCAAAGACCGCTTTGCCGATTACCTCGTAGAGGGCAACATAGAAGACACCAAGCTTAACAACCTCTACGCAGCCTTCATCTCCAGCAACCAGAGCGATAAGGACATCCGCCAAAAGATAGACCTCCTCTCTTCCGGCCTCATCAGCTACAACGGCCTCAGTTACACAGAAACAGCCGGTACCAGTGGCGCCTGGACAGACAAGCTCACCATATACCTGGACACAGAATTCCTCTTCAGTTGCGCCGGCTACAACGATTCCTATCCGCAGGCAGTATTCCAGGAACTATACGAACTAGTAAAGGAGATTAATGCGTCCTATCGTCGCCGCACCAAGAGAGAAGACAATCTGGTAGAACTCAAATACCTCAAGGATACGCGAGACGTATACCAGTCACTCATCAACACGGCAAAGAGTCTTAAGGAAAACAACGGTGTCCCTGATCCCTCCAAGAAAGCCCTGCTCAAGATAATGAGCGAGTCAGTCACGGCATTCGACGTAAATGCACACCAAGCAAAGATTGACTCCACTATCAAAGACATCTACCATATCATCTACGATGACAAAGACTATAGCAGTTTCATCACAGATCCACGATACGTTCTGTATGATGAGAAAACCGTCACAGCGATAGATGTAAAACTCAACCCTCAGAAGGATGAGAATACCACTCATAAAATAGATTACTATTCCAGAGTATTTACCATCATCAACGGTCTACGCGGAGGAAAGAATGTCGGCATCTTCGAGCAATGCCGATACATCTTTCTCACCGGCAGCCGCATTGGTCACAGCACCTCAAAAGCAGCTCGGGCAGACAATAAAACCGTGTCCTTTGCCACAGACATCGATTTCCTGGTTTCTCGTTTCTGGTTCAAACTTAATAAGCAGTTAGTCACCAATCATATTCCTGTATCTTTGGATATCGTGGCCCGTTCGCAGGCAACACTGACGCGTGAGGTCTCCAGAAAAGTCAAATTACTTTATGAGGAGTTGCGGCTCAAAAACCTCTCGGAGGACGAGCAGAAGAGCCTTTACGCAAACCTCACTGAGGCGGAAAGATTCCTGGCGCCTTATAACAGCGCGTTCACTGAGGATGTGCTCACTTTCATCGATTACCAGAATATTGATGATATGATAAAGGACCAGAAGATTCTCAAGCAAAAGGCCGCTGAGGCGGAAAAAGTTAAAAAAGAACTGGCCGAAGCTACTGGCCAGATTGCGCAGAAGGACGATGAAATTGCCGGGTTAAAACAGGGGATAGTGGAGAAAGATGAGGAGCACCGGAAGGAGAAGGAAGAAGCCAGCGATAAAGAGTCAAAGCAGAAAACAACAATCAAATGGTTAGTTGGTGCTGTTATAGCCCTGGTGGTTATAGTCTTTGCACTGATTATCGTTCTTTTGACAAGATAATAGCCATGTCCCTATACGACTACGTTTACCGCACCAAGACCTTCATCTCCGGCGACTGGACCGGAGACCAGGATCTTATATCCAAGCTTAAGGAATGGAACAATAATGACAACCTTGGACTCAGTTTTATCGATGTCCATGACCTCACTCAGTCCTATGATACGTCCAATCCTTGTAGTATCAAGGCGAGTTTGCGTCAGAGAATCAACATTTCCAAGACTTTTGTACTCATAGTTGGGAAGAACACACCCTCACTGACCAAAGGAGCTTGCCGATACTGCTCTTCATATCGCACCTGGTCTACATACTGTGCGAATGGAAAACCCTTCGACGACCGCAGTTATATTGAATACGAGTGTGAGATGGCTCTGAAAGACTATAACGCAGGGGAACTCAAGAAGATTGTTGTCATCTACAACGGTCTTATCAATCCTGATAAGTCCAGATGTCCGGAAGTATTGAGGAATGTAGGGACTCATATAGGTTCAGACTGTTGGGGTGCGAATGGTCATTATGCCTGGGACTACTCGGGAATTAAGAGAGCAATTTGTGGATGACCTAAAGCCACAGACCTCGATAAGTTTAATCCTACTAAAGCAATGTTGTAAGAAATGTACTCAGCCACCATATATACCGTCTCTATTGTCTCGCCAGGCGTGACCATAGAAGAAGAACACATAGCCAGGGAAACCCTCAACCGCTGGAATGCAGAAAAAAGGGAAGGAGAAAGGCAAAGTCTTCATCCAGCTGCCGTCGGATTCCACCGCAGAGACAGACATCTATGTTCTGACCATTGACAACTACGTTGACATTACCAATGCAAACAAAATCATTGCCACTAGCAAGCCGGTCCTGCTCTTCAGCAAATACCACGACGAAGATAACACCATCCCTGCGGAACTCGAAGAGGTTGAGGCGCTCAAGAACAAAAAGGTCCCTAACTGCGTAAAGGCAACCTACAATGGAAACAGAGACAGAATCATGATAGGGGAAAGATTATTTGCAGAGATACAGTTTGCCACTTTGCAAGTCTAAGGAAGTCAATAGACTATTTCAGTCTCCTATCGCTATATAACTGAAACAATTTATCACATGAAAAAAATACTCATCACATTATTTGTCCTCATATGTTCTATGCCGCTTATGGCACAGAGACAGATAGAATTGAAGGAGCTTCAACCCAAGGCGGCAGAGGTAATTCCGGTCAAGGTTGAGTTGATTAACAACCAGGAAGTCCTCACGGTTTCACATGGAAAGAATCTCTCTACCATTTCTCCAAATGTAAGACTTTCAGCAAATAGAGAGTATCATATAACTGCGCGAGGGGAGAGTGTTTTATTGAATAGTTTAGAGGCGGAAGGTAAAGAAAAACCTCTCATATCATTTCACACAATTGATCCAAACATAAACGGATTGAATATATTGGGGAATCATGTAACCATAAAGAATTTGAGAATTGTTGATGACTATAACCCTGAAAACGATATACTCTACGGAAAAAACAATTTAACATCTGGCAATACTATTGGAATTGGTTCTCCAGAAAAAAATGTTAAAACACTACTTATCATCGGGTGTGATTTCATGGGGAGTACCTCCAGTTCTTACATCGCCTCTTCTCAAACACGTTCTTGTGTAGTCAATAATTGTTCTTTTAGCGGTTATATGGCAGACCATGCAGTTTACTGTTCAATGTGTGCGGAAACTTTTGAGGTGCAGAATTGTTATATTAAGGATGTTTCGCGTACTACAGGTCTATTTAAAATAAGAACTTCAAGCGTTGTAGAGTCATTTATCTTAAGTGATATTAAAGTGCATAATCTTAATGGTTATTTGGCTCGTATCTCATTACTGGAGACGCCCACCGCAAAAATAACTTTTCAAAATATTACTGTTTCTAAAGACTCAGATAATAATAGCACTTTCTATGGGTTTTGTATTACTGATGAGACAGAGAGTGATAATTTAGACGCTATCTCTCATTATAATGTGGGAGAAATAACCATAAGTAATAGCACTTTTGGATATGGCTATAATGGGGAATCATTAATCTATCCTGGCTCTGAAAAAAAAGTACGTGCAAAAAAAATCAAATATATAAATGTTGATGCGGTTCAATCGAATTTTGGTGGCGGCATTTCAGATGAATTAATCGTAGAACATTGTAGCTTTAAAGAGTGTACGGATAATCAAGGAATTCTCATAGCCTCTCGTTCGGTTTTAATTGATAATACATCTCTATCACGAAGTGACAGAGATAAAGGAGATAATTTGTTCTTGATTAATTATTCCGACGTTACTACAAAAAGTTTCTGTCTGAACAATGTCGATTTTAATATGAATGTGGGTAATTTATTTAAAATCAATAAAGGCGAGGAACTAGATTTAACAATAGACAACTGTAGACTACCCAATCTTTCAGGTAATCTGTTCTTTGCTAGCCGTGAGAGCGTTTTACGATATAAGATTAATAATACTAAGTCCTCTGTAGGCCATTTTAAAGAAAAGAGTTTTTTTATGCGGAAATACTTAGAACAGCAGATTTAGACCGGTTGGACGAAGTCCCATTTATTGGTGACGGCTTCCAAGACCCCTTTGAATTGCTTTTGTCAAAGTTTCTGGATTACTCAAATAAGAAACGTCATTACATTATATTCTTCACTTACGGCAACGAACTCTATTGTATTGTGAAGTTGTTTGATATGTTCAACCAGTGCCTGAAGATGTCCAGCAACAGTTACCTTACTGATAACAATATGGTTCTGTTCGTGAATGATTTTGGCAAATGTGGTTACGAAGTTCTTACGATGGAGGAACTGGCATCGAAGGTGTCAGTATTCGAAGAACGACACTATAAGTTAGATAAGGCAGGAATGGACTATATGGCAGGTTTGCAGTCAGAAAGTCCCATAGGTTTCTATGCGAACAGGGATGGACTTAACCTTGTTTTCAATGAGGCAGGAAGAGCTGTAGCAACAGAAGTACAGTTACTGCTGTCCCTCCCAGAAAATAGGGTCGTGGATTCTGAAATTGAGGATAATTCCTTTACTTCGACATACCACTTACCGTCTGGCTTCTACTTTATGTTAGCCCCAACCGACCATCTTATACAACTTTCAGAGGTGGAGGTTGTGACTACTATCCGAAAGTATTAAAAGATTGAGAACTAGAGATATTGATTATGGCAATAATTGATGTAAAGCAAACTGCTGAGCGCCATAAAGCATTGATGACCGCTTTTTCAGACCCTTCGTTCCAAGATGAACTGAAAGCGGTTGAAGCAGAATTGAAGAAATGGCTTACCGGGTGGATTGACAATATGAAGCCTCTCGATGAGCGTATTAAGAATGTTTATTCCATAGAATCAAGAGTAAAAGGTATAGCTACTTTTGAGGAAAAGCTTAACCGTAAGAATTATATCAACGAGTGGACAGTCACTGATAATATTCGTGAGAATCAACAGTATATAAAGCATGAACTTACTGATTTGATTGGTTTGCGAATCAATTGTCATTTTGCTGATTATGAGAAAATCATCTTTGACTATTTTGTTAGTACAGCTGATTCACAATATGAGGCAGGATTCACTTTTAACTTCAAAGAGAAAAAGGTTCAAAAGAATGGAAACATTATTTATAAGTTCTCAGGCTTGTTTAAGGATGAATACCATTTTGAGGTTCAAATAAAGTCACTTATCCATAATGTTTGGGGAGAAGTAGAGCACAAGACAGTCTATAAGAACCCGATTTATGACGGTTTCTATGAGCAGAAGAATTATATCTCAAAGACGCTTCACGATGTGATGATGGCATCCGACAGGGAACTTCATACACTGTTTAAGATGAGTGAAACAGAGTCTCAGCTTCTTCGTTCTCTCTTCTTCATCAAAACTTGTGACTCTGTTGCCCAAAAGTGCCGTACAAAAGTTCTAGGTTCTCATTATAATTCTTATTTCAAAGCATTTACTGATATAGAGCCCATAAAGCGATTTGTTATTTGTGCACTGTCTGGAACTCCTTTCGAGAGAGAACAGAAATCTGTCCAAGCTAATGGTTTTTATGAGAGTCTGTTTAATCGAGTAGTTGAAACCTTCCCTGCGTTTTATCTGGAATGCCTATACAATATAGATTGTGAACTGAATATACACCAAGACTACAAATCATTTGTGATTTATTTCCTACAAAGAGTTATAGGTGTAGAAACAGATGATTTTGAAGAGGGTTATAGAGATGACTTTAATGGCCAAGACGAGAATCAGGCCGCAACAGATCCTATGCACGACTATCTTGCTCAAATAGATGAGTTACTGGGCACAGACATTATTAAAAAGGAAGAAGAGAAAAAGGAGGAATAAGCAATGGCAGCAATTAATATTCACCAAGAAGAGCGCCAGCTAGTCATTACATCTAAGACAATAGATTGGTTGATACATAATACAACCGTCAGTGTTTTTGACCCTGTTGCTTTTACTGGCTACCAAAGGCAGATTGATGAAAAGCATTGTCTGAAAATAGTTAGTTATCTGAAAACATCCAGTTTTCTGCCAAGTGCGATTATTTGTGCTTGTGAAGAATATACAGATCTGGCTCAACTTCGAATTGTTGACGGTCAACATCGTGTACATGCTTTTAGGCTGTTGGCAAATCAAGAACCAGCTCGTTATGCTGACATAAAAGATGTTGAAATACCAGTTGTTGTAATGATAAACGTTCCTCTTGAAGTGGAGATTAATACGTTTATCACGATTAATAAGACTTCAAAGAAAGTAGATACTTCTTTAGCATACGTTCTTAAAAACAAACTGAGTAAGGGCGAAGGTGATATGGTGATGTCTAGGGCGGAATATATTGCAGTTGAAGTAGCTGTCAGATTAAACGAATCTGAGGACAATAGGCTTTGGTCAAACAGAATCCTTTATGAAGGAGCAATTAAGAATTCCAATTGCTATATTAGTTTAAATGCTTTTGTTCGTGCAACAAGGGTGTTGGTAAACACACTTAACCAAATGGGTTACATTGACCTACTTTGGAATGCTCAAACAAAACAAGAGGAGGTTGGGCAAATTACAGATAGAACAGCAGACCTAATACAAGACATATGGGAAACAGTATATTTGCGATGGCCCGAACTATTAGATGCGTCATTTGAAGAAAAACAAGTACTCCAGGGCTCTATAGGTTATACTGCCATTACAAAGACATTAGTGAAATTAATTAAAGAGAAAGATGTTTATGGAGAGGGGATAAAGCCTTTTATTCGTCAATCCATCTTATCATTTGGTGTCTCTTATCAACAGTGGACCAAAAAGGGTACCTTCTCCAGTTATTCATCAGAAGCCGGTTATAGATTAGTCTCAGATTCATTGATAAAGAGTATAAAACAATAGAATAGCGGCCACTTCTTTTACGCGCAAGCAGGGTCGCGATGGGGTTAGCTTAAGGCTCCGCACACCTTGGCAACCCCAATAATAGGGGCGGGGAACCCGCTGGTCTCTCATAAAAAAAAGGTTCAATACAGCGGGCCGCCTCCTTTCATTGAAATCAAATACTGGAAATTAAATTTTAATAATAATTACATCATGATTAAAGTTGGAATTATTGGATGTGGCTTCGTAGGTGGAGCCCTCAAAGATTGGTTGGAGCATAACAATCCAGAGTGCAAATTATTCATCAGTGATCCTCCTAAGGGATACAATGACGATCTGAGCAAAATTGATATTGCATTCCTTCAGATTCATGTCCCCACAGAAGATGATGGCACTCAAGATTTAACTCTTATGAAGGAACTCATTACAAAACTTCCTGATGTGCCCGTATTCGTTCGTACCACTATTCTCCCCGGTACCAGCGATAGACTCTCAAAGGAGACCGGTCATCAAGTTTGCTACATGCCAGAGTTCCTCACAGAGCGTACTTTTATCGAGGACTTCAGGAAACAAACAATGGTTTTCACTGGAGCTCACGACCTCCTGACCAAGATTTTTGTGGGAAAGAAGTTTACGGTAATGACTCCTCTTGAGGCAGAGTTGACCAAATATATGCATAATGTGTTTGGTGCATATAAGGTAACTTACTTCAATGCATGCCGCGAGTACTGCGAGCAGATGGGAGCTGATTGGCGTAAGGTCCATACTGGTGTTTTGCTTTCTGGCTATATTAACGACACCCACACCTATGTTCCTGGTCCTGACGGTAAGTTTGGCTATGGTGGTAAGTGCTTCCCAAAGGATGTTAATGCATTTGCCAAGATGACAGAGGGTACACCTCTTGGAACCCTTTTGGAGCACCTCCATGAATTGAATGTTCATTTCCGTGGGGTCGAAGAGCATATATAGTTTACAAAAAAGCGGAAAATATGAAAGGAATAGTTTTAGCCGGTGGCTCCGGTACTAGGCTTTACCCTATTACAAAGGGTGTGAGCAAGCAGTTGCTCCCTATTTATGACAAACCAATGGTGTACTATCCCATCAGTGCATTGATGCTTGCTGGAATACGTGATATTCTGATTATTTCAACGCCATATGACCTTCCTGGCTTTAAGCGTCTTCTTGGGGACGGCTCAGATTATGGCGTAAACTTTGAGTATGCAGAGCAACCTTCTCCTGACGGTCTGGCTCAGGCTTTCATCATTGGCGAGAAGTTTATCGGTAATGATAGTGCATGCCTTGTATTAGGCGACAATATCTTCTACGGAAGCGGTTTCACAGGATTACTACGTAAGGCTGTTGAGGATGCTGAGAAGAACGCTAAAGCTACCGTATTTGGCTATTGGGTTAGCGATCCTGAGCGTTATGGTGTGGCAGAGTTTGATAAGCAAGGTAACTGCCTATCTATTGAAGAAAAGCCCAAAGAGCCCAAGAGCAACTATGCCGTGGTAGGTCTCTATTTCTATCCTAATAAGGTCGTCGATGTTGCAAAGCATATCAAACCATCTGCACGTGGTGAGTTGGAAATAACCACCGTGAACCAGGAATTCTTGAAGGATGGTGAACTGAAAGTCCAAGTCTTTGGCCGTGGTTTTGCCTGGTTGGATACAGGCACTCATGATAGTTTGGCAGAGGCGAGCACCTTTGTTGAGGTCATTGAGAAGCGCCAGGGTCTGAAGGTGGCCTGTTTGGAAGGCATAGCCTTCCGTAATGGCTGGATTTCAGAGGATAAATTACGAGAGCTGGCTAAGCCCATGTTGAAAAATCAGTATGGTCAGTACTTGCTAAAGGTGATTGATGAAATGAAGGAGGAAGTAAATTCCAGGACATTAACTCAGGACTAATGATAAACGTAATACATACAGAGATACCTGGGGTTTTTATCATAGAGCCAAAAATCTTTGGTGATGATCGTGGATACTTTTATGAGAGCTATTCTCAACGAGATTTCGAGGAAAAAGTAGCTAAGGTAACTTTTGTGCAGGATAATCAGAGCTATAGTCACTATGGTGTGTTGAGAGGATTGCACTTCCAGAATCCACCATACACTCAAAGCAAACTTGTGCGTGTGATACAAGGGAAGGTTGTAGATGTTGCTGTAGATATCCGCAAAGGTTCTCCCACTTATGGAAAGTATGAAGCTGTTGAACTAACCGGAGATAATCATCGTCAGTTCTTTATCCCCAAAGGCTTTGCACACGGATTTGTTGTGCTGAGTGAAACAGCTTTGTTCCAGTATAAATGTGATGAATTCTATCATCCCGAATCAGAGGGTGCTATTATGTGGGATGATCCTGAGATAAGTATTGACTGGAGAATACCTGCTGAAGACATTGCATTGTCAGCAAAGGATGGCCGACATAAGTATTTAAAAGATTTCGTTTCACCCTTTGACTTTGAAGAGAAATGAAAATCCTCGTAACAGGAGCTAATGGACAATTGGGTAATGAAATGCGCATTGTCACCAAAGGCTTAAAAGACAAATACATTTTTACAGATGTTTGTGATGAGCATCCTGAATCATTAGAGATGCTCCATAAGTTGGCCGGAGAGGATGTAGATTCCACAACCACCAAGCTTGACATCACGAATCTCGATGACATTCGAAAGATGGTGAAGGTCAATGATGTCAAAGTGATTGTCAACTGTGCTGCATGGACCAACGTGGATGGGGCAGAAGATTTAGAGAAATATGATCTGGTTGAGTTGCTGAATGCCAAGGCTCCAGAGAATTTGGCGATAGCTATGAAGGAAGTTGGAGGCCTGCTTGTTCATATTAGTACGGACTATGTGTTTGGTGGAGATCCTTATAACACTCCGTGCAAGGAAGACCAGAAGGGCACACCTACTGGGGTATATGGCTTAACAAAACGGCATGGCGAACAAAACATCCAGAAGACAGAAGTTGATCATTTGATATTCCGTACAGCTTGGCTCTATTCGGAGTTCGGAAAGAACTTCGTGAGGACCATGCTTAATCTCACTGCCACTAAGCCGCAATTAAAGGTGGTTTTTGATCAGGTAGGCACACCCACTTACGCAAGAGACCTTGCTGGTGCAATACTTGTCGCAATTGAAGACTACAAGAAAGAAACTGTCAACTGTCAATTGTCAACTGTCAACTACTCAAAGTCTGGCATTTACCACTTTTCGAATGAGGGAGTCTGCTCTTGGTTTGACTTTACTAAGATGATTGCAGAATACAGCAGCCAAACATCATGCAAGGTTCAGCCATGCCATTCAGAAGAGTTCCCGAGCCCAGTAAGGCGCCCTGCTTTCTCGGTATTAGATAAGACGAAAGTAAAGGAAACTTTTGGTGTAAAAGTACCATATTGGACGGATTCTTTGAAGACCTGTATCAAGAATTTAAAAAAACAATAGATATGAAGCGTACTATCATCATAACCGGTGGCGCAGGCTTTATCGGAAGCCATGTGGTTCGCCTTTTTGTGAATAAGTATCCTGATTATAAGATAATCAATTTGGATAAGTTGACTTATGCTGGCAATTTGGCAAACCTCAAGGACATTGAGGACAAGCCTAACTACAGGTTTGTAAAGATGGACATCTGCGATTTTGAGGGCGTCCTCAAGCTGATGCAGGAAGAGCACGTGGACGGCATCATCCACCTGGCCGCAGAGAGCCACGTAGATAGGAGTATAAAGGATCCGTTCACCTTCGCCCAGACAAATGTGATGGGAACTCTGAGTCTCCTTCAGGCCGCCAAAGCCTATTGGGAGAGCCTGCAGGAGAAATATGAGGGTAAACGTTTCTATCATATTTCTACGGATGAAGTCTATGGCGCTTTGCAGATGACCCATCCAGAAGGGATTGAACCTCCGTTCACCACTAAAGCCTCCTCCGGTAAGCATCACCTTGCTTATGGTGAGAAGTTCTTCACTGAGGATTTGAAGTATCAGCCCCATAGTCCGTATAGTGCAGCAAAGGCAAGTTCAGACCACTTTGTACGTGCCTTCCATGATACGTTCGGAATGCCTACAATTGTGACAAACTGCTCAAACAACTACGGACCTTACCAGTTCCCTGAGAAGTTGATACCTCTCTTTATTAACAACATCCGTCACCGCAAACCTCTGCCTGTATACGGCAAGGGAGAGAACGTAAGAGACTGGCTCTACGTTGAGGATCACGCCCGTGCAATAGATCTGATTTTCCACAAGGGCAAGATTGCAGAGACCTACAACATTGGAGGATTCAACGAGTGGAAGAACATAGATATCATTAAGGTTGTAATCAATACCGTAGACCGTCTGCTTGGTAGACCTGAAGGTGCTGATATGGACCTTATTACATACGTTACAGACCGTGCTGGCCATGACCTTAGATATGCAATTGACAGTTCAAAACTTCAGAAAGAACTGGGTTGGGAACCATCTTTGCAGTTTGAAGAGGGAATTGAAAAGACCGTTAAATGGTATCTGGAGAATCAGACCTGGATGGACAACGTAACTTCCGGTGATTACCAGGATTATTATGATGCACAATATAAGAATAGATAAGTATGTCTGAGAAACAAATTACAGTCACATCGCCATTACTTCCAAATCTAGACGAGTTTAATGAAATGCTTAAAGAGATTTGGGCGAGTAAATGGATTACCAATAATGGTAGCTTCCATCAGCAATTAGAAAAGGCACTTGCTGATTATTTGAAAGTGCCTTATCTTAGTCTATTTACAAACGGCACTCTTCCATTACTCACTGCTTTACAGGCTTTGCGTATCACTGGAGAGGTTATTACGACACCATATAGTTTTGTTGCTACAACACATAGCATTTGGTGGAATGGCTGTCGCCCTGTTTTTGTGGATATAGAGGAGAGCACCTGCGGTATTGACCCCAATAAGATTGAAGCTGCAATAACCCCTAAGACCACGGCAATTATGCCGGTACATTGTTATGGTAAACCTGTTAATACTAAGGCTATTCAGGAAATTGCAGATAAATATGGACTAAAGGTTATTTATGATGCTGCTCATGCCTTTGGTGTGGAGGTAAATGGTGAGAGTATTCTAAATGCAGGGGATATGTCTACTCTTAGCTTTCATGCAACTAAAGTCTATAATACGCTTGAAGGTGGTGCTCTCGTGATGCATGATGAACAGACCAAGAAACGAATTGACTATCTGAAGAACTTCGGCTTTGCAGGAGAGACGGAGGTTGTGGCCCCTGGCATTAATAGCAAGGTTGATGAGGTACGCAGTGCATACGGATTGTTGAATCTCAAGCAGGTAGATAATGCTATTGCTAACCGTCAGAGAGTAGCAAATCGCTATCGTGAGGCACTCCGAAACGTACCTGGTATCCGTTTCTTTGAGGATATGCCAGGTGTTCGACACAACTACAGTTATTTCCCTGTTTTCATTAATGCTGAAGAATACGGAAAAACTCGTGACCAGTTGTATTTCGAAATGAGAGATAAGAATGTGCTTGGCCGTAGGTATTTCTTCCCGCTTATCAGCACTTTCAGCACGTATCGCGGTTTACCGAGTGCTGCACCAGAGAACCTTCCCGTTGCTACACGTCTGGCTAATGAGGTAATCTGTCTGCCTATGCACCATGAACTGAGCGATGAGGAGTTAAATAGAGTTCTTGACATAGTAGTAAAATAACCATGAAACACCTTCTTATTATAGGAGCTCGCGGTTGGGGTCGAGAGGTTTACGATATAGCAGTTGCATGTATAAAAGCAGGAGCCGACTTTGATGTTAAGGGTTTTCTTGATGACAAAGCTGATGCTTTAGAAGAATATGATAATTATCCGCCCATAATTGGGCCTGTAGAGTCCTACGAGATTCAGAAGGATGATGTTTTTATCTGTGCACTTGGTGATGTGAATTATAAAAAACAGTATGCAAAGATTATCCTTGAAAAAGGGGGCGACTTCATATCCTTAGTACACCCTACGGCTGTTATTGGACAAAACGCAAAGTTGGGACGGGGGTGTGTGATAGGAGCTTTTGCCAATCTATCCAATGATACGCAGATAGGTAGCTTTGTTACCATAAGCATAAGGGCAGGGATGGGTCATGATTCAACAATAGGCGATTACACTCACATTGGAGGTAATTGCGCAATCTCAGGATTTGTTACAATAGGTGAACTAGTAACAATGCATCCAGGTTGTGTTATGGTGCCACATCGTAAGATAGGTGATAACGCAGTAATTGGGACAGGCAGTGTCGTGATAAGTAATGTGAAGGCTAATACGACTGTGTTTGGTAATCCGGCAAAGAAAATTGATTTTTAGATTATATGAAGAAGAGTGTAATTGAATATTTGGGAAGAACCGTATGTTCTTATCCCAACAAGGAGGCAGTGCGAGACGCTGAGATGGTTATCACCTTCTCAGAATTATGGGATGCTGCAAAGAAGATATCCAATGCCATCAAGGCAGAAGGAGTAGTAAAGAATAGCCCTATAGGAGTTTTCATCCCCAAGGGTTGCAAGATGGTTGAGTCATTTGCTGGTATCAACATGTGCGGCTGCTTCTATGTGCCACTTGATACCAAGTCGCCAGATTCTCGCGTTTCTTCCATTCTCACAACTTTGGAAGCAAACTGTGTGATTACCGACAAGGCACATGAAACTCAACTCGCCAATTTCTATAAAGGCAAAGTGCTGGTCATAGAAGACGTAGTGGCTAATGTGAATGCTGAAGGTGGTGACACGAATGACACCCTTCAGATTGACACAGATCCGGTATATAGCATCTTCACCAGTGGTTCAACCGGAACCCCTAAGGGAGTTGTGATTGCTCACCGTGGCGTTATTGACTACATTGATTGGGCGGTATCTACTTTCAACATCACCTCTGAAAGTGTGATTGGTAACCAGGCACCTTTCTATTTTGATAACTCTACACTTGACATCTATCTGATGTATGCTACGGGTGCAACCCTTGACATTATTCCTGAGAGTTGCTTTGCTTTCCCCGCCAAGTTGATAGATTACCTTAACGAGAAGAAGATTACTTTTGTGTTCTGGGTTCCTTTTGTATTGGTGAATGTGGCCAATATGAACATCCTCGAGAGCAAGAAACCGGAATACCTGAAGGATGTATTCTTTGCAGGAGAAGTAATGCCTAACAAGCATCTTAATTATTGGAGAAAGCATCTGCCTAATTGCCGTTATACAAACCTATATGGTCCGACAGAAATCACGGTTGACTGCACCTATTATGTGGTGGAACGTGAATTCACGGACGACGAACCGCTACCGATTGGATTCCCTTGCCGCAATAGTGATGTGTTAATTCTTGTTGACAGAAAGCGTTTGGCCAAGCAAGGAGAACAAGGTGAACTTTGTGTAAGAGGTTCTTCGCTGGCTTTAGGCTATTATAATAATCCGGAAAAGACAACAGCCGCTTTCATCCAGAATCCTCTCCACAGCCATTATCCAGAAACCATCTATTGCACAGGCGATGTGGTTTATGAGAATGAGTTGGGCGAGATTATGTATGTGGGTCGTGTAGATGCACAGATTAAACATAATGGTTATCGTATTGAGCTTGGTGAAATTGAAACAGCTATTCTCGGTACTAATATGGTGGATAACTGCTGTGTGGTTTACGACTTTGCCAATAAGAAAATTGTTCTCTTTTATCAGGCTGCCCAGGATTTGAATATGGCAGAGTTCCGCAAGGCGCTTGCTACAAAGATTCCTCGTTATATGTTACCTACAGAGTATCATCGTGAGGAACTTTTGAGGCAGAATAACAGTGGGAAAATTGATCGCGCTTATTATAATAAACAGTTTAAATAATAATTAGTTATGGAAAACAAAGTTATTGCTATTATTAATGGAATAAGGCTCGCAAAAGGATTGCCTGCGCTAGATAATATTGCATCCGAAACTCGCCTCCGTGAGGATCTAAGTCTTACATCATTTGACCTTGCTGAGCTTACTGTCAAAATTGAAGATGAGTATGATGTCGACATTTTCGAAGATGGTCTTGTTAATACTGTAGGTGAGATTATAGAAAAGCTTTCTAAGTAATGGTATTTCTTTACGACGACAAAACATATTCGTATGAAGACCTGCTGAATGCTATCAGCGGAAGTGGGGTGTATTGTCCTCTCTTTAAGAGCAAGGAACTATTTCCTTACTTTGCCAATTTGGTGAAGGCCTTAGCGGCTGGAATGCCTCTGACATTGATTGACTCTGACATCAATGCCTCAGAAATTGATGGCGTGAGTGAAGACGATATCAATGTTAAGAAGGCCTTTGAGGCAAAGAGCTATAGCAGTATGGATGATGTTGTAGCAGCCTTGCAGCAGTCAAAGTCAGAGATTACCATCTTTACCTCTGGAACGACTGGCCAACCTAAGAAGGTGGTTCATAGCATCTCTACCTTGACACGTGCTGTTAGGTTAGGAGAACGTTATGCCGGCCAGATTTGGGCATATGCTTATAATCCTACGCACATGGCAGGCCTTCAGGTGTTTTTCCAGGCATTTGAGAACCAGAATACTCTGGTCAATGTGTTTGGCAAATCACGTGAGGAGGTCTATCAGCAGATTGCAGATAAGCAGATAACCCATATCTCTGCAACCCCTACATTCTATCGTCTGCTGCTTCCATTTGAGAGGCCTTACGAGAGCGTAATTCGTGTGACTCTTGGGGGAGAGAAGTCAGACCAACATCTTTATGATGCTATTGGAAAGATTTTCCCCAATGCCAAGATAAACAATGTATATGCGTCTACGGAGGCCGGTTCTCTATTTGCAGCCAAGGGTGATTGTTTCCAGATACCTGAGGCTATCAGAGATAAGTTCAAGGTGGTGGATGACGAGCTGCTTATCCATAAGTCATTGCTTGGCTCATCTGAAAGCTTCAAGTTTACGGATGATTTCTATCACTCTGGTGACTTGATTGAATGGGTTGACAAGGAGTCTGGATTATTCCGCTTCAAGAGTCGTAAGAACGAGCTGATTAATGTTGGTGGTTATAAGGTGAACCCTGGAGAAGTTGAGAATGCTATTATGGCAATGGATGGTGTCCGTCAGGCTTTGGTTTATGGCAAGGCTAATTCCATTCTGGGCAATGTGCTTTGTGCGGATGTGCAATTAGAAGAAGGTTGCACGCTAACCGAGCTTGATATCAAAAAGACTTTGGCTGCCCAATTGCAAGACTTTAAGATTCCTCGCAGAATCAAGTTCGTGGAGGAGATGTCATTAACTAGAACAGGCAAATTGAAAAGATCATGAATATATTAGTAACAGGATGCTCCCGTGGCGTTGGACTGGAAATCTGTAGCGTATTGCTTCGTGAAGGCCATACTGTGTATGGTGTTGCTCGTAGCTATACAGATGAGTTCAAAGCTTTGGAACAGCAATACAACGGCAAACTCTTTTTCAAGAGCATTGACCTTTCTGATTCAGAAGGTGCCAGAAAGAGTGTTTTCAAGGAGTTTATCACCAACGACATTGTACTACATGGCTATGTGAATAATGCAGCTGTAGCATACGATGACATTGTGACAAACCTTAATCTGGATAGGCTGAAGGCAATGTACGAGGTGAATGTATTCACCCCGATGATGATTACCAAGTATTCCATCCGTAATATGCTGCTGCATAAGACGAAGGGTTGTATCATTCACATTTCATCCATTAGCGTCCATACAGGTTATAAGGGGCTTGCAATGTATGCATCGAGTAAAGGCGCATTAGAGGCCTTCTCTAAGGACACTGCCAGAGAGTGGGGCGTGATGGGTATCCGTTCTAATTGCGTTGTCCCTGGATTTATGGCAACTGCTATGAGCTCTACTCTGACAGAGGAACAGAGAGATAAGATATATGCACGTACTTCTTTGAAGGCAGCAACATCCATCAACTCTGTTGCGGAGACAGTTTCCTTCCTTCTGTCGGATAAGGCATGCAGCATTACCGGCCAGAATATACACGTTGATAATGGTACAATCTAAGTCAAGTAAAGGCTTTTAATCAAGAGATAATTCACGGAGTATTCACTAAAAACTCTATTAAGAAACAGAAACACCTAAACCGCTACTTCTTTAATGCTTGAATATACATCTGCCCAGGCAGCGGTATCAGAGATACGCTCTGGGGATCATATTCATCTGAGTGCAATATCAAGTGTTCCACAAGTGCTTGTTAGGGCACTGAAAGAACGTGCAGATGTTGACAAAGATTTAAAAGACCTTCATTTCCATCACTTCCATACCGAGGGAGATGCACCCTATAGCAGCCCGGAATATGCAGGAGTGTTCTTTGACCAAGGTTTCTTCGTGGGACCTAATGTCAGAGCCAATGTAAATGCAGGTTATGCGGATTACCTTCCTGCCCATTTGTTTGAGACACAGTTTATGTACCGTACAGGTGCACTTCCTTGTGATGTAGCAATGGTACAAGTCTCACTGCCAGATGAAAATGGGATGGTGTCACTCGGAACTTCGGTAGATTGTTCAATAGCAGCAATTGAAGTTGCAAGGTTAAAGATAGCGGTAGTTAATCCCAATGTCCCGTTTGCTTATGGGGACTTAGTTCCCATAACGGCTTTTACCCATCTGGTGTATGATGAAACTCCACTGATAACAAAAGATTATGTGGAGGCATCTGAGATAGATAAGCAGATTGGAAAAAACTGTGCGGAGTTAGTTCCTGATGGAGCTTGCATTCAAATGGGAATTGGAGCATTACCTAATGCACTAGCAGCACAACTTGAAGGACACAAGAATCTGGGAATCCACACGGAGATGTTTGCTGATGGGGTATTAAGGTTGATAGAAAAAGGTGTAATTAACAATGCATGTAAGAAGATAGATACAGGAAAAACTGTTGCTTCATTCCTTCTGGGCTCTCAGAAAGTGTATGATTATCTGGATCATAATCCGGATGTCTTGATGAAGGATATCAAATACACCAACGATCCTTGGGTAATAGCACAGAATCCGAATATGGTTTCTATCAATTCTGCTGTTGAGATTGATCTAACTGGTCAGGTATGTGCCGACTCAATTGGAACGAGAATCTTCTCCGGAACTGGAGGGCAACTGGATTTTGTACGAGGTGCTAAGATGTCAAAGGGTGGTAAAGCAATAATAGCGTTAGCATCTAGAACAAATAAGGGAATGAGTAAGATAGTACCAGTATTGAAGCCAGGTGCGGGTGTTGTAACACCGAGAGCTGATGTTCAATGGGTGGTGACTGAGTATGGAGCAGTAAATCTATATGGGAAGTCTTTACAAGAAAGAGCTAAGCTGCTAATTAGTATAGCTCATCCAGAAGATAAGGCTTTTTTGGAGGAAGATGGGTATAATCGTTTTGGCGTATATTGGCTGAATAGATAATGTTTTATTTATGATTGAGTTTATTGATAGAACTCCAGCAGATATTCAAACAACTGTTGGATTTTTTAGAAAAGGAAGAAATATTGTTTTGTCTAACTTTTTTGGAGTTGGAGAGGGTGAGTATGGGCTTTTTGAGTCTGCAAATACATTGTTAATAAGAAAAAAGGAGTCGGGCTTCTACCGGACTTATCTTCTATCTTCTGATATTAATGAATTGCACGGCCTTCTCTCTGCACTGGAGAGTAAACAATATGTTTTCAATATTCCTTCAAAAAAGGGGATAGATGATTGGAACGTTGTTTTCCAGAAGGCTGGATATACCAATATAGGTGTCTATAACAGGTATTATACGACAAAGATAAAATACCGTAAGAGCGCTAAGGGCGATTTTGCAACACAAGATGATATCGCGTATTTAGAAGCCCTATTAACCAACAATTTTTCTGTTTTTACAGATTATTTGCCCACTCAAGAAGAGTTAGGGAAAATGATTGATAATAAACAAGTCTTGGTGTCCAGAGGAGAAGATGGAAAAGTTTTGGGATTGCTCATTTATACATTAGAAGGCAAGAAATGCTACTTTAATGTTTGGATTGATAATAGTGGCAATGGCCTTTTTTTGTTGTACAAAGCATATAACATTGTCGTTGATAATAATATTGGGTATGTTTATTTTTGGGTAAAATCCACCAACTATGATGTTATTAAACTGCATATTACAATGGGGGCAAAAGCTGATGGCTTAGTAGATTATACATTTATTAAACAATAATTTTTAGCAATGAAAGAACAGATTATCAAGATCCTGACCGGGCTTCGTCCGGAGTTCGATTTTACTCAGGAAGGTGTTAATTTTATTGAAGAAGGTATGTTAGATTCGTTTGACCTCGTAACTTTGGTCAGCGAATTAGATAGCACTTTTGGTATTTCAATTGACGGAGTAGATATTTTACCTGAGAATTTTTGCTCGATTGATGCTATAGCAAACCTCTTAGTTAAAAACGGTGTGAAGTAAGTATTTATGGACTTTTTATTTAAGCATAAACGGATTAACGGAATCCTCACCGTTTTGCCTCAAAGAGCTGTTAAGTTTGAGGATGAGATGGCGGAGTTTAACTTTTCGCCAGCTAAGAGCATGAAGCTGAAGATAGCGATGGGTTATAATGAGCACCGTATCGCCGCCTCAGGCCAAACGTCTTCAGACTTCTGTATGTTTGGTTTGCAGTATTTATTCGACAATGGGCTTCTGAACCCCGAGGAGATAGATGCTCTGCTCTTTGTCTCTCAGTCTCCTGACTATTTTATGCCACCTACAAGCAATGTCATCCATGGACATTTTAAATTAAAACAAGATTGCCTATGTATGGACATTAATCAAGGATGTGCTGGTTTTGAATTGGGTATGATTCAGGCGTGTTTGCTATTGGAACAACCAGCAGTGAAGAAAGTCGTTCTTCTGAATGCAGATGTGCTGAGTTCTAAAGTAAGCCCGCGAGACAGAAATAGTCGTCCGCTAACAGGAGATGCTGCCGCTATCACTATTATTGAACAGTGCAAGGATGAGAATCCCATCTATGCCAATATCAAGATGGATGGAACTGGCGCACTAGTACTGAATATTCCAGCTGGTGGTTTCCGTTTGCCTTCATCTCCCGAAACGGCAGTTATGGAAGAAGATGCGTCAGGTAACTTCAGAAGCAAGGACAACTTGGTTATGCAGGGAGATGAAGTGTTTAATTTCGTTCAAAGGGAGGTCCCTCCAATGATTGAACATCTTTATGAGCAAAGTGGTGTCGACCGTAATGAGGTAGATTGGTATATGTTCCACCAACCGAACAAGTTTATGCTTCATAAGCTTGCCGATAAATTGGGCGTTCCTCATGAAAAAATGCCTGCGAATATAGTTGAGAACTTCGGAAACGCAAGTGGTGTCACTGTCCCAACTTGTATCAGTTTTAATTTGGGCGAACAGCTACTTGACAAAGATTTGTTACTTTGCATGGCTGGTTTTGGCGTGGGGCTAACATGGAGTTCTATTATGATGAGAGTAGGAAATATGAAGTTTAATCAAATAATTGAGTTTTAAAATGGAAGAATTAATTGCAAAATTGGCAGAGATTCTCGAGGTTGAGGATCTGGATATTACAAAAAAGTTTAGTGATTACGATGAGTTTGATTCACTTGCAGCTTTGACTATCTTAGCTACATTGGATTCAGATTACAACAAAACAATGAAAGCTTCGGATATCCGTGGCTTCGAGTCTATTGAGGCATTTTGTAAAGCGGTATTAGCTTAATACTTATGTGTTATACTCTTATTACTGGCGCCACTTCTGATATTGGACGCCAGATTTGTGCTACATTAGAAGCTGCCGGTCATAACCTGTTAATGACCGACCTTGATGAGGGTGTATTGCTCGAATCAAGGGCGGCTTTGATGCATCCGGAAAAGCACCACATTTTAGCTTTGGATCTTTCTGACGTAGAACAAGCTGAGGCTACGCTTTCGGATTACCTTGTAAAAGAGCAGATAGCAGTCTCTAATGCTGTGTATGCAGCTGGTATTTTTGCAGTAAAGCCCATCAAGATGGCTAATTATGCATTTGTTAAGAAAAATTTTGATATTGCATTGTTTTCCATCTTTGCCTTGACCCGTGTCCTTACTTCAAAAAAGACAAATGCTGATAATTTGCGTGGGATTGTAATGATATCCAGCGTATCCGCAATCATGGGGACAAAGGGATATACGACCTATGGTGCTGTAAAAGCGGGTATGCTTGGTTTGATGAAGTCCTTGGCAGCAGAACTGGCTCCAAGAGTAAGAGTAAATGCGGTTATGCCTGGAGGAATCCGTACACGTACAACCAACTTTATGTACGAAATGCAAGAAGGCCCAAATCCCCGTTATTTACTTGGTGATGGCGAGAAGACGGATATTTCCAACATGGTGGAATTTTTGTTGTCAGATAAATCACGTTGGGTGACCGGCCAGCAATTCGTTGTGGATGGTGGCTTAACAATTAATTAGATTGCGCGAGTTCTAGATATGCTTGAGGTCCGTGCTATTGTCAATAGTCCAGTAACATCGGATTGTTATGTGTTGTTTGATAAGTGTTATGGCACAGATTGTATTATCGTAGACCCTGGTAGTCGTGATGATCAAGAGTTATTTACACTAATAGATGAAGAAGGATTATCCCCTAAGTATATTATTCTAACACATGAACATTTTGATCATTGCTGGGGAGTAAATCAATTTGTGGAAAAGTATCACATTCCAATTATCTGTTCTCAGTTGTGTGCAGAGGCCATTAAGTCTGAAAAGCGGAATTGCTCCGTTTTTTATGATAACAAGGAGGCTTTTACTATAAATTGTGAAACAATCAGCACGGAATCAATTAGTAATGAACTTGAGTTTGAAAATCATAAAATATATTTTTATAATACTCCTGGTCATACAGACGCAAGTATAAGTTTTGTCATTGATGATTTCCTTTTTACAGGTGATACGCTAATTAAGGATGAGAAGACAGTAACAAAATTACCTACAGGATCAGTAGAAAAGTTAAAAAATTCCTTACAGTTGTATAATTCTATGCAAGGAGAAGGGTATCGTGTTTTTCCTGGTCATGGTGTATGGTTTTCTCTTGATGAATATAATTCTAGGATAATGATAAGAGGAAAGGAGTAATAATGTATTAATGGAGGAGCAGAGTTTAAAAGACAAAACTGTAAAGGGTACTTTTTGGAGTGCAGCAGATTCTTTTTTGGGACAAGGTGTTACTTTTGTTGTAGGCCTCGTTCTCGCACGGTTATTATCCCCCGAAGAATATGGGTTGATAGGTATTATCACTATTTTTATCAATGTAATGCTGGGTGTGATAGATAGTGGCTTTAGCAATGCGTTAATTAGAAAAAAGAGCGTAACTGATGACGATTATAATACACTTTTTTATTTTAATTTGATTGTTAGTTTTCTAATGTGTAGTTTGCTATACATTGGAGCTCCTGCAATCGCTCGTTTCTTTAACCGGCCACAACTCGTTTCTCTTACTAGAGCAATGGGGGCACTATTGATTTTCCAGTCGCTTTCCATTGTACAGTATACTATTCTTAGTCGTAACATTGATTTTAAAACTAAGACAAAAGCCAGCGTGGTTTCTGCTGTAATAAGCGGAATAATTGGCATTTTAATGGCGTATTCAGGTTTTGGCGTTTGGTCTCTTGTTGCTCAACAATTATCAAGACAATTATTATATACCCTTTGTTTATGGGTTTTAAATAAATGGTACCCAAAGATTAGATTCAGTATTGAAAGTTTTAAATATATGTGGGGGTTTGGTTGGAAATTGTTGCTGAGCGGTCTTTTAAATAATATTTGGGTTGAGTTTTATAAAGTGGTTGTTGGTAAATTCTATAGTCCTGTTACTTTAGGTCAATATACACGATCTGAACAATTTGCAAATATTTTTTCTTCTAATTTTACTGGTATTGTACAAAAAGTGACATATCCCGTCTTGTCGCAGGTTCAAGATGAAAAAGAACGCTTGGTTAATGGCTTTAGAAGGATTATCAAAACAACCACGTTTGTTACTGTCGTGATTATGTTTTTTATGGGGGCTGTTGCTGAGCCTCTTATATATTGTCTGATAGGTCCACAGTGGCAACAAGCCGCAATTTTTCTTCCACTAATTTGCATTGCCTTGTCCTCTTACCCTTTGCAGGCGATCAATCTTAACATGTTGCAGATAAAGAATAGAACAGATGTCTTCCTTTATTTAGAGATTGCAAAGAAAACAGTAGCTCTGGGTCCAATCTGTCTCGGTATTTTTATCAATATTTATTGGATGTTGGTGGGGAGTGTTATAGTTAGTATTATATGCTTTTTCCTTAACAGTTTTTATACGGGAAAAATGTTGGGATATAGTTCTTGGAATCAGTTGGTTGATATTGCTCCTAGTTATTGTATTGCGATAATTGTATCGATTTCAGTTTATTTTATAAAATATTTACCTTTTAGTAATTGGGTAATACTTCCGATTCAGTTTGTTGTTGGTTTTATAGTTTTAATATTGATTTGTAATACTATTAAACTTCCTGAGTACGAAGATGTAAAGAGTATTATAAAGGAGTACGGAATAAAATATCTAAAAGAGTTTAAAAATAGAAAATATGGATGTTAACTATACAGTGGCAACTCACTGTTTTACATATAATCAAGCCCCATATATAGAGGAGACACTACGTGGTTTTGTGTTACAAAGAACCTCTTTCGCTTCAGTGTATGTTATTATAGATGATGCAAGTACAGATGGTGCTAAGGAAGTCTTATTGAAATGGGCAGAAAACAATTTAGATTTCATAACTTATCAAGGCGCATATAAAAGAGAGATGCCATACGGGCTTCTATTATACTCGCGACATAAGGCTAATGAAAATGCCTATTTTTCAATCCTACTTCTTTCAAAGAATTTGTATAGACAGCATGACTTAAAGTTGAAATATATATCTGAATGGAGAGAAAAATCAAAATACCATGCTTTCTGTGAAGGGGACGACTATTGGACTGATCCAATGAAATTAGAAAAACAAGTTTCCTTTCTTGAGAATAATAAGAGTTATTCTGCTACCGCCCATCAATGCCAATGTATAGGGGCTCGCGAAGGGCTTTTCTATGAAGGCGTTCCAGATACTATAGTAATGTCAGATATTATATCGCGAGCCAGGTTGTTTCATACTGCCTCTCTTTTATATAGGGCTGCAGACTATATGGCGTTACCGCCAATGAAGCTACCGTATTTGTCTGGAGATAAGTTGGAAATTCTTAGGCTATCTTCTTTAGGTCCTATTAAGTTTTTTAACGACTGTATGGGCGTGTATAGGGTACATAATACTGGCGTGTCTTCTGTGGTAACACTTAAGGATTTGATGAATGATAGGAATATAGCGACTTATATGAAATCTATTTACCCCAAATTTCCCAAGTATCGTTTCTTGTCATTTCTTTATGGCACATTTGCTCTATATCCAAAGGATGTTGTATGGTATCAAAGATATTATTTTCTTTTGGTTTCATTCATCTTTTCGTTTTCATACTTTCCTACCAATATTCGAGAATTAGCACTGAAAGTATTACGCCATTATCATTATAAGAATCAATGAGAGGTTTCATATTCTTCCTGTTCATATTCTTCAATTTCCTTAACCCAATTTCCCCAATATTGACGATACTTGTCGATTTGCTGGTACTGGTATCATCTAGAAGGGTTAGATTTGGCCATGATCATACATTTTCGATAATTGTCATAGGAGGCATTATTATATGGATATGGTCCATATTAGTTATGGCGATTAATCTTCATTTTGATACTTACATCTTTGTTAAGTATTTGCGTATGCCTATTATGGCTATAATTCTTTCAGGATGTATTTCAAATCTAAAATTTAAAAAAGAAACAGTCATTAATTCATTTTATTTTTTGTGCTTATGTAATCTCTTAATGATTGGAGTCGAGTTGGCGGTCCCGAGCACCCGAGAAATAATGGCTAGAATTATGAATGTTGCAAGAACTGATGTTGCATCAGGAATAACTTTGGGAAACAGAGTTATGGGGCTAGCAGGTAGCTATGAGTTTTGTGCCATTATGTGTATTATGTTAATGGTAATTTGTTACTTTAAATACAAAAAGCGAAATTCACTAATACATTTAATCATTATTATTATTTCTTTTGCTAGCCTAATTGCTGTTTCAAGAACAGGTATGTTGGTGGGCGCTGCTGTATTAGTGTTTTTAATGATAGGGCTCTTTAAGGTTTCAAAATCTTATCATCGAGTTATCATTGGAGGTTTTTCCTTCGCGGGCTTTTTCTTGGCAGGGTATATCATTATTCCTATCGTATTAAATTCTTCTGGATTGCTAGATAATGCTATTGAGACAAAATATGCACTAGAAATAGTTACAAGCGATTATGGTAGTGGCACAGCCAGCGAACTTACAAGTGGCGGGTCACATTTGAATATTCTTAAGGAACCATTTACAGATTTGATATTTGGATATGGTATAAACTCTGAGGATATTACAACGAAGAAGATCTCAACAGACATTGGTTATCTAGAATATATTTGTCACATTGGAATAATAGGGTTATTTATGGTTGTTCTCATGCATTTATTATTGGTGAGACGACTGAATGAGTATAGGAAGTCTTTACTAAAAATATCAGCCACTGAAGATATTCAAACATTAATTAGTGTCACTATTATATACATAGCAATATTGTTTATATTTAATTATAAGCTTATGCTACTATACAGCAGAGGGACATTTGAGTTAATGACAATTCTAGTATTTGCAGCTGTAAAACTTACGAAAAGTTATAAAGAGTTATGCGTACAGAATACGATATAATTTTTGTGGTTCTTGTATACCGAAATACGGATGACTTAGTGTCGTTTTTCAAGAGCTTAAATGTGGACAATAGTAAAGTTGTAGTTGTCAATAGTTTTTATGATGACGAATCAGAGTCAATCTTTAAAAGGATGGCGCAAGAGAATGATGCTGCATTCATATCTGTACCCAATAATGGTTATGGGGCAGGTAACAATCGAGGAATCGAGTACGCACTCTCAAATTATAGTTTTAGGTATCTTATTGTCTCGAATGCAGATATTTTAATAGACAAGTTAAGTATAGAAATCTTAGAAAAAGAGGGCGAAGCTATCATTGCACCCAAGATAATAAATTTAAATAATAAGAATCAGAATCCGTCGACCCCTTTTACTCCGAGTTTAATAACTTGGAAAATTTGGAAACTCCTATATGAAAAGGAAATGCGTAGGCTATACTGGGGGATGTTCGTAATATCGAGGTTTAAGAAATTACTATTTTATTTAATATCTCCTTGGCATAAAAGGATTTTTTCTGCCCATGGTGCTTTTGTTATATTTCCGGTGAAAGTGCTAAAACAGCTAATTCCTATTTATAACGAGCAAATGTTTTTATTTGTAGAGGAAGAACATCTAGGTATGTTGGCGAAAAAGAAGGGAGTAAAAACCGTTTATGCTCCTGATATTATTATTCGCCATAAAGAAGATGGAAGTATGACGGTGGCCTCCGTTAATCAATTTGATAGAATGAGACAGTCTTTCCTCGTATTCTATAATTATTGGTTCCACAATTGACATATGAAAACGATAATACTCTCTTTTGATGATGCAAGAAGGGATTTCTATACCCGAGCTTTTCCAATTATGAAAAAGTATGAGCTACCATCTACATTGAATGTGATATCTAGTTATTTAAGTGACTTTAATAGGGAAGGCCATATTTCTTTTCCTAGTTCAAAACAGGGTATATCTATAGATCAGTTACTTGAATGTTACAAGTCTGGCTTAGTGGAAATTGCTTGTCATGGTGCTAATCACTTAAACACTAAAGAAGACGTAGAAAGAAATCTCGAAGAATTACGTGGCATGGGGGTTGGCGAGCAAATTCTCGGTTTCGCAAGCCCTGAATCAGTGATTACTGAGCAGAATAAGAACGAAAAGGGTATATGGAAATTAGTTGAAGATGGACAATTGCTTTATATTCGTTCTGGAATTCAAATAAGGCGTGAAGGTTATGTTTATGCAGCACTCAGTTTGTTAGATAGATATATTCACTCCAATTCGCTTTTCCGATATCTAAATAGAAAGAATGTCATTTTTAATGTCAGTAATGACCAAATCCTTCCGTCTGTTGCGTTTTTCTCTTATACAAAGTTACATCAGGTTTTTTCTTTTATAGAGAAGCTTAAAGATTCGTCAGCAGCTATTTTGATGTTTCATTCGATTTTGCGAAACGGGGATGAAGGGTATGGGTGTGATAGATACTACTGGGATGCCGAAGAATTTGAATCGCTTTGTGCATTCTTGAAATCTCGAAGTGATATAAGAGTTTGTATGACGAAAGATCTCATTGAACAGAATTAAAATTGTTGGGTAATGGCTAAAGAAGAGATAACGTTAGCTTTATTAGATGAAAAATCTATTGAGAAGCAGGTCTTGGTATACCGAGCGGCATTTGAGCCAACTGAAAGTTTAGAGGATAACCTCATAAGATGGAAGAAAAAGCATTTTGAGAATCCTCTTGGTAATTCATTGATAATAGGGGCCTTTATTAATGATGAACTCGTAGGCATGAATGCATATATGCCTGTAGAGTATACCATCAATGGGGAAAGAATAAAAATGCTCCAGTCATGCGAGAGTGGAGTGTTGCCAAGTTGTCAAGGAAAAGGTATTTGGAAAAAAGTAGTGACTTATGCCTTAAAGTATATCAAGGAAGAAACAGATTATAAGCTTGTCATAGGATTCCCTAATTACATAAATTCATATCCTGGGTTTAAAAAAATGGGATGGAAGACTGTTTGTAATATGAAGAATTATGTGATGATTAATAATCTTCGTGCTTTTAAGACAGTTTTTCAAAGAAAGAGCCCTTTATTTCGATTTGCACTGAATGGTGTTGCTATACAGAGAGTTGTATGCGCAATCCATAAACAGAGTAAATACCACGTTGAAAAGGCATTGCCTGAAGATTTGATTTGGAATGACAACGAATCGGGCGTTTTGAAATGTGGCCATTCTGTTGAATTGCTGAAATGGAAAGAAGATTATAAAGAATTAATCCCAGTTTGCATTAAAGATGGAGGTAAGACTGTAGCAACATGTTTATATGGGTTAAGTACATACAACGGAAGTGAAATCATTAAACTAGAATGCTTTGAGTGTTTAGCTGAATGCGCCAGGTATTCTAAGAGTATTTTTGCAAGTATACTCTCTTATTTCGCAAAGCAACACGAGGAAGCCTCCTTTGTTAGAGTGTGGGCACAAGATAATTCCAGTATGGCAAAACTGTTAAAGAAACTATTGTTCATGGGATCTTCACATCCAAATCCATTTATTGTAAATAATCCTGAGAGTAAATATGCAGATATGCCATGGTCTTTGTCATTTTTTGATCTAGATTAACTTTTTCAATAAACATATAGTGATGTCATAGTAAATAAAACAGAACCAAGAAACCAAATAGATATATATGATAAATCCAAAAACCGTCACTGTGGTGGGAGCCAACGGGACCATGGGCACGAATGTATCGGCAATATTCGCGTCCTTCGGGAATGCTACAGTGTACATGGTAAGCCGAGACAAGGAGAAGTCAAAGAAAGCTGCCGTTAAGGCCGGTAAGTCTGTAAAAGCAGACAGTATTCAGAGTCATCTGATTGCTGCTGACTACAGCATGCTGGCAGATTGCGTTAAGGCTTCTGACCTGGTGTTTGAGAGTGCCGCAGAGAATCTTGACCTCAAGATAGAGCTGCACACCAAGATTGGCCAGTCCCTGAAGAAGGGTGCCGTGGCCTGCACAGGTTCTTCCGGTCTTTCCATTACCCGTTTGGCGGAGTGTTATCCGCAAGAAACGAGAGGCCAATTCTTTGGCGTCCACATGTTCAACCCTCCGTACCAGCTTACCTTGTGTGAACTGACTGCATCACCTTACAGTGATATGCAGATGTATGCAGAGTTGAAAGAGTATCTGACCAACACCCTGTTCCGCACGGTAGCAGAGAGTAAAGACCTGCCTGCTTTCCTGGGCAACCGCATTGGTTTCTATGTGATGAATGAGGCCTTGCAGTATGCAGAAAAGTATCAGGACAATGGTGGTATTGACTACATTGACAGTCTGCTTGGTCCGTTCACCGGCCGTACCATGCCGCCCATCACCACGGCAGACTTTGTGGGATTGGACGTACACAAGGCCATTGTGGACAACATCTACGAGAACACCAACGATTACGTTCACAACAAGTTTGTACTGCCTGAATACGTGCAGAAACTGATTGACCAGAAGAAACTGGGACGTAAGAGTGGTGAGGGTCTGTACAAACTGATCAAGAACGACAGTGGTGACAATCGTATGATGGTGTATGACATCAAGTTGGGTATCTACCGTGATGAGATTAAATATACCTTCCCGTTTGCCCTGCAGATGAAGAAACATCTCAGGGACGGTGACTATGACGAGGCCCTGAAAGTCCTGATCAATAACAAGAGCCAGGAGGCAGACATTTGCCTGCGGTTCCTGCTCCGTTACATAGTGTATGCCCTTTATACGGCTGAACACGTGGGTTATGACCTGCGTGTGGCAGATGATGTGATGGCTACCGGTTTCACTTGGTGCCCTCCGTTTGCCATGATGGAAGCCTTCAGCAAGGTCTGTGATCTGGGTGCATTGATGAAAGAACGCTTGCATCCCGACATTCTGAGCAATGTGGATATTGACCACATCATTGGAGAGCAGATCAAGAGCAAATACGATTACCGCATTTATTTCAAAGCCAAATAAGAGAGCACTATGGAAAAGAAAGTTTATATACTGGGTGGTGCTCAGACTGACTTTGAGCGCAACTGGACCAAAGAGGGCAAAAATATGATTGCCCTGTTGAAAGAGGCCGTTGAGGATGGTTTCAAGGATGCCAATTTCACCATGGATGAGATGGTAGCCCTGAACAAAGACAACCGTGTGGCCGCTTTTGTGGGTAATTTTATTGCAGAACAATACATCAGCCAAGGACACCTGGGCGCCTTCCTTACGGAAGTAAATCCCGCATTCTATGGTGTACCAAGTGCCAGATATGAGGCCGCTTGTGCTTCCAGCTCTGTAGCACTGGATGCTGCCATCACCAAGATTGAGGCTGGTGAGTATGACGTATGCATTGTGGTGGGCTGGGAGATTATGAAGAGTGTAGACAGCAAGAAGGGTGGTGACATACTGGGTCGTGCTGCCTACTATGAGAAAGAAGGCAAGGGCGTTGACCTGCCATTCCCTAAGCTCTTTGGCCGTTTGGCAGATGCCACCATTGAGAAATATGGCCTGGATCAGGAACGTTACCTGAATGCCCTGGCCAAGATTAGCTGTATCAATTACGCCAATGCCAAGCGTAATCCGCTGGCTCAGACCCGCAAGTGGTTCATGAGCTATGAGGAGGCCACTCATAGAGGAACAGAGAGTAATCCCAATGTGGGTGGACTACTTGGAGTATCCGACTGCTCTCAGGTAACTGATGGTGCAGCTGTGGTAATTCTCTGTTCTGAGAAGTATCTCAAGGAGAAAGGACTTGAAGGCAAAGCCTTTGTGAAAGGTTATGGCCACCGAACAGCTCCTCTGCTCTTTGACAAGAAGATTGCAGATAACGCCAATAGCGAATACGTGCTGCCATGGACACGTCAGGCTTGTTTGGATGCATACCGTAGAGCTGGTTTGACTGTTGATGACATTGACGTGTTTGAGACACACGATTGCTTTAGCAGCTCTGAGTTTGCCGCCATTTCTGCCTTTGGCATTGCTGAGCCGGGTAAGGAGTGTGAGGCAGTAGAGAATGGTGTTATTGCCTTTGATGGAGCTAAGCCTATCAATCCCTCTGGTGGTTTGATTGGTTGCGGTCATCCTGTAGGTGCTTCTGGTGCCAGAATGTTTGTGGACTTGTATAAGCAGGTGACTGGTAAGGCCGGACGCTACCAGGTTAAGGGTGCTAAGAACGGCATGATGCTGAATATTGGCGGTAGCGCTACGACAAATTATGTGTTTATAGTAGGTAAATAATCTAATAATTTAAAAGTGACTTTATCTGTAATATGCCCGATATACAACGAAGAAAAGTATATCGCACAATTCCTCGATTCTATCTTACAGCAGGATTACCCAAAAGATGATTTGGAAATCCTGTTGGTAGACGGAATGAGTAAAGATGGAACAAGAGATATTGTAGCTAATTACATTACACAATATCCTTTTATCCGTTTAGTTGACAATCCGGATAAAATAGTCCCTTATGCTATGAATCGGGGCATAGATGCGGCTCAAGGTGAGATAATTATGCGCTTGGACGCCCATGCTTCATATCAGCCTGATTATTTCTCCGTACTAGTAAATGGACTCCGTAGGCTCAATGCAGATAATGTGGGTACTGTGTGCAAGACTGATGTTCTTCATAAGACGCCCAAGACATTAGCCATTCGCGAGGTACTTGGAAATAAGTTTGGAGTAGGGAATTCAACATTCCGAACTGGTATTGATCATGAACAGGAAGTTGAGACTGTACCATTTGGTTGCTGGCGGAAAGAGGTATTTGAGAAGTATGGAAAGTACGATGTAAGGTTGGTGCGTAATCAGGATATTGAACTGAATAAACGCATTATTCGCGGCGGAGGAAAGATTTATATACTGCCAGATACTTATTGTACATATTTGGCCAGAGAGACCTGGAGTGCTCTGGCAAAGAATAATTACGGTAACGGAAAGTGGAATATCTTGACTGTATATTATACCAAGATGTTTTCATCTCTTTCATTACGTCACTTTATTCCGCTATTATTCGTCCTCTCGCTAATTGTTCCTTTACTTCTGGCATTCGTATGGTGGCCGTTCGCTTTGGTCTCTACGGTTTCGTTATTAGCATATACCGTTCTTTTGTCAACGGTCAGTCTTAAACTGGCTGTTCAGAAGCATCTGAATTTCATTTATTTATTGACAACATTCTTCGTGCTTCACTTGTCATACGGATGGGGTAGCCTAGTTGGTATTCTGAAGCTGCCATTTACTAAGCGGTGAACCAAATGCATGAAAACAATATAAAGGCTTTTTTCGCCTTGGTCTCAGCTGGCTTATGGGAGAGAGAAGTCAATTTGGCAGATTATGGTGTAATTGATTACTCAGAGGTTTATAAGTTGGCTTCCGAGCAATCTATAACAGGACTAGTTGCTGCAGGGCTAGAGCATGTAAAAGATGTTAGAGTCCCTAAAGAGGAACTGTTAACCTTTATTGGAGATGCGCTTCAGGTTGAGCATCGCAACAAGGCGATGAATGTGTTCGTTGCTGAGCTCATTGAAAATATGAGAAAGGCAGGGATTTACACGTTGCTTGTAAAAGGTCAAGGCATTGCTCAATGTTATGAAAGACCTCTTTGGAGAGCATGTGGTGATGTGGATCTTTTCCTAAGTGACGAGAACTATACGAAAGCAGCAGAATATTTGAAACCTTTGGCTTCTACGATAAACGAAGAGCGTCCGCGCGAAAAACATTTGGCGATGACATTAGACGGATGGGAAGTAGAGCTGCATGGTAGGCTTTACGTGGGGCTTTCTAAAAGAGTGGAAAAAGAATTGGATAGCGTTTATGATAAGGCTTTCTGCGGAGGTGATGTACGCTCTTGGATAAATGGTGACACACAGGTGTTTTTGTTGTCTGCGGGAATTGATGTGTTTTATGTATTTTCTCATATTTTGCAGCATTTCTATAAGGAGGGTGTTGGACTGAGACAAATTTGTGACTGGTGCAGACTTCTGTTTAAGTATAGAAATGAACTGAATTTTGATACCTTGGAATCAAGAATAAGGAAAGCAGGGCTGATATCAGAATGGAAGGCTTTCGGAGCCCTGGCAGTTGATTGGTTGGGAACGCCTAAGGAAGCTATACCAATGTATGATGAGTCTTCTTGTTGGAGCAAGAAAGCCAATCGTATTATTGACTTTATTATGATATCTGGCAATATGGGACATAACAGGAATGCAGATTATATGTCAAAGCCTTACCTGATTAGGAAGTGCTATTCTGCCGGGCGACGGGTAAAGGATATTATTAATCATATGAGGATATTCCCGGGTGATTCTTTACTGTTCTCGTTTTCAATTTTGAAGAATGGGATGATGAGTGTAATGAGAGGGGAAGGATGATGCCTTCATGCTTAGAGTTTAAAATGGTCTAGAAAAACAAATAAACAACAATATTATGTCTGAAAGAAAAAGAATCTATTTGTGCCTGGCGCACATGTCTGATGAAGGTTTAGAACAGAAATATATCAAGGAGGCATTCGACACGAATTGGGTTGTGCCTCTGGGACCTAATGTAAACGGGTTTGAAAAGGATTTGGAGGAATTCTGTGGACAAAATAAGAGGGTGGTTGCTTTGAGTGCAGGAACTGCAGCCGTTCACCTCGGGCTGATTGCTTGTGGCGTAGGCCCTGGTGATGAAGTTTGTGTGCAGAGCTTTACATTCTGTGCTTCATCACACCCGATTACTTACCTTGGTGCAACACCTGTCTTTATTGACAGCGAGAAGGACACTTGGAATATTGATCCATATCTTCTAGAAGAGGCCATTAAAGATCGTATATCCAAAACTGGCAAGAAGCCCAAGGCCATTGTGCCTGTGGCTCTTTACGGTATGCCATATAAGATTGACAGAATCATGGAAATAGCGGATAAATACGGAATACATGTGGTTGAGGATGCAGCGGAAGGCTTTGGCTCACGGTTCAACGGTCAGGTGTTGGGCACCTTTGGAAAGTATGGTGTACTGAGTTTCAATGGCAATAAGATGATTACCACATCTGGTGGTGGTGCTCTGATTACCGCCAATGAGGATGAGTGGCGCGAGATTATGATGTACGCTACCCAGTATCGCGAGAGCTATCCGTACTACCAGCACGAGAAGATAGGTTATAACTACCGTATGAGTAATATCTGTGCGGGTATTGGCCGTGGACAAATGACGGTGGTGAATGACCATATTACGCACCATAAGCACGTGCAGGCTCTGTATGAGGAACTACTGAAGGATGTGAAGGGCATCAAGGTGCACGGCAATCCTGACAGTCGCTATGACTCCAACTTCTGGCTGTGTACCATCACGCTGGATGAGAACCTGAAGATTAAGGGGCAGGAGAATGCGTACAAGACCATTGTGACGGGTGCCGTGGGTGGTGCCGCCGGTGTGATTCATGCTGCAACCAGTGCGCACACGGACTGTGAGCCTAACGCCAATGTGGAGGCTCTGCGTGTGCTGATGGATCAGGCTCAGATTGAAGCCCGTCCTCTGTGGAAACCCATGCACAAGCAGCCAGTGTACAAGAACTCTCCTGCTTATGTGAATGGTGTGAGCGAGGCATTGTTTAAGGTGGGTATGTGTCTGCCTGCTGGACCGTATGTGAGCGATGAGGATGTGAAGTATATTGTTGAAACAATCAAGAACGCCATTGTGAAGTAATGGGTTTTATTCTTAAATGGATTTTTGACAGAGTAGTCTCGTTAGTAGGACTACTCTTTTTGTGGCCTGTACTATTGATTGTTGCTATTTTGGTGAAGGTTAAGATGCCTGGAGGCCCAGCTTTCTTTGTACAGAAGAGGGTTGGACTCGGCGGCAAGTTGTTTAACTGTCATAAGTTCCGTACGATGACAGTGAAGCACAATGGTAGTACAGTGTCAGTAGCTGGTGATTCCAGAATTACGCCTTTGGGGGCTAAACTGCGCCACTGGAAGTTGGACGAACTTCCAGGATTATGGGACGTGCTTCGTGGAAAGATGAGCTTTGTCGGCCCTCGTCCGGATGTGCCGGGGTATGCGGATAAACTGGTGGGTGATGACAGAGACGTGCTGAAACTTCGGCCAGGAATTACTGGACCCGCAACGTTGAAATATCGGCTTGAAGACGAAATGATATCTGAGTATGTCACTAAAAAACAAGCAGCAGGTGATACTCGCCCCATGCAGGAAATTGCCGTGGAGTACAATGATACGGTGATTTATCCGGATAAGGTGCGGCTGAATTGCTATTATTATCGGCATTATTCATTTATAAAGGATATCCAGATGATTTTCTGCACGGTGCTGGGAAAGAAGATGAAGTATGCGGGTGAAGAGATATAACAATTCATTATTATGGTAGTATCACAAGCGCTATTAGATGAATTGACCGCACAAGCTAAAGCCTCGCCACGGTTACGGATGAATATGGATCTAAGGAACGGACCGGAGGATGGCAGTCAGCGGATGCTGAATGCCATAGAGCCGGGGAGTCCGTTGCCTATTCATCGGCATAAATATACGTCGGAGACGGTGGTGTGTTTGCGCGGACGTTTTGTGGAGGAGTTCTACGATGAGTTGGAGCGTATTTGTACGGATGCCATCGAGCTGACGCCTGGAGGCCCCAATTTCCTGGTTAATGTCCCGGCTGGGCAGTGGCACACGGTGCGGGCGCTGGAGAGTGGCTCGGTGTTGCTGGAGATGAAGGACGGAAAGTATGAGCCGTTAGGACCAGAAGATATTTTGAGCTTATGACAGTAAAAGGTGTTTTGAATGCAATCTGGCAATTCTGCCGCTACCTCTTCTGGCCCCAGTGGGGTAGCAAGCGCCGTCGCGCCCAGGAAGAGTATGAGAGGATGTTGGAGGAAGGAAGAGTGACGGAGTGTGAATAGTGTGTTTGTTTAATATGAAAGAGTGTATACGTAAGAGGTTAGAACCTTTAGGCTTGATACTGCTATTGGTCGCATTTGGATGGCAGTGTTTAGCAGAGCATTCCAAGCAGGTCAAATATGAAGGGTATATTTACGAGATGAGTCAGAAGCTGGACGCTATCTGGCTCGGTGTTTATGATGAGGCGCTTCATAGTGACCGGTATCATGGCGAGGCTCTTGTCGCCACTAATTATGATGCCCTTAATGGGTTGGTTCGTGACTGGCAGCAAATTCAGGAATCCTTTGGACAGCTCAATGCGCAGGGTTCATTATTCTTCAAAATTCGTGTTATTTTATATGTTTTGGGCTCGTTCTTGGTGATCGCAGCAAAGTGGCCACGGAAGAAAGTGTAATATGCCGTATACCGTCAATGATTGTTTTGAAAAGTTCCGCAAGGATGTGGTAGATTTGGAGCCCGGACAGACAAAGACAGCTCGGGGAAGTCGGGACTTTGTGTGTAAGAATATCGGTGCATTGTTTCAGAAGGGTCTGTTGCCTAGGATGTATCCTGCGATGAACCTTGATTTTGGCTCGTTTGATAGAAAGACTAAGCAAGGAAAGTTGGATGACATCGACTTGATGGTTTGTTACAATGGTCTCGGTGGTAGCTATACTACAGAGATTAATAATAAACTGTATAAGATTGTCTTTGATAAAAGTATCCCTGTAATCAAAGATTGCCTTGAGGAGGATGGCTTGCTTAATTCCAGAAAAGTGGTCAACCAGCTTATTAAAGCGCTAGACCAAGTACCGCTCTATTCCATGGCGGAGATGCACCGGGATCACGAGGCTGCTCGCCTGCAGTTATCCTCATATCCTTGGAACTTTGATATAGTTCCGTGTTTTTACACAACCCAGCAGTTCTACCTAATCCCGGACGGACAGGGAAACTGGAAAAATACGGATCCTAGAATTGACAGAGCAAGAGTATTCAGAAGTGATTTCAAATACCAAAACTTGGCAACTCCTTTAATTCGTCTGATGAAGTATTGGAAAGAGCAGCAATGGCCAGAGTCTGTATCGTCCTATATGTTTGAGCAGATGGTTCTCGATTATTTAGAATCCATTCCCGTGTTGATTGCACTTAGCTGGCAGGTTAGAGTCCTGAACGTGTTGGGATACTTACGAACAGCCATCAAGAATCCAGTGATGGACCCGAAGGGAATTCAAGGGGATTTGAATGAACTGGACCAGGAAACGCGAAATAGATTGTCATTATCCGCCTTTACTTCTTCTTTGGCTGCTAAACAGGCCATTGAGTTTGAGAGGGATGGGGAGACACAGAAAGCCATTAAGCAGTGGAAGCTTGTCTTTGGGGAGCAATTCCCGGACTACGGAGCCTGATATGTCATTATGTTTTTGATTTGTGCTTTGAAAAATGAATAAGATAATCGAACATCAGAATGACCAAACTATCCTGGACAAACTTAGCGCCCAGCGGAACTTGTATGACGAGGCTAAGAGACTTCGTGGCCTAAGATTTTCTCTTGGCGTTGTGTTGGTAGTCTGTTTGTCTGTGGCACGTTTCTTATTACCGGACAATGAAACGCTTGAACTAGCCTTGGTGATCGTTTCCGTTGTCGCCTTGGTTGCTGAACCATTGCTTGAGAGTTTTATTGGCAAGAAGAGGACATTGGCTGCTCAAATCCAGCAGCGACTGGATAATGCTCTATATGGCTTTGACTGGGATGATTGCGTTTGCGGTAAGGAGCCTTCAGATGAAATCATTTGTGACAATAAGGATGAGGTGCCTGCAGATAATCTTAAGAACTGGTATGAAGTGGGTATAGGTGATGTTGAAGATGAGAATGTTGCCATCCTTCTTTGTCAGCGGGAGAATATATCGTATGACTCCGGTCTTAGGAATCGTTATGTTACGCTAAGTGCTTGGATTGCTGCAGTTTTGGGCGCCGGTGTACTAGTATTGTCTTTTGTGAAAGGTTGGGACTTGATGCACTTCCTTGTATTCGGGGTGATTCCAGCCATTCCTATTGCTGAGTGGTTCATTACCATCTTCCAGGATAATTCAGTTGATAAAGAGCATCTAGGCAATCTGGAAGACCTGGTAAGGGAAGAAACCGCTAAAGCTTTGGATAGAGACCGTATTGCAAAGAGGACGCTCCAAAAGATACAGAATCTGTTGTTCCTTCACCGTAAGTCGGGCTATCTCATACCGCGCTGGTTCTATTGCCTCAACAGGAACAAATCAGAGAAGCGAGCAGCATACTCAGTCAAAGAGTTCCTTGCTAAATACAATTCGGATTAGTCTCCAAATACGAATACAGCCACCTTGCGGTGGCCGTGTGTAAGGATCAGAATGATTCGCTTTTCCAGTATCCCTTCACCGATGCCTGCTAACCTTTTGCAGTCCTCGCGAATTGAGCCAGGGCACTACTCCCAGTATCCCGCAGATATCCTCACTTACCCTTTGCGAGTTGGATTATATCCGTGTTAGCCTGGGATATCACTCCGTTGTTTAACGTCGCTACCCTCCATAGACCGACCCTGCAAAGTTAGTACATCCCAATGACTTCCACAAACCCAAACCTCCGGAAACTCAATCTCAGTCACAAAGGCCTCACCGTAATCCCCGATGAGGTCTTTAGCCTCAAACAACTTCGAGTCCTGGACCTTTCCTACAACAACTTGACCGCCATCCCAGATGTTATTTTCAAGCTGCCGCATCTCCGCACCCTCGTGGTCAGTCACAACCGAATATCCTCCTTGCCCTTTGCCCTGAGCACATCACCCATTCAGGATCTCATCGCGGACTATAACAACATCGACTTCATCTTGCCAATAACCCTCACGGGCCTCCGCAAACTCATCA
>Ga0310697_10000108_pt1 | contig 113073 bp, 85 predicted proteins | sample 172DNAGHGlowgp2_FD_203883 | JGI IMG/M metagenome (GOLD analysis project Ga0310697, IMG submission 203883) | Sheep rumen microbial communities from Palmerston North, Manawatu-Wanganui, New Zealand - 1728 DNA GHGlow gp2 (v2) (version 2) | ecosystem: Host-associated > Mammals > Digestive system >...
CCAGAACTTGAGTTCGTTGTGCTCGGCAGGATTTGCAGTAAGGATAACTTCGTCGCCGTAGTTGTAAGTGCCGGCACCCGTTACCGTTCCTTCACCTTCGAATGTAAGGGTAACCACACATTGTATTGCTTCGAAGTTTGCCGTAAGAACAACATCGGCAGTTGCTTCAAAACGATATGTTGCCTCGGTAGAAACTTCTTCGCCGTCAGCGTTCGTCCAGTTTACGAATTTGTAGCCCTCGTTTGCAGTAGCAACAAGTTCAACATCGTCATTCAGTTCATACTGACCTGCTCCGGAAACCGTTCCGAAAGTCGAATTGTTTGTGGATGCGCTTACAACGAAACTGTCGGGCAGTTTTTCGTCGAATACGGCTATATATGTCGCCGATGTGCTTGCCACAAATGTGTATGTGGCATTGTTGCTGAAAATTTCGTCGTTACTTTCCCAGTAGTTGAATACAAAGCCCTCGTTTGCGTTTGCGGTAAGAGTAACTTCGTCACCTTCTATAATTTGTCCTTCAGGAGAAATCAATGCAGTTCCGCGTTCTTCATTGTTTACGGTAGCTGTCACGTTCAAAATTTTCTTGAATATGGCGGTGAACGTGGTATCGTTCGTTACCATAAATGTCAATGTAGGTTCAGTGGCTTCAATGTTTTCGAAACCAACGAACTTGTAACCTTCGTTAGCAGTGATGGTTACCGTTGCATTCTCGCCAAAGTTGTGGATGCCGTCGCCCGTTACCGTGCCGTTTTCGCCCACAACCACGTTTACCGTGTATTGGATAGGTTCGAAGTTGGCGACAATAGCAATATTGTCGGTTACGTTGAATGTATATTCTGTATTGTCCGAAACTTCGTTGTCGCCAACCGTCCAGTTCACGAAATTGTAACCTTTGTTTACTGTTGCTTTCGCAGTCACTTCGTCACCTTCGAGTATTTCACCTTCGGGACTTACTGTGACTGTTCCCGCATTTTCAACGTTTGCCGAAGCTGTCACGTTCAAAATTTTCTTGAATATGGCGGTGAACGTGGTATCGTTCGTTACTATAAATGTCAATGTAGGTTCTGTGGCTTCAATGTTTTCGAAACCAACGAACTTGTAGCCTTCGTTAGCAGTGACGGTTACCGTTGCATTCTCGCCAAAGTTGTAGATGCCGTCGCCCGTTACCGTGCCGTTTTCTCCCACAACCACGTTTACCGTGTATTGGATAGGTTCGAAGTTGGCAACAAGAGCAATATTGTCGGTTACGTTGAATGTATATTCTGTATTGTCCGAAACTTCGTTGTCGCCAACCGTCCAGTTCACGAAATTGTAACCTTTGTTTACTGTTGCTTTCGCAGTCACTTCGTCGCCTTCGAGTATTTCACCTTCGGGACTTACTGTAACTGTTCCCGCATTTTCAACGTTTGCCGAAGCTGTCACGTTCAAAATTTTCTTGAATATGGCGGTGAACGTGGTATCGTTCGTTACCATAAATGTCAATGTAGGTTCAGTGGCGTCAATGTTTTCGAAACCAACGAACTTGTAACCTTCGTTAGCAGTGACGGTTACCGTTGCATTCTCGCCAAAGTTGTGGATGCCGTCGCCCGTTACCGTGCCGTTTTCGCCCACAACCACGTTTACCGTGTATTGAAGCGGTTCAAATATGGCTTGGATGTTTACATTACGTGTTACCGTGAATGTGTATTCCGCATCGGTTGAAGCTTCTTCTCCGTCAATCGTCCATTTTACGAATTTGTAGCCTGTTTCAGGCGTGGCAATAGCGGTGAACGACTCACCAAGAGTGTATGTTGCATTGTCTGTCAATGCACGTGCAGAGCCTTGTTTGTCGTTGGCGGAAACAACTTCGACCGTAAATTCGGGAACCTCGCGCGTTACTGTGATGCAATAGGTATTGTCGGCAGCGAGCACATCGGGCTGGTCAATGTAGTCCACATTGAAGCAGACGTCGAATGTACCTGAGAGCAGATTTTCGTTGAACATATCGGCCGTGATGGTGAATGTTCTGTCGTCGTTTATCACAAACCATTTATACCATGAATCTTCTGCAGGCCAGTCCCATGGATTTATGTATGTGTTGATGACTTTGTCGCCTGCAGTTATAATTGACTGAACTTTCTTTACTTCAGTAATATCTAGCGGACCGATGTTGCGAACTTGCGGATACAGAATCAAATCTTGGCTGGCGGAAAGTTCCGTTAGCGAAGGAGCAAGTTGCGAATTTGCAAAACTATTCAACAATTTTACCTGTATATTGGCATTGTCGGCCAATGTTATAGGCATTTCGTTGTTTACGCCGTCGGTTACGTAGAATCCTATTTTCCAATTCTTATTGTATTTCTCATAGTATTTTGTTCCGTCATCGGCAGTGCTTATTTTGTAATTATATATGTTTGTATTGATTTGCGTGCCGCTTGCGTTTTTTTCATAAATTCGTTTCCGGCTCAAATCCAAATAGTTAGGACCTGCACAAACATTTGTGATGATCGTATTATCATTAAAGACCATAGCTGTGTTTCCCTTCAATTCCAATGCAATCCAGAAATTTTTGTCGGAAATTACGTATGGCTCATCAAGTTTAACTTCTTGAGTCCCAAATCCAGTAGCTGTATAATCTTGCGAATACACCAACGTGCCTAAACAGCCAGCAACATTTTTCGTGTATTCGGCATTATCAAGACGCCAATCAGTTTTTGAGTCCTCGTAAATCTTAATCGTAAAGTCTTTGTTATTAAATGGGTCGTTTGCATCGTCATCTTCGAATGTGACGAAAGAAACGGCGAGCAGTTGTTGCCCTGCGGCGAATGTTCCATATCGTTCAGGAAGTATGATGATTTCCTTGCCTTCTTTCAAAAAACCATCTGATGGCGCTTTCAGCGAAGCTAATTCACCATACCAGCCGACAAATCCCGAGCCAGGTAATTGGTTGATGGTAACCGTTTCGGTTTCTCCATTCTGCACAACGGTAATGACAGCCGAGCGTTCCCGGTCCGTAGTGTTTGCTGTTGCCGTAACAACCACATCGGTGAATTCACCGTCGCCGACAGCGGTTGTCGTGCTTAATGTAAGCCAGTCAGCGTTTGTCGAAATAGAGGCAGTTCCGTTGTAGTCGTATTGTGAACGGACAGCCAACGTAATGTCGCCTCCAGCCGATGGCATATCGAAACGATGTTTGTTGACCCACAGCGATTTGTCGGGTTCAATGCCGAACACCACATCTTGTTCCGTGTCGTAAATCAGTTCATCCAACGTATAATTTCCGTTGCTGGACCCACCCCAACCGTAGTTTATGTGGAACATGTCGCCGGTAACTTCGTCGTATTCATATCCATCCAATATAAATTGGTGTCCGCCGCCCGACGAAGACTTAACACCACCGTAGAGCATAGGGCGGCCTGCTATTAAGTCTGCTAAGATCTGGGATTTAAATGCATCGTAATCAAAATCTTTGCGATATTCATAGTGGATTGTTTTTGACTTGTATTGGAAATAGTCTTGCAACACCACGGTTGCCACCATTGTCGATGAAGAACTTTCGGCAACACCATAGTTCATTTCAAGTGCAACGCCAATCTGATAGAGAAGGGCGGCAACATCTTCGGCGCCAGCATCACCAGGCTCGCCTGTGTACGATTCCTTTATGTTGTTCCAATTGTATTTGGTCATAGTGGTCGAAAGCTCACCTATTGTAGGGTGGGTGTATGTGTGGCTTCCGTAGCCTTGTTTCGGAAATTCGTACGTTTTTAGGATTTGTCCGATGGCGGTGGCGACACAACCAGTCAGTGTCGTTTCCGAACCTATTTTAGGACAATCATTATAGTATGGTTCATATTGATACCATGTACACTTTACTATTGGTTCAATACTCCTTTCAGACCCCAAAAGACTTGCCCCGTCGTTGGGTTTGTAGTTCTTCAGGGCTTTCCACTTGTTTTGGTTATCCACATTGGTTGTTTCGGGACGATTCGACGAATCGTATTTTTTCAACCATTCGTGTGCGTTTGTCGGTGTCGTGCCGTTGCTGAAATCGTTTTCGAACGAATAGCCCAAAATAGGACGTGCGTTCTCGTTGTCCGACACAATTACAAACCCTTTGCCGTTAGCATTGTTAAAGATGTAGATACCTTTAACGTCGCTAACCGATTGGTCCTGAACTAAGGTAACCGAGGTTCCTTGTTTCTTCAGCCAAAAGTTTTTGGCAACTTGTTCTGCTGTTTCGAGCGAAACAGATTGTGCTCCCGCAAATGCTGCTATCAATAGGAACACAAAAAAAAGTACATGTTTTCTCATCTGATATGTTTTTGTTTTACAAAAATTTTTAATTCTTTCGTTCTATGGCAAAATCAATGCCACAATCTAATTGTATTTCTGTTTTTTTAAGTTATGAATTTTAGTTCTACGTCTTAAATTTTTTAAAATTGTGAGACAAAATTAAGAAATATGTATATGCAAAAAAAGAAAATCGCATTTGAATTTCACCCCACGCCCGAACGCAGAACCAGCGTGGGGTGTGGGGTGAACGTCGGCAAAATTTTTAGATCGGTCATATTCACAATTCATTGATACATAATATATTACAAACGCGATTTTTGTTGCGTTTTTTTGAGATTATTCGCAAAACAAGGGGAATGGGGAGATAAATATGAAAACATTAGTTTGTAACCATATATACCTTTGGGTAGATTTCAAATTTTTTACACAAAGTGGCTATGACACAAGGACAACAATTTGACATATCTGTGGATTTATTCAAGGCATTTTCTATGTCTAAGGCAAACACCCAGCAGGAGAAGGAATATATATAGCAAAGATTTGATTTTGCTAAACATGCGGCAAAATCAATAAATGCGTGGATAAAATATAGGCAATCTCTAAATTTTGTTTTCTAGTGTTGGTCGGGGGAAATTTCATTTTCAAACTTCTCCTTGGCTACTTCCAAAGATTTTTGAATTTGCCGTATTAGAACGTCTTTTGCTGGCAGTTCCGTCATATATTGGGCAACTTTAATGCCTGCATTATCGAGTTGCAATAATTCAATTTGTTCTTCGCCGCCTTCGGTACAAAGCAACAATCCAAGTGGAGTTTCCTCGCCAGGTTCCATTTCGTTTTGTTCCAACCAACGTAGATAAAGTTCCATTTGTCCCTTGTATTGTGCCTTGAATCTGCCAAGTTTCAAATCAATGGCAATTAGTCTGTGCAGACGGCGATGGTAGAATAGTAAATCAAGATAAAAATCTTCTCCATCTATAATCATTCTTTTTTGTCGGGCCACAAAACTGAATCCATTCCCCAGCTCTATGATAAACTGCTCCAAATGAGCCACCAGACTATCTTCCAAACTCTTTTCGCTATACATACCTTTCAATCCTGTAAATTCAAGAAAATAAGGACTTTTGAACACCAAATCGGGAGAAAGTACATTTTCCTCACGCAATTGCGAAAGTTCTTGTTTGATAAGTGTATCTGGTTTGCCGCTGATGGCAGTGCGCTCGTAGAGCATACTATCAATTTCCTTGCGAAGTTGACGAATAGACCATTTTTCTGAAGCAGCAAGTGTCAAATAAAATTCTCGCTGAAGTTCATCATTCAAAGATATAACTTCCACAAAATGAGACCATGACAATTGTCGCGACAGTGTCACGACAATTTGAACATCGGGCATAATCTGTGCAAATTGCATCATTCTTCTGATGTTTTTCTCATCAAACCCTTTTGTTCCATACTCTTCTTGCAATTGTCTCGACACGGTTGACACAATTTGCTTCCCGTATTCGGCACGTTGGTTGCCAAGCACATCACGGTTGATACGCTCACCAATGTGCCAGTACATCATCGTAAGTTCGCTGTTGACGGTAGCGGCCACACGTCCGCGCGCCTGCTCTATAATCTGTCGCAAATCCTCTACCAAGGATTTGGACACCACAGGTGACATATTTTTATTATTAGGGTCTATTTGATTCATCGTTCTTATTAACAATTTATTTTCTTCTTTCTGTTTGCAAAATTACACATTTCAGATGAAATGAGTTTTTCGAGAAAAAGGTGCTTAACGTTGGTGTATTCGGACATAATGTTTTTTGTTATTTAGTAATACTCATAATGATATATCTTCATTGAACTTTTGTCTTCCGTGACAATGACAGGATGGCAACCTTGTTCTTGTATTTTTGTTAAAGTATCAATATTAGGATGATGATAAGGATTGTCATTCCCAACTGAAACGATTCCCCTTATTGGGTTTTCATAAAGCGTTTTATCAAAATTATCCCTAGAACCATGGTGAGGCATTTGAATTGACGCTATTTTATCCCATAACTGATTATAAAACTGCACAAGATCATTCACATTGTTTTGGGGCTGAAAATCGCCGGTATATAGAATGTTTGGATTACAGCACTGCTTGTATAGTTTTTGGAAGAACCGACTGCAAGGTCTAAGAAAATCACAATTGCAACACTGCATTACATGAAGGTTTTCAAAATGATGCGGATGCGTCGTGCCCGAGAACAGGGTCATGGAATAACTATTATGTTCTTTTCCAAAAACATCTTGGTATATTTTTTTACACGTATCCACCCCTATTCCTTTTACCAATTCTGGAAGATTTTCGATTGTAAGACTTGTGCCCAAATTATATTCCAAGCTCTGTTTTAAACTTTTTATTTTATCTGATGACACTCTCGAATTGAATGGAATATATAACCATTCCCCGCAATGAAGAATTGTGCCTGAAGGAATAATAGTCGAATCATCTAAATCTTCTTGATGAGTAGGAGAAAATACTCTAATGGTCAAATCATCTTCTTCAGTAGTTTCTTCCAAATAAATGTCTTCAGGAATGCGATTATCGTTTGATTCTCTAATTTGAATAATTTTGGTAGGTCTTTCTTGGTCGCCAAACATCGAATCACCCCTATGCAAATTCAATAATAACTGATTTGCCCGGCTATATGTTCCTGAAATACAGTAATTGTATACGAATGCTTCTAAAACAACCTCTTCCGTCAATTGGGGCAAAAATAGATAATTAACCTTTGCATTTTCAAGAAGGTATTGCAACCCATTCATATGATCAGCATGAAAATGAGAGATAAATACAGCTTCAATGTTTTTCTTACCATTCTTTTGCTTCAGATAACAATCCAAATATCTTTCCATCTTTTTCTGTCCACGATTAAAACCGCCGCAGTCATAAACGACGTTTATTTCGTTACTTCCATTGGATAATTTTTCTGTATAGAAAGCGCCTTGTCCTATTGGGTGAATTATACGTGTGATTTTCATGTTTGTTAATTGAGAATTTATTGTGATTATATTTTAGTTTAGAAATTTATGTTGAAGTGTTGTATTAAGCTAATTTTTTTTGTCGTCAATTTTCATCATCATATTATAGTGATTAATGTGCCCTAATCTATTAAAAATCAAATAAAACACATTCATATACTTGTCTATCAGCCCTGTCTCTTGTTCAATATACAAATCATCAGGGATACAATGAGAACCGTCGTTTATCCAATAAACCAATGAACGACAGATTTCTTTTTCTTGTGGATTTTCAAATTTATTTAGAATATCATCATCTTTATAACCGCCTAGCGTTTTGAAGTATGTTTCCAGAATACGACGCATTACATTTTGAATGGTAAGACATGACGAATTATTGTTTTCTTTGCACTCTCTTAACTCTCTCCATAACAATTCATAGGAACTTTTTATCGGATTTTCTTGAACATAATAATCTATATTGGTAACATCGTCCTTTTTCCTTAATATCCAGTAATATGGATTAAGCTCTTTGCCATGATCAGAGTCTTTCAAAAGATACATGTTTGATAGCTCTTTTTGAAAATACACATTATGGGTGAGCACAATTATTTGCTGAATGTTACCCTTGCCATTTCTAATATCCTTAACAATTTCTTTTATCAGAGAACTAACAACAAATAAAACATTGCTGTCTAAACTTGAAATAGGATCGTCAATGATAACAACTCTTTTTTCGTTTACCTTTTCTGGGGTCGTACCTCCTTTAATAAATTGAAGGAAATACAGTAAAGTGATAAATGTGGCTTCACCTTCGCTTAAAGTTGCTTGAGCGTTGTCCCCATTCTCTCTTTGAATCTGATACTGATTTGCATCTGCTTTTGTAGGTACAATTGTGAAATTTTTAAATCCGTATGCTTCAAGTAATTTGTTTATTTCATCAACAGCAGGCTGAACACTTGTTACTTTTTTATTCAATTCTTTAATTTCACTATCAAGGGATTTATATTTTTCTAACAATTCAAGCCTTTGTTTCTCAAGATTGTCAATACCTTTTTGTAACCCACGATCTTTCTTAATGAATGTTTGTATGATATCCTTATTATCTTCGACTAAATATTTCCAAATCTCTTGTATCAGATTTTCTTTCTCCTTACTTAAATTAGATACAAGATTATTGTGTTTTTCTATCTCTTGATTTGCTTGATTAATGAGTTCGGCAATCTTGTCAAGTTGTTCTTTACTTGATTTCAATTCTAAACTTCGACTTGGCTCCTTGATTTTATTGATGATTAACTCATTGTTTGATCCAAATTGGGCTTTTAATGTTTTTATATATACAGAGATAAGCTCTATGTTTAATTTTGTTTCAGGTCTTTGTTTCTCTTTTGTCTCTATAGTTTCCAACAAAGAGATTATGTTATTAAAATCTTGGGGATAACTATCTGATAAGCTCTTAATCGTTGCAGTATCTGTAATAAAACCTTCATCAAAGAACTTCTCAATTTGAATTCTGAAATCGTCATCAATTGTTGCTTTTTGACAAAAAGGACAAATATGGCTATCTTTTTCTATGTACTTGACTCCTTCATGAACCCAATCACTAATATTTAACCTATTGATAAGCTTCGAAATCTCAACATCTGCTTTTCCGATTATTTTTTTATTCCATATGGCTTTGTTTTCTGTGTCAATTATATCATCATATTTAATCTCTTGAATTTTGTCAAAGACTACAGGAACTTTTTTAAATAGTATCTCAGATTTGGCTTTTAATTCATCAAAACTTTTCAAAACAGATTTATTACTACCAAACTCATCACATAGTTTTTTTCTAAAGTTCTCTTTTGAGCCCTTATATCCATCAAAAGCAGATGAAAAAACAATCTCATGTTTTTTGTATATGGTTTTCCATACATTTTCGCGAAACTCTGAAATGGCATCTTCTTTTTGTTTCTGAAGAACCTCTTTGGCATTTTTCTTTTTGATCCCTTCCTGTTTGATAGTCTCTAATTCATTATTCTTTTTATCAATTGTTTCTTTTTCTTCTTTTGTGGCTCGTCCTAACGTAAAAACACCAGGAATAGAACTTTTGCCAAAGTTATTTTCTCTAAAATATCTATTATAGACATTAGTTTCGACTTTGATTCCGTTTTCCCACTCAATAGAACAATCAGCATATTTCTCTTCATCCGTTTGTTCTAGGAAATGTGATAGTGTGGTTTTTCCTGATGCATTTGCCCCATAAATGTAATTTATCTTATTTAACTTATCGATAATAAGACCATTAGCAAAAGGAATAACATTCTTTAATTTGACTTTTGTTATCATAATATTTCACACTTTTCATTTAACAACCTCTCCATCAGCCCCTTCTTCACCTTCTCATATTTCTCCAGCACCATTTCCTCCGCCGCTATCTTTCCATCTATGCCCGAAAGTTTGGAGGCACTCCCCGAAGAAAATAATCTGACAAAAAAGTCCGTCACTTATAAAGTCACGGACTTTTTATTATGATAATTTTCAAAAAAATTATCTCAAATTACTTGACTTCTTCGAAATCCACATCTGTCACTTCTTGGTCGCCACCGTTGTTGCCACCTTGTTGCTGACCGGCGTTAGGGTTGGCTTGTTGGCCGCCTTGTGCCTGACCAGCGTTGTACATATCCTGCGAAGCTGCTTGGAACACTGTGTTCAACTCGTTCATTGCTGCGTCGCAAGCGGCTACGTCTTGTTTGCTGTGGGCATCTTTCAACTTAGCCAATGCTGCTTCAATCTGAGATTTCTTGTCGGCTGGCAATTTGTCACCCAATTCCTTCAATTGTTTTTCCGTTTGGAAAATCATACTGTCGGCTTGGTTCAACTTGTCGATACGTTCTTTTTCAGCTTTATCGGCAGCTTCGTTAGCTTTTGCTTCCTCACGCATACGTTTGATTTCGTCGTCGCTCAAGCCAGACGATGCCTCGATTCTGATGCTTTGTTCTTTGCCTGTGCCTTTATCTTTTGCAGACACGTTCAAGATACCGTTTGCGTCAATATCGAACGTAACTTCGATTTGTGGAACGCCACGTTGTGCTGCTGGAATGCCGTCCAAGTGGAAACGACCGATGGTCTTGTTGTCCTTTGCCATTGAACGTTCGCCCTGCAATACGTGGATTTCAACCGAAGGTTGGTTATCGACAGCAGTCGTGAATGTCTCAGACTTCTTGGTAGGAATAGTCGTGTTTGCTTCGATAAGTTTCGTCATCACGCCACCCATTGTTTCAATACCCAACGAAAGCGGAGTAACATCCAACAACAACACATCTTTCACTTCACCTGTCAATACACCACCTTGAATTGCAGCACCGATGGCAACAACCTCGTCAGGGTTCACACCTTTTGAAGGAGCTTTGCCGAAGAATTTCTCAACAGCTGCCTGAATGGCAGGAATACGGGTAGAACCACCTACCAAGATTACTTCGTCTATATCGCTTGTGCCAAGACCAGCTTGTTGCAAAGCAGTCTTACAAGGGTCGATTGTACGTTGAATCAAATCGTCAACCAATTGTTCGAATTTTGCACGAGTCAATGTACGTACCAAGTGTTTTGGAACACCGTCAACTGGCATAATGTATGGCAAGTTGATTTCGGTAGAAGTTGTGTTCGACAACTCGATTTTTGCCTTTTCGGCAGCTTCTTTCAAACGTTGCAAAGCCATAGAGTCCTTGCTCAAGTCGATTCCGCCGTTGTCGTTCTTGAATTCTTGTACCAACCATTCAATAATACGTTGGTCGAAGTCGTCACCACCAAGGTGCGTATCGCCGGCAGTAGATTTTACTTCGAACACGCCGTCACCAAGTTCAAGGATTGACACATCGTGCGTACCACCACCACAGTCGAACACAACAATCTTCATATCCTTGTTTGTCTTGTCCAAACCGTAAGCAAGCGCTGCCGCAGTAGGTTCGTTCACAATACGTTTCACAGTAAGACCGGCAATTTCGCCAGCTTCCTTCGTTGCCTGACGTTGAGCGTCGTTGAAGTAAGCAGGAACGGTGATAACCGCTTCAGTCACAGTTGTTCCAAGATATTCTTCGGCAGTTTTCTTCATTTTCTGAAGAATCATTGCAGAAATTTCTTGTGGCGTATAAAGACGACCGTCAATGTCAACACGAGGAGTGTTGTTGTCACCACGGACAACTTTGTATGGCACACGATTTATTTCACTTGTCAAACGGTCGTAGGTTTCACCCATGAAACGTTTGATAGAGAATACAGTTTTTGTTGGGTTAGTGATGGCCTGACGTTTTGCAGGATCACCAACTTTTCTTTCGCCATTGTCTATAAAACCAATGATTGAAGGCGTTGTACGTTTACCTTCGCTGTTTGGAATTACGACTGGTTCGTTTCCTTCCATAACCGAAACACACGAGTTTGTGGTTCCTAAGTCAATTCCTATTATCTTTCCCATTGTATTAAAATTTTTAAGTTTCTAAATAATTTTTCCATTCCTTGTCAATCATTATGCCACACGTTTTTTTCGGAAAAACAATGAAATTGTGGCAGAAAGGAACGAAGTTCTCTCTGATTTTGGCAGATTTTACTGACAAAAATTCATACAATAGGATGAAAACAAATTAGTCTTGACAATCAACGTTGCCAAGACTAACAAAGGTAGAAATAGGAGATATGTTACAAAACTTCTATATATACATATTAACAATTGCCTCGTACAATTCTTGTTTACCGCTGGTTTGTTTTGGTTCGCCAACTTTCTTTCCGTAAGCGTATGCCTCTTCAAACGTCATTTTGCCTTCTTCGAAACGTTTTCCTTCGCCCGAATCGAAACTTGCGTAGCGGTCGGCAACCATTTTCTTGATTGGCGATTTTTCCAACAATTCTGCTGCGCTTTCCAAAGCACGTGCCATTGCGTCCATTGCGGCAATGTGTGCTATGAAGATGTCTTCCAAATCGGTGGAATTACGACGAGTTTTTGCGTCGAAGTTCGTTCCGCCATTATGGAATCCGCCGTTTCTGATGATTTGCATCATTGCTTGGACAAGTTCAAAATTGTCAATCGGGAATTGGTCTGTGTCCCAGCCGTTTTGGTAGTCACCGCGGTTTGCGTCAATAGAGCCGAGCATTCCTGCGTCAACGGCACAGGCAAGTTCGTGTTCAAACGTGTGGCCAGCCAATGTTGCGTGGTTCACTTCAATATTGATTTTAAAATCTTTGTCAAGATTGTGTGCCTTCAAGAAACCAATAACTGTTTCTGTATCAACATCATATTGGTGTTTTGTTGGTTCCATTGGTTTAGGTTCAATCAGGAACGTGCCTTTGAACCCTTTCGCACGGGCGTAGTCGCGGGCCATAGTGAGCATAGTCGCCATGTGTTCCTTTTCGCGTTTCATGTCGGTGTTGAGCAGCGACATATAACCTTCGCGGCCGCCCCAGAATACGTAGTTTGTTCCACCAAGCTCAATTGTAGCATCAATTGCATTTTTAATTTGTACGATTGCACGGGCAACCACGTCAAAGTCAGGATTGGTTGAAGCGCCGTTCATATAGCGTTTGTGACCGAACACGTTAGCCGTTCCCCACAAAAGTTTTATGCCTGTCTCAGCTTGTTTTTGTTTCAAATATGCTACAATTTCCTTGAGATTTTTCTCATATTCTTCAACTGTAGCCGCCTCTTTCACCAAGTCAACGTCGTGGAAGCAGTAGTATTCTATGCCCATTTTCTGCATAAATTCAAAACCTGCGTCAACTTTGTCTTTTGCCGCTTGGATAGGGTCAGGATTTTCATTCCAAGGGAATGATTTCGTTCCGCCGCCGAATTGGTCGCTGCCGTCGGCGCAGAGCGTATGCCACCACGCCATGGCGAATTTCAGCCATTCGCTCATCTTTTTCCCCATCACCATTTTGTTCGCATCGTAATAACGGAATGCCAAAGGATTTTTACTGTTTTTCCCTTCAAACTTAATGTTTTCAATCTCTGGAAAGAATACTTTGTTAGTCATATTGAATAATTTAAATTCTATGATAGTGTAAAAAATACACTTTGCCTTATTTTTGATAAAAAGAATCTCATTGATTCTGAATGAATTAGAAAAATGAGAAAACTTATCTACCCTTACTTCAAAGATAGAACTTATTTTTATATTTCAAATTTTAAATACGGAGAAAAATTTTGAAAAAAAAAATGTCGTCCCAAATAAACAGAAATAGTTATTCGGGACGACAAAGATTAGACGCTTATTCTATTGTGAATGTTGCGTTGGAATTCATTTTAATATAATAGCCTTTGCCTGGTGTCAATGTGGTTTGTGCGCCTTGCAAATTTTTCAATTCGGAATAATTTGACAATACCGATGCAGCTGATGCCTGCGTTGATTTTGGATAACCGATAATGTTCCAACCTGATTTCACATTGATTGTGGTTGAGGTTGCTTCCGCACCTGTAACCGAAAGGGTGAACGCCGCAGTTGTTTTCACCAAGTATCCTTCACCGAACTTACATTCAGTAAGACTTTGCAGTTTTGCCGCCTTGCCCGGTTTGTAGAATCCATCGTCGTTTTTGATTATGGAAACTTTGCTGATATTGTTACCAAATACATTTTCAATTGACGCGTCGGCAGGGAGTACGTAGAATGAAATTAGGTTCCATCCTGCTGTAAGTGAAATTGTTTGGGTAACTTCTGCTTTGAGTGTTGTGAATGACTTCCCTGAGTTTTGAGCTGACGTATTGCCTTCAGCATCGAAAGCGCGTACGGTGATAGTGTATTCGGTATTTGCCTCTAAATTAGTGAGGTTCACAGAATTTGTTGTCACAGTTTTTTGTTTTGTACCATTTACAAACACATCATATCCTGTTACGGCAACGTTGTCGGCTGAAGCAACCCACGAAACCGATGCCGAATTTGAAGTAATGTCGCTCACAGTGATTGTTCCAGGAACCGAAGGTGCTTCGGAGTCGGAGCAATTTGGACTGTCAGGGTCAAGCACGGCGATTGCCGGGGCACGTAAACAACTTGAACCAGAAGTGATTCCCCATTCCAAGAATGCTGGGAACGAAGTGTTGGAGTTTTGGTTCGTACAACCAGTAAATTCTATGACTTCAGGATTTGTGTTGTATGTTGAATACGCGGCAGCCGATTGGTAAAATCCATTCGAACCACCGTTTGATTTTAATTTCAGTGTATAATTTCCTGTTTTTGAGATAGTTATAGGATTGTTTTCAAATGAGAATACATACACGGTCTTTCCATTTTGGATGTTGGTTGCTGAAGATGTGTATGTGCCACTTGCAGCTCCGCTCAACGTTGCGGTAAGTGTTTGGTTCCCTTGGGTATTAATTTGAGAAAAACGCATTTTTATGCTTGTGATTTGGAACGTTGTGTTAGCCTTAAAGTTTGCGCCAATGTCGTCACCCCAGTTGACTACGGAATAACTTCCCATTGCTGATTCTTTTGGACCAGTTGTTATGTTGACCGAACTTGCGTCCTGTACATAATATGTTGTCGTTTTTGTAATATTGGGGCTATATGTGCTTCCGCTTGCAACGCTTGTACCGCCTTCTTCCTGCGTGTACCAGTCATACGTTCCCGTGGTGGTTACGCTGAGTGTTACCTTTCCTGCGGAGCAAATCGTATCGCCAACAACAATAGGCAGTTTTGATGTCACCACAGCCTCGTCAGATTTGCTGTCGCAACCCGAAGCGCTGATTGTCAGTTTATATGTTCCAGCGGTGTATGCTGTGTAGGAACTCGTGTTAGCACCCGAGATAGCTTTGTTGTTTTTGTACCATGTATAATTGATTCCGTCGCCAGCCACGTCTGTGGAGAATGTTGCCGAAGTAACTTTACACAATTCCACGTCGTCGCCAATGGCAATATCAGGCAATGTAGCCGAAACCACAACCTTTCCGCTTGTGGTCCAGTCGTTTCCGCTTGTTTCAACAAGTTCACAGGTATAAGTTCCAGCCTCGGTAACCGTAATGCTTGTCTTGCCATTGTGTTGCGAAAGTAGGGTGGAGCCTTTGTACCATTTATAGGTAACTTTTTCTCCTTGTTTCAGGTTCGACAAATCAACAGTGGCGATAAGCGTTGCGCTGCCCGTGCCGCACAATGTTTGTTCTGGGCCAAGGTCAGGCGATGGATGTCCGAATTTGTTTGGATCTACAGGGCTTAAAAACGAGTTTATGTACGCAAATGCGCCAACTAATGCAGCTTGATAGTCAACACCACCTTCGGTAACTTCATAATTATCAGCTTTGGCATTTTTTAATGTGTTGGCATTATATCCCGAACCACCCCCCAAAAATCCAAATTGGGTGTTTCTACTTGGAATAGATAGATTGCTATTGTTGTTGCCGTCGCTTAGATATACGTTTCTGTGGTGGGGCTGGCTAAAGTAAGTGTATGAACCGCTACTTGGCTTGAATCCAACAATGCAGGACATATTCGCGTTATTTTTTCCCATTATAAAATCAACTTGGTCTGTAACGTATGTGTCGATTTTTTTGTTCCCCTTGTATTTGTTGTATAGCGCAACAACAAAAGCTGCATTGCCAAGGTAACGGAATGTTCCCCAGTTATCGCTTATTTGAAAAATACCGTTAGAAGTTTTTCCCTTATAATAATTATTCACATAAAATTCCAACCAATCAGCACCATTGCTGTCGCCAAGTTTAGCAAGGTTATACGCTGCAATATCATAGTTGTTGTTATATCCGAAAGCCCAGTTGTAGTCTTTTAATTGTCCGCTGTTACTTGTTGCAGTCTGTTTGTAACTATTGTCGTTGGTCGCCCAGTACAATTCAGCCGCGGCACAAATATATGCGGTGTACATATTGGTGTTTGCGGGGTAAAAGCTACCGGCCGCCGCGCACGCACCTTTTTTGCCACTTGCATAAGTATAGGCGTTTTTTGCATGAGCCAGACATGTCGCCGCAAAATCAGGGTCATATTGGGCGTACAGACGGCTCATAAGCGCTAACGTTGCCGCACAGAAAGATGGCATTGAACCGTCGTTAGGATTTTTTACAACACTGCGGGGACCGTCTGATTGTCCTCCATCGTTTCGTGATAATGTGGCCATTTTTACTGACGTAACCCAGTTCTTGTGGTCGGCATTACCGTCGCCTTTTTGGCTGTAGAATGTGTTTCCGTTCGGTGTTGCTTTAATCATAAATTCGCAGGCCGCCTTAACTTCGTCAAGCACGTCGGGAATTCCGTTTGGTTGTCCTTTTTTCCCTTCCCAAGAAAAATCTCTCGCTGCTTGGTATCCGCTATAGTTGTATGAATAGTAGTCGTCATATCCTTCGGGGAATACATCATACCCTTTTAGTACAACGTATGCCGCATAAAAGAATGTCTGCCCAAACAATACGTGGTCACCGCAGTCGAACCAACCACCTGTTAAGTCGGTGGAGCCATCTGCGTCTTTGTCGAAGTCGTAGCCGACACCGTGGTCCATAATCAACCAGTTTGGGGCAGAATGGTTTTTCAAACTAATGCGTTGTCCTCCATAAAAACGAAGTGTCATCCATCCCGCTTTCTTATAATCTTCGGCTGTAAAAGTCTGTGCAACAACTTCTAACGAAGCTGCAACAATAAGGAGTGAAATAAGTATCTTTTTCATCAGTACAAGATTTTCTGTATATAAGACAAACAGATTTCGCAAAACCCTAAAATAGGGTAGGTGTAAAATCGGATAAAAATACAATTTTTTTATATAATAAAGAAAAACGGGCTTAATTTTTTTGAAGGAATGAGGATTTTCGGGCATAAAAAAAGACGCTCATTGCTGAACGTCTTTTGGGGTTGGTCTAAGAAAAAATAAATCTTATTCCGCAGGAGTTTCTGTTGCTTCGGCAGCAGGAGCTTCTTCTGCAGTTGCTTCAGCTGATTCTTCAGCAGCAGCGGCAGCTTCTTCAGCTTTCTTTGCTTCTTCGGCAGCGGCCAACGCAGCGTTTTTCTCAGCGATTTTTGCTTCGCGTTGTTTGTTGATTTCAACTTCCTCAGCCAATTTTTTCTTAGCGAATGATTCTTCGTTAGATTTAATTTTTGAAGCGTATGCTTCGGCTTTCTTTGCTTTTGCGTCAAGGAATGCTTGGAATTTCTTTTCCATTTCCTTTTCGTCGAAAGCACCTTTTTTCACACCACCTTTAAGGTGTTTCATGTACAAAACGCCCTCTTTTTGCAAAATAGAACGTGCAGTGTCTGTTGTTTCTGCTCCAACTTCCAACCAATACAAAGCTCTGTCGAATTTCAATTCCACAGTTGCTGGGTTTGTTTTTGGATTGTACGTACCGATTTTCTCGATAAATCTGCCATCACGTGACCGTCTGCTGTCAGCAGCTACAATGTGATAGAAAGGGCTCGCCTTTCGCCCGTGTCTTGCTAATCTAATTTTTACAGCCATTGTATTATTTTGTTTGTTAATTAAAATTCGGGGCAAAAGTACTCTTTTTTTTGAGAATACAAATAGTTCCGTGGAAATAATTTGAATTCTGATAAATTTGATTCGTAGTAAAAGTCAAAGGATTACGGAATTATCTCGTTAGAACGAATGTTGTCCTTGATAATGCTGAATGACCAAATAATTTAGGCGCGCCATATATTTTGCCTGAAGTTGTGAAATGCTTGTCTGGGCGAAGTTTGTTTCCGTTACAAGCAAGGTTGTTGCGTCTATCAAGCCAACTTCAAATTGTTTTTGTGCCAATTCTACTGAAACCTCCAATGCCTTCAATGAAGCCTCCAACGCCTTGCCCTCGGCCTGATATGATTCTGCGTTCTTGCAGGCGTTTTCTATTTGTTTGTACAGATTTTTCCGTGCCGATTCAACGGATAAAGCATTGTATTCGGAATTGATTTTGGCCGTCTCTACGCTGGTTTTTGTCTGCCATTTGTTGAAAATCGGCACCGAAAGCGACAGACGGAGTGAATTGTTGCCTTGCAGTTCCGATTCGCTGTCGAAAAAGTTGATGTTTGCCCCCACGCCTGCCGAAAGCGAAAGAGATGGGTAATACGAAGATTTTGCCATTTTCACCGACAGACTGTCAAGAGCCAATTGCTGTTCGGCGTTGAGCATTTCGGGATACACTTTGCAGGCTTCGTTAAAAACGTCTATTGGCGATGGAACTTCAAAATCAGAATCGGACTGTTCTTGTTCGGCAATGTCAAAATCAACTTCGGGACCAAGTTCCAAAAGTTGCTTCAATGTCAGTAGTTGTTGAGAAAATTGGTTTTGGGCACGAATGAGCGAATATTGTTTGTTGGCATATTGTGCGGCCATGTCGCTGTAATCTTTTTGCGAAATGGAGCCAATTTTGAATTTTGCTTCGGAAATCTTCATTTCTTTTTCGCTTGTTTCCAATAATTTTTCCGCAAGCGAAATATTGTCCTTGGCGTAAAGTGCTTGAATATAAGCTTCTATCACGGCAATTTCGATGTCGTATTTTGCTTGTTCCACTTGAATAGCTTGTCTTTCAAGTTCAATTTTTGATTTTTTTATGTTATTTTCGGTATTGAATCCATCGAACAAGTTGAGGCTTGCGTTAACGCCCACGCTTGTGTTCATCGGGTCGAGCAGCGACTGCGAAGCCGAACCGTTCACCGACGGCAGTCGATTCATTTTTGACTGTTTGAGTTGTAGTTCCGAAGAACGCTGTTTCAAATACGACTGCGAAACAGAAATGTTGTTTTCCAATGCATGGGAAATGCAACGTTCCATTGTCCAGCTTTCTTGTCCGAATACGGTGGCACAAATACACAAATGTATTAGGCAGAAAGATACAAATATTCGACACAATGTTCGCATAGACATTATATTTGTTACAAAAGTATGATTTTTGATTGGAAAATCACACAAAGAATATACCAATCGACAAAAATTTTTGAGAAACAAAAAAGGAAATCATTATTGATTTCCTTTCGTGTCTTGTAAAAAATCCAATTTATTTTTTACTGGATTTGCATAGATGCGCAGCAAAATGTTTTCCAAATCGCCTTTGCTTTTGGGAATGTTGAGTTTTTCAATTCCGTCCGCCATGTATTCCAAAAAAGTTTTTTTATCGTCGTCGGTGTAACGGTCGGCGAATTTTTTCTTTTTGGTTACAATGTCGTATGCAATGAAATTGTATTTCTCCAGATTGTAGGTTTCGTAGATTCGTTTGTCGATAATTTTTGCCAGCTGCGTGTATTTTTCACTTTTATCGAATGTGTCGCAAAATTCTAATTCTTCGAGAGTTATAGGTTTTGTGATAGCGAAATTCACGTTTCCTTTTGGGCTCACAATACCTTTCCAGATACTTTCGTAGTCTTCGTTTTTACCTTTTTTATATGTGGTAAATGACGAAACGAATAATTCCGCAGCTTTTTCGAAGGCGCAGGGTTCATATTCGTAGGAAACAGAAACAGGCGTGATTGCTAATTTCGAAAGATTTTCAATGAAAGGCTCGTCGCTGCTCATTGAAAACATTTTTAGTACTGCTGGTTCGGTTTTATCGTCGCCGTCTTTGGTGCGACCGCCTCGTTGCGCAATCCAAACGGAACGTTTTTTTTCTGTTAGCACGTGGCGGATGTACGACGACACCGTAAAATAGTCGCGGTACAAATCGCGAAGGTTGCCGCTCCGGTTGATTCTGAACATACGGTTTATTTTCCCCAAATCAACAGAAATGTTGTTTTTCATCAAATTGCTACCAAACGTGATTTCTGGTTGAATATGTCCGGTTTTGAACAGATACAGATTAAGTAGAGCCGCGTCAAGCACAATGTCGCGGTGGTTCGATATGAACAAATACGGACGGTCGTTTGGTAACGTTTCGCCGCCGGTACAGGTGAATTTTGTCATTGTGTTTGCAATGACGCGTTTTGTAGCCGTAAAAGTGATTTGTTCTTGAAATTCTTGTACTGTTTTTACTTTCTTGAAAATAGCAACCGCCTCGTTGAAACTTCTATCAGGAGCAAGTGCCTTAATCAGCCAAGGAAAATAAATGTCGGAAATCACGCGCTGCACGGCAGCAGGAACTTCGTCGTCGTTGTATGGTCTGATTTCGTCGAATATATTGTGCATGTTCTTAATTTTTTCGGTTATCAAAGAATTTGATTGGCTTTCGTTTTGCCTCTGGATAATTCCGTTTATTGATTTCGTCAATTGGAAGGAATTGAATATTTGGCGCAATTCTAATGCGGGCGCGGAATCTGTCTTTCAGGTCCTTAATCAGTTCATCGTTGGGTTGTTTGCAGCCTACCGAAACGGTCACGTCGTCCATTCCTATTTCGTTGGTGTTTGCTTCCACCAAATAATTTTCAACATATTCCACATTGTCGAGCACATCAAAAATTGCCGCAGGGTAGAGCGTTGTCCCTTTTACTTTAAGCATTTGGTTTTTGCGTCCTTTCAACGGACTGATACGCATTGTTGTGCGTCCGCAAGAACAGGGCTCGTAGTGGAAGCAGGCTATGTCGCCTGTGCGGAAACGGAGCAACGGCATACCTTCAACGCCAAGGGTGCATACGGTCAGTTCTCCATATTCGCCTTCTTTTACGTTGTTGCCGTTTTCGTCGATTATTTCGCAGATAATTAGTTCAGGGTGGTGGTGGCCGCCTTTGCCTGCCCCACATTCACAGAAGGATGTCCCCATTTCCGTGGATGCGTAGGTGGAATAGAGTTTAATATCCCATTTATCTTTTATGCGGTTGCCCAACAAATTCAGGTTGAAGTTTTCGTCACGCAAATTTTCGCCGATGCATATTGCTTTTTTCACGCTGCACGATTTGTAGTCAATGCCGTTTTCTTCGGCAAATTTAATGATGCGAAGAATAAACGATGGCACGCAGATGATTGCGTCGGGTTTCAATCGTTTGATTGTTTCCCATTGAAGAGCTGGAATTCCATTTCCCACACGGATTACGGAGCCTCCCATCATTTTTACGCCTTCGAAATATGCCAAACCTGCCATAAACCGTTTGTCGAGCGTGGTCATTAGCTGATAAACTTCTCCGGGGTGGCCATCGGCACAAGTGAATGAAATAGCTTCGTTGTAAGCCAGCCGTTTCCAGTCGTTTGCTGTTGCCGCAAATGTTGTAGGTTCGCTGAGCGTACCCGAAGTTGACATATAGTCAACGACTTGTGAACGGTCAACGCATAAAAAATCGTTGTTGTGGAGTTGAAGGTCTTCTTTTGTCGTGAAAGGAATATGACGAAGGTCTTCCAACGTTTTAATTTTCTGAATGTCAATGTGCTCTTTGGCAAACATTTGTTTATAAAATGGTGATTTTGCCTGCAAGTAGAGCAACAAATCCTGCAATTTTTCTTCCTGAAATTTTTTTATAACCGCACGCGGTTCAAATTCAATAGCTGGTTTGAACATTATGTCTATTTTTTTGCAAATATAGTATAAAAACTGAATGGAAATTGTGTTGTTTATAAATGGTAACAAGTACATGTTGTTTCATTACTAAGCATGTACAAATATTTGCTTTCCTTTTTTAAAAAAACGTTAATTCCTTCAGTGTCGTCGAACGAATTTTTATTTTTTCGTCACTTCGTATTGCAAATTTTTCGGAACCGATGTGCAATTTTTTGCAATGGAAATATTGTTTTCGTCGCTGTCGGTGGCAATTATCTGAAGATTTTTCTTCACCAAAGCGGCAAGCAGTGCGAATTCTCCTTGTCCGCAATTTTCAATAGTGTAGGTTCCTTCGTCAGGCAAGTCCGCTATTTGGGAGGCAAGGTTTTTATCTTTTAAGACTTTGCGTGCGTGTTGTTCAATTTGCCGGCTTTTGTAAATGTAGTTGTGCAAGACTAAATCATTGTAATAGTCAGCAGTCTCAACTTCTTGTGCGAGTTTCGCATATTCTTGTTCGTAGAAATGACGAACAAGTTTCGCTGTTTCTCTGCATTCTTTTCCCGCACAAAATGTTTCGTTGTCGGGTGTTATTCTATTGAAAATCTTTACGGTAGCTTTGCCTTTTCGGAGCAAAAATTCTGTCTTTGGAAAGAAATGCCCAATGCCGTGAATCATTGTTGGGATAATGTCAACATTGAGCTGTTGGGCAAGATAGAATGCTCCTTTGTGGAAGCGAAGAATGTCGCAGTTTTCGGAACGAGTTCCTTCGGGAAAAACTAAGATGGAATATCCTTTTGCGACGACTTCACGAAGTTGTTCTATATTGTCTTCTATACCGTCTTCCACGGGATAAAAATCGGCATAGCGAATAATCCAGCCATAGAACGGACAACGCCAAACCCAGTGGTTCGTAAGACAGATTATTTTGGGATTTAGGAGCAATAAATACATCAAATCCAAATGTGACTGATGGTTGGCAATGACGATTCCCGGCTTCTCAAACGTTTCGTTTGCCGTGTTTTGCAGTTCAAAATCAATGTTCGGAATGATTTTTACGAGAAATCTAAATATGCCACACAACCGTTTGTGGTACCAAAGTTTGTGCTTTTCGGTTTTTCCCAACAGTGTCAGACTTACGAATCCCGCCAACGTGAGGTAAATGCTGCCAATTAGAAATCCTATGAACGAGATAATGGTGATTCCAAGGTTTTTAAGAGTGATTGGCATCAAGCGATTTTTGCCGTTTTTCTGCGTTAGCCAACGGTAGAGTAGCGGGGGAAACAAATACGCCATAAGTACGACGGAAAACATTCCCACGATTGTTACTTCTCCCAACGAACGCATTGCAGGATGTTGTGCAATAATGAGCGAACCAATGCCGATAAACATTATTGTTGCCGACAGCCACACGGAATTTTTGTACGAAGCGAGCATTTTCTTTCTGTAGGTGTATTCGTACATCATTCCTTCAGTGACGAAAATGGTGTAGTCGTCGCCTTGACCGAAAATGAACGTTGCAAGAATAATATTCACAATGTTGAATCTCATATCGAAGATTCCCATCAGTCCCAAAATCCAGATCCACCCTATGGTGAGAGGAATAAACGAGATTATGCTTAATTCTAATCGCCCGAAAGAGAATGTCAGGAACAGGAATACAATCAAACCACAGATGTACAGCACATAGTCGAAATCGTCGGAAAGGGCATCAACCATTTGGGTTATGAGCGACGTGTTGTCGAATGTGAAAATGTTCTGCTGAATTTCGTTCAATTTTGATTCAGCACGGTCTTTGTCGCTATTCGTTTCTATGATATTGTAAATCAAAACTCTGCCATTTTCGTTTGATATAAAATTATTCCCGATAGCGTGTAAGATAGGAGTGAAGTAGTCAATGTTCTGAACTGTATAATCGCGAGAAAGAATGGCTATAAAATTATCAAACGCATTTTCGTTAAAACCATTGGCGGTTCTTGCTTTTTCAAGATTCTTGATAATTGTTTCTTTATGTTTACTCATAAATGAGTTCCATTTTGCAAGTCGCTCTTTTTGAACCTTTTGCGATGGAATTAGTTGACCGATACCCGATACGTTTGCTATCACATTTTCTTGTTTGAGCGAATCAATAACGGGTAGTGATTGTTCGTAGTATTGCAGCGCCTTTTCCATTGTTGTCCCTTCGGCAACACAGTAAAACGAAGGTTTTCCACTTTGCGTTTGTTCGTTGATTTTGGCAAATTTCTCTTTTTGCGATTCCGTCATATAATTTATGGCATGCAAATCGGTCTCAAACGATGTTCGTTTGCTCATAAAGAACAACGGAATTGTGAGAAGAATGATGGTAACGACAACGAACGTGTTTTTGTCAAGATTGTAAGACGCTATTTTGTTGAAAGTCAAGTTTGTACTCAATCGATCCTGATTCGCAAAGAGTTTTTTCTTGAACAAGTGTGGCAGAAAAATAAGCACGAATAAAATTGTTCCGATAAGCAGGAAAGACGCAAACAATCCAAGGTCTTTCATTGCGTTGGAATGAATGAAAATAAGACTGAGAAATGCGCCCACAGTCGTAACGTTTCCCGTAACGAGCGGGTCGATTATGTCACGAATCGTTTGTTCTTTGCTATATCCTTGTTGATAATGAGCCAGAAAGTGCAATGGATAGTTGGTCGCAATACCCACAATGATTGAACCGATTCCGATTGCGATAATGGAAACAGAATCTTTGAAAATTGACAAGAAGGCCATACCAAACAATCCACCAAAAACGAGAGAAAACAGTATGATAATCAATGCTCTCACGTCACGGAAAAAGTACAAAAGCACGAAAAGAATTAAAGTTAAGGCGATTGCTGTGGAAACAAAACTGTCTTTTTTGATTTGTTGTGCGTTACCAATTGAAATAATCGAAGCTCCAATGCAATCTATTTGAATATCAGGCATTTCTCGCATTGTTTCCGCCATAGCAGAATCAATGTCGGCAATGAGTTTCGCATTTTCTTTTGTCTCGCTGACTGGCAATTTTGAATTGACGGCGATGATTGCTTCTTTTCCAGATTTATCGAATATGTAACCGTCGATTATCTCGTAATTCGCATTGGAATTTGATTGTTTGAGCATTGCTAACGGGCGAGAAGCATAATGGAGCGGGTCGAGTGTAATAAAATCTTTTACAAAACCGCCCATAGGAGAAAGAATTATTTGCTTGTTGCCATATATTTTTGCGTATATGGAATCGTATGATAGTGAACGTTCTATCTGTTGATAATCCTCGTCGGTCAGATAGTACGGCATATTTTGAATGACAAATTGACCAAGATTCGTAATTTCTTGTTGGTCAATCATATAAAGTATGTCTTGTATTCGTTTGGCAGAATCTTTTTCTTGCAGTTTTTTAGCAAAAGTGTCAACTGCGTCCATTATGGCGTATTCGTCGGCTGTTTCCGATGCAACCGAAACCATCAGTTTATTGGAACCGCCAATGTGTTGCGATGCGTACTGAATACGTTCATTCTCTTCGCTTTGTGGCAAAAAAGAACTAATGTCTTCGATGAACGAGATGCGTAAAATGGCACATACACACAGAATGATAATTCCAACAAGCACGCACCGAAGCAAAATGGAGTGCTTGTCAAAAAAGTCGTATATGCGAAGTAACAGATTTGTCATCGTGGCAAATGTACGCAAAAGGCTGTAATTCGTCAGTTCGTGCGAAGTTTTTTTATGAGTAAAATAACAAAACCAGTGAGTATGAGTAAACTTGCTATTCCCAACAATGGTTTGTTGTCGGTTGTTCCAATTGTGTCAAGCACAGTGGAAAGGTCCGATTTCGATGCGGCGCACACCACCAATGCATTGTGAAAAAAATGTGCAAGCATCGGAATTACAATTTTTCTGGAATATAGATATACGTATCCCAAAAAAACGCCTAATGCAAATCGAGGTACTAAATTGAATATATCACCATGTAAAATACTGAAAATCAATGCGGTTGAGACTATGGCAATATGTGCGTTACGAAATACGGATATTGCAATAGTTTGCAGGAATCCACGGAAAAACAATTCTTCGCAGACGGCAGGGATGAGTGCCATACATACAATGTTGGTAAGAAGCATATCTGACGAAACTAAATTTTCGGTGAACGCTTCCATTTTCAGGAAGTTGAGCCATTGTGTGGAATCTTCACCAATGATAGCCAGCAAACTTTGTGTGTTGATTTCCGATAAAAGGTTTACTCCTGGTATGTTTGTGATTGCCAGTAATATAAGTATTATAATCAATGTTGAAGTTTGTATTTGTTGCTGTGTGTTTTTATGAAGAATCTCGCTTGGATTTCTGTAGAGGGCTGTGAGTAGAATTAGGGATGGAACAAGAAAAATGCATATTGTTTCAGCAGAAAGTATATATAAAACACACCAACGCTCGTCGTTGTTTAATGTATTGTGGGATAAGAGATTAAGTCCGTTCAATCCATTGCTTGTTGGCGCAATGGCGTAAAAAACAGCAAACAGCAAAAAGGATATTGTTGTTGCGATAATGCAACCGCACAATATCCTTATGGCAATTGACTGTTGGAAAAATTTGTCGAACACTATTCACCCAATGTAGCGACCATCACAGCTTTAATCGTGTGCATACGGTTTTCTGCCTCGTCGAAAACGATTGATGCTGGTGATTCAAACACTTCTTCGGTAACTTCCACGCCATCGAGGCCAAATTGTTCGAACACATCGCGTCCCACTTGTGTTTCAAGATTGTGGTAGGCAGGAAGGCAGTGCATGAACTTGCAGTTTGGATTTCCTGTCAAAAGCATTACTTCTTCGTTTATTTGATAAGGCTTCAGCAACGCGATACGTTCTTCCCAAACTTCTTTTGGTTCGCCCATCGAAACCCATACGTCGGTGTAAAGGAAGTCGCAATTTTTTACGCCTTCGGTCACATTGTCGGTTATGGTAATGGTAGCGCCTGTTTGTTTTGCTATTTCCTGACATGTTTGAATCAGTTCCTGACTTGGTTGCAGGGCTTTGGGAGCGACAATCCGTACGTCCATGCCCATTTTTGCGCCACCAACCAATAATGAATTACCCATATTGAAGCGAGCATCGCCGAGATATGCGTAGCTGATTTTGTTCAATGGTTTTGTGCTATGTTCCTCCATGGTAAGGAAGTCCGCCAAAATTTGTGTCGGGTGGAATTCGTTGGTCAAACCGTTCCATACTGGCACGCCAGAATAAGCAGCTAATTCTTCCACAATTGATTGACCAAATCCACGGTATTCAATGCCATCGAACATTCTTCCAAGCACGCGGGCTGTATCTTTCATCGATTCCTTCACGCCGATTTGCGAACCAGTGGGTCCCAAATATGTTGTGTGTGCGCCTTGGTCGGAGGCGGCAACTTCAAAGGAGCAACGGGTACGTGTTGATGTTTTTTCAAAAATCAACGCTATGTTTTTACCTTTCATTGTCTGTTTTTCACAACCATTCTTTTTGTCGGCTTTTAATTTCTTTGCCAAATCAAGAAAGTAACGGATTTCTTCAGGAGTGAAGTCTAAAAGTTTCAGAAAACTTTTTCCCTTTAATGAGTTCATTGTCTTTGTTTTTTGCAAAAATAAAAAGATTCGGAATTTTACCAAATAAAAAAGGCGGAACGCTTTTCGCATCCCGCCTTTGAATTACAACTTAGTTATATTAAACCAATTTCAATTCTTTAAGAGCTGCAACATTGCCCTTTACTGATTTTGCACTTGCAGCGAATTTTTCTTTTTCTTCAGCGTTAAGGTCAAGTTCAACGATTTTCTCGATACCGTTCTTGCCAAGAATTACAGGAACACCGATGCAAAGGTCTGATTCGCCATATTCGCCTTCAAGAAGAACAGAGCAAGGAATCATTTTCTTTTGGTCGTGAAGTATAGATTCAACAACGTATGCACCTGCAGCACCTGGAGCGTACCAAGCCGATGTTCCAAGCAAGCCTGTCAATGTGGCACCGCCAACCATAGTAGATTTCACAACTTCTTCGATTTTTTCAGCAGAAAGGAAGTTTGAAACTGGCATACCTTTATATGTAGCAAAACGAGCCATAGGAATCATAGTTGTGTCGCCGTGGCCACCGATTACGAAACCCTCAACTTCGCCAGCGTTGCAACCAATTGCCTGTGCCAAGAAATATTTGAAACGAGAACTGTCAAGAGCACCACCCATACCAATTACTCTGTTCTTTGGCAAGCCAAGAGATTTCAAAGTCAAGTATGTCATTGTGTCCATTGGATTTGAAATACAAACGATGATAGTGTTTGGAGAATATTTCAAGATGTTTTGAGCAACACCTTTTACAATACCAGCATTAACACCAAGCAATTCTTCACGAGTCATTCCAGGTTTACGTGGAATACCAGAAGTGATGACAACAACGTCGGAATTAGCCGTTTTCGAATAGTCGTTTGTGCAACCAATAATGCGAGTGTCAATTCCAAGCAATTGAACCGTCTGCATCATATCCATAGCCTTACCTTCCGAAACGCCTTCCTTGATGTCAAGCATTACAACTTCGTCTGCGATTTCCTTAAATGCAAGAACGTTGGCACAAGTGGCTCCAACATTTCCCGCTCCAACAACAGTTACTTTCATATTTTTTTATTTAAGAGTTTATCAATAAATTTTGCAGTCTTTTTGGATTTTCAACTGCACTTGCAAATATATAAATTTTTACAATAGGTTATCTTCTTTTGGGAAATTAATATTTGGAGAAGCAATCTTTCAAAAAAATGTATATTTGCGGCACAAATGAAGCAAAGTGAAGAAGGTATTTTCATATAGTATGCGGACGTTTCGGTTCAAACGATGGAATCGAAAGGGATATTCCGCATTTATGAGCTTCGGAAAACAAATTTCCATTGGACGGTTGCACACCGAGGTTGCCAATGGGTTGTTGCGAAACAAACATTTGCGTTGTTTGTTGTTAACCAATGAAATATCTAAATTTTTCTCCTTGAATCTGGAGTCCGACGATGATTCTGATGGTGGCGGTTTGCCGGATTTGTTGGAACGTTTGCTTGAAAATACTGTGAAGCCAGCTGGTGTGTATCCTGCTGGAAATATATTGCTTAGTGTACTAACGGTAAATCCTATCTTCTTCATTATGAAGTCGATAGGATTTTTTATTTTTATACAGATATGAAAAAAATCAATTTGTTTGTGGCGACATTGCTTATGTCGAATGGAATCTTTGGTCAAAATGAAGGAGATACCTTGTCGGTTGATGTTTCAACGGTTGAGGTTGTGAAACAGGCTACAACGCTTGCGTCGGAATCGTTGCGGATAGTAACAGTGTTGTCGAAGGACGACATTGCCACAATGCCTGTGCAAAGTGTGAACGATTTGCTGGATTATTTGCCAGGTGTTGATGTCCGTACCCGTGGCGCGAATGGAGTTCTGGCTGACTTGTCAATGCGTGGAGGCACGTTCGACCAAGTGATAGTGCTTCTTAATGGAGTGAATGTAACCGACCCGCAAACAGGACATCAAAATCTTGATATTCCAATAGATATTTCTGTGGTTGATAGAATCGAAGTTTTGCAGGGAACTTCTATGAACGTGTTTGGTTTGTCGGCGTTTAGTGGCGCTATCAATATAATTACTGGCACACGGGCTGAAAATTCAGTTGATGTCGGATTGGTTGGCGGTAGTGATGGCTATTTGGCTCCGCATATAGGTGTGTCGGCGCAGACGGAAAAACTGACAACAACGGCATCGGTGTCGCATAACCAATCGTCTGGCTATATAGACAATACTGATTATGATTTCACCAATGCGTTTCTACACATGGCGTACCGTGATTCTACAATGGGAACTATTTCATTCCAGTTTGGAGGACAGATAAAGAAATTTGGCGCAAATTCTTTTTATTCAATAAAATATCCAAACCAATTTGAAAACGACAATACAGTGCTGTCATCATTACAATGGCGAAAATCATTTGGTCGGAATGAATTATCTTCAACAGCGTTTTATCGTGCGCATTATCAAGAATTTCAGTTGTTTAGAGATAACATCAACGCTCCTGCGTGGTACGGCAACCATAACTACCATATTTCGCAGGTGTATGGCGGAAATGTGAAATATGCGATGTATTCAAACGTTGGGAAAACAACTTTTGGCGTGGAATTGCGTGACGAACGTATTGTGAGTAACGTGCTTGGAGATGAATTGTCGGCTCCGAAACGTGTGCCAATGACGGCTTCGGAAGATAGCATTTTCTTTCTGTATGAAAAAAATCGTGTGAATGTGAATTGTTTTGGGGAACAAACGTTTGTTTTGGGTAAATTCACAGCTTCACTTGGTTTTTCTGGCAATTATAATTCTATGTTTCAAACGAATATGTGTTGGGGTACGAATGTTGGTTATCGCATTACTCCGAGTGTGCGGATTTATGCGAACGCTAACAGTGCACTGCGTTTGCCCACGTTTACCGATATGTATTACAAAAGCGCCACACAATTGGCTAATCCGAACCTCCGTCCCGAAACAAGCAAAACATTCGAAATTGGTACACAATTGCGAACGAATTCTCTATCAGGAAGATTGTCAGGGTATTACAGAATCGGTTCCGATATTATTGATTGGGCGCGGACAGAGCAGGAAGAAGTTTGGCATAGTATGAATATTGATAATGTAAATGCTTGTGGTACAGAAGTTTCTCTGCAATATCAATGGAATGCTATTATAAAATGTGTTGGCGCCTCGTATGCGTTTTGCACGCTCAATAAAAAATCTGGCGAATGGATAAGCAAATATGCGTTGGATTATCTTCGCAATACATTGACATTGAGTTTAAATCATTGTATTTATAAAAAGTTTGGCGCAAATTGGCAATATTCGTGGCGTGATAGAGTGGGGTCGTATGTGGGGACAAACGGCGTGGTAAGGGAAAACAAACCATTTTCACTTCTTGACGTGCAGGGGTATTGGAACAATGAAACAACGAAAGTGTTTGTTGAGGTTTCCAATGTTTTCAATACATTATATTATGACTACGGAGGCGTGGAACAACCGAGGAGACAAATTCGTGTTGGCTTGAATGTCCATTTTACACGATAGCCTGTTATTTTGTCGGTTCCATATGGATGGTTACATGCGTGTGTTCGCCGAACCGATCTTTTAATTTGTGTTCTATGGTTGTTGCACGGTCGTGGGCGGTTTTCAGAGTGACTTCGCTGTCCATCCGAATATGGATTTCTATTGCAATGCGGTTCCCGATTTTTCGTGTTTTTAAGTTGTGTGGCTCGCAAACATCTGGATACGAAAGAATGATGTCGATTATTTCTTTCTCGGTTTCTTGCGGAAGCGTACATTCTGTAAGTTCCAAAACGCTTGATTTTACTAAATCGACAGAGACTTTAATAAGCAAAGCGCCAACGATTATAGAGGCAAGTGGGTCGAGGATTGTCCAGCGGTCGCCAAGCAAAATTGCACCGCCAATGCCCACGGCTGCACCAATCGATGTGAACGCGTCGCTGCGATGGTGCCATGCGTTAGCCACAACTGCTTGTGAATCAATCCGTTTCCCGTGGTATGCCGTATAGTGGTATAGGATTTCCTTTATTACAATGGAAATAATTGCAGCCCACAGCGCTATGAGCCCAGGAGATTCCAATTGTTCGCCGTTCAGCCACGCAGAACATTTCAATGCTCCTGAAACTATAATGCCCGTTGCTGCCGCAATCAGCATCAATCCAATGAGGAATGTGGCAAATGTTTCAAATTTTCCGTGACCGTAACTATGCGATTCATCTTGCGGTTTCGCACTGATGTTGACGAACAAAATAACCACAATATCGGTAATGAAATCCGATAGGGAATGAACCGCGTCGGCAATCATAGCGGCACTGTTGCCGAGTATTCCCGCAATGAATTTAAATGTGAGTAGCACCACATTTCCAATGCTCCCCACCAATGTTACTTTGTAAATTTCGGTTTCTCTGCTCATGTTTTTGCTAACTGATAGTACAAATGTAGTAAAATATCAACTTGGTGTTCATTGAAAAGTGTTACTTTATATATTTGTCCCGAAAAATTGTTGGAAATGAAAATCGTGTCGTACATAAAGAAATATATGGCTGTCATTGTGTTGGCAGTGGCAGTTGTTGCTTTTGTGGAACCTGTTTCGTTTCAATGGGTTCGAACGAATTACATTAATTGGCTGTTGGGCGTTATAATGCTCTGTATGGGAATCACGTTGCATCCAGCTGATTTCAAGGTTGTGTTTTCGCATCCTAAAAACGTGTGTGTGGGATGTTTGGCGCAGTTTACTATAATGCCGTTGCTTGCGTGGACGTTGACAAAAGTGTTTTCGTTGCCGCAGGATTTGGCGATAGGTGTGATTTTGGTCGGTTGCTGTCCAGGGGGTACTGCCTCGAATGTGATTACATATTTGGCAAAGGGCGATTTGGCTCTTTCGGTTGGAATGACAGCGGTTTCTACCGTGCTTGCCCCAGTGCTTACGCCGCTGTTGTGCTGGTTTTTTGCTGGTGCGGTCGTCAATGTCAACGTGGTGAATATGTTTCTCTCGATTGTGCAGGTTGTTATACTGCCAATCGTCGTTGGCTTTGGCATTCAACGATTGTTCCCAAAATTCACCGAAAAAATGGCTGATATTCTGCCTGCGTTGTCATCTATTGTCATAGCGTTGATAGTCGGTTCGGTTGTGTCGGCAAATGCGGCACAGCTACAAGCTGTGGGGATTCTTGTGTTTGTGGTTGTCGCTTTGCATAATTTGTGCGGTTTTGCCCTCGGCTACGGCATTGGTCGTTTGATGCGCATGCCGCACGATAAATGCGTGGCGGTTTCCATTGAAGTTGGCATGCAAAATTCAGGACTTGCATGTGCGCTTGCACAACAACATTTTTCGGTATTGCAGGCGGCAACGGTCCCTGGTGCTGTGTTTAGTGTGTGGCACAACATTGCGGGGGCGATAATGGCAAAGGTGTATAATCTTCGGAAAAAGTAACTATGCGAAACTTTTTTCCACTTTCGTTATTGCATCACGCTTATTTTGTTATTTTTGTAGCAAATAAATAAAGTATGCAACGAAAGATATTATTGACAATTGTAATTATATGCGTGGTCGGTATTTCGGTGCTACTATGCGTGTTCCTGAAGAATGCGAATTCTCTTCCAAACAACGCCAATAAAGCGATTCCAGCAGATGCAGCTCTGGTTGTTGAAATACGGAAACTAGCCGATGCATCGCAAATTTTCTCGTCGGAACAACAGAATGAACAAGGTATATCTCAGTTTTTGCTTGTGAAAAAATGTCGCGAATTTGTCGCAAAGGTCGATTCATTGTCTGAAATTGACGAGGCATTTTCATCGTTCCGCGACAATGAATTGTTTTATGTGGTAAAACAGATTGGCAAAAATAAATTAGATTTCTTGTTCATTATTCCACTTTCAAAAAATCAAAACGCCGACTTGGTGAAGAAGTTTATTGAACGGTCGTTTTCGGTTGAAAATCCTTCGTCGTACGACTTTAACAAAGTGGATATTTATTCCTACAAAGATGATTTGTCCGACCGCAAAAATTTGTCGTATGCGATTTATGGAAACACGCTAATGATAAGTGAATCAAAGGTTTCGATTGAATCGTCGTTAAAAGGTTTTTTTGAGGACAAAAATCTCGACAGCGATGATGATTTCCGTAAAGTCCGTCCGAATGAATCAAGTGTTCCTGCTCGAATTTTCTTCCACTACGACCGTATGGCAAGCATTTTTCAGCTGTATGCTTCGGATGAATACATTACACGGACAAAAGATTTTCCGAAAATCGCAAGTTGGACGGAACTTGATGTTTCAATCAGTTCCGATGCGGTGCGTCTAAATGGCTATATTACAACGGATTCTGTGTCGTGCGCTGCGGAATATATGAACTTGTTCAACGGACAGCAACGGTTACGTGGCGAAATTGTGTCGGTTATGCCGGCATCAACTATCAATTTCGTGGCAATGTGTATCAGCGACAAGGAACGATATCGTAAGAATTATGAGGAATATTTGGCAAAAAATAGTTTCTATACCGCCTACAGTAAAAATATGAAAACATTGAACGAGGCTTTTTCCGATAACTCGTCGAATTCGGTCGCTTCGGTTATGTATTCGTGGATAGATGAAGAACTCGCCTATGTGCAGTTGCCAAGTTTCTCTGGTCAACAGAGCTATGAAAACACGTATGGCGTGATGAAAGTTCATAGCCGCAAACAGTCTGAAACAGAATTGCTTGCTATGTTGAAATCCTATGCAAAAAAGAACGATGGCACAGTGGAATCGTTGGATCGCACTGTTGGCTCTGAATCCTATACGTTGTATAAATTGCCAATTGGCAAAATTCCACAAATGATTTGGGGAAATTTGTTCTCGCATGTTGTGGCGAAATATGCGTTTTTCGTCGATTCCTATTTGGTGTTTGCAAATTCGGAGTCGTCGTGCCATGCGTTTTTGAATGAATTTGAGGCTGGAAAAACATTAAGTTCCGATGCTGATTACGGACGTTTCGACGACAATATGAAAAGTTCGTATTCGTTGTACGTGTATTCAGCAATTCCGCAATCATTGCAGGTGTATAAGGAATTTTTTGATGAAAAAACTTCGGAAATTCTTGATTCGTATTCTTCGGAATTGAAAAATATGAACGCATTCTCGTACCAATTGTGTGCCGATAATGACGAAAAACTATACAACGATATTTATATTTCGTTGAAATCGTCAAAGCAGGACAATCCAGAAATAGAATGGCGCATTATGCTCGACACAGCTATGGCAGGGACACCACAAGTGTTTGTGTCGCACAATAATGAATTGCTTACTTTTGTGCAGGATGCTCGGAATACCTTGTATCTGATTGACAACAAAACCCGTAAAATTCATTGGAAACGGGAATTGGATGGCCCAATAATGGGCAAAATCAATTTCGTGAATGCGTTTGAAAATTCATATCGCCAATATATGTTTAACACGGCTTCGTCAATCTATTTGATTGATAGAAAAGGAAATAATGTCGCTTCATTTCCAATGAAACTTGCAAATCCTGCAAGTGCCCCAATTTCTGTGTTCGATTACGATAAGAATTATAAATACCGCATTGCAGTGCCGTGCGAAAATGCGACTATTGAGTTATTTGCGTTGGAACGTGAGGCAAAATTGACGAAAATCCCTGAATGGAATGTATCCACAGAATCGGCGGTGAAAACGCCGTTGCGGCATTTTTCGTATGCTGGGAAAGACTATATTGTGTTTGCCGACACCTATCATGTGTATATTGTGAATCGTCGTGGACAGACGCGCGTAGAAGTTGAGTCCATTATAGAAAAAGCTCCGAATGCCGCAATAGAATTTGAAGCTGGTGCGGAATCGTCGCTCTCTCGTTTCATTACGACAGATATGGATGGGGTAGTGAAGGAAATTTTCCTTGACGGAACGGTTGTGTCGTCGGAGAAATATGGGAAACGCACGGCGCAGCACTACTTTATGACAGCCGATATTGATGGTGACGGGAATGGAGATTTGATATTTGTTGACGAAAACAAAATAGAGGTGTTTGGGCAAGATGCGAAGAAAATCTTCGGCTATTCCGCCGATGCAACATTGTCGAGCCCATTTGTGGTAACTTTGAAAAATGGTTCCACAAAACTTTGTGCGTTGGAAAAACAAAATGGCAAAATCTATGTGATTAACGCCGATGGCTCGCTATACAAAGGTTTTCCGCTTGATGGGCGAACAGACTTTGACGTAAATGACGATTTTTTGGATAAAGGTTATCATATAATTGTTGGTAGTGACCAAAATTTGTTGTATTATTACTCAATAAAATAAGAAGACGATGAACAAGGTGATACATACAATACTTTTGTTTGCAGGTGCGGTTCTGCTGTCTTCCTGTGTGAAAGATAATTTCGAGCTGAAGGAAAAATTTTCCGACCAGATTGAATGGAATCCTTCTTTGGCATTGCCAATAGCAACTGCTGATTTAACGTTGTCGAATCTTGCAAAGGAACGTCCCGACACATTGGAATATGTGAGTGAATTTGATTTGGGATATGGCAACAATGCTGAGGACAAGGTTATTCAATTGTCGTATGTGATGGATACCGCCCGTGTGATTGACGTGATGCATTTGCCATTGCTTGACCCGTACGATACCACGTTGACAATGAAACCTGTTCAGATTTCAAATGTTTCATTCCCAATTGGTTATGTTACATTGCGTGATTTGATTCGTGATAACTTTTCGACTTCGGCGTATAATGAATATGTTTCAGCTGTGGAAACCAATCCTATGGCGGTGAATGTTGACGAGCATACGGCGATTTCCGAACATTTATATCCTATTGGTGAAGTGCCCGAATCGGTGAAAAGTTTTATTGAAGCGAATTTTGGTACGGAAATCAATGTGACAGATGTGTTCGAGTACATTTTGTTGAAATCGGGAACCATCACGCTGTCATGTACAAATTCGAGCGGTTTGAATTTCTACTGCGATGTGGTGATTCAGTCTCGGGATGTGAAAACTGGAGAACTTGTGGAATTTGGAACGTTTGATTATTCAGGCTTCCCAAGTTGGATTAGCCAGGGCGGACCGCAAAAGCAATCGTTTCAAGCAGATTCTTCATACTTGAATGCGGAATTTTACTATAGTTTTAGAAATCTGCGTATTGCGCAAACACAAAATATCCAGCTTCCAAGTTTGGACGACCTTGGATTGTTGTTGAATATAGAAATGAAGGATATGGTCGCATTGTCGGGTAAAGCGTATGTGCCAGAGCAGGAATTGTGCTTGGATACTATTACATATATGACTATGCGCGATGAAGATATGGATAGAAAATTATACCGCGTGTTGGTTGACAAAGGTCGTTTCCATTATGACATAACATCAACTATTGGTATTGCCACTGAATTTATAGCGGAATTTCCTTCGGTTGATTCAATGGGCGTTTCCAATTTGCGTAAACGTGCATATATGACGAACGAAAATCCAACATATTCCGCCGATTGGTCGCTTGATGGTTGTAATTTTGACTTGACGCAAAACCCGGAAATTGGCTACAACTCCGCTCCAATAAAGGTAGGTTATCGGGTTCACACCACGGGCGGAATGCTGTATTTTGGACCGGAACAATATATTAAGATTGAAATTACCAATCCCGACAGCGTAGTGTTTGCCTACGTAGAAGGCGATTTGGAACGTTTTGAACAGGATTTGTTCAGCGAAACGCTTGATTTCGATTTACGTGATTATATCTCTGATTTTATGTCGGGCGATATTGTGTTCTACGACCCGAAAATTCAAATTGACTACGCAAATCCTGTTGGTATTGGAGGTGATTTGGAGTTGAATATGGTCGGAAAAGATGATAAGGGAAATACGGTTAGTATGTTTTCTGGCCATACTAATAAGTGGAGAATTCCTCGTCCCGACTGTGATGCGGTAAAACGTGGACAAAATGTGTCGTCTTCCATAACCATCAACAATAAAACATCGAATATTGTTGATTTTATGAAGATGTTGCCGTCGTCAATTGATTATTCCGGAAAACTTCATGTGAATGCCGATGTTCCTGATGGAACTCCAATTTACAACTGTGTTTCGAATATTGGTACAGCAAAGTTGGGCGTTTCTATTGAATTGCCAATGAAAATGTCGGCGAAAAACCTGATTTTGCAGCAGTCTGTGGATTTGAATATGTCTGATTTAGGTGATTTGTCATCGGTGGAAAAAATGCGTTTGTATATTCGTACCGAACACCAATTGCCGCTGAATGCGACTTTGCGCCTGACCTTGCTTGATACAACTGAAGTCGGAGAGAAGCAAAATCTTGGCGTGCTTGATATGATAGTGCTTGAATCGGCAAAAACAACAAACGGAAAGGTTGAACGGAATCAATTCCAAAAAAATGAAGAGGAAATAACATTGGAAAAAGGCGACCCTATGCTTGATAATATACTAAAAGCGAATCAGTTACGGGTTGAAGTGCTCCTTGAAACAGACCAACAAGGCGACGTGCCGGTGGTATTTTATTCGTACTATGGGTTGAAATTTAATATGGCGGCGGATTGTAAATTTATTTATACAAGTAAGTGATGGTGAAACGGTTGCTGATTATAGTATTTTTTGTGGCTTCGGTTGTACGGGTTTCTGCGCAAATCGACAATACTATGTATTTTATGGACCGTTTGCCGCAATCGTCGTATATAAATCCTGCGCAAGCTCCTAATTGTAAATTTTATATTGGAGGAGTGATAGTTCCTGTTTTTGGACAGCTTCCTCCACCAATCACGTTTGCGGCGAATTTACCAATAGATTATAATGATGTGATTTTCCATGGTAGCGGAGAGTATTCCGATTCGTTGATTACGCCGCTCCATCCTAATGCGAACGTTGACGATTTTTTGAAAAAACTTCGTAAAGTGAATTATGTGACGACGGATTTTCAGTTAAGTTTGTTGAACTTCGGCTTCAAATCGGGTGAAAAAAGTTTCTTCACGTTTGACTTGTCGGAACGAATGTTTGCTGGCGCGGGATTGCCGAAATCGTTGTTTGAATTTGCTGCAAAAGGTAACGATGCGGTTCGTCTTGCTGATTTCACAGGACTTGGCGTCAATGCGACGTATTATCATCAGTTGGCGTTGGGACTTCAACATCAGTTTTCTAAATCATTGTCGATGGGTTTGCGTGCTAAATTCTTGATTGGTGTGGCAAATGTGCGCAATGCGGAAACTACTTTGAAATTGACGACTGCGGAAAAAACGAATTATATCAATGTTGAGGCTGAATACATTGTAAATACAAATGTTCCGTTGGAAGTGACGCTTGATGATGAAGGTTATGTAAGTGATATAGCTTTTAATAATGTGTTTGAAGATAAATCAAACATCACAAAATATGCGTTGTTGACAGGAAACTATGGTGCTGCGCTTGATTTCGGCTTTTCAAAGGATATTAATAGTTTCTTCACAGCGTATTTTAGTGTGGAAGATTTGGGCGTTATAAATTGGAAGAAAAATGCTTCAAAATTTGGATTATACGATAAAGATTCAATGAAATTCGAGGGCGTGAAAATCTCCGATTTGCGGGTTGATGATTTCGCTGATATGATTGATCCTGACTCCATCGTGGCAAATTTTACGGAAATCCGCTACGATGAACAATCATACGTCACAACGTTGCCGACAAAATTATATGCTGGTCTTCGTTATTATGCGTCAAAACGAATGTCGTTGGGTGTATTGGGAAAACTTGAATTTTTGCCGTATAAAGTCCGTCCGTCAATGATGTTGACGGCTAATTTCAAACCGTTTAAGTTCACGGCGGCTACACTCAGTTATTCGTGTATGAATGGAAATTTCAATAATATTGGTGTGGGATTCACGCTTCATCCGGGAATTTCGCAATGGTATTTTGTTTCCGACAATCTTATTGGAGCTGCATTGTTCCCAACCAATAGCCGTGAAATTAGTTTTAGGATGGGATGCAATTTGGTGTTCGGTTGTGTACAAAAGGGCTCACGTGACAGCCGTTCGAACAATGCTACCTTGATGAATAAGAAAAAACATAAGAATAAAGGGTACGTTCCAAAGTAATAATTTTTTAATGTATTATAATTATGAAAAGAATTTTTCTTGTTTCGGTTTTAGTTTCTATGTGTGCATTTGCTTCAATGGCTCAACATAGAGCAATTGGTTTACGTTTATCGAATTGTGTTGAGGCTTCGTACCAAAGAAGCGTTGGTGAAGCAAATTTTTGGGAATTTGATGGCGGATTGTGGGAGTTTGGAAATGGTGCACAGGCTTCAGCCTTGTATAATTGGATTATAGCTTCACCAGAATGGAGCCCTAAAGGCGAATGGAATTGGTATCTTGGCGTTGGCGCTGGTGTTGGTATGGTGTGGGGAAAGGATTATGTGCATGGCGATGAAGAACTTGGATGCTTTGTTGGTGTGGCAGGTATGTTGGGGCTGGAATATAAATTTTGGTTCCCGTTGGCTGTTTCAGCCGACATTCGACCAGTTGTAGGTCCTTATTTTGGCGATGGCGTTCATTTTAATCCCCATATATTGTCGGGATTGTACTGGCCAACGTTATCGGCACGATATACATTTAATAACTAACTTGGGGTGATGACCATTTTTGCGTGGGTAATTTTTCTCTTGATAATCGGAGTTTTGTTGGCTCTCGATTTGGGAGTGATAAATAAAACCCAGCACGAATATACTACCGCTGAAGCACTGAAAATGACCGCCTTGTGGATTGGGTGTGCGTTGGTGTTTGGTGTTCTTGTGGTGGTTGCATACAATTTTGATTGGTTTCAACTTCGTTCTTCATCTTCTGATAAAACTATTTGCACGGGATACGATGCTGGATTACAGTATATTACGGGTTATCTGATAGAAAAAGCACTCAGTATGGACAACATTTTCGTAATGGCAATGTTGTTCACCTATTTTAAGATTCCTGGAAAATACCAGCACGAAGTTTTATTTTGGGGCATTTTGGGGGCACTGGTTTTTCGTGGTGTGATGATAGTGCTGGGGGCTGCCTTGGTGAACAAATTTTCGTGGGTGATGTACATCTTTGGCGTGTTGCTGATTTTCTCAGCCGTGAAAATGATGTTTGGCAAAGACGATGAGTTTGATGCGGATAAAAGTTTGGTGATAAAGATAATACGTAAGATTTATCCAGTCAGTTCAACATTAGACGAAGGTCGTTTTTTTACAATTTCTAACGGTGTACGGGCGGTAACACCATTGTTTGTGGTGCTGATGGTTATTGAATCAACCGACGTGTTGTTCGCTGTGGATTCTATTCCCGCAGTGTTTTCAATTACCACGGACTCGTTCATAGTGTTTACATCAAACATATTTGCGATTTTGGGCTTGCGCTCTTTGTATTTTGTGTTGATATCAGTGCTTAATAAATTTTGCTATATTAAATATAGTTTGTTTGTGTTGTTGTTGTTCATCGGAGCTAAAATGTTGTTGATGGATTTTGTACATATTTCCATTGGCGTATCGTTGTCGGCTATTGTTGTGATTTTGGGCGGGGGCATACTTGTTTCGGTAATTCATCAAAAAACGACTGTGGAAAATGAATAATTTGAGTCTTACAAAATCTCAAGTTGTTGATTTTCAAAAGACAGTGTTGTCGCAAGGCGAGTTACTCTATCGTGAAATGCCGTGGCGTACCGACACGCAACCATATTATGTGCTGCTTTCGGAAATAATGTTGCAACAGACGCAAGTTCCCCGTGTGCTTCAAAAATTTACTGAATTCATCAATGCGTTTCCTACGATAGAGGAGCTTGCGCACGCTGATTTTCAGGAAGTTTTGGGATTGTGGTCGGGTTTAGGATATAATCGTCGGGCAAAATTTCTTCATCAAACGGCAAAAGAAATTACCGCCATGGGCCGTTTCCCAACTGATGCCGCCGACTTGCAAAAGTGTCCTGGTATAGGTGAGAATACAGCCGCATCAATTTTAGTCTATGCGTTTAACCAACCACTTGTTTTTTTAGAAACAAATGTCCGTACAGTGTTGATTTACAGTTTCTTTCAAGATTGTGTGGGAAAAATTGACGAACATGTTCTCAAAGATGTTGCGCAACAAGTGTTATACACCGAGAATCCTCGAAAATGGTATTGGGCGTTGATGGATTATGGCACAGAAATAAAGAAAACAATTGGTAATTTTAATCGTTTTTCGCAAAAACATACGGTGCAGTCAAAGTTCGAAGGGTCTTTTCGTCAAAAACGTGCTGCAACTTTACGGTTGTTGCTGCAAAATGGACCAACAACAATTGAGGAACTTGCTGAAAAACAGAATTTTACTCTTGATTTAATGCGTGAACTTCTATTGTCGTTACAATACGATTCGCTCATAACAGAGTTAGACGGACGGTTTTATATCGTTTCGTAACGGAAAATAATTACAATAGAACTAATTCTTGCGTATTGTCGGTGGAGTCGAAGAATTTAACTTCAACGTTCATTGTGTTTTCAGCATGAAGAAATTTCTTAAGCGAGGCAAATGGTATGGCTATTTCCAAATAGCCTGATGTGTTAAACATTGCGATTATTATATTGTTGTGGGGATCCTCGTAGTCGTTTGACAATACGTTGGTTGACATATTCTCGCGGGCAACTGTGATAGTGAATGGCCGTCCTTTTCCAATCTTGTCGAAATAGGCGCGGGTGATGTTGGTGATAGCGTTTCCGTACACATCGAAGTACAATAAAATCCCTCGTAAAACATTTTGTTCAACCACGGGTGCGCCAATTATCGGACCTTGGTAGCATTCAATTGCATCGCCGATTTCTTCAGGTTGCATTCCTGATGAGATTTTTTGCACAGCGTCAACAAAAATCTCTGATTCAATAAAACTTCCACCAAGCTCACTTCTACGGGGTGTGTCAAGTTTATATACGGTTGGTACTTTTTCGGGTAGCAATAAACTCCACAAACCATTGTTCGGTCCTATGAAATATTGATGGTTGTATTGAAAACAAATAAATTCCCTGTTTTTGCTGTGGTTTTGAATACCCATTGAGGCCACACTTATTATATGAATTGCTTTCGGTGCGAAATATGGATAGGCATTTTTTAGTGCGAAGACCGCATCGGCAACTTTGTATGGCTCAATCGCATGAGAGATTTCAACAATCTGAACGTCTGGTACACGCTGTACAAGTTTCGCTTTGAACAGCCCTGCATATAATCCCGAGGTTCCCCAATCCGTTGTTATTGAAACCGTTTGCATCTTTTTAGGTATCTATCAATGTGATAAAAAATAAATTATTACATTTGTTCCAAAGATATAAAAAAATCTTGTTCCCTGTATGGCAGAGCAAATAATATATTTAGACACGGTCGATCCGTTGGACATTTATGGTGTACGCAATGAGAAATTTGAAACCATAAAGTCGTTTTTCCCGAAGCTGAAACTGGTGGCTCGCGGAAGCGAAATCCATGTGATTGGCAGTCAAAAGGAATGTGACAATTTTGAACGACAATTCGCTAAAATACTGACACATACGCAGCGTTACCATGGCATTTCCTTACAACAAACACAAGATATACTGTCGAATTTGGAAATGAATGAAAGCCTCTATGGAAACGAAAATCCAAATAACCAGATTTTGTTTTATGGCAACGAGGGCAAACCTATAAAAGCGCGCACGACAAATCAGAAAAAAATGGTGGAGAAATGCGTGGAGAATGATTTGGTGTTTGCCATCGGACCAGCAGGAACGGGAAAAACATACACTGCGGTTGCTATCGCCGTTAAGGCTTTGAAAGACAGAGCGGTACAACGAATAGTGTTGTGCCGTCCAGCTGTTGAGGCTGAAGAAAAATTGGGCTTTTTGCCTGGCGATATGCGCGAAAAGTTAAATCCGTATTTACAACCACTTTACGACGCATTGCAGGATATGTTGCAACCCCGGAAGTTGCAGGATTATCTCGACACCAACGTCATTCAAATTGCGCCGCTTGCGTATATGCGTGGACGTACGCTGAATAATGCGTTTGTAATTCTTGACGAGGCGCAGAATGCCACATTGAACCAATTGAAAATGTTCTTGACCAGAATGGGAGAACATGCAAAATTCATTGTGACTGGCGATGTTACGCAAATCGATTTGCCCGATAAAAGTAAATCTGGTTTGGAAAAAACGGTGTCGTTGCTAAACAATACGAACGGCATCACAGCAATCCAATTCAACGAAAAAGACATTGTGCGCCACCGACTTGTGTCGCATATCATATCAGCTTTTGAAAAACAATCTAACGTATAATAAAAATCAATAAATAAATGGACGCTTTAACAAAAACAAATTTTAATTTTCCTGGTCAAACCAGTGTTTACAACGGAAAAGTACGTGATGTGTACAGCATCAACGATGATATTTTGGTGATGGTTGCCACCGACCGTATTTCGGCATTCGACGTGATTTTGCCAAAAGGAATTCCGTACAAAGGGCAGATGTTGAACCAAATAGCATCGAAATTCCTTGATGAAACTAAAGATATTTGTTCGAACTGGAAACTTGCAAATCCCGACCCAATGGTGACTGTTGGTTTGAAATGTCAGGGTTTTCCTGTGGAAATGATTGTACGCGCATATTTGTGCGGAAGTGCATGGAGAGCATATAAAAACGGTGCTCGCGAACTTTGTGGCATAAAACTACCCGAAGGAATGAAGGAAAACCAGAAATTTCCAAAACCTATCATTACACCAACAACCAAGGCTGAAATTGGTGAGCACGATCAAGATATATCAAAAGAAGAAATTTTGGCTCGTGGACTTGTTTCCAAGGAAGATTATGAGATTTTGGAAAAATATACAATGGCTTTGTTTGAAAGAGGTTCTGAAATCGCAGCAAAACGAGGTTTGATTTTGGTTGACACAAAATATGAATTCGGAAAAAAGGATGGGAAAATCTATTTGATTGACGAAATCCATACACCTGATTCCTCGCGATATTTCTATGCTGACGGTTATGAGGAACGTTTCAAAAAAGGAGAAGCTCAGAAACAACTTTCAAAGGAATTTGTGCGTGAATGGTTGATGGCAAATGGTTTCCAAGGCAAGGAAGGACAACAAGTTCCTGAAATGACTCCGCAAATCGTAACTTCAATCAGCGACCGTTATATAGAGTTGTTCGAACATATTACAGGTGATAATTTTGTGAAAAATAGAGGTACGCAAGGCGATATTGCCGAACGAATCCGCAAAAACGTGGAAAAATATCTCAAAACATTGTAAATAAAACTGTTATATATGAAACTGACCATTCGAAAATCGATGCTTTCGCAAACGCGTAGCAAATCAGAAAAAGAGTTGGCTGAACTTTCAGTACAAGTTTGTGCCGAGTTGGAAAAAAATAAACATTTTCAAGATGCCAAAATTGTCCTTTGTTTCTGGTCGCTGCCCGATGAAGTACATACGCACGATTTTATCCAAAAATGGTCGAATGAAAAAACATTTTTATTGCCGGAGGTAATCGGTGAAAAACTGGTACTCCACACTTTTACTGACATTGAATCAATGAAAGTCGGAAAATTCGGCATTGGTGAGCCTACCAGTGACGTGTTTTCCGACTACAGTAAAATTGACCTTTGCATAATCCCAGGACTGGCTTTCGATAAAGATGGCGGCAGAATGGGACGTGGTAAAGGTTTCTACGACAGATTTCTTCCGCAAACAAACTGCTACAAGATTGGTATTTGTTTTCCCTGGCAAATCGTCCCTAAAATAGATTGTGCCCCGTGGGACATTCCAATGGACGAGGTGGTTAGCTGCGAGTTGTAAAAAACTTTTTTCGCATTAGCTTGCTTGCAATTAAAAATTATATACTTTTGCACCAACGAATAGGGGTGCCTGCAAGGAGGCTGAGATAATACCCTTTAACTTGAACTGGTTAGTACCAGCGTAAGGAATTCGATGTGCTTCACACGCAATCACTTCTATTCATTTGTTTTATTGTTGTTTAAATGTAAAAAAAATGAAAAAAGTGCTTGTATTCTTAGGTTCAGTGTGTATCTCGTTGAACCTTATTGCGCAAGGAAATGTAATCACAGGTAAAGTGTGCGACGAAAACGGCAAACCGCTGTCGAAAGCGTCTGTGTGGTGTTTTGGAACGCACAAGAGCGAACTCACTCGGAACGATGGAACATTTGAAATCGCGGTTTCTGCCGCTGGCGATTCGTTGGAATGTAGCTATGTCGGCTATTATACGCGGATAGTGCCTGTTTCTGGTTCGCAAAAAACACCGTTGACGGTGAATATGACCTCGTTTATGCTCGATGTTACGCAGGTGGTTGGTTTTCCATCGAAAACGGTGAATGTCACAACGCTTGATAAGGTGGCATCGAACACTATGGTGCGTGATGTGCCGTTTTTGCTGGAATCAGCGCCGTCGGTTGTGGCAACATCGGAAACGGGAACGGGAATCGGTTACACTAATATGCGTGTGCGTGGCACGGAAATGGCGCGTATCAATGTGACTATTGACGGAATTCCGTTGAACGACGCGGAATCTCAGGATATTTACTGGGTAAATTTGGGCGATTTTTCATCGTCGGTGAGCCGTGTTGATTTGCAACGTGGTGTTGGTTCGTCAACAAATGGAACTTCGTCATTTGGTGCGTCAATGAATTTCGAGACAAAAGAAAACTCGGAGGATATGTATGGGCAAGTTTCGGTGGCAACAGGCTCTTTTAATACTCAAAAATATTCGGTTTCCGCAGGAACTGGTTTGATAGCCAACCATTTGATGTTTGATGCACGCTATAGTTTTATGAAAACTGATGGCTGGGTTCAGCGTGCAAACGATAAATTGCAATCGTTTGATTTGGGCGCGTCATATAAAATGAAACATTCCTTGTTATCGGCGCGTGTTCTCGCTGGTAAGCAAAAAACTGGCATCACATGGGAAGGTCTGCCAGCCGAAAAACTTGATGTTGACTTGACTTATAATCCTGCTGGTTCCTATACTGATGAAAATGGAAACGAACAGTTCTATTCGAACGAAACGGATAATTATACACAAACACGTTACCTTCTTTCCTACAAATGGAGCAACGATTCGGTTCTTGGTTTGGATAGATTGGCATTCAATGCATCGCTGTTTGCAACGAAAGGCGATGGCTACTATGAACAATATAAAGGCAACGCTAAACTCGCAAGTTACGGACTTGGAACAACACGTCACGATTTAATCCGTCAGAAATGTATGGACAATATTCAATATGGATATGCGGCGAATTTGGAAATGAAACGAGGACGCTCAACAGTTTCGGTTGGCAATTCATATAGCATTTACGATGGAGACCATTTTGGAAAAGTTATCTGGATAAAGGACGATACCGAAACAGATATTTCTAAACCATATTATGAAAACAATGGTTTGAAAAAAGAATTGAACGCCTACGCGCGTTTGACATATCAGCTGCAAAATCTTACTTTGTTTGCTGATGCTCAGGCTCGCTCTATCAATTACGAAATGAATGGCTTCGATGATGATTTAACGGAAATGGACCACACATTTAATTGGATGTTTTGGAACCCTAAATTTGGAGCAAAATATAAAATGCGTAATTTTCAGGATATAACTGCTTCATTCGCAATTGCCAACCGTGAGCCGACCCGTGCCAATTTGAAAGATGCTGCAAAACAAACAGAAGCGGAGGAATTGCGCCCTGAACATTTGTATGATTTTGAGTTCGGCTACCGCAAATCGTGGAAAAAACTTGCGTTTACAGCCAATTTGTATTATATGCAATACAAAGACCAGTTGGTACAAACGGGTAAGTTGAACGATGTGGGCGATGCTATTCTTGAAAACGTGACGAAAAGCTTCCGCCGTGGCGTTGAATTGACGTTGAATTATCGTCCCGCACAAGAAATAGAATGGTGCGGAAATATTACGCTTTCACAAAACAAAATCCGCGATTATGTGGAATATGCTACTGATTACGATGATGATTGGAATGAAATTCAGAAAATTACAGAGTTGGGAACAACGGATATTTCATATTCTCCGAATGTGGTCGCATCGCACACTATTATGTTGTATCCAGTGAAAGGTTTGTCGTTGGGGATTGTGAGCAAATTTGTCGGCAAACAGTATTTCGACAACACTTCAAGCGATGTCCGTAGCCTTGATGCATATTCTGTTCACGATTTCCAATCTCGCTACGTGTGGAGCATAAACGAAAAAAGTAGCCTCGATTTTCAGTTTTTGATAAATAATTTGTTGGATAAAAACTATATTAGCAACGGATATGGTGGAAACTGGTATGAACAAGGGAAGGAGCAATCATGGATTTATTATTTCCCGCAGGCTGGAATTCATTATACGGTTAAAGTTTCTTATACTTTTTAATTGATGATTGACGCATTTATTCAATATTTTGCAGAAATGACACCATTGCGCCTGTGCGTTCTGTTGGGAACGCTTACAGGCTTGGCAGTGATGGTGTTGCAGGTTATACAGCATATTGCTTTATGGTATTTCAATATCATTTCGGCTACATTGTTGGCAATCAATTTCTTTGCTACCGAAGTGTATGCGTATGCTGTTTTTCAAATTTATTATGTGGTTGTAAGCGTGTATGGGCTGTATGAATGGAAACGCGGACGCTCCAATGAGGATTCCGAATTGCCGATTCAATTGATGAAGGTGAAAGATTGGTTGATTGCCCTCGCCGTGATTGTGGGGGGGACGCTGGTTATGGCGAATTTCCTTTGGCTGTTAGGTTCTGATATAGCATTTGTTGATGCTATGATAACGGTAATAAGTGCGGTGGCCACCTTTTTGCTCACAAAGAAATTTCTGCAATATTGGTATTTTTGGATAGTCGCCGATTCTATGTACGTTGCTCTTGTTATTTCGTATGGACAATCTGATTTGTATCCAACGGTTTTGCTCTATAGTTGCTATATCATCTCGGCAATAATTGGCATTTTTGAATGGCGGAAAATGTACAAAAAACAAACAGAAGAAAGGAAGTTGGAGATGTGATGGAGAATAGTTCTTTTTTTACATATTCTGATTGTGTGGTGTTGTGTAACGGGGCATTCCCAGAACATCCAGTCCCTGTGTCAATATTGAAACGTGCACGAACAATAATCTGTTGCGATGGTGCAATTATGAATTTGTTGGCTTTTGGCATGGAACCGACAATGATTGTTGGCGATTTGGATTCGATTAATTTCGCGATGCGAGAAAAATACGCCGACCGTGTGTTCCATAATCCCGACCAAGAAACCAACGATTTGACAAAAACGGTCACATGGGCTGTGGCAAACGGCATACGAAATATTACAATTCTTGGAGCCACAGGATTACGTGAAGACCATACCTTGGGAAATATTTCGTTGCTTGGCGAATACATTTCTATGCTCGATTCCGTGCAGATGGTGACTGACACAGGCGTGTTTTGCGCCATTGCGAAACCAACTACTTTCCACTCGTGTAAAGGACAACAGGTTTCTATTTTTTCTCTGAATCCAGCAACAACGGTTTCTTCTGAAAATTTGAAATATCCGCTACCACAACATCTCGTATCGTGGTGGTGCGGCACGCTAAACGAATCTCTTTCTGACAGTTTCACAATCAAAACCAACGGAACTCTAATTGTATATAGGAAATACGTATAAATACGTATTACAGAATTTACGTGTTTGCACTATTCCTTTTTTCAAAAAAAAGGATGTATTTTGTGAAGTTACAAAATAAAGAAAATCGTAAGGATTCTGATATGGATTATGTTGCTGAATTAGAGAAAGACGTTCGTTTTCAGGAAGCAATGCATTCGTGCTTGAATTGCGGGATTTGCTGTGCTATTTGCCCAGCTGCCGAGTTTTACAATTACGACCCACGAATGATAGTGACAACCGTTCAGCGGAGAAACAACGATGAAATTGAGGCTTTGTTGAAATCGAACACCATTTGGTATTGTGGTCAATGTATGTCGTGCAAAACCCGTTGCCCTCGTGGAAATGCGGCAGGAATGGTCATTCAGGCGTTGCGCGCACTTTCACAAAAATGCGGTTTTTTCACCGAAAGTGAGAAAGGTCGTCAGCAGTATGGCTTGAAAAAGACCATTGGCGAGAGTATATTGAAATATGGTTATTGTGTTCATCCTGCTTTGGTTAAGCCGGAGCTACATCCAGAACAGGGCGTGGTATGGGATTGGATTTATCAGAACAAAGAGGCGATTTACGACAGGGTAGGTGCAAATTTATATAAGGACGGTGCAGGCGCGATGCGAAAAATCCATCAGAAAAATCTTGATGAACTTGCGGAAATCTTTAAAGTAACCGGCGGTCAGGAAATGTACGACATTATTGAGTCGGAATCGAAGAAAAAAGCGGCGGAGATGCACATGAGCACCGACGATGACAATAATGAATATTTGATGCACGTAATCACATATAATAGTAACGAACACCAAGACTAAGCGTATGAACATAGAAGGGAAAAAACAAATCTGGAATGCGTACCAGAAAGAAATTGCGGAAAATGATTATTTCTACGCACGGAGTTGCATTCGACAAAATTTCTTTCCTGCGTCGGAAGTAGCGTTCTTGCGGATTTTGCGTGAAGAATTGCATAAAAATATTATCGACGACCCTAACCACACCACGTGTACGGGAATCGGCTATCATTCTGATATAGTGCCGTTCGACACGATTCAGACTGTTGTTGCCCGCCAGTTTTCGTTGATGACGCAGGCCGGTTTGGAACACATGGCAATATCGTGTGTGACCTCGTTTGGCATTTATACGGAAATACTTGATTTGTGGCACCATTTCCCCGAGCAACTGGAAAAAATCCGTGAATACTTGTATAAAGCTACGAAACGGGAATTTAATCTGCCCAAAAACATTGCACATACAAGTGACGTAATCTATAAATTCAGAAATGAAATCGCCGAAAAGGCAAAATATAAATTGGTAAATAAACAGACGGGCGAACCGTTAAACGTAGTTGAGCACATCGGTTGCCACTATGCAAAAATGTTCCCGACTAAAGGTGTTGGCGGCGCTGAATTTCCACAAGTTTTAGTTGGAATGATAGAATCGTGGGGCGGAAATGTTGTTGACTACCCAGAACGTCGTCATTGTTGCGGATTCGGTTTCCGAAACTATTTGGTGCAGGCAAATCGTGGATATTCAATTTCTAACACAAAGAAAAAATTGGAGTCGATGAAACCATATAAGCCTGATTTTATTGTTGCAAATTGTCCGGGCTGTGCAATGTTTATGGACAAATGGCAATATACACTTGCCGAAATGGAAGGCGTGACTTACGACGAAAATGGTTACGGTATTCCTGTGCTGACCTACGAGGAAATGGCAGGCTTGGTGTTGGGCTACAATCCTTGGGATTTAGGCTTGCAGATGCATCAAGTGCAATGCGAGTCGTTGCTCGACAAAATGGGCATCGAATACGACCCGAAGGCAAAATATTTGGACAAAAATGGCAATCAAATGCCTCTGCCTGAAAAACCAAGTTGCTTGAAAGTATAATTGACGAAAAACAGACAAAATTGATATAAAATGATTGATGTTTTAATAATTGGTGGCGGAATTGCTGGTATAGAAACAGCTTGCTCATTGCAGGACTTAGGGTATGAAACCATCATCGTTGAAAAGGAAAAAACAATAGGTGGTCATTTGAACGATTGGGACACCTTGTTCCCAACGCATCGTTCCGCATCGGAAGTATTGGCCCACTATACCGACGAGACACGGAAACGTGCTTTGACGATTTATTTGAATACCTATGTCATTTCTGTGAAAAAACAAGATGATGGAACCTTTGAGGTACATACTTCGCGCGATGTGGTGTTCCGTAGTAAAGCAGTCGTTGTCGCTTCAGGCTATAAACTATTCAATGCCGAACGCAAGGAAGAATACGGTTACAAAATTTACGACAATGTTCTTACTTCTGCCGACTTGGAAGTGAAGCTGAAAGATTTGAAAGGTGAATTCAAAACACCCACTGATAAAGTTCCTGAGCGAATAGCATTTATTCATTGTGTCGGTTCACGTGACGAAAAATCAGGCAACCACTACTGCTCAAAATTATGCTGCGTGACGGCAGTAAAACAAGCAATTCATTTGAAACAATTATGTCCGAAGGCGGAAATATTCTGCTGTTATATGGATTTGCGTATGTACGGACCAGGTTTTGAGGAAATGTACCGCGAAGCGCAGGAAAAATATCATATTCAATTCATTCGTGGCCGATTGTCGGAAGTTGGTGAGAATTCGAATGGCACGCTCCAATTGAAGGTTGAAGACACACTTGCCGCGCGCCCGTGCAAAATACAAGTGGATATGCTGGTGTTGATGGTCGGAATGGAATCGGCAAAAAGCACGGAACTGTTTGCCCAGTCGTGTGGTTTGAAATGCGCGCCAAACCGATTTATTCAACCACTCGACCATCATATTGGTTCAAATTTGACGAATGTGGAAGGGCTTTTCACGGCGGGAACAAGTATCGGACCTATGTCGGTGTTCGACACGGTAAACCATGCCAAGGCAACAGCATTCGCTATTCGTGATTATTTTATAAATACAGCGCGATGAGAAATTTTGGATTTTCAACAACAAAATCAAGAACAATAGACTACGGCGATATTGACAGACGGTTGATAAGCTATATTCTTGAAAATGAACCGACTTTCAATGCCTGTCTTTCTTGTGGCTCGTGTACTGCAATTTGTAGCGCGGGAAATCTTACTTCGTTCAATATCAGAAAATTAAGTCTGCAAATACGTTTGGGCGATTTGGAAAAAACTCACGAGGAAATTGACAAATGTATGTTGTGCGGAAAATGTTTGTTGGAATGTCCGCGCGGTATCAACACTCGTAATGTTGTTATGCTGATAAAGAAAGGTTTGACGATTTTTGAAATAAAAGATAAAGCGTAATGGAAACCTATTTCATACTACCGTTCACATTGGGAATGTTATTCCTGCTTATTGTTCTGTTCATAAAGTATGGACTATGGATAACCAAATTGTCGCATATCGACAAACTGCGAATTGTGCAGAGTATTTTTACCCGTAGATCGTGGGATGCCATAAAGGAAAGTTTTTTGGAAGGACTTGTGCATAGAAATATGTATAAACGAAATCCGTTGCTCGGCTATATGCACATGTGTTTCGCAATGGGTTGGTTCCTGATTATAGTGTTTGGACACGTCGAATGTTATATGTACTATGGAACGCTTGCGAAAGCTCCGTGGTATCCGATTTTCTTCCAATACTATGTCCACGAATGGTTTCCCGGCGAACGGTTTATGACCAACTTAATGGATTTCTTGTTGTTGTACATTTTGACTGGCGTTTTGTTGGCCTATTTCAAACGAATTAACAGCAAGATTTTTGGTATTAAGAAAACGACGAAATTGAAACCGCTCGACAGGGTTGCGTTGATTTCCTTGTGGTTCATTTTCCCAATGAGATTGTTGGCTGAAAGTGCCACTGCGGCGTTGTATGGAAATGGAGGATTTTTAACCAATACGGTTGGACAGTTGTTTGTGTGGATTGGCGTGAATTCATCAATGGAATCAATGTTGTGGTGGGGTTATTCGTTGAGTTTGGGCTTATTCTTCGTTGGATTTCCGTTTTCTCGTTATATGCACATTTTTACGGAAATTCTATTCATCTTCCTTCGTCATTATGGAATCAAGTTGAAAAAACAATTCAATTCCTATTCAAGAATACAGGTATATTCTTGTTCTCGATGCGGTGTCTGCATTGATGTGTGTCAAATGCACGTGGCGAATATTTCTAACAACCAGTCGGTGTATATTTTGAAAAACATTCGTGACCAAAATTTGACCGACCGAAAGTTGTACAACTGTCTGCTTTGTGGTCGTTGTGAGCAAGCGTGTCCTGTGCGAATCAATTTGAACGACTTGCGTATTTCGCAACGAATTCGTGCCACTAAAGAATTTAATTCCGACTATGCTTTTCTTCAGACGTTGCCTGTTGATGAACCGCAAATGATTGATTCTAAGCCAGAAGTGATTTATTTCGCGGGTTGTATGACGCACATGACGCCGGGTATAAAAAAATCGGTTCTGAAAGTTCTTGACAAAGCTGGCGTGAAATACCAATTTATGGATAAGGAAAAAGGTGCGTGTTGTGGTCGTCCGCTTATGCTTGCTGGACAATATGAAGCAGCGAAAAAACTGATAGCCTACAACCGTGAAAAAATTCTTGAATCGCGCGCTCCGATTTTGTTGGTTTCGTGTCCGATTTGCTACAAAGTGTTTAAAGACGACTATGAGTTGGGGCAAATCACCATAAAACATCATTCGGAATATTTCTTGGAATTGGTGAATCAAGGTAGGATTCAATTGGCACAATCTGAGAAAACCATTGTTTATCACGATCCATGTGAATTGGGACGCGGTTGTGGCGTGTATGAGCCACCTCGTGAACTGCTTCGAATGACAGGTCAGTTGCAATCGGTACAGCAGGAAAAAGTGAATTCTTTGTGTTGTAGCGGTTCGCTCGGCGATTTAAGTCTTTCTATGGCGGATAGAAACGTGATAAAGGCGGAAACTCTTAAAGTGTTGTTGCAGAAAAATCCCGACGTGCTTGCTACTGCTTGTCCGTTGTGCAAAAAAACATTCGTGAAGGGCGTTGACGTGCAGGTGAAGGATATTGCGGAAATTGTTGCGGAAGCGATGGAATAATGAGCAATGCACAATTCACAATTTACAATGCATAATGTTTAATTGGGTTATAGAATAAACATTTCTTCTGGGACTTCGTTGATGATTCCGACTGCTTTTGCTCGTTGGTAGAGGGTTTCGATGGCTGTTTTTCCTTGTTTTCCAAGCGAAAGGCTAAAATCATTCACAAACAGGGCTATGTGTTTTTTCAATACATCATCTTCAATTGCTTGTGCATATTCGTGTATAAACGTGTTTGACGATTGAGGATGTGCGTTTGCGTATTCAATACTTTCGCGTAGCAATTGATTGATTGTCTTTTTCAAATCATCGGGTACATCTCTGCGAATCGTAATTGCTCCAAGTGGAATAGGCGTGTGTGTTTCGCTTTCCCAAAAATCGCCCATGTCGCGCAACATTGAAAAGCCTCGTTCAGCGTATGTAAATCTGTTTTCATGTATTATCACGCCCGCGTCGAATTCTCCGCTCATTATACGTGGTTCTATTTCGGAAAACAAACATTCTGTTTTGTTTGTATAATCGGGATAAGCCATTGAAAACAATAGATTTGCTGTTGTTTCCTTGCCTGGAATCAGTATCTTGGATTTTGAAGTAATGTTTTTTTCGTTTCCTTTTTTACAGATAAACAATGGACCATTCGCAAAGCCCAACGCGCTTCCTGCATCAAGGATTTGGTAGGTCTTATATACGTGTGCGTACGCGAAATAGCTCAATTTTGTCATTTGCAGATCTCCGCACATCGCACGGCGGTTCAGTTCCTGTACATCGCCCATCACAACTTTGAAATCAATTCCTTGTGTGTCGATTTTCTTGTGAATCAGCGCGTCAAACGTATAAGTGTCGTTCGGACAAGTTGAAATTCCTAATGTTATTTCCATTCCATTTTGAAAACTAAAGCTGAATTTGGTAAAATTGATATTGGCAGTCCATTCTCAAGTATGTCGCTCATCGGGTATTCGTCGTGTAAACTGCCGTCGAATATTTCCGTGAGTTTGAGAGTGCCTTTGGTGGGGCAGTTCATTGATTCAAACATGTGGTTTCCAAGAATCAGATTGAATGTGAACGTTCTTTCGTAGTCGAAATTTAGCACGAATAACAATTTTTCATTTTCCGAGTATCGGGTATATGCAAAGATTTTGTCGGCGTCGAGTTTCCCGTCATAATTTTTCCACATTAAGTCGTAGAATGCGCCGTTTTGTACAGCGTCAGAGCTCAATCTGAAGTTAAGCAGCTGTGAATAAAATTCCCGTAAATCTTTTTGTTCGGGTGATAATCTTCCGCCGTCGAATTTTCCGCCGTTCACCCATTTGTTGAACTCTTTCAAACTCCAATAGTCAAAAATAGTTGTGCGTCCGTCAACTCCGCTGAAACCTTCTTTGTCCATTCCTTTTTCTCCGATTTCCTGACCAAAATATATCATCAGCGGACCAGGATTGATGGTTGCGAGCAACACCATGGCGGCTTTTGCTTTTTCCCCGTCGTTAGCAAAGAAACGTGATGCGATGCGTTGTTCGTCGTGGTTTTCCAAAAATCGCAGCATTTTTCCCACAACGCGTTCCGAACGTTTCCAATAGTCGGAAATATATTTTGCAATACCTTTCCCTTCAACAATCAAACGCATAGTGTCGTACAAGCCAACCTTGTCGTACAAATAGTCGAAATGACCGTCAACTAAATAACTTACGTATGCGTCGGGATTGTATATTTCTGCTATGAATATACAATTTGGGTTAATTTCTTTGATTTGTGGAATCACCCAGCCCCAAAACTGCACGGGAACCATTTCCGCCATATCGCAACGGAAACCGTCAACGCCTTTTTGCGCCCAGAATGAGAGGATTTCCTGCATACGAATCCACGTGTCGGGAATTTGCTCGAAATGATTTTGCCACGTGTTTTTGTAGTCAACGCCATAATTTAACTTTATGGTTTCGTACCAGTCGTTTTTCGACGGATAAGAATTGAACACATCGTTGCCTGTCACTCTGGCTGGATATTCGTAGTACATTGCCGAGCCTTCTGTGTATGGATATTGAATATCAGGCAGATGCAACTCTTCGTCGGGAATGTAGTAGAAATTATTGTTTGGCGAAAAAGCCAAAGAAGTGTCGTCGTAGCTTCCCAGCGATGTGCCGCCAAGTGGCAGATTGTCGGAACTGTATTCACGCGACACATGGTTGGGAACAAAATCCATAATGCATTGTAACCCAGCATCGTGCGTGCGAGCAATCAAATCTTCGTATTCTTTCATTCGAAGTTTCACGTTTGTTGCCAAATCGGGGTCAACGTCAAAGTAGTCTTTGATGGCATACGGCGAGCCAGCCCGCCCTTTCACCACGTGCGGATTATCAACCGAAAGCCCGTAGCGGGAATAATTCGTGCACGAAGCATGACGAATCACACCGGTGTACCACACGTGCGTCACGCCCATTTTTTTTAGTTCGTTCAACGCTGTGGAAGTTATGTCGTTGAATTTGGAACAACCATTTTCTTTTATAGTCCCGAATTCTTGATTTGTTTCGTTTTGGTTCGCAAAAAGACGCGTAAAAATTTGATAGATATTTATTACTGTCTGCATATTCATTTGTATTTTGACCAAAGGTAAATTTTTTTCTCGTTCATTTTTCACAGAGCGACAATTATTTAATAATGATTCGTCGAAAAAAACAGCGTTTTACTTTAAATTTTGTGTTGTGTTGTTTGAAAATACCGTGTTTTTACTTTTCTCAACAACAAAATACACAAATTAATATCGTTTCGTTTGCAATTTTTTGCATTTCGGTAAAAAAATCGCAATTTCTAAATATAAAATTGAAAAGAAAAATATCATAAATGTTATATTTGCACTACCATTTTTGAAATGTATGATTGCACTTTTTAGAAAAGAATTGTCGAGTTTTTTCAGTTCGCTCATCGGGTACCTTGTGCTGATAGTTTTTTTATTGGCGACGGCATTGTTCCTCTTTGTGTTCGACGGCGATCTCAATATTCTTAACTCGGGCTATGCTAACATAGATGGATTGTTTATTTTGGCGCCGTGGATTTTCTTATTTTTAATTCCGGCAATTTCCATGCGGTTCTATTGTGAGGAATCCAAGTCGGGGACAATGGAATTGCTGCTCACTATGCCGATTTCTGACCGTTCCATTGTGCTGGGAAAATATTTTGCTGGTTTACTGTTGTTGCTGTTCGCTCTTGTACCAACAATATTATATTACATTACAATTTATTCCTTGGGAAGTCCTGTGGGCAATATTGATACGGGGGCGACAATTGGTGCGTACATCGGGTTGATTTGTATGGGAGGAATGTATTTGGCTATTGGTACGTTTATATCGTCACTTACTGATAATCAGATTATTGCTTTTATTTTGACTGCTGTTTCGTGCTTTGTGTTGTACATAGGATTTGATTTTATTGCGGAATTGTTGCCGTCGCTATCGTTCTTGTCAACACTGGGGATTCAGGAACATTATGCTTCGATTAGCCGTGGCGTTGTTGATACCCGCGATTTGATATATTTTATTGGCTTTATAGTGCTATTTTTATATTTCACCACTTTGTCGATTGCGAAAAAAAGGAAATAATATGAAGAAGATTACCACAACATCCACACTTATAAGAATCGCAATCGCACTTGCAACGTTTTGTATTGTGCTCGTAGTGAGTGAATTGAAATATTTCCGTTTCGATATGACAGAAGAAAAACGCTACACGCTTTCGGAAACATCGAAACAAGTTTTGGAACAACTTGACGACACAATTCGCATGACAGTGTATTTGACGGGTGATTTGCCAATGTCGTTTGTTAAAATGGAACGTGATGTCTCTGATTTGTTGAATGAGTTCCAACAAGTTGGCGGAAAAAATAAAGTTCTCGTTAAATTTATTGACCCTCAATCAATTGGCGATGGCAAAAATAGTTTTAAACATACCATTGCCCGTTTGCACGATTCCTACGGACTTGCGCCGTACACGATTCAGGAAGAGGACGAAAATGGAAAATTGACGCAACGCAACATTATTCCTGGCATAATTGTTTCAACGTCAAAGAAATTTGTGACGGTGAATATGTTGAGCAACACTCGTGGCAATACCCCCGAAGAGCAAATCAACGAGGCGTTGCAAAATCTTGAATATCAATGTGTGAAGGCGATTTTGCAATTGACGGCGGAAAAACGGAAAAATGTGGCGTTCCTTACTGGACACGGTGAACTACCGTTGTTGTATTCCTACAATGCAACGGTCTCTTTGCTTGATATTTACAATGTTGACCGGGTGACTTCGCAGCAATTGCTCGATTCGTTGGATAAATACGATGCTCTGGTTATTGCGGAGCCCACAGTGCAATTGAGCGAGCAAGACAAATTTGTTATCGACCAATATATTATGAACGACGGAAATGTGATGTTTTTGTACGATAATGTTTCTGTCAGCTTGGATTCTCTTAAGAAAAGTTCCTACACATTTGCGCTGGCAAAGGATTTGAATCTTTCTGATCTGCTGTTCAATCTTGGCGTGCGAATCAATCCAGCTATTTTGCTTGACAATCAATGCGCAAAAATTCCTATGAACGTTGCCGCATTTGGCGAACAACCTCGTTTTGTGCCCGTTCCGTGGTATTATTTCCCGTTGTTCAAACCGACAAAGAAACACAACATTACAAACAATATTGATGTGGTGAAATCGGAATTTGCAAGCACTATCGACACTTTGGAAGGAAATGGTGCTTACAAAAAAACAGTTTTGCTCACGTCGTCGGCGTACGCACGTGTGGTTTCCACACCAACAACGGTTGGATTCCAAATTTTGCAAAGCAATCCAAATAAGGAGTTTTTCAATAAATATTATGTGCCTACGGCGGTATTGCTCGAAGGTTCGGGGAAATCGCTGTATCAGTCAAGAAAGTCACCGCTTGAAAATAGTGGGTTTTCTGTGCCAAAACAATTCCAACGCAAAGATGAGTCTTCGCAAAACCGCATCATTGTCGTTTCCGATGGTGATGTGATTCGTAACGAAATAGAGGTTGCCAACGGCGATACGATTCCTAAACCGCTGTATTATTACAAGTATGCTTCGTTCGATAAACGTGTTTATACGGGCAATCTTGACTTCTTTATGAATGCGGTGAATTATCTCTGTGGAGATTCCGATTTGCTTTCGGTGCGCTCGCGCGAAATCACTATTCGATTGTTGAACAAAAACAGAATTATTGAAGAAAAAACATATTGGCAATTATTGAACATTGTGCTTCCAATTTTACTTATCTCGTTAGTAGGCATTGTGTTATATGTTGTCAGAAAATACAGATATTCGAAAAAATATGTTGGCTAAACGAATCATACCGTGTCTTGATATTAAAGACGGTCGCACCGTGAAGGGCATCAATTTTCTTGGTCTCCGCGATGCCGGCGACCCTGTGGAACTGGGTGCAATGTACGCTGAGCAAGGTGCCGACGAGCTCACATTTTTGGACATTACCGCCACAATTGAGGGACGCGATACGTTTGCGGAGTTGGTGAAGAAAATTGCGCTTCATCTGAATATTCCGTTTACCGTTGGAGGTGGCATAAAATCGGTTCACGATGTGGGCGTGTTGCTTGCAGCGGGTGCTGATAAAATCACCATAAATTCCGCAGCAGTATATAATCCACAGTTAGTCACCGATTTAGCTAAGGAATTCGGGTCGCAGTGCATAGTTGTCGCCATCGATACAAAATTGCACGATGATGTGTGGATGGTGCATACGCACGGCGGTCACCAGGCAACCGACATACAAACGCTCGATTGGGTTAAGGAAGTGTATAACCGTGGTGCGGGCGAAATATTGCTCACCTCAATGAACCACGATGGAACTAAGGGAGGCTTTGCGTGCGATATTACCCGTCAAGTGTCCGAAATGGTCGATATTCCAGTGATTGCGTCGGGTGGGGCAGGAACTATGGAACATTTCAAAGATGTGTTCACTAAAGGAAAAGCCGATGCGGCGCTGGCGGCAAGCATTTTCCATTTTAAGGAAATTGCCATTCCCGAATTGAAAGCATACTTAAAACAACAAAACATACCTATCAGATAATGGAACTGAATTTTTCAAAATATGGCGATGGTTTGATTCCTGCAATTGTTCAGGATGCCGACACGCGTGTCGTGCTGATGCTGGGTTTTATGAATCAAGAAGCCTTCGACCTTACGCTCGAAACGCATAAAGTTACGTTTTACAGCCGCTCGCGCCAAACGTTGTGGACCAAAGGTGAAACCTCGGGGAACTTTTTGCGGTTTGTGAGCGCAAAAGTTGACTGCGACAACGACACATTGCTGATTCAAGCCCATCCGATGGGGCCAACTTGTCATACGGGAACTGATACGTGCTGGGCTGAGGAAAACAAACCAATGCCGTGCGATTTGCGTCCGTTGGAACAACTCATTCAATCGAAAAAAATGAAATGTTCAAACGAACAAATAAATGTTATCAGCAATACAATCAATGCGTTGGCGAAATCATCGTCAGAAAAAATTACTGACGACGAAAAACAAAAATTAATGAAACAAAGTGCGGAAATGCTCTATAACATAATCGAACTGTTTTCGTGTAACGGAATTAGTGTCGAGGAAATAATAGAAAATATAAATAAAATACAAACACATTAAATTTTTTAATTATGAAAGTACCTTCGTATAATGAAATGGTGGCAGAGCTCAAAAAGACGAATATCGCCAAGACTCTGTCGGAAAAAGAAGTGAATGAAATTCTTAGTAATTTGAAATTCATTCCTTACAAAAAAGGTGAAACGATTTTCAAACAAGGTCATTCGATCAACGAAACAACGATTCTTATGCGTGGTTTGACCAAAACTTCAGTTGAAAACAGAAGCCACGACAGAAGTACGATTATTTCGTTGCAAGTTCCTGTGTCAATCGTTGGAGTATCAACTCTTTTCGATGAGACGTATCCAGCTACGGCTGAAGCATTGAACGATTCTATAATCGCATTCATTGAAAAAGACACGATTCGTCGGATTCTTGGAACAAACCCAAAATTTGCGTCAGCAATGGTTGAACTTACGTCAAAATGCTTGAACAAATTCATTCGTCAAATCGCTGATTTGGGACAAAAACAAATCAAAGCGCGTATGGCAAGCATTTTGTTGATTATTTCCGAACTTATCGACAAAGACTACATCGACATTCAAATTTCGAGAAACGAATTAGCTGAATATGCGGGTATTTCAACTGGTAGCGCAATTCGCTTGTTGAGTGAACTCGAAAAAGAAGGCTATATTTTCTTGGATAAGAAGAACATTGAAATTAAGAACAAAGCAGGACTTGAATTAGTAAGCCAAGTTGACGATTAGTATGTCAGAAATTGCATCATTACAACCGAATTGCGTATGGCAACGGTTCGACGAGATTTGCCAGATTCCGCGTCCGTCGAAACACGAAGAGCAAATCACAAAGTATCTGCTTGATTTTGCGGAGCAACGAAATCTGCGCCATCGGCAGGATTCGGCAGGGAATGTGTTTATTGAAAAACCTGCCACAAACGGTTTTGAAGATTTGGAACCTGTTGTGTTACAGGCACATGTTGATATGGTGCCGCAAAAACGCAACGATGTTGCCCATAATTTTCTAACCGACCCAATTGAAGCCTACATTGATGGAAATTTTGTCCGTGCGGCAGGAACTACGCTCGGCGCCGACAACGGAATTGGTGTTGCAATGATTTTAGCAATTCTTGATTCAAATTCAATAGAGCATGGAGAAATCCATGCCCTATTTACAATAGATGAGGAAACGGGAATGACGGGCGCGTTTGCTCTCAAACCGACCGATATTTCCGCAAAATATCTCATAAATCTTGACACCGAAAACGAAAATGAAATTACAATCGGCTGCGCGGGTGGATTAGATGCAAATTTTATATTTGATTTGGAATATTCCGCACTCGGTGAACATACAAAGGTCTATACAATTTCGGTCTCAGGGCTGACCGGCGGTCATTCTGGTTTTGAAATCATTCTGAACCGTGCGAACGCCAATAAGGTTTTGTGCGAGTTTTTGTATGCCGTGATGGAGAAAACCGATATGAGGCTGATTTCCCTCAATGGTGGAAATATGCGAAATGCTATCCCACGCGAGGCTACGGCGGTGATTTCCATTAATTATTCGTTTGAGAATGTGTTCCATAAAATGTTTGAACGGTTTGTAGAGGAAAAGCAATCACAATTTTACCAGACCGACCCCCATTTTTCGTGCATTGCGGCGGAAACCATCACCGAAACCAATGCGATTTCGCAGGAACAAACGGCTGGTATCATTCGTGCTATTGTGAATTGTCCGAATGGTGCCGTGAAGTACGAGAATCATAACTGTAAGATTCTCAACACATCAACAAATCTTTCGTTTGTAAAAACCGAAAATGGAAAACTTTCAGTCGGTTGTTTGTTGCGAAGCATCGATACCGACAACAAACATCAGTTGGCAAATGCGCAAAAAGCTATTTTTGAATTATACGGCGCAAAATCGGAATTTACGGGCGAATATCCTGGTTGGCAACCTGTGTGGGAATCACAGTTGCTATCTGTTGTAAAACAAGCCTGTGCCGACGAATTTGGTGTGGATCCTAAGGTTGACATAGTCCATGCTGGATTGGAATGTGGAATTTTTGCCGATACATTCCCACATATGGAAGCAGTTTCGTTTGGTCCAAACATCAAAGGTCCTCATTCGCCAAACGAGGTAGTGGAAATTGCGTCAGTGGGCAAAACGTGGAATGTATTGCGTAATGCGTTGAAGAATATTCCAAGAAAGAGATAGGCTACTTTATTCCAACAAATCTTTGTATTCGTGCACGCCATTCACAAATGTTTGCACCGCATCGGCGAGTGTGCCCGTGAATTTGCCACCTGCGGCATTGAAATGACCACCTCCGGCGAAATAGTCTTCGGCAAATTTGTTTGCTGGAAATTTGCCTTTTGAGCGAAGCGATATTTTTACAGTGCCGTTGTCATATTCAGTGAACAATGCGCAGAATTTCACGTCCTTTATTACCATTGGAATATTTACAAAGCCTTCTGAATCACCAAGTTGGAAATCATATTGCTTTTTGTTTTTCTGGTTGATGGTGATATACGCTGTGTGGAATTCGGGTAGAAAATTCATATTTTCGTGTAACACGGCAGCTTGCAAACGCATTCGGTTGTAGGTATATACATTGTATATATTGTCGTGGATGAAGTTTTTTCGTATGCCTTTTTCGACCAAAGCGCCCACTACCGTGTAAACTTCGGAATACGACGATGCATAGTCCAGCCGCCCAGTATCAGTTATAATACCTGTGTAGAGCGATTCTGCCACATTTTTGTTAATGTATTTCTCATAACCGCAGGCTTGTAACAGATGATACACCAATTCGCAGGTGGAACTTGAGTCGGGAAACGAAACAATTGCCTCGGCTTCAATTTTTAGGCCTAAATGGTGGTCAACAACAATTCTTGGTTTTGGAGAACGTTCCACGACTTGCTCCAAATTGTCGATTCGACTTAACTGGTTAAAATCCAAACAGATAATTACGTCAGTTGCGTCAAAAATTGCTTGTGATTCTTTGGGCTTCCGTTCGTAGTTAATCACTTCTTTAGCACCGTTCATCCAACGGAAAAAAGCGGGAAAATCGTTTGGCAACACAATGTTGACAGTTTTTCCCATTTGTCGCAAAACTTCGGCAAACGCCGTTGACGAGCCCATTGCATCGCCATCGGAATTATGGTGCGTTGTTATTGTAAACGACTGATTTTCAGAGATTAATTTTTTGATTTTTGAAATAATCTGCGGAGCAATTGTAAAATCCATCTGTATATTATTTTAATTCGATATCAAACACAACGGGCGTATAAGGCGGCACCGAGCCGTCGGACGAACCAAATTCGCCCCACGCAAATTCGCTTGGAACGATGATTTTTGCACGTTCACCTCTTCGCATTGTTCGGAGAACGATTTCAAGACCTTTAATCACTTGGTATTCAGCGCCAAACATAAAATCAAGAGTGATAAAGTGATTGATTATTTTTCCGTCGAGCAAACTTCCCTGATACGAGATTGAAGTCAGGTCGCCGATTTCAAGATAGTTTCCTCGTCCTTGTTTTATTACACGTTTGTAAATGCCAGAGCGGAGTTGTGTGAATTTTTCTTTTGTTTTTTTTAGGTATTGTTGAATCAAAAATGTTTCATAGTCGCGTTTTGCCTGTATCCACAAGGCCCGTTCCTTTTTCTGGTCGGCGTAGGTAGCACTATCAACGATGGCGGAAACCATCAACGAAAAGTGTACGTCGGAGGCGCTGTCACGCCAGAATGCATCGGGGATAAAACTATTTTCGGTAATGTTTTTCTTAGGAATCACATACGAAATGCTATCGCCAGTGTGTAGGTCAACCAACAATTGCGATAGACTGAGTGTTGGTTCGTCGCGGGCGACTATGTCAAGAGTCCGTTCGTCGTACAGCGAATCATCGTCGGCTTCGCAAAACGCCAGTTTCACAGAAACGACATCGCCTGGATGCGCTGTGACATACGTGTCGGAGAACGCCAAAAGTTTATAGTAGTAGCCAAATTTTTTGTTGTAGGTGTAGCCGTCGCGCTTTCCCTGTATAGAGCAAGCGTTCCACAACAAAATCCCCAGCAAACAGGTAATAATCGTTTTTGTAGAAAGACTCATACCGTTATTTTTTGAATGAGCCACAAAAAGCGTGTTATTTACGCATATTTTTTTGTTGCTCTTTTGCCATTTTTTCCAATCGTTCTTGGAATTTTGACTTGCGTCGTGGCGCAGTTGATGCTTTCGCCTTATTCGCCTCCAATTTCTTCAGAATTTTTTCGTCGTTCACCAAATTACGAATCAAAACTGTCTGAAGCATTGTTATCACATTTGCCAACAAATAATAATAACTCAAGCCAGCCGAATAGTCGTTGAACCAGAAAATCATCATTATTGACATAATCCACATCATCACGTTCATATTTGGCATTCCCGGCGTTTGAATCTGTGTTGTGTTGGCAGTGTTGATTTTATTCACAATAATCATTGAAGCTGCCATCAACAACGTGAACAAACTAATATGGTTTCCGTAGATTGACGAAATGATTGGAATATGTGTTGACCATTCAAAAATCGAGTCGTATGTTGACAAGTCTTCTGCCCACAAAAAACTTTCCTGACGAAGTTCAATGGAAGCGGGGAAGAAACGGAACATTGCAACCAAAATAGGAAATTGGATCAGCAACGGCAAGCATCCGCCCATTGGGTTGATGCCGACTTTTTTATACAAATCCATTGTGGCCTGCTGTTTTTTCATTGCCTCTTCTGGTTTCGGGTATCGTTCGTTGATTTCGTCCACGTATGGTTTTATGACACGCATGCGGGCAGTTGATAAATACGATTTGCAAGTGAGAGGGAACAAAATCAATTTCAGGATGATTGTCATCAATAAAATGACTAATCCCATATTGTCGATAAATCCACGTAACCAATTGAAAATGGGTACGATAGCGTATTTTGTAATAAATCCGAACCAACCAAGGTCAAGCATGCTTTCCAAATCCACATCCTGTTCTTTGAGCACGGGAAGGTGGTTTGGTCCGAAAAAGAAGTGCATACCGATAGTTTGATCTTTTGGCATAAACAAACTTGCGGTAAATTCTTTCATTGTTGTATTGCTGTTGGTCAATACTTTAGAGGTGACATCGCCGCCACGTTCAAATTTATCGTCGGCAATCAGTACGGCAGAGAAGAAATGTTGTTTGAATCCAACCCATTTCACTTGTCCCGAAAGTTTTTCCTTTTCATCGTCTTTCGAACGTGGATTCAAGGTTTCCGTGTCGTCTTCAAAATATTTCCAAACAATTGTTGTGTTCAGCGATTCCGCCGATTTTGACTTTTCAAGTACGTTTATTGTGCTGTTCCACAATAAGTTATATCTCGATTCACGGATATATTTCTCCATTCCCTTTGTGGAAATGGTCAAATCTAAATTATATGAATCAGGTTGCAAAGAATACGTATATTCCAAATATGAAAATTCGCTGACTGACAAGCGGTAAGAAATTTTTTGCACTTCATTTTCCTGCACCACGCCTGTGGTTGTAAAATACATTTCATCGGTAGAACGACCGATTTCGCTCAGCAACAATCCAAAATGAGTGCTATCGCCAGCCAACAAATAGAGTGAGTCGCCATAGTGTGTTTGATAGTTTTTCACTTGCACACGATAGGGCTTCCCGCCTTTATTGCTCATTGTCACCGCAATACGATTGTTTTCAAGTGTAACTAATTGTTGTTCACCTTTCGCCGATTTGTAGAAACTTCCGTATTCACGAATTAGTGTTGATTCACTTTGCGTGTCGTATGTGGTATCGGCAACCGACAAAGAATCCGCCATGGACACTGCCAATAACGAATCAGCTATTCGTTGCTCTTGTTTCTGTATTTCCACGTTTCTGAGTGAATCAAGATACGCCGCACGGCGCTGTAAATCTTCTTCGGTCGGTTTCGTGAAGAAATAATAACCGACCATCAACAAACATATTAAAACGGTTCCTATTACTGCATTCTTGTCCATTCGTATCTACTAAAAATTTGTGGCGAAGATACATTTAATTCCGTAATGAAAAAACACCTGTTGATTATTTCTTTGAAAGTTGACGCTAAATATGGATTGTAAAAATAGAAATTGTCGCAATGCATTAAGAAAATGCGCCTAATTTGTTTATTGGAAAAATCCAATTTCCTTGAATTTGAAATTGTTTTATATATTTGTATCGAATTTACACAAATATAATATGAGAAAAATAGTTCTTGTTCTTTTTTCGCTAATTCCAAGTTTGCTTTTTGCACAGTCACAAACCAAACATATTGTAATTGACCAATTTGGCTATCTGCCTGATGCTGATAAGATTGCAATTGTAAGAAATCCAAAAGTCGGATTTGATTCCACCGATACGTTTATTCCAGGGAAAAAGTATGCTGTGGTGAATGCAAAAACTGGCAAGACTGTTTATTCGGGAAAGTTGAGCAGTTGGCAGGATGGAAAAGTTGACAAAAGTAGCGGCGACCAAGCGTGGCGATTTAATTTTTCATCGGTTACTGCCGAAGGTGAATATTATATTTTGGACACCAAAAACAATGAAAAATCATATACGTTCAGTATTTCTGACAACATATACAAGGAAGTGCTGAAACAGGCGTTGCGGACATTCTATTATCAGCGGTCGGGATTTCGGAAAGATGCAAAATTTGCGGGTGAAGGCTGGGCTGACGAGGCGAGCCATGTCGGTGCAAATCAGGATTTGAACTGCCGCCAGTGGACTCACAAGGATGACGCTTCCACCGAAAAAGATGTGCATGGCGGTTGGTACGATGCAGGTGATTTTAACCGTTACACAAACTGGACTTGCGATTATATTGAGTATCTGCTTCTTTCGTACGAGGAAAATCCTGTTCCGTGGACTGATGATTTTGGCATTCCAGAGTCGGGAAACGGCATTCCCGACATACTTGATGAGGTTCGTTGGGGATTGGAGCATATTCTCCGTTTAGAAATGTCCGATGGCAGTTTTATCTCGGTATTGCAGGAAGGCTACGGCACGCCACCTTCGGCCAACAAGGAACCAACATATTGGGGCGACCCGAGCACGTCGGCAACATTCTCCGCAGCTGGCGCATTGGCGTATGGAGCAAAAATTTTTGCAAAATACGACAAGTCATTTTCCAACAAAATGTTGGCGGCTGCCGTTCGTGCTTGGAATTGGGCAACGTCGCATCCTGATGTGTATTTTTTTAACAATAGCAAGGAACACGGCACACAAGGACTTGCCGCTGGTCAGCAAGAAATAACCGACCCGATGCATCGTTCTGAACTGCAATTACTTGCGGCTCTTCGTCTGTTCGATGCCACAGGCGACAGGCAATATCAAACTTATTTTGACACACATTATACCAATACACGTTTGGTTGCGTGGGGATTGGTGTTCCCATTTGGTGAACTGAATCAGGATATGTTGTTGTATTACACCAAATTACCGAACGCGACTCCCGAGGTTGTTCAAAAAATCAAATATTCGTATCAGTTGGGAATTGATACTATTTGCAATTTGTTCTCAATCCGCGATGATGAAGATCCGTATTTGGCGTGCCAGAAGGATTATGTGTGGGGAAGCAATGGCACAAAGTCAAAACAAGGTTCTATATACTACAATTTGATTCAATACAATGTGATGCCCGAAATGCAGGGCAAGGCTAAGGAATATGCAGCTCGTTATATTCATTACCTTCACGGAGTTAATCCTCTGGGTAAGTGTTACTTAACAAATATGAGCAAATACGGGGCGGAAAACAGTGTCCGTCAAATTTACCATAGTTGGTTCTGCGAAGGTAGCGATAAATGGGACGAAGCTGGCGTTTCAAAATATGGACCAGTACCTGGATTTGTGCCTGGAGGTCCAAACCTCGAATATGACTGGGATGCGTGTTGTCCGAAAAACTGCGACAGCGAGTACAATAATTCATTGTGTTTCAAAGTTGACATTGCGAATCTCAAGAATCAGCCTGCGCAAAAGTCCTATATGGACATAAACAATGGTTGGCCTACAAATGCGTGGTCGGTGAGTGAAGTGAGCGGTGGATATCAAGTACAATACATCCGGTTGCTGTCGAAATTTGTGAAATAGAGACTTATTATAATGTAGGAACTAAGGGTGGCAGTGATGAATTAGTCTGTTTGTCGCAATTTTTTTGAAAAAAAACAAGGCGAGGTATTGTAATTCAAGAAAAACATTTACTTTTGCGTCTTGAAAAACGAGTTATAGAGAAAATATAGAATATTATGTATTTAACTGCAGAAAAAAAGGCTGAAATAATTAAGAAGTTTGGAAAGTCAGCGAATGATTCAGGTTCTACGAAGTGTCAGATTGCTATTTTCACTGAAAGAATCAATGCTTTGACTGAAAAAATGAAAGAAAACCACAAAGATTTCGTTACACAACGTGCTTTGTTGAAGTTGGTTGGTAAAAGACGTAATTTGTTGACTTACCTAAAAGACCACGACATAGAAGAATACCGTAGCTTAATTAAGGAATTGAATATTCGTAAATAATTTTACGATACAAAATCTATTAGTGGGAAGGCAATTTTTTCAAGTTGCCTTTTCCTATTTATTATAGGCGAATTATTATACACAAAATAAATAGATATGTTACAAGTTTTTAAGAAAGTGATCACGTTGAGTGATGGTCGTACCATCGAAATCGAAACGGGAAAATTGGCAAAACAAGCCGATGGTTCCGTTGTAGTTCGTTTGGGTGACACTATGCTTTTGGCTACAGTTTGTAGCGCAAAAGACGCTGTCCCAGGTACTGATTTCATGCCACTTACCGTGGAGTACAAAGAGAAATTCGCTTCGTTTGGAAGATTTCCGGGTGGATTTACAAAGAGAGAAGGAAAAGCTTCAGATTATGAGATTTTAACTGCTCGTTTGGTCGATAGAGCCTTGCGTCCGTTGTTCCCAGACAATTATCACGCTGAGACGTTCGTGAACGTGATGCTTATCTCGGCTGACGGAAAAGATCAACCTGATGCTTTGGCAGGTCTTGCCGCATCGGCTGCCTTGGCCGTGTCAGACATTCCTTTCGGCGGTCCTATCGCTGAAGTGCGTGTGGCACGAGTTGACGGCAAGCTGGTAATCGACCCGACTTTCGACGAAATGGAACGTGCCGACATCGACATTATGGTCGGTGCAACTTACGACAACATTTTGATGGTGGAAGGCGAAATGAACGAAGTTTCGGAGGCAGAAATGCTCGAAGCGTTGAAATTCGCCCACGAAGCTATCAAACCTATGTGCGTCGCTCAAAACGAGTTGATGGCAGAGGTTGGTAAAACAGTTAAACGTGAATATTGCCACGAAGAAAACGACGAAGAACTTCGTCAGGATGTTTGGAATAAATGCTACGACAAGGCATACGCCGTTGCAGCATCTGAAAATACAAACAAACACGAACGTGAAGCAAATTTCTCTGCAATCAGAGATGAATATTTGGCTTCGATGACGCCAGAGGACGCAGAAGCAAAGGCAGAAATGGTAAATCGTTACTATCATGCTGTTGAAAAAGAAGCAATGCGTCGTTGCATTTTGGACGAAGGAAAACGTTTGGATGGTCGTAAAACAACTGAAATCCGTCCTATTTGGTGCGAAGTTGGCTATCTTCCTGGCCCTCACGGTTCTGCAATTTTTACCCGTGGTGAAACTCAATCATTGACGAGTGTAACTCTTGGTACAAAACAAGACGAAAAGATCGTTGACGATGTATTGAATCAAGGAAAAGAACGTTTCTTGTTGCACTACAACTTCCCTCCGTTCTCAACGGGTGAGGCAAAGGCACAACGTGGCGTCGGCCGTCGTGAAATCGGTCACGGACACTTGGCTTGGAGAGCGTTGAAGAGAATGATTCCTGAAGATTATCCTTACTGCGTCCGCGTGGTTTCTGATATTATGGAATCGAACGGTTCTTCGTCAATGGCAACAGTTTGTGCCGGTACGCTTGCACTTATGGATGCCGGTGTAAAAATCAAGAAACCAGTTGCTGGTATTGCAATGGGCTTGATTACCGACAAAGGTAACGTGAAATGGTCAGTATTGTCGGATATTCTTGGCGACGAAGACCACCTTGGCGACATGGACTTCAAGGTAACTGGTACGGCTGACGGTATTACTGCTACGCAGATGGATATCAAGGTTGACGGTTTGTCATACGAAGTTTTGGAAAAAGCTTTGAATCAGGCAAAAGAAGGTCGTTTGCACATTTTGGGCAAAATCACCGAAACAATCGCCGAGCCACGTGTCGACTTGAAACCACACGCTCCACGTATCGAAACGTTGAAGATTGGCAAGGATTACATCGGTGCCGTTATCGGTTCAGGCGGTAAAAACATTCAGGAACTTCAAGCCCGTACGAATACTGTTATTTCTATCGAAGAAGTTGACGGATTCGGAATCGTTGAAATTTCGGGCAACAACAAAGAAGGAATGGATGCCGCTAAGGAATACATACTTGGTATTTCGCAAGAACCAGAAGTTGGCAAAGTTTACAAGGCAACGGTTAAGTCAATCGTTGAATTTGGCGCATTCTGCGAATTTTTGCCACAAAAAGACGGTTTGCTTCACGTGTCGGAAATTGCTTGGGAACGTGTGAACAAAGTTTCTGATTACCTGAAGGAAGGCGATGTGATTGAAGTGAAATTGATTGGCATAGAGAAAGGTAAATTCAAACTTTCAAGAAAAGCGTTGATGGAAAGACCACCTCGTCAACCAAAACCAGAAGAACAGAAATAACATTTCTTCATAATAGTAGAAAGGGCTGTCAAAAACTTTTGACAGCCCTTTTTTTATCCAAATTCCTCAAAATTTAGGTAAACAAAAAAATGTCCGTGACAATTGACTTGTTCGGTACCGAAAATAAAAATCACATTTCGTAAAAAAGATTTTTTTCAAAATAGTGGGTTTTCTAAAAAAAATAATTACATTTGCCGACCCTAAAATATAAATGAGATGAATCTATTAGACGAAGTAAAGAGCGAGGTTATCGTAAAGAGAGAGTGGCCAGAATTCGCGGCTGGAGATACTATTACAGTTCATTATAAAATTAAAGAAGGCGACAAGGAACGTATCCAGCAATTCCGTGGCATCGTTATCCAAAGAAGAAACGATTCTACTGTTGAAACTTTCACAGTAAGAAAAATGTCTGGTAATGTTGGTGTTGAAAGAATTATCCCAGTTAATTCACCGATGATTGACAAAATCGAAGTGAACAAAAAAGGTAAAGTTCGTCGTGCCCGCATATTCTACTTGCGTGATTTAACAGGTAAAAAAGCACGTATTAAAGAAAAACGTATTTAATTGTTGTTTCCATAATGTATTGAAAAAGGTTGATTCGAAAGAGTCAACCTTTTTTTGTATAGTTGTTCTTGCAACTTTTTAACGAACATTCCATTCCCCAAATATCCGCGTGGTTCAACATTTGGAATAATTTTCTATTTTATATGATTCTCATTGCCATTTTTTCTTTATAAGTATAATTGACAAGGAAACTCGATCAAAAAGTCTAAAGAAATATCATCAATTTCCCCGCAAATCCTTTGTGTATAATCCGTTAAAAACTTGCAAGTTGAATGCTTCGATTCAAGCCCAATCTTTGTTATTTTTGAAACGTGGTACAAAATTGTGGACTGTACGTATAAAACAATATTGAAGCCTGCCGAAGGATTGTTCAAGGATAAGGGAAGTAAATTTCTTGCCTTTGCGTATCCGGTTTCGTCGGAAGACGAGGTGAAACAATATTTGGAGCAGTTGCGGAAGGAACATCATGCGGCGCGCCATCATTGTTGGGCATACAGGTTGGGCGAGGATGGTGGAAGGTTCAGATGCTCCGACGACGGAGAACCTTCAAATTCGGCGGGACGACCAATATTGGGACAGTTGGACGCATTCGACGTGACAAATGTGGTGGTGATTGTGGTTCGCTACTTTGGAGGAACGTTGCTGGGCGTGGGCGGATTGATGCAGGCGTATAAGGAGTCAACGAAGGATGCCTTGTCGCATGCGGAAATTGTGGAAAAGAAAATCCAAGCCCGATTTACGGTGTCGTGTACGTATGGACAAAACAGTGCGGTGAAAAATGTGATGAAACGCTACTGCTGCGAAATTGTATCACAGAAATTTGCGGAAACGTGTGAATTTAACTGTATGGTTGCAACAAATTTGAAAGACGAATGTGTTGCGGCATTGCAAAAAATACAATGTGAGGTGACCTATGAGTAATGAGTACGGATTGTTGAAGGAGTTGTGCGGCATATCGGCTCCATCGAGCGACGAAAGTCGGCTTGCGAATTTCATTCTTGAATATGTTGAGAAAAACAGCTTTTCGTGGCGCCATAAACCACGAGTCGTTTCGGGCGAGGATTATCAGGACTGTGTGATGTTGGTGTGGGGAAATCCGCGTACGGCGATGATTGCGCACATCGACAGCGTGGGCTTTATGGTTGGCTATGGAAACTCGCTGTTGCCTGTGGGAACGCCCCGTTGCCCAGACGGAACGGAACTCGTCGGGTTTGAAAACGGCAAAGAAGTTTCGTGCGTGGTGCGCAATACGGATTCGGGGTTTGAATATGTGTCGGAACAACGTTTGGAACGTGGCACTATGTTGACCTACAAACCTTCGTTTGTGGAAGACGGCGACTATATAGAATCACCATTTTTGGACAACCGCGTTGGCGTGTATGTTGCTCTCAAATTGGCACAGACAATGAAAAACGGCGCTATCGTGTTTACCACTGGCGAAGAAACTGGCGCGGGAAATGTGAAGTTTTGTTGGCGGTATTTGTATAAAATGTATCACCTGCACAATGCGTTGATTGCAGACATTACGTGGATAACCGAAGGAATTGAATACGGAAAAGGTTGCGTGGTTTCGTTAAAAGATACAAATTTGCCCCGCAAAACGTATGTTGACAAGATTCTGAACATAGCACGTCGTGAGGGCATTGACATACAGAAAGAAGTTGAATCGGCTGGTGGAAGCGACGGCGCATCGTTGCAGAAAACACCGTTTGCAATAAATTGGTGCTTTGTGGGTGCTCCGCAGGAGTTTCCGCATTCGCCGCACGAAAAAATATGTAAAACCGACATAGATTCAATGTTTATGTTGTATAAAGAATTAATGGAATATTTGTAATGAAATTTGTATATAGATTTGTTTGCGTAGTTGTTGGATTTTTATTTTTGAATTGCACACTGCTGAATTCCAGTGAGTCGGTAAAAGAAGCTACTTATCCGTTTTACGGCGCTGATTTACAATGGGTTGATTCGGTTTTTAATTCTTTGACTTTGGACGAGAAAATCGGGCAATTGTTTATGGTTGCCGCGTATTCCGACCCAAAACAAAACAATGCCGAGGCGGTGAAAAAAATGATTACGGAACACAATATTGGCGGTGTCATATTTTTTAAGGGTTCTCCTGCACGGCAGGCGCAGATGACCAATGAATTTCAGGCATTGTCGAAAATCCCGTTGTCGGTCGCAATAGACGGGGAATGGGGCCTGGCAATGCGCTTAGACAGCACAATAGCGTTTCCACGGCAGTTGCAGCTTGGTGCCATCGATGAAAAAAATAATCATTTGATTGAGGAAATGGGCGTGGAAATAGGTCGCCAATGCGCCCGTATGGGAATCCATATCAATTTCGCACCTGTCATCGATTTGAACAATAATCCTCTAAATCCTGTGATAAATTCCCGCTCGTTTGGCGAATTGAAGGAAAATGTTGCCGAAAAAGGTATGCTGTATATGCGTGGAATGCAGTCGCAAAGCATTCTAACAACAGCCAAGCATTTTCCTGGACATGGCAATACCGCCAGCGATTCCCACTATTCGTTGCCTATGGTTTCGGGTACTGCCGATGAATTGGAACGATATGAATTATATCCATATAAGCAACTGATAAAGAATGATTTAACTGGTGTGATGGTCGCCCATCTTTATGTGCCGTCGTTGGATAAAACAAAAAATCTTCCATCAACGTTGTCACAAAAAATTATAACCGATAAACTGCGCAATGACTTGAATTTCCAAGGCTTGATTTTTACCGATGCGCTGAATATGAAAGCGGTTGCTGATGCGTATCCGTCGGGAGAACTTGAAGTTCGCGCATTGATTGCGGGCAACGATGTGATGGAGTTTACTATGGATGTTTCTAAGGCGGTGGCTGCAATCAAACAGGCGCTCGTGTCGGGACGGGTGAAACAGGCTGATATTGATGAACATTGCCGTCGGGTGTTGCTTGCAAAATCATGGATGAGGGTCACGGAACGCAACCACGTTGATTTGCAGAATTTGTACGAAGACTTGAACACGCAAAACGCCCGATATATCAATAGAAAGTTGGTGCAGGCTTCCATTACGGTTGTGAAGGATGCAAAATCGCAGTTGCCGTTCAAGAATTTGGATGACAAGAAATTCGCCGTTGTTTCACTGACAGAAAAATCATCATATTTTGTGAAGAGTTTACAGAGACAAACGGCTGTAAAACAGTTTGTTGTGCCAGCGTCGAATGATTATAGGACACTTGAGCAAATATTGCCAAAAACATTGCAGGAATTAAAATCGTTCGATGTGGTGATTCTTGATGTGCAAGGTTCAAGTTCGTATCCAAGTAAAAAATATGGAATCACGCAGCCGATGGTTGACATTGTTGGACGTATAGCCAAAGAAAACAATGTAGTGATGGCGCTTCACGCCAATCCGTACGCATTGGATTACTTCAAAGATGTTTTGCCAAATGTGGAAACGCTTGTGTTGGCATACGATTTTAAGAAAATGGTGCAGGAAATCACTCCCGAAGTGTTGTTTGGCGCATTGCCGGCAAGTGGACATTTGCCTGTTTCCGCAGGTGGATTTCAAGCAGGGGATGGGGTTTCTTTCAGTGCCATTGACCGTTTGCGTGTGGGCGAACCGATAGAAGTCGGAATGGACGAAAAAAAACTGCAAAAAATTGATTCTGTTGTTACTACGTTCATTGGATATGGTGCAATGCCCGGATGTGAGGTGTTGGTGGCGAAAAATGGCGTTGTTGTCTATGAAAAAGCGTTTGGACGGATGTCGTACGCTTCGCAGGATTCGGTAACAACGAACACTATCTATGATTTGGCATCGGTGACCAAGTCGGCGGCAACGGCGCTTTCCTTGATGAAATTGTACGAGCAAAATAAACTTGATTTGGATAAGACAATGGGCGACTATCTTCCGTATCTGCGTGGAACAGATAAAGATACGCTCGTCGTGCGTGATGTGCTGACGCATCAGGCGTATCTTAAACCGGGTGTGGCGATAACCCCTACATTTATACAGAATTATTATGGACGCGGAATGAAATCACGTACGCGTTCGGCAGAGTATCCGTATATGATTGATTATCAGTTGTATCTGCAAAAAGATTTTCAATATGCCGAGAATGCGTTTTCTTCAAAGCGTGATTCGAGTCATACCATATTGTTACGCGATGGTTTGTATATGAACAGCGCCTACCGCGACACGGTGTTCCGCTTGATAGTTGAATCACCGTTGATGCCTCAAAAAGAAGTGGTCTATAGCGATTTAGGATTTTATTTGATGACTGATGTGGTGAAAAATTTGTCCGGAAAATCGTTAGATGAATTCACAAAAGAGAATTTCTATGCAAAATTGGGTGCAACCACATTGGGGTATTTGCCGTTGAATCAATTTCAAAAAAATGAAATTGCGCCAACCGAAACCGACGAATACTTTCGCCGTGTGCTGTTGCAAGGGGAGGTACACGACTGTGGAGCTGCAATTTTAGGAGGCGTGAGCGGACATGCAGGTTTGTTTTCGAATGCCTATGATTTGGCAAAATTGTTGCAAATGCTTGTCAACGGAGGCTCGTATGGTGATGAAAAATTTTTGGATGCGAAAACAATCAAATTGTTCACCTCGTGTCCGTTCTGCGAAAACGGCAATCGTAAAGGACTTGGGTTCGATAAACCAGAACCCGATGGAAAAAAGTTGGACCCAACTTGCCATTGCACGTCTCCCGCAAGTTTTGGTCATACAGGTTTCACAGGCACGTTGTTTTGGGTCGATCCCGATGAATCTTTAATATACATTTTCTTGTCTAATAGAGTGAATCGGATTACTCCAGACGCGCGGAACACTATGCTGGGCGATTCGGCTGTGCGTCCGCGGATTCAACGATTAATTTATAATGCAATAATTTAAAATAGGAACTATGTCGTCACAAAAAGACTTATTCGATAAAATACAGAAAATCTACCAAAAGAATCCTAATCGATTGAATATCATTGAGGAACAGATTGATTTGGATATCCAGATGAATTACTTCAAACGTTCTGGTATGCTGAAAAAACAGGTGGTTACGCTTGACGAGGTGCTGGCGAAAGTGCCTGTTTTGTACGATCCGGATGCCCGTTTGGAGGAAAAACGCGATATTCTGATTTTATTGGCTTCGTTTGAGGATATTGAAACATTCCGTTTTCTTGAAAAATATAAAAATGAAGCTGTTGGTGAAATAAAACTTTGGGCATCAATGGCTTATAGAGAATCAAAATTATTATTGGAAAGCTCGTTGCTCGAAGATGATGAACGAATTTTAATTTCGACAGGATTGGGCGGCAAAGGCACCAAATTGCGCTATTTTATTTGTCTTGTCCATAAAAACGAAGAATTTTTTACCGAAACTCAGGAACGGATAATCAGGAATGAATTGGCATCGTCGATGGAACGTCACGATGCGGAATTGGAATCGTTTTCGGTAGAAAACCATCTGTTGAAAATGTTTTTGTTGGTTCCCATCAACGAACAAGTGAAAGATATTGTAAATGATATAATTGATGCTTGTGAGGAATTGGGCAATTTCCTTGATAATCATATTATTATAACCAATGTTCGTGCATTTTCGAATGACGAAATTTCCCAGATTGTCCACGATCGTCTTCGTGAGGAGGATTTGCTTGGCATAGATTTCATTGACGATGAACAGTCTCTTGGTTTTGACGATGATGAAGAAGACGAAGAAGATGATGACGACGACGATGATGAGATGTTCTAATAGGCTCTAACTCAGTAAGAATTTTTATGCAATTACGCCACAAAGCGTTATGCTTCGGAGCGTAATTTAGAGAAATTGCAGTTCGGAATCAATAATTTAACCCAATATTACTTGACCACAAATTGCACTTCATAGGTGCAATTTGTGTAAAAATTTGCACTATGTGGGTGCATTATTTAAAAAATATTGCACTTCGCGGGTGCAATTATTTGATTCTAATATCGGAAAACAAAATTTGCAGGGACGCATTGAATGCGTCCGTGAATTGCGTTTATAAAACAAGGACGCACGCGGTGCGTCCCTACAGGGGGCATTTTTCCATCATCGGCAGTTATTTCCATTTTGGAAACAACTGAATCTTCACAAAGTTCTCCCGAATCAATAATATTCTTTAAATGCTTACTTATAGCTGGTATGCCAACATCAAACAATACCAACATTGCTTTCTGCGTACACCAAATGGTTTCATCTCTATAGAGTACCTGCACGCCATCTTCTTTGCCTTCTATCTGAAAGATAAGAAATTCCGCAGTGCTGTTCCGTATTTCAAGCGGTTTTGACATGTTTTGTTTGTTTTCACAAAGATATGACTTTTTATCTTTATAAAAAAATTTCCCTCAAAAACGACTAACGGGAATCCTTGCCATTTGCAGTTATCATACTCCAAAGAGATTGAACAAGATCTTTTATCACAGTCCATGTTCTTTTTTGTATTGTATAGCCATTTCATTTCCAAGTTCAATAGCCTTTTGTAACCAATATCGTGCCTTTGACACATCTTTAATTTCTATAGCCTCAAAGTAAAATACGCCGAGATAATAAGCAGCTATGTTGTTGCCTAAATTTGCACTTTGGGTAATCCACCGAAGTCCCTCTTCATTGTTTTTTGCAACTCCATCCCCATTATTATATGCCATTCCAAGCAATAGCATAGCACCACTATGACCCAATTCTGCTGCTATTTGATACCATTTGAAGGACTCTTTTAAATCCTTTGCTTGTCCATATCTACCTTCGTGATAAATTATTCCCAATTGATATTGTGCTTCCGTACAACCATTTTCTGCCGCATATTTTATGTAATTTATTCCTTTAGTTATGTCTTGGGGTGTTACAGAATAATCATCTGTTAGATAATACAATCCGATGATATAGGGAACATTCAAAAAAATTTTTATTGCATTGTATTCTTCAATGAATTCATCAAGTTTTTGGGTATATTTATAGAATTCTATTTCGTTTTGATGTTGAGAATAATATTTGAATAAATTAATCATTGCCCCGACATCATTTTTCTCAGCACGCATTTGCCAAACTCGGACAGAATCAATAGATGTGCTTTCTTGAGCAAATCCCTGCAATCCGAAAAGCGACAAAACAACTATACACCAAACAATCTTCTTCATGTTTTTATCATTATTTAAGAATAAATCCTACATAGAGAGAACAAGCTATACATTCAAGTTTAGTTTATATGCGATGACTGACTTGATTCGTTCGATTTCTTCATTTGACACTTGCGACAACTGTTTTGTAAAACAGGCTTCTGCCGAACCAAACATATCTTCATACAATGTCGGAAATTTTTCTTTGTCTTTGATGGCATCAGCATAATGCCCACATGCCAAAATAACAACCTTGAAATGCGACCAAAAATCCTTGGTTTCTTTCATCAAGTCGAAACGATGAGCTATGCTATGTTCCACGTCTTTTGACTGCGGATTATGAGCACTACAAATATTGCTCATTTCAGTTATAAAACAATGGTCAAAGAAATTGTATAAATTGCCACTGTGAGGACACACAACATCCATAATTTTTTGATAGTTGTACCATGTATGACTTTCTTGAAAATCAACTTTCTTCGGAAAAAATGGATTTCTTGGATTAAAAAATTCGGGGAACTTATAATCGGAAGGTTGTGCTCCTTCCACTTCACAAAGTTCGTGAGCTCGCAAATTCTCTTTTATTGTTTGAATCCATTGTTGACAATTGTCTCTGGCGAATTTTTCCCAATCCACTCCCTGCATAGTATTTTCTTGTCCAATAATTAGCACATCACTAAAAGGATTTCCATATCCTACAAATTCAGGATTTCCCTGAAGGTCTCGTGCATTTGCATACATGTCTAATACATGTCTAAAAGCATTCATAAATAATTAGTTTATAGGTTTAACCATTTTTTTGTTTCTGTTGCAGGGAATGTTATTCCTTGATGGAATAAGACTTTTGTGCCGATTAGATTCGTTTGTTTTCTATCTGGTTGAATACGGTCATCAGAACGGAATCCGACAATACGACACAAATCTCCATAGGCAGTTTTTTCAATCAATTGAAATTCATATCCCATCCATACGAATTCTGGAAGTTTCCCAAAGAATGCCCACGAATGATTATCTTGGATGATAATAAGTTTTGGACACACAACATCTTCTATAATTGTCTGATTAAGAGATATTTGTTCAACCACATAATCAAACATCTTAGGATTCTGAATGATTTCCTTAAGTATTTCAAATTGCGCCGATGTACTTTGTATTGGGAACAAATCCATATAGGCGGCATGGTTTTGAAGATTGTCACCCGCACCATTCAGGTTGTAGTCAAGAGACGAGATTCGCTCGTGTTGCGATAGCGGATAAATGGTTCTTCCATTTATAATATGGTCTGTATTGCAGTATAATCCGACGATGAGAATATCTTTCTGTTCATTTGTTTGGCAAATGCGATAGCCATTCTTCATCAATGGAGAGAGATGACTATATTTATTCCACAAATGGTCAAATTCTTGCTTTTGATTGAATGAATAATTTGATTGAAACTGTGATTCTGATTGTGCGGTAATGTTTTGATTTGTATGTGTCGTAGGCTGTTGATAATGCGTCGTAATGTCGTAATTGTGACGAGCTTTTTTTAGTATATTTTTATCTTTATTTTTTATAACCACAATAACTAGAATAGATATTGTTATTATAAAAATTCCAAATGCCCCCTCGCTTATTGATGATGAAAGAAAAAGAAGAAAAAGACCCAAAAGAAATATAGGTATACATAATAACTTTATGAGAATTTTAAAAATTTTAAAAATGGGCGAATCTCTTTTCTCCTTCGCTTTTATAAAAGTCTCCCATAAATAATCCATATTTGGATTGTAAGGATCTTTTGCCAACATGATTTGCAATCCTTGATCGAATTTTTGAAATACCGCTTCCGTATATTTTGCACGAATTTTATCTTCGGCATTATATTTTGAAAATGAATTAGTTGACAATTGTATTGCCAATCCACTTAATTGATGAGCAAGTTCATTTGTATCTTCGGAAAAAGGCATAGCAATAACCTTGTCCACATTTGCCAATACCGCGGCATCCAAGGAATTGAGATGATTTTTTTCTTCTATTTCTGCTCTTACTTCATGTTCGCGTGCAATAGCATCTGCTTTTGCTTGTGCAGCCTCAGCTCTTATACGGGCAGCCTCAGCTCTAGCCTCTTGAGCTTCGCTACTTCCCACTCGTCGATAAGGTGTTGAATGTTTGTCTCCAAATACCAAGTTGGAAACAAATTTGCCCGTATTTTTCCCTAATTCCTTTTTAAAAGAATCTTCTATTATTCCCATAATTTTTTTTTACAAAAATAACGCTTATGATTGTGTAACCGTTAAGCCACAATAGCCCAAATGGGGCATAGTCTATTGCCTAATTAGGGCATTGTACAAACTTAGAATAGTATTTAAAGAAATCGTGTTGAAGTGCTTTTGAGATACGAAACAACTGATAGGTATCAATAAATTGTTTTTGAAAAATTTTGTCAATTGTTCTCGGATGACAAGCCAATTGCTTTGCAAGCCATACATTGCTGCGTCCCTGGTTCCTCAGCTCCTGCCGAATTATTTTTCCTATGTGCAGTTGGTTGAATTCTTCCATAAAAAAAGCGTTAGCCGTTCGTTTTTACTTATCATATCCGAAGGCTCCGCCAAGAACCATTGCAACTGATAAGTACGAAACAGCTCACGCCTCACGCGTGAACCAATCGCTGACTTACTCTCGTTGCAAATTTTGGCGGATTTTACGGATAGAGAATAAGAGCGTAAGCTCAAATATGTTATTTCAAATCTTTCTGTTTCTTGTATTTGTTTTACGATTATACTTTGCAAATATATTGGAATTTTGGGAGAATGTGAAATAAATATTATGAAGTGCTTCTTCCCAAAAACAAGCACAAAGTTTGCAAGGCTTGCAAAAGGAGAAAAAACTCCAATGCTTATTTCTATTCTTTAATTTTTGAGGCACGCAAGTGGTATCACAAACACACCATCGGGACGACGATAGCCATACAGTCCTCCTGTTAAAATTATCATTACATCGGGTTCTCGGATAGGAATTTGTTTTTCTATCTTATTATGTTCGGTAATTAATCGAGAAATTTCCAACAAATGTTTTGCTCCTTCGTCAATTTCGTTGCTGCCTAATTTGCATTCAATCAACGCATATCTGCCATCGTTTAGATGAAGTACTATGTCGGCTTCCAAACCATACCTGTCGTGGTAATATGAGATATTCGAAAAGAAATTGTTTTGAGTATATGCCCGTAAATCACGAATGCACATTTGTTCAAATATGAATCCAAATGTTTTCAGTTGCATTTGAAGAACGTCCTATTTCAGACTATTACAAAAACAACTTGGAAAAATTGAGGTAATTTCTACCCAAAAACAAGCACAACGTTTGCAAGGCTTGCAAAAGGTAAAATAAAAGATGGAATAACTCTAACTTATGGTTTCAAACAACTTATTGGCACAACATACACACCATCTTCTCGCTGAAATGCATATTTTCCGATGCCTATCAGCACCATAAGAAAACTTGGGGCATACATTTTCTCTGTATCAATATTATTACATAGTTTTTTTAGTGATTTTGCACCATCTTCAATATCATCTTCGCCACCAAGTTTAATTTCAATTAGACCATAATGCCCATCTTCCAAATGAATGACAGCATCACATTCTAAATTACTTTTGTCTCTATAATGGTACACGGTTCCGCCAAGGGCATCGGCATATATTCTTAAATCACGTATGCATAATGTTTCAAACAAGAATCCCAATGTTTTCAAGTCACGGCCCAAATCGTTTGGACCCAATCCTAACGCCGCAGTAGCAATAGATGGGTCGGTAAAATATCTTGTGTCGGAGGTGCGTATCGCCGTCCTTGAACGTAGGTTCGGATTCCAAGCAGGCATATCCTCTATCACAAATATTTTCTTTAAGGCATTTATATAATCATTTACCGTATCATCGTTAATTGTCTCAACATCATTTGCTTTTATATCGTCGACGATTTTTCCGATTGACATTTGCGAACCTTGTCCTCTTGCGTACGACCGCATAATCTTTTTAATTCGTTCAGGATTTCTTTTTACACCATCAACTCTTGACATATCTGATTTATAAATTGCAGTATAATAATCTTTTGCCTGTTCCAGTGCTATGTCAGAATCCATATCAACAGCTTCAGGCCATCCTCCTCTACAAATCAAATAGCATAGAGTGTTAATGTTTGTCTCACACGATGAAAATATTTTTTTTGCGTTAAAAATATCATTCAAACTTACTGTTCCAATGGATTCGCCTGATTCATAAAGACTCATTGTCCGCATTGTTATCCATGCGAAACGCCCTGTACCAGTATGATGAATTTGTTCTTCCGCCTTTTTGTCTGGCACTGCCGAACCTGTAAGAATGAAATGCCCATATCCTTCTAAATGGTCTATTTTGAATCGTATTGCATCCCAAATTTGTGGAACAAGTTGCCATTCGTCAATCAACAATGGATGAGCTTCATCCAATATTTTCTCAGGTGCGACAGAAATTAATTGTTTTACATTCTGAAATTCTTGCGGGTTGGAAAGATATAGCATTGCTTTTGCTAAATGCTCACCTGTCGTCGTTTTACCACACCATTTAGGCCCTTCAATTACAACAGCCCCCTTACCGCGTAACTTCTTTGTTATTGAAGAATCTATAATCCGATTTCGATACATATTTTCTGAAATTTTTTACAAAATTACAGCTTTTCGGCAATTTGGCAAGTTTTTGTTCGGCAATTTGGCGTTTTTTTATTCGGTAATTTGGCGAATTCGCATATTCGCAAAATGCATTCGGCGGCGCCACAAACAGATTCCTCCCTTCGCTATCACTACGGTTGGAATGACGACGAACTATTCAACCGTCATGCCGAACGAAGTGAGGCATCTCATTAGTAATAATTCAGATTTTTTATTCCACCAATTTAACTATAGCATACGACTGTGCTGGCATTGTAATGGAAACTGTTGTCCCTGAATGTTGGATTTCAAACGGGTCTCCCGCAAGGAGTTCGGTTTTGCTGAATGAGTTTTGTATGTCGAACGATGCAGTTGTTTCTTTGCCTGACGGATTGAGCATAACTAACACCACATCAGCGTTGTTCGCACGGGCGTATATGAATGGATATGTGTGCGGCTGAGCGTACAATGGAATAAATTCCGCATAGTTCGCCAAGGCAGGTTCATTGTGACGGAGCGAAATGAAAGAGCGTGTTTTGTTCAGCAAGGAATTTGGATTTTGTTCTTCGGTGGCAACGTTGGGAGCATTGTGTGCCGTGTCAACAGGTAAATAGAGTTTGTTGCTTGATGCGGACGAGAAACCTAAATTTTTCCCCGCCGACCATTGCATTGGCGTACGCGCTCCGTTGCGGGGCTTGTATGCTCCTTCCACCTGTGGCCACGTTGCTGGCAATTGTTTCATGCCGATTTCATTTCCGTAGTATAAAAATGGAATACCTGGCATAGTGAATCCAAATGCGTAGATAATTTCCATATCCTTGTCGCTTCTATTGTTGCAAATACGGGCGTTGTCGTGGTTCCCTAACGGCAGACAAATGTAGCCTTTCCCTTTGGTGGCGTTGTATTGCTCCATATAACTTGCAAGAAAATCGCTGATGTTGCCTTTCCCTTCTATATCGAAAAAGCTGTTCCCTTCCGAAAAACCGTTCATAATTCGCCAACTTTCTTTTTGGAACAGGTCGTTGTAGCCATTGAACCAATGGAAGAAATCAACGTGGAAGCAATTGTCAAGTGCATCTTTCGGATACGACCATTCGGCAACCATAAGTGCGTCAGGGTATTCATCTTCAAGCAGTTGACGGATTTCTCGCCAAAATTCCTGTGTCGCATTTACGTGTGTGTTGAAAAACTGCTCGTTGCCAACCACATTGGCATCTTTGGTGAGCGCGCCAGCCATATCGGCACGGAAACCGTCGGCTCCCATGTCCATCCAAAAGCGCAGTACGTTTTTCATTTCTTCTTTCAAACTCAGTACATCGGGATGGTCAGGCGCAAGTTGCCATGCACAATTTGTGTCAGGAAGAGCAAAACCATAATTCAATGCAGGTTGGCAATAGTAGAAGTTCCTCATATAGAGACCGTTACGAGTTCCATAGCCTTTTATGAAATCGGCAGCATATTCTTCTGGTGGATTTTTCCATACATTGTCGGTCCAAATATACCAATTTGTGTATTTGTTTGTGTCCTGACGAGCGGAAGCCTTGAACCATGGGTGTTCCATTGATGTGTAGCTCGCCACAAAATCAAACAACACGTGCAATCCTCGTTTGTGTGCTTCGGCAAATAGTAATTTTGCATCATCATTTGTCCCATAGCGCGGCGCAACTTTAAAATAATCGGAAATGTCGTAGCCTGCATCGGCAAATGGTGATTCAAAAAATGGATTTATCCAAATGGCATCAACGCCAAGGCTTTTCACGTAGTCGAGTTTTTGTATGATTCCTTTCAAATCACCGATTCCGTCGCCGTTGGAGTCGTAGAAACTTTGAGGGTAAATTTGATAAAATACTGCGTTTTCAGCCCATTTTGGCATATTAGGAATTGTGTATTTTCCAGTGATTTCTATCGCTTTGGGTTGTTCTTGTTGTGTACACGAAATACCGACTGCAAGGGCGCAGAATAGGGTTGCTGTATAAAAATATGATTTCATTTTTCGTAAATTTGAAAGTTTACGAAGATACAATAAAAATTTAGAATATAGTAACAGATTTCTGTTTGCTTTTGTGTAAGTTTGATATAATTTTATACAAATTTTTCAAAGTGTAAATGATACAAGAACTACGGGCAAAATTTATTGATTTATATTCGGTTACGCCTCGAATGTTTCGTTCGCCAGGGCGAATTAACATCATAGGCGAACATACCGACTACAACGATGGCTTTGTGTTGCCGGCGGCAATTGACAAGGAAATTGTGTTTGCCGTTGCTCCAAATACTACGGGGACATTTCGTTTCTATGCCGCTGATTTAAACGACTTTGGCGAGTTCCCCGACGTTGTTCCGCAAACCGACAAGAAATGGGCGAATTACTTGCTCGGCGTGGTTGCACAAATGCAGAAAAAGGGCTTTTCCGTGCCATCGGTCGATGTGGTGTTTGGCGGAAACGTGCCATTGGGTGCGGGTTTGTCGTCATCAGCCGCACTTGAATGTGGTTTTGCATACGCCTTGAATGCTATTTTTGAATTTGAATTTTCAACCATTGAGTTGGTGAAAATGTCGCAACTGACTGAACATGAATTTGTTGGACTCCGTTGTGGCATAATGGACCAGTTTGCAGTGATGTTCGGCAAAAAGGATTCTGTGGTTCGACTTGATTGCCGTTCGCTGGAATATCAGCATTTTCCGTTCATTCTCAACGATTATGCTATTGTATTGTGTAACAGCAATGTAAAACACGAACTTGCATCGTCGGAATACAATGTTCGTCGGCACGAAGGCGAAGAAGGCGTACGTGTGCTGTCGTCGCATTACCCAGAAATCCGTTCGTTGCGCGATGCTACATTGGAGCAGTTGGAATGTTGCAAATCGGAAATGTCTGAAAAATCATATATGCGTTGCAAATACGTGATAGAGGAAAACCAACGTGTGCTTACGGCGTGCGAAGCCATGCTGCGTGGCGATATTGAAACGGTCGGGAAAATGATGTACGCCACCCACGAAGGAATGAGCAAATTGTACGAAGCAAGTTGCAAAGAGATTGACGAAATGGTTGATATTGCACGCACTTCGAGCGACATTGTCGGTTCACGGATAATGGGCGGCGGATTCGGCGGATGCACAATTTCTGTGGTGAAAAAGTCTGCCGTTGAGGATTTTAAGCAAATGATGAACGAACAATATTATAAGAAATACAACACTCCGTCGGTGATTTACGATATAGTGGTGAGCGACGGGACAAACGAGATAAAGCTATGAGCGGATTTGATATGAAAAATGACACGCACCGTCGTTACAATCCGTTGACGGGCGAATGGATGCTGGTTTCGCCCCATCGGGGAAAACGGCCGTGGCAAGGGCAGCAGGAAACGCCTGTCAGTTTGAATTTGCCTGAATATGACGAAACCTGTTATCTCTGTCCGGGAAATTCCCGTGCCGGCGGCGTCCAAAATCCGAAATACAACGGTCCGTTTGTGTTTACAAACGATTTCAGCGCCATAACTCCAAATATATCCGACGGAGCAGTTGACGATGGCTTGTTCCAAGCGAAAAGCGAAAAGGGCATTTGTCGTGTGATTTGTTTTTCACCATATCATAATAAAACCGTTCCTCAATTGTCGTCCGATGAAATGTTTGCGGTAGTGAAGGTTTGGCAACGGGAATATGTGGAACTTGGTTCGAAGGAATTCATCAATCACATTCAAATTTTCGAGAACAAAGGTGCGGCAATGGGGTGCAGCAATCCACATCCGCATTGTCAGATATGGGCTCAACAGTCTATTCCCGAAATCGTTACGAAAGAGAATTTTCGACAAAAAACATATTTTGAACAGCATACAAAACCACTTTTGCAGGAATATGTGGAGCAAGAACTGCAAAGAAACGAGCGAGTGATTGCCGAAAACGACAGTTTTGTTGCATTGGTTCCATTTTGGGCTACATGGCCGTTCGAGGTTATGGTGCTGCCAAAAATTTCAAAGCCGTCAATTGCCGCTTTGAACGATGTGGAACTCCGCAATTTTTCTGATATGTACAGAATTGTGACGTGTAAATACGATAATCTGTTCAAGACCTCGTTCCCGTATTCCGCAGGCGTTCATCAGGCACCGACTGATGGTGGAAATTATGATTACTGGACAATGCACATGCACTTTTATCCACCGTTGTTCCGTTCGGCTACAGTAAAGAAATTCATGGTCGGTTACGAAATGATGGCGGAGCCACAGCGCGACATTACCGCCGAACAAGGTGCAGCTATTTTGAAAGATGTATCGAAGGAGCATTATACAACGAGTGGGATATAAAACAAAAAAGCCCAACTTTCGTTGAGCTTCCTTGCGGTGTGGACGGGACTCGAACCCGCGACCCTCGGCGTGACAGGCCGATATTCTAACCAGCTGAACTACCACACCAGGTAGTTGTCTTTTGACGTGTGCAAATATACATATTCTTTCGTTTCCACAAACGCTTTGGAAAATATTTTTTGAAAAAAAATCCTTGCGTGTCTATGTCGTTGAAAAAGAGTTATTTCACCTTCACGACAAACTCTTTTTTCTCAATTTCTGCATCTTCCCAAGCACGTTTATACACGAATGTAAGCGTGTCGTAACCCTTTGATTTCGCTTTAAACTGCCATTTCATAGTGCCAGCACCGCCTATAAACTGACTGTTGTACTCGTATTCCACATTTACGGAATCCAAATGTTTCACATTGTCTTGATTGACCCATTGCCACGAATAGCCTGTGCCTGCGGTGTATTGCAGTTCAATGGTGACTGTTTCGTCTTCCGAAATTTTATAATCGGGTTTGTTTGATTTTGCACACGAAAGAAATACAATGCCCATAATGCATGAAATATAGAAAAGTATCTGTTTGATTGTCATTTTAATAGTTTTTGTTACAAACGTTCAACAATTTTTGTCCCTGTGTAGTGTATTGTTTTGCATCGTTCCACACCTCCGTCTTTATGAGAATCAAACACGCCTACGGCAATGCTTTTATCAACAATCCGAACAATGAAATTCCGTTCTGGCAACATTCCTGGGAATGAACCTTTTCTGTTTTCTATGGTAAGTGTTTGGTCTGATTCATCCCATTCAAATTCTATGGTTGCATACATACCTTTTTCGTAGTTGTAGTTGTCGTTTTCGTCTTCATATAATGTGAATTCACCATCCGCGCCTGGGTAAATGCGGATTTCGAGTACGGTGTCGGCATATTCGGTCGCATATTGCTTGTCTAAGGCCAGAGGAATGATTGATCCAGCTTTTACGAACAATGGCATAGTCTCAATTTCTGCATTTGCACCGACTGTTTTTCCACCTTCGTATTTCTTGCCAGTCCAGAAGTCGTACCATGAAGCCCCGTCGGGTAAATACACTTCACGAGTAGTTTTTGTTTCACCCATTATGATTGGCTTAGCGTCTTCGGCTAACATCGACGGCGTTTTCCAGCAGAGGATGGAACGTGCCGCTCCCGATGATGAGTTTGCTGTTTCAAACGTAAAATCGTATGCTTTGCCAGCTTCCAACGTAATTGGCTCGAAATATTTTTCGGTTCCGCCTTCGTTCATCTTGATTTCCTTGCCGTCAATCAACATCCGTTTTTGGTCGAAATTCTTTATGTGGAAACGGTACGTGCCGCTTTCGGGAACAGTGATTTTACCTTCAAAGCGAACAGAGAACATTGTATCTGTCACGTAGTCAGGACGTTCGCAGTACCAGAATAAATCAATTTTTTCGAGCGTTGTGTCAAGTGTCTGTTCTTTGTATTGATTGTCTTTGTAGAACGTTACGTGTAGTCCCGGTTTTCCGTCTTTTGTAGTGAATACCGACGCAGGAATTTCAACGCTTCGTTGCGGAGCACGGTATTTCTGAAATTCAGTTACAGGGGCCACAAGAAATGATTCTCCGAACAAATATTCATCTTGAATGTTGTATGTGTTCTTGTCCTTGAAATCCATTGCCAACGGACGCATCATGGTGTAGTCGTCGTTGTATATTTCCCACGCATTAGAATAAATGTACGGAATCAAACGATAGCGAAGTTGGTCGAATTTAACCAACGTTGGCGTAAATTCGCCGAATTCCCAAATTTCGCGAGGCGTTTCGGAGCCGTGCGAGCGGAAAATAGGGCAGAACGAGCAGAATTGAAACATACGGGTGTATAATTCTTGATATGCTGGGTCTTTGATGTCGTTGCTGAACACGCCTTCGTAGGAACTTAGCACGAATGCGCCCACATCGAATGTCCAATATGGCACGCCGGCGGCACAGTGGTTCAAACCAGCTACAATTTGGTTCTTATATATATCCCACGCAGCACCAATGTCGCCACTCCACGTAACTGCCGCCGCACGTTGCTGACCAGCGTAGGTTGAACGGGTGAGTATGTATTGTCGTTGTGGATTTTTAGACTTGAGAGCATCAGCTTTCAGCATATCGTGGATTTGTGTCATTTCAACAAGCGAGAATGCGTTCAAATATCTATCCCACGAACCGAGATAGTTCCGTCCTGTGGTCTTCAAATCATATTCTGTCGATTCTTTTGTAAGAGCGTTGGTAATGTCGGGTTCGGTTGAGTCGAACCAATAACCGTCCCAACCGCAGGTAGCAACGCCGTTTTTCAGATATTCATAGTATAATTTCGTTGCTTCGGGATTGAACGGATCGTAGTATTTGAAATCTCCCCAACCTTTTTTGTTGAACAAATATCCTTTCGATTCAAAATCCTTGTACATTGGAGCATTGGGACCCACGCATGGCCAGCAGGAAATCATCGTGTGGAAGTTCATCGCTTCAACTTCGTCAACCATTGCCTTTGGATTCGGGTAGCGGTCTTTGTCGAAATACATTCCTCCCCAGTCGTGTAGGCCGCCCCACCAGTTCCAGTCTTGAATCAGCACATCAATAGGATAGCCAAGTTGGCGATATTTTTTTGCAATAGCAATGTATTCTGCCTGTGTGTGGTAGTGCTCTTTCGACTGCCAATAGCCATACGCCCATTTGCCGAACATTGGCGCTTTGCCCGTAAGGTAGCGGTAGCCAGAAATGATGTCGTCTGCATCGTCGTCAACAATCACGTAATAGTCAAGATTGTCGGCCACTTCCGACCACAGCGTGCAACCGTTTTCGTCGTCGTTGAACGTTGTTTTTGAATAATTGTCCCACAAAATACCAAATCCCGCCGTTGACCAAATAAACGGAATGACCGCGTCAGTATTTGTCTGCACAAGTTTTTCGGAGTGCCCACGGTAATTTAAAATGCCACTTTGATTTTGTCCTAAACCATAAATTGCTTCGCTATCGGCAAGCGTGAATGTTTGTCCAACACTCAAGGCATTTTCTCTTTCGTTCACATACGGTTTGAAATCAGCTTGGCCTTTTTCCGAAACGATTTCTTTCCCATTTTGTATGTACGAAATAGCGCCTGTTTCCGTATGAATCACAACACATAATTTTGGCGTCTCTATCATAATGGATTCTTGCTTCGCGATAGTGCGGTAAGGAATATCTTGCAACGAATCAATAATCACCATCAAACTTTTTTTCTCCAACGTCCCGTTGAGTGGACATTTCCGCACACGTACCACGTCGTCTTTGTAGAACTGGACTTGCACTACGCAGGAATCTGTTTGCACTTGTACGCCGTTTTGTATTTCGGTATATTCAGGGGTTGTGCAGCTAAAAAAAACTGCAATTGCTGCTACGAAAATGATGTGTAAATTTTTCATACGATTATTTAATTGAAACATGCTAATAACGTTGCCGAAATCTTATTTTGAGTTGGCAACAAATACGTATGTAAAGAACGTGATTTTTGTTTAAAAACGCAAATGAAAATTGTCTAATTCCATTGAAAAATCTTACAAAAAACCTAAGGAATTTCCTTTTTCAAAAAATAAGTCTATTGAAGCGCGTTTTTCGTCGTTGAGGTTAAATTCCACGCTGTGGTACAAATAGTCGCGAATGTCGAACGAGAATGTCTTATGTTGGCTTTGAATTGCATCGTCGATGTGTGCCACACCATATTGACAGGCTGATTCAAATTCTTCAAGGAATGATTTTGGTAATGGTTTGTTTGCAACCCAAGCGGCGAACACGAACGGGAGCGAAAAGGCATTGTACCATTCAGCAGCCAAATCATACACGTACGGGAATCGTGATGCGTTAAGCAGAGCTCTGTCTCCAATTATAACCTTTGCGCGGTTGTCGTCGCGCAATTCATAGCCTACTGTTCCCATTTCAAACTTCGGGGCTATGTCCCATGCATATTTTGCTAAGATTTGCACCAAAATATTCGATGTGCGTGATTGATAATCAAGTACAATTGTATCAATGGAATCAAGAGGTTTATTTGAACACAATAAAACCGAATCAACTCGTTTTGTTGCACTTATGCAATAATTTGAAATAATTTGTGCGTTTGGAATCGAAGGAATTGCACCCACTGAAATTATTGACACATCAACCTCGTCGTTGCGCAGCATTTGCACCACTTGGGCGGGGTAGCCGTATGAAAATTCTGAAAGAACTTGCAAATTCTTGTTGTTCAGAAGTCCATAAGAAAAAGGAATCGTATTACTGTAATTTATTATTGAAACCCGTGTTTTCATTATTTTGTAGCAATCACCGTCTGACCACCACGTACACTTTGATTCAAGTTAACAGTAATGTTTAAATCTTTTGGAATAAACATATCAACTCGTGAACCGAATTTTATAAATCCAAGTTCTTGATTTTGTGAAACTTCCGTGTTTGGCTCCGCATACATTACTATTCTTCGGGCAACTGCGCCTGCAATTTGGCGACAGAGAATTGTTCCGCACGCGGTTTCCATCACTATTGAAGTGCGTTCGTTTTTAGTGGAAGATTTTGGATTGAAGGCGGGCAGTTTCACACCATCCTGATGCAGACATTCCACAACTTTTCCCGAAATAGGGTAGCGGTTCACATGCACGTTTAACGGCGACATAAAAATGGAAATCTGTTTGCAGTCGCATTTTAAAAAATCTGGCTCAAACACATCTTCAATCACCACAATTTCGCCGTCGGCGGGAGCTATCAACCCCGTTGCAGTTTCAGTGAAAATTCGTTTTGGAATTCTGAAGAAAAATACAATCAGGAAGAAAAACAATAGCGATAATGCCAAAACAACCCCAAAAACGATTGGATGAACGTTAATTTGGTGGAGATATAAATTCAGGAGGCAAAGCACCCCAAACACTAAAATTATCGTGGAATAACCTTCTTTATGTATTTTCATCAGTCTTTGTTTAATCAAACATTTGCAAATATGCAAAAAATATGGGAATTGAAAAAATTACGCTGTCAAATCTGTCAAGAAATCCACCGTGCCCAGGCAACATTTTCCCGGAATCCTTCACGCCAACATAGCGTTTGAATCGTGATTCCACCATATCGCCAAGCGTTGCACAAATAATTACTAGCGCTGATAAACCAACAATTTGCCATTTAACATTCAGCAAATGTTCGAATAAAAATGCGCTTGCAATTGTGAACACAAAGCCGCCAACCAATCCTTCTATGGTTTTTTTCGGAGAAATTTTGGGACAGAGCGGGTGTTTCCCCAACAAAATTCCTGTAAGATACGCAAATGTGTCGTTTATCCACGTAAATGCGAACAACAATAATATCATTATTGAAGCCATATCGGTTCCAATGGTCAATACGCTTTGTTCCTTGTAATACGCCAACAATGTGAACGGCACGCAAACATATATAATACCACAGAGTGAGAATGCAATTCGTTGAAATGGTTGTTCGTCGTCGCGAAATAATTCCACTGCAAACAATGCTAATGCAAATATCACAATGGCAGGCATCATTGTGAATTTTGTGGTGTATAAATCAACCACGGGCGATAGGTAAATGCACACAGCCAAAGCGTTCGATAGGACTAGGTCAACTGTTATATCTTTGATTTTTAGGTTTTTGTAAAATTCATTCAAAATGAACAGCATTATTATTCCAAAAATCAGGAAAAACAACGGTAAGTTTGTAAATAGCGCAACAAGAATTGTCGCTATATACAAGGCTCCTGTCACTATGCGAAGTAGTAAGTTTTTCATACTTATTTAATTATCAATACATATAAATTCTTTGGTCCATGCGCGCCCAAAACAAGTGTTTTTTCAATGTCAGATGTGCGGCTGGGGCCTGTGATTGCCGTGACTTGTGACGGAAATGTGTCGCCATATTTTTTCTCCAATACGTCCATACATTGCACTAAATCAGGGCAAATTTGGTTGTTGTATGCCAAAACTATGTGCGTTTCAGCTGCGGAAACCAACCGCCGTCCTTCAATTTGCGCCGATGACACAAACACGCTTCCTGTGCGTGCCGCCAATGCCTCACATGTTGTGAGGGAGAATTTCGCCACGCGTGCGTATTCGGGGTCGGTATTATAGGCAATTCCTTTTTCGTCAAGAATTTTCAGCAATTCGGGGTTGTTACATAACAACACGTCGTTGCCAATTATTTCTTTAATGCGGACAAATGCGGATTCCACAGAATCAACAACTTCAGGTTTGCCAGCCACTAATTGTAACTTAGCGCAATATGCTTCGCACAAATCACCTTCGGGTTGGACAAAATATTCGTCTGTCGAAGCTAACTTTTCGTACGAATACTGCGGAGTTACTGTAACAGACTCCAAATCGGCAAGTATTGCCTTTTTATTTTCTTCAGAATTTGGTTTATTCATTGTTTTGTTCTGTTTCTGTCATTGTTTTCTTTGGTTCCGCAAATGGGCGTTTACCAAATATTTTTTCCAAATCTTCACTAAAAATCACTTCACGGTCAAGCAACAATTCTGCAAGGCGGACAAATCCCTCTTGGCGTTGGGTAAGAATGTCGTAGGCTCGCTGGTATGCTTTCCGAATAATGTCCTGTGCCTCGGTGTCAATCAGTTTTTCCATTTCTTCGCCATACGGCTTTGCAAATGAATATTCCGACTGACCTGTGGAATCGTAGAAACTTAGGTTTCCGATTTTGTCGCTCATACCATAATATTGTACCATTGCGTACGCTTGTTTTGTGACTTTTTCCAAGTCGTTCAGTGCGCCTGTTGAAATTTTCCCAAACGTGATTTGCTCGGCAACACGTCCGCCCAAAGTGGCGCACATTTCGTCAAGCATTTGTTCTTTCGTTACAATCTGTCGTTCTTCGGGTAAATACCAGGCTGCGCCAAGCGCACGTCCACGAGGTATTATAGTAACTTTTATAAGAGGATGCGCATATTCCAAGAACCAGCTCAGTGTGGCGTGTCCGGCTTCGTGGAACGCGATTGTGCGTTTTTCCTCTGGTGTCATTATTTTATTACGTTTTTCCAAACCGCCAACAATTCTGTCAATCGCATCAAGGAAGTCCTGTTTTTCCACTTGTTTTTTGTCGCGGCGGGCGGCAATCAAAGCGGCTTCGTTGCATACATTTGCAATGTCGGCACCCGAAAATCCTGGCGTTTGTTTTGCTAAAAACGACGATTGAATTTCGTTCGATAATTTTAACGGACGAAGATGCACGTCGAAAATTTGTTCACGTTCCGTTAAATCAGGCAATTCCACGTTGATTTGGCGGTCGAAGCGACCTGCGCGGAGCAACGCCTTGTCAAGAATTTCCGCACGGTTTGTGGCGGCAAGTACAATCACACCTGAATCAGTCCCGAAACCATCCATTTCGGTAAGTAATTGATTCAGTGTACTTTCCCGTTCATCGTTTGTATTGAACCCGTTTTTGCCACGTGCGCGTCCAATAGCGTCAATTTCGTCAATGAAAATAATGCAGGGAGCTTTCGATTTAGCTTCCTTAAACAAGTCGCGGACACGTGCGGCACCAACGCCTACAAACATTTCCACGAAATCGGAACCCGCAAGCGAGAAGAATGGTACACCAGCTTCGCCAGCTACTGCCTTTGCCAATAATGTTTTTCCCGTTCCCGGAGGACCAACAAGCAATGCTCCCTTTGGAATTTTTCCACCTAATTCTGTGTATTTCTTTGGATTTTTTAGGAAATCAACAATTTCGCGGATTTCAACTTTTGCTTCTTCCAAACCTGCCACATCCTTGAATGTGGTTTTTACTTTGTCCTCATTTTCAAAAAGTTTCGCACGCGACTTGCCAATGCTGAAAATTCCACCGCCCATACCTGAGCCGCTGCCACCACCGCCCATTTTCCGCATAAAAAACATCCAAATTACAACCATCAGCACTAACGGTAGAATCCAACCAATAATTTCGCCAACATAGTTGTGTTTTGTTTGATATTCAATGTTTACATTGGTGTTTTCCAATTTGCGCTCAAAAGCCTCAAGGGAGCCAATCGTCATTGTGTAGTCGGGCGAAGCGACACCGTGACCAGTGTTGCTCGCGGTTAAATAAACATCAACATATTCACGGTTGATTACAATAAGTTTTTCAATTTCGCCATTGCGCAGTTTTGCGTCAAATTCAGTCGAACTGATTTTTTTCGGACTGCCTCCGAAATCCATAAAACTGAATATGGCGAAAACCGCCAACAAAACAACATATATCCATATATTGCCGCCGTTTTTGTTGTTTTTCGGAGCTTTAAAGTTTTTAAAGTCAGGATGACCAAACGGATTGTGTTTGTCGTCTTTTTTCTCTTGCTGTGTATTTTTTGTGTCTTTTTCTTCTGCCATAGTTATACATTATTCATTGGGGTACTCTTTTTTGACGCAATCAGCCCACAAATCCTCCAATTTGTAGTATTCGCGGATGTGTGGCTGGAATACGTGGACAATCACATCGCCGTAATCAAGGAAAATCCATTCCGCATTGTCGTATCCTGCTGTGCCCCAAACTTTTTCTCCAGTTGTTTTTCGTGTATGTTCTTCAATTTCATCGGCGATTGCGTCAACTTGCGTTGAGGAATCGCCTTCGCAAATCACAAAATAACGGCAAATTGCATTGTCAATTTTTTTGAAATCGAGAGTGACAATATTCTTGCCTTTTTTCTCCCGAATTCCTTCTATAATTGCCTTAACTAACTGATTCGCTGTCGTTTTTGCCATTTAGATATTGTATTTACGGTACAAATATACAATTTTCCAACCATCAAAAATCTTTGTATAGTAGATATTTTTGACGGACTTGTCGAAATGCTTCCAAATCCTCGCGCCACGACTCTCGAATTTTTTCTTCGGAAACGTTTAATTCCAGCGATCGCTGCAAATCAGGCGTGCCTGCAAGTTTTATAAAGAACCTGTTGAAAAATAAATCGTTACCGCCGTATTGCTTATAAATTTCTTTCCAGATTGAAATGTCGAGCGAACGGATTGATGAAACATCGTACGTCCGGAAATCTTTGCCGTAGCATTTTTTGAATTCATACAATGGACTTGACGCGCCAGTTCTGCTTTCAGGCACGAAATAAAAACTTGAATCTTTGTATTGTGGATGCCCAACCACTTGGAATGGAAAATCGGTTCCGCGTCCCACGCTCATCACGGTTCCTTCGAACATACAAAGCGTTGGATATAAATAAATTGCCTGCATATTCGGCAAGTTTGGAGATGGAGGAATCGGAATTTTGTATTTTACCGTGTGGTCGTAGCCTTCGCATGGAATAACTTTTAAATCACATTTTACATCGTTGGCGAGCCATTTTTCTCCGTTTATCATTTGGGCATATTCGCCAATTGTCATTCCGTGTACGATTGGAACGGGATGCATTCCCACAAATGATTGATTTGCTGGCTTTAATACAGGTCCATCAACATAAAATCCGTTCGGATTCGGACGGTCGAGAACAATGCAGGGAACGTTGTTTTCTGCGCAGGCTTCCATCACGTAGTGCATAGTGGAAATATATGTGTAGAAACGAGCACCAACATCCTGAATATCAAATACAACCACATCAATTCCTTGAAAATCTTCGGAAGTCGGTTTTTTATGTTTCCCATATAGCGAAATCAACGGAAGTCCAGTCACATCGTCAACGCCGTTGTTCACACTTGCGCCAGCGTCGGCGATTCCACGGAAGCCATGTTCGGGTGTGAAGATTTTTTTGACTGAAATACCTCGTTTTAACAGAGTATCAACAAGATGCGTGCGTTTTACCACAGAAGTTTGGTTTCCAACAATTCCCACAGTTTTACCTTGCAGAAGAGGTAAATATGCGTCCATTCGTTCCGCACCGACTTGTAACGGCGCTTTTGTCTGTTCTATTTTTTGTTCGGAGGATTCGTTTTCTGTGATTTCATTTCCCGCAATTTCGCTGTAGGCATACAATCCAACCGCCATCACACAGAGTAAACCAAGTGCTATTTTTATGTATTTCATAATTTTGTAAATCTATCTTGGTAAAGATACGACAAATTTTCAATTTTCTGATTCCGAAAAATATATTGTTATAAACAACATAGGGGCGAATATGTTCCGCCCCTACATGTTGTTCAAACCTATAGATTAAAAATTTTATTCAAAAACAATAGTCTTGTTGTTATAAACCAACGTTTTATGTTGTATGTGCGACCAAATTGCTTTTGAAAGCACGATTTTCTCCAAATCCAAACCTTTTCGTTTCATATTTTCCACTGTGTCTTTGTGCGAAACTTCCGTAACTCCTTGAGCGATAATTGGTCCCGCATCGAGTTCGGGGGTTACGTAGTGGCTTGTGGCACCAATCAGTTTCACGCCACGTGCGTATGCCGATTCGTATGGTTTTGCACCTGGGAACGCTGGCAAAAATGAATGGTGGATGTTGATGATTCTGTTTGTGTAATCTTTTATAAATGAATCAGATACAACTTGCATATAACGAGCGAGAATAACCAAGTCAATATTGTTTTCCAACAACAATTTTTTGATTTTCGCTTCTTGTTCCAACTTATTTTCTGGCGTAATTGGCAAACAATAATATGGAATGTTGAATTCCTCGCCTATGTGGCGGAGTTTATCATGGTTGCTTATGATAAGCGGCACTTCAATGTCCCATTCTCCCGAACGTGCGCGCGAAAGAATGTCGTAGATGCAGTGGGAGAGGTTTGAAACAAATATCGCCACACGTTGTTTTGTGTTCGAAAAATGAATCTCAAACTTCATTTTCGATGGCTTTGCAACCAAGGTTGTGAAATAATCACCGATTTTTTCCGTTGGAATATTAAAACCGTCCAAATCCCATTGCACGCGCATAAAGAACTCAGATTCCTGATGGTCAACGTGTTGGTCTAAATACAAAATGTTTCCGTTGTTTTTCAATATAAAATCGGTAACAGCCATCACAATACCTTTTTGGTCTTTGCAATGCGCCAAAATTGTGGCTGTTTGTCGTTCTTTTTGTTCCATTATTATAAAGTATTGGCTAATTCGTCGGTAATTTCAAGATTGTGATATACTGCGCTCACATCGTCAAGTTCTTCCAATGCATCAACGAAGTTCATCACTTTTTGAGCTTCTTCAAGTGGTAACTCCTTCATTGTGTTAGGGATACGTTTCAATTCAGCGCTGTCGATTTCAACTTTCAATTCTTCCAATTTTTTCTGAATGTCGCCGAAAGAATCATACGGACAATATAATGTTACGATTTCTTCGTCATCTGCATCAAGTTCGTCCAAACCAGCGTCAATCAATTCAAACTCAAATTCGTCCATCGGCATTGAAATGGCAGTTTTCTTAATTTCAAATACGCCTTTGCGGTCGAAAATAAACGCAAGCGAACCATTGTTGCCAAGGCTGTTGTTATATTTCTTGAAAACCGTGCGCACAGCGGTGAACGAGCGGTTGTTGTTGTCGCTCAAACATTCCACGAATACGGCAATTCCACCGTTTGCGTAGCCTTCGTATGTCAAAAGTTCAAAATCCGATTTGTCCTGTTTACCTTTATTAATGGCACGTTCAATTACGTCTTTCGGCATATTCTGACTTTTCGCGTTCTGGATGCACAGACGAAGACGCGGGTTCATATCGGGGTCACCGCTTTGTCCTTCTTTTACCGCAATCGTGATTTCCTTTGAAATACGTGAGAAAATCTTACTTCTTTTTGAGTCGTTGGCTCCTTTATCTCGTTTGATTTTAGCCCATTTACTATGTCCTGACATACAATTTTATTTTTAAGTTAGGCAAAAGTACATTTATTTTTCACAAACCGAAAAATCTTCGTGAAAAATCATTTTACAATCGTATTCTTTTTATCTTGCGCTAAATTTTTGTTTTGGATCCGTCAACTAAAAATTGGCTTGTGTTATACATTGACGAATTGCAGGAATCCATTGCTGCGGACTCCTCAAAACTCGCTTTGTATCTGGGGAATTACACCGAAATGATGGATTTCTGTCATTTTTATTTGCACGATTCTGGTTTGTTTTATGGTCATATTGTTGCACATAAATTTGGAACATTCGTAAATTCTGAATCGTGGAGTGGTGCCGATAATTTCAAAATAGCTGTTGTTGAAGGACTTGTGCTGACATATTTATTCTCGCAAAAACAGCGGGTTTTGCAGGGAGAATCTTATGGGGCAATTGCTCAGGAATGTGTGGAAAAATTGTACGAGTTTTATGTGTTGTTTACTATGAACGACGTACAGTCGTCAAAATACAGGACAATTTTTCTGAAAAATCAAGATAAAACCACCGCTGTGGAGCAGGTTCTTGATGGACGGGTGAGCAATCCCTCAATGTTGGAACGTGATTTTTGGAAGGGGTCGCAGTTCAATATTTTTACAGCGCTCGATGTGATGTATTTTGCGTATTGGATGCAAGGAATCTACGAATACGACCATAGAAATCGTATAAAAAATGAAATCGTTTCGTTGATGGATAAAGCAAGTCGTGTTGAAAAGAAATCCAATAAAAATGGTCTTTCCACGGTTTCGTATTTCATCGCTTCGGGAAACTTCGGCGGCGCGGGCGACTATGTCGCACAAAACGAAATAAATTTCTCCGAAAGCCGCAGCAAGGATTCCGCTTTTACACGAAGAATTATATATGAATATGCGGTGTATGTTTGTCTGGTTGATAACCAACTGGAATACAAGGAAGTTGATTTCTTGCAGAAAACCGCTGCGCAATTATCTGTGACGGAATCCGAGGAACAGGAAAGTCTGTTTATGATTGACTCATTTTTGGCGAACCATGCCGAACATATTTTTTATTTGCAGTACGGCGAAGGCGTAAATCTTATCCGAAAGGCGTTCAATATGCGTTTTCAGTCGTTTGTCACCAAAAATAAGGCGAAAATAGTAGAGGAAGTTTTGGAAAGTAAGGAGTTGGTCGAGTTGCTGAGGAAAGCGGTTTCTGAAAATTTGTCGGATGATGAAAAGCAGAAGGTGAAGTCGCAAATCGCTGATTTACTGAAAACTATCCCGTCTCTTGCCATTTTTATGATACCGGGCGGTTCCATAATCTTGCCATTTTTGCTGAAAATCCTGCCCGAGGAGATTCTAATGCCGAGTTCATTCATCAACAAGAAAAATGAAAAATAAAAAACGATTTTTTTGTGGAGCATTCTGCATAATCATATTGTTAAAAGTTATATTTTTGCGACGTTTCTATAGAATAATATATACATATGTCAAAAACAATCAAATTGAGAAAGGGGTTTGATATAAAGATGCAGGGCGTTGCCGAGCATATTTTTATCCAAAATCCCATGCCAGACTCAGTGGCATTGAAACCGACGGACTTTGTCGGTCTGACGGCGAAAATGGTCGTGAAGGAAGGGGATACCGTGTTGGCGGGAGACCCGTTGTTCATTGACAAATATCGCCCGGAAATTCAGTTTACGTCGCCTGTGAGCGGAGTAGTTTCTGCAATTAACAGAGGCGAAAGACGTGCATTGTTGAATGTGGTTGTAAAACCTGATTCGGAAATCCAGTACAAAACCTTCGACTGTGGTGATGTTAATTCGATGAACCGCGAACAAATCATTGCAGCTATGTTGGAGGCTGGCGTTTGGCCATTTGTGAAACAACGTCCGTTCGACGTTATCGCAAATCCAAACGATAAACCGAAAGCTATCCACATTTCCACGTTCGACACAGCTCCGTTGGCACCTGACTACACATTCGCGCTTGAGGAATCGGCTGCCGATTTCCAAGTTGGTGTGAATGCGTTGCGTAAACTGACCGACGGGGTAGTGAATTTGAATATTTACAAGGAAGACCGTGCGAAAACAACGTTCACAAAAATCACAGGTGTAGAACAAAATTATTTCAACGGTCCTCATCCTGCTGGTAACGTGGGTGTGCAAATCCACCATATCGACCCGATTAACAAGGGCGATGTCGTTTGGGTAGTTAATCCTCAAGATGTTGCAATCATAGGTCGTTTGTTCTCAAGCAAGAAATTCGACGCTCGCGTGGTTGTTGCTCTTACTGGCGCGGTGAATGCTCCTCGGTATTATAAGACAATTCTTGGCGCAAGCATCAAATCGTTCTTGGCTTCGGAAACGTTGTCGGACGACATGCGTGTGATTAGTGGTAATGTGTTGACAGGTACAAAACTTGGCAAAGAAGACTACATTAGCTACTACGATTCGCAAGTAACTGTAATTGAAGAAGGTAACAAACCTACATTTATGGGTTGGTTGGCTCCTGGCTTCGGAAAATATAGTTTCAGCCGAGCATTTTTCTCTTGGTTGCAACCAAAGAAACAATTCGCGCTGAATACTAATTATAATGGTGGGCCTCGTGCGTTTGTGTTCACTGGAATCTACGAACAAGTGTTGCCAATGGATATTTATCCAATGCAGTTGTTGAAGGCAATTTTGGCGGAAGACATCGACAAAATGGAGCAACTTGGTATCTACGAAGTCGTTCCTGAAGATTTCGCTCTTTGCGAATATGTTTGTCCTTCGAAAATAGAAATTCAAACTATTCTCCGTCAGGGATTGGATTTGATAAGAAAAGAACTTAATTAAAAAAGATATGAAAGCGATAGAAAATTGGATACAGAAAACCAAACCTAATTTTGAAAAGGGTGGCAAGTATGAAAAATGGCTTCCTATCTACGAAAGTTTCGAGACATTCTTGCATGTTCCCGGAAATGTAACGTTAAAAGGTAGTCACGTACGTGATGCGATAGATTTGAAACGTGCATTGATTATTGTAATCTTTGCATTGGTTCCTGCATTATTGTTTGGTATGTATAATGTGGGTTCGTTATACTACACTTCAATCGGTCAGGATTACACAATGTGGTGCGCTCTTGGCTATGGATTCCTGAAAGTGTTGCCTTTGATTGTGGTTTCGTATGTCGTGGGTCTCGGCATTGAATTTACATTCTGCTATATCCGCGGACATGAAATCAGCGAAGGTTATCTTGTTTCTGGATTGATAATTCCAATGATTGTTCCTGTTGATATTCCTCTTTGGGAACTTGCAATCGCAGTTGCTTTTGCGGTTATTATCGGCAAGGAAGCATTCGGCGGAACAGGTATGAATATCGTAAACCCTGCACTTTTGGCTCGTGCGTTCTTGTTCTTCGCATATCCGGGCAATATGTCGGGTTCGTCGGTATGGGTACACAGCTCTGATGTTGCTACTGTTGATGGTTTCTCTGGTGAAACTATTCTTGGTCAGTTGAACGCAGGAACTCCGGTTGATGCAATCCACAGCGTTGGTGCCAACAGCCAATTGTCAGTGTGCGATTTGTTTGTTGGAAATTATGCTGGTTGCGTCGGTGAAACTTCAGTTGTCGCAATCTTGATTGGTGCAGTAATATTGTTGTACACGGGAATCGCAAGCTACAGAATTATGCTTTCGGTGTTTGCTGGTGGATTCTTGATGGGTTTGGCAATGAACGCTATTGCTCCAGAAGGAAACATGGTGATGAATTTCCCTGCATTCCAACACTTGTTGATTGGCGGTTTCGCATTCGGTGCGGTATTTATGGCAACAGATCCTGTTACTGCGGCTCAAACGAATGTTGGTAAATGGATTTACGGATTCTTAATCGGAGCGTTCGCAATCCTTATCCGTTGTTTGAACCCAGCTTATCCAGAAGGAATGATGCTCGCAATATTGTTGATGAACGTGTTCGCTCCGCTTATCGACCACATGGTTGTTCAGGCAAACATCAAGAGACGATTGAAACGTGCAAAAGTTACTAACGCTTAATACGGTACGACGATGGAAAAGAGTAATACATACATATTTATATATTCGGTGGCAATGGTTGTGATAATCGCAACATTGTTGTCGGTGGCTGCATTCTCGTTGAAACCTGCACAACAGGCAAATGTTAAAATCGAGAAAATGCAGAATATTTTGAATGCCGCAAAAATCGAATCGGAATCGAGCGATGCAGTGGCTAAGTTCAACGAACATGTGACAGGCTTCTTCTTCGTGAAGAATGGTTCCGCTGAAGTTGTTTCTCCAGCTGATGCGGGAATGACTGACACATTCAACGTGAAAGCTGGCGGCGATTTCTTGCCAATCTACGAAATTGAAAACGACGGCGTAGGTTCTTTCGTTGTACCTTTGTCGGGTAACGGACTTTGGGGACCAATCCGTGGTTTTATCTCAATCGCAAAAGCTGACTGCAACACTGTTCTTGGAACGGTGTTCGACCACGACAGCGAAACTGCTGGTTTGGGCGCTGAAATCGTGAAAGAAAAATTCCGCAGCCAATTCGAAGGAAAACACATCTTTAAAGATGCAGAATTTACTTCGGTTAAGGTTGTGAAAGGTGGTGCCACAAACGATTACAACGAAGTTGATGCTATTTCAGGTTCTACAAAAACTTGCGATGGCGTTACAGCAATGTTGTTCGATTGTTTGAATGGTTATGCTGCATATTTCCAATCAGTTGCGGGTGGCTCTGCTGCTCCAGTTGAAACGGTGGCTGATTCAGTTCAAGTTGAGGCTGCGGCAGCTGATACAGTAAAAAATGTTCAATCTTTAAATTAGTAAGGCAATGGCAGAAGAAAAAGAATCATTGTTTTCTAAAAACAATTTAAAATTATTAACTGGGCCGTTGAGCTCATCAAACCCAATCACAGTTCAAGTGTTGGGAATCTGTTCCGCCTTGGCTGTTACGGCAAAGGTTGAGTCGGCAATTGTTATGGCGTTGGCTGTGACTATCGTTGTCGGTGTTGCAAATATGGCGATTTCGTTGCTGAGAAATACAATTCCTAACCGAATCCGTATTATTGTTCAGTTGTTGGTTGTTGCCACTTTGGTAATTATGGTTGACCAAATTTTGAAAGCATTCTCATACGGCGTAAGCAAACAACTTTCGGTATATGTTGGTTTGATTATCACCAACTGTATTGTGATGGGTCGTATGGAAGCGTTCGGTTTGGCTAACAAACCTTGGCCTTCGTTGCTCGACGGTCTTGGCAATGGCTTGGGCTATGGTATGATTTTGGTCATCATCGCTGTTGTTCGTGAACTTTTTGGTGCAGGAACAATCACGTTGCCAGGTATTGGTGAATTGCAGATAATTCCACAGGGATTATACGAATGCGGATACGAAAACAACGGTTTCTTCCTAATGCCTCCAATGGCGTTGATTATCGTTGCTGTCATCATTTGGATTCAACGTTCACGCAACAAAGATTTAATTAAGAAGTAGGAATTTTAAAAAGATTACGATTATGGATTTGTTAAACTTATTCGTTAAATCAATTTTTATTGACAACATGGTGTTCGCATTCTTCTTGGGAATGTGTTCATTCATTGCTGTTTCTAAAAATGTAAGTACTGCGGCTGGTCTTGGTCTTGCAGTAACATTTGTGTTGACAGTTACAGTTCCTATTGATTACATGTTGGATAAATATGTTTTACAAGCGGGAGCTTTGACATGGTTGAGCGACAGTTTTGCCGATGTTGACTTGAGTTTCTTGAGCTTCATTATCTTCATTGCCGTGATTGCATCGTTTGTGCAATTGGTTGAAATGGTGGTTGAGAAATTCGCACCTGCGTTGTATTCGTCACTTGGTATTTTCTTGCCGTTGATTGCTGTAAACTGCGCTATCTTGGGCGCTTCATTGTTTATGCAACAACGTGGCTATGAAACATTGGGCGAAGCTACAGTGTTCGGTTTTGGCTCTGGTGTTGGATGGTTTCTTGCAATTGTTGGTATTGCCGCAATTAACGAGAAAATCAAGTACTCTCACGTTCCGCCTGCATTGAAAGGTGTAGGTATCACATTCATTGTGACAGGATTGATGGGTGTTGCATTTATGAGTTTTATGGGTATTAAGTTGTAATCATTAAAATTGAACATACAATGATAATTTTAGATGCATCGGCAGGTTTGATAATAGGTACAAGTGTTCTTGTATTCCTGCTCATAATTATATTGTTGGTGGCGTTGCTTTTGTTTGCGAAAGCTAAATTGCTGCCATCGGGAAAAATTCAGTTGTTTATCAACGACAAGGAACCAATGGAGGTGAATCCAGGAAGTTCGTTGTTGGGTACGTTGCAGGGACAAAATATCCTTCTTCCTTCTGCTTGTGGTGGAAAAGGAGCTTGCGGTATGTGTCGTTGCCGTGTAACTGAAGGTGGCGGCGATATATTGCCGACAGAAAAAGACTTCTTCAGCCGTAAAGAGCAAAACGACAATTGGCGTTTGGCTTGTCAAGTGAAGGTTAAAAACGACATTCATGTTCAGATTCCAGAGTCTGTTCTTGGTATTAAGGAATGGGAATGCGAAGTTATTTCCAATAAGAATGTGGCTACATTCATCAAGGAATTCAAGGTTAAGTTGCCTGCTGGCGAACACATGAATTTCCTTCCTGGTTCGTATGCCCAAATTAAAATTCCTGAATACGACATCAACTATGCTGATTTCGACAAGAGCTTGATTGGTGATTTGTATATCCCAGCTTGGGAGAAATTCGGATTGTTCGGATTGCATCAGAAGAACACGGAACCTACAGTTCGTGCATATTCTATGGCCAACTATCCTGACGAAGGTGATATTATGACGTTGACAGTTCGTATTGCAACGCCTCCATTCAAACCGAAAGATCAAGGTCCAGGCTTTATGGATGTTCCTTGTGGTATTGCCTCTACGTATATCTTCTCGTTGAAACCTGGCGACAAGGTAATGATGAGCGGTCCTTACGGTGATTTCCATCCAGTATTCGACAGCAAACGCGAAATGATTTGGGTTGGTGGTGGTGCCGGTATGGCTCCGTTGCGTGCTCAGATTATGCACATGCTTAAAACGTTGCATACCCGCGACCGCGAAATGCACTACTTCTACGGCGCACGTGCCATCGACGAGGTGTTCTTTATGGAAGACTTCTTGGAATTGGAAAAAGAATATCCTAATTTCCACTTCCACTTGGCTCTTGACCGTCCAGATCCAAAGGCTGACGCAATGGGCGTTAAATATACTCCGGGCTTCATTGCTCCAGTTATGGGCGACACCTATCTGAAACAGCACGAAGCACCAGAAGATATTGAATACTACTTGTGCGGTCCTCCAATGATGGCTAAGACAGTGCTTGATTTGCTTGATAGCCTTGGTGTTGAAAGCAACATGATTCGCTTCGATAACTTCGGCGGATAATGTGAAAACATAAGAAAGCAAAATTTAAAAGGTTAATTAATTGAGAATAGAGGCGTGCTATGGTGTACGTCTCTATTTTTTTGAAATAGAAAAAGAAATGAAACGTATTTGTTTAATAGTAGCCCTTTCGCTAATTGCATTCGGCAGCTTTTCGCAAATTGACACGGTAAATGCGAATAAATCAGTATTTTCAAAAGTAGAGGATTGGTATAGCCAGAATATGAACTACGTGACAGTAGCCACGCTGATGACCATAGAAAGTTCATTCATTCCGTTTCCTTCGGAAATAGTCATTCCGCCTGCGGCATACGTTGCCTGCAACGAAGGAAACGATATGAATATAATTCTCATCGTGTTGTTCGGAACACTTGGATCACTGCTTGGTGCACTTATAAACTATTTTCTTTCGCTTTGGCTTGGACGACCAATTATTTACAAGTTTGCCGATAGTAAATTCGGACATTTGTGTCTGTTGAGTGGCGAGAAAGTGCAACATGCCGAGGAGTATTTCAACGAGTACGGAAAAGTTTCCACATTTATCGGAAGATTGATTCCTGCTGTTCGTCAGTTGATTTCAATTCCTGCGGGACTGTCGCGGATGAAATTGCCGACATTTGTAACATTTACAGCGCTTGGTGCCGGAATTTGGAACACAGTGTTGGCTGCATTGGGCTATTTCGCCCATGGTCAACAGGATTTGATAAACAAATACAGCCATGAACTTGGTTATGGTATTCTTGTCATTGTTTGCGTAGTTGCGGCAATTTTTGCCATTCGCTATTTTCGGAAAAGAGGAAAATAATTTACAATGCACAATTCATAATTCCCAATGCTTAATTCATAACTCATAACAAAAATTGTGCATTGTGCATTATACATTGTGCATTCTACCTAACTTCTAACTGAATTTCGCTTTGTACTTAGTGTATTTTGTACACTTTCCTCTCTGTAAAAATTATGTTTTTTCTTTCTGTTTTTGTACAGAAAAAACTACCTTGCACATCGAAATATCTATGTGGAGACGTGGCACGTCTTTATATAAAATAAAGTAACAAATTGAAAATCAAGTAATTATGAAAAATATATTTACAAAAATCCTTTTGTGCGCATTCGCACTTTTGGCAACCTCGGCGGTGTTTGGTGCCGCTTCCGATGTAATTTCTTCGGTAACCGTTTCGGGAACTACGTTTACCATTAAACGTAATACCACCACGTATCCTACAAGGGTGTATTACCGTACGTGTGACGGCTCGGCAGTGGGCGGCGTACATTATAAGGAAGAGGCAGGATATATTGATTTTGATGCAGGGGTATCTACACAAACCGTTGAAATTACTACGTATCCTGTTCCAACAACCTCAATATATGCCTATGGCGAAAATGCCTACAGATATTTTAGGTTAGAAGTGTGGAATGATTGTACCCCGTCGAAGTTTTGTAGTTGCACATTGTCGGGCAACACAATTGTGAGCAGGGCAACTATATATGATGCGGAGGTACAAACCCCGTATTTGGGTCACAGCGCTCATTGCGACAACACTGATATATATACAGTTTCAATAAGTAGCCTTACCGATAATTTTTCGGAAACAAGAAAAGCATATCTTTCCGCAGTTAAAACAGTGGCACCATCTACGAATTATAGATATATGGCGCGAGCGGAAATTTCTCTTTTTGATTATCAAGGATATTCTACCACTGCTTGTGATTTTAATATGATGATACACGATTGGGCAAGTTATGTGACTTGGACGTCAAGTCCTGGATCTGGTCGTTTTGCAGCTAAATTTAAACATGTCGATCCGTCAGTTACAAATGGTAGAGGTATTTATAAGTTCCCTGTGCTTAATATTGAAAATACAACCACAATGCCAATCGTAAATCCTTCGTATTGGAATCATAGTGTGAACGATCAATTGTTGGTTCATCAGTATGGTTATGTTTATAACGGTGGAGATATGTATAATACTAATGGTAAACAATACGTAAGATTGTATAATGGAGCTGTAAATGTGAGTGTACAAATACAAAGGATTACAACCAATAGTCAACAGAAATATTCATGGGACGCATATATCTATCTATGTCTAACAGATGCTGTGAATCCTACTTTACTAGAGACCAAAGTCAACAACAATAGAATTTATGCTTCGGGAGATAGAGTATGGATTGCCCTCACGTTCGATAGAATTGTAAAGGTAAATAAATCGTCATTCACCATTCCTATAGAAATTGACGGTGTTGAGCAAGATTTTACATACGGGGGCGGTTCAGGAACAAACACATTGTATTTTTATGGTTATCCAACTATTACGTCAAAGTCGGTAACAACAGCAACGCCCACGTGGGTTGCAAATAATACAGCCCAATTATTTGGCGACTGGTTCAACTACGGGTGTTTCTATTGGGGTAAAGAATTTACATTGAAGATAGGTCAGAAATATACGGTTACGCTCAATGCAAATAGCGGAACCATCAATTGCAACGAAATTAAAAATTACACCTACGGCGTGGGTGCCACTTTGCCAACCAACGTAACACGCACGGGTTACACATTTGGCGGGTGGTACGAAAATTCATCGTTCACAGGTTCGAGAGTCACAAGCATCTCCACTACTGCCAGCGGCAACAAAACATATTATGCTAAATGGATGGCAAATACGTACTCCGTTTCGCTCAACCACCAGTCGGCAACTTCGTCGGGTACGGCAAGTGTAACGGCAACATACAATAGTGCTATGCCTACGTTGGCAAGCGTGCCAGTCAAAATAGGTTACACGTTCAACGGTTACTATGCAAACACCAATGGTAACGGCACGAAATATTACAATGCAAACGGTTCAAGTGCAAACACATATACGCTCACTTCGGGCACTACGTTGTATGCATATTGGACGGTGAAGAAACCTTCCGTAACGCTCAGTCAACAAAATGCCACAACTTCGGGAACTACAAGCACAACAGCCACTTACGGATCGGCTATGCCTACGTTGGCAAGCGTGCCTAAGCGAACTGGCTATACGTTCAAAGGTTACTACACGCTTCAAAATGGAGGTGGTGTCCAATATTACAAAGCTGATGGTACAAGTGCAAAAGATTGTGATTTTGAATCGGCCATCACACTGTATCCAAGTTGGGAAGTGAATACATACACGGTAACACTCAACCAACAAAGTGCTACAACCGACGGAACCACAAGCGTGACTGTTGACTACGGCTCGGCAATGCCGTCAATCACGCTTCCTGCTCGCACTGGCTACACATTCAATGGCTACTACACAAGCACAAGCGGTAGCGGTACGAAATATTACAATGCCAACGGTTCAAGTGCGAGAACCTACACGCTCACTTCGGCCACTACCTTATATGCTTATTGGACAAAGGACACATACACAATTACTTACAATAACAATGGTGGAACTATCAATTCTACGCCAACCACCACGTATCAATATGGCAACTCGGTAACGCTGCCAACCAATATTACTCGCGACGGTTGCACGTTCGGCGGCTGGTTCGACAACGCTAACTGCGAGGGGGCTGCTGTAACTACAATTCCATCGTCGTCAACAGGCAACAAAACCTTCTATGCGAAGTGGACACCTAATACCTATGCGGTGAGACTTCACCCCGGCGAAGGTACAATTCAGAGCGGTAATGTGACAAGCTATACCTACGGTGTGGGAGCAATTCTGCCTACGGCTTCGGCTATGTCGCTCACTGGTAAGGGCTTTGCCGGTTGGTATGATAATCCAGAATTTGAGGGCGACGCGGTTTCTGAAATTACCGTTGCCGATTTTGGTGAAAAAGATTTCTATGCATTGTGGGAAGAAAACACCTATCCTGTGGTGCTCAACACTAACGAGGGTATCATCAATTCGGGCAATGTAGTAAGTTATAAGCATGGTACGGCGAAACTGCTTCCTTCCGATGTTACCCGCACTGGGTACACGTTTGAGGGTTGGTACGAAAATTCAAGTTGCATAGGTACTGCCGTTACAGTTATTCCCGACGATGCCGTTGAAGCAAAAACATTCTGGGCTAAATGGCGCGAGCAAGTTTACGATATTGCATTCGAACCAAACGAGGGAACTATCAACGATGAGGTTATTCCTACTAAATATACGTTCAGCGTGGGTGCATCGCTTCCTGCCAATGTGACACGAAACGGATACGCATTCGCAGGTTGGTACGACAATGCGGGCTTTGAAGGTCAGTCGGTGGCGTTGATTCGTTCGTCGGACTACGGCAACAAAACGTATTATGCAAATTGGAATCGTAAGACATACACGATTGCTTTCAATAACAACGGCGGCGACATTGTAGATGAGGTTATTCCGTCGTCATATATGTATGAAGAAGAAGTAACGTTGCCTTCCGAAGTTTTCAAAGATGGATATGAATTCCTTGGTTGGTACGATAATCCAAACTTCTATAATGATCCTATTTCAAAAATCGAAAATGGTGATTTTGGCAACAAGACATTCTATGCGAAGTGGCTCGTTGAATCGTATGATGTGATTTTCGTAACGAATGGGGGAAAAATCAATTCTGGCAATATTGCCAAATATACCTATGGCGTTCCTGTTAATCTTCCTACCGACGTTACTTGTACGGGTTACACGTTCGCAGGTTGGTGTTCTGACGAGGCACTTACCAGTGACCGTATTGATGCTATTTCTCTCGGCGAGATGGGAATCAAGACATTCTACGCAAAATGGACAAATAATTCGTATGCGATTACACTCAATCCAAACGAAGGTGTGATTCGTTCCGACAATGTCGGCTCATACGTATATGGCTCCACTGTGGAACTTCCAACCGATATTGTCCGTGTTGGATACACATTCAACGGCTGGTTCGCAAATCCGTCATATCTGGGTTCGCAGGTTCAGGCAATTTCGGCAACCGACTATGGCGACAAGGAATTTTGGGCAAAATGGACTGTCAATGATTATAAAGTGACACTGAATACCAACGGCGGAACAATCACCAGCGGCGAAATTGATTCCTATATTTATGGCGTTGGCGCAACTCTGCCGACAGCGAAAAATTTTGTAAAAACAGGAGCAACGTTTGGTGGTTGGTATGCCGACGAAGAATTTTCCAGCTCGTTGGTTGTGTCGATTCCTGTGAACGAAATTGGCGACAAGGAATTTTGGGCAAAATGGACTGACATTGACTATACAATCACATACAATGTCAACGAAGGGCAATTCGCCGAAACGCCTGACGCAACATATACGTATGGCGGCGACACAGTTGTATTGCCTACGCCGACTCGCGATGGCTATGAGTTCGGTGGCTGGTTTACCAATTCATCGTATATTGGTTCTCCTGTTGAATACGTGTTGCCAGTTGAAACGGGCAACAAGGAATTCTGGGCAAAATGGAATGTGAATTCATACACCATAACTTACAATGCTGACGGAGGAACAATCAATAACGGAAAAGTGACGAAATACATTTATGGGACAACAGTCCTTCTTCCGGTAGATGTGACAAAAATCGGCCACACGTTCGACGGCTGGTACGACAACGAATCTTGTGCAGGTTCGTCAATCCTTTCAATCTCCTCAACCGACCTCGGCGACAAGACCTATTATGCGAAATTTACCGTAAATACGTATAATGTAATCCTTGTGACCAACGAGGGCGTAATAAACTCTGGCAACATTGAATCATACGAGTTCGGCAAAGGCGCGACCTTGCCTACCGACGTGACCAAGACGGGCTACACGTTCGGCGGCTGGTACAGCAACACGAGCTACATTGGCGGTACGGTGTCGTCAATCGCCGACAACGACATGGGCGACAAGCAGTTCTGGGCGAAATGGACGATAAACGAGTACGAGGTGGCTGCGACGACCGAGAACGGAACGGTCGAGGGAACGGGAATTTACGAGTACAAGTCGACGGCGACCTTGAAGGCAATCGCCGACGAGGGCTACGAGTTCGTGGGCTGGAAC